>Ga0105048_10014748_pt1 | contig 12157 bp, 6 predicted proteins | sample MAT05_FD_78382 | JGI IMG/M metagenome (GOLD analysis project Ga0105048, IMG submission 78382) | Freshwater microbial communities from Lake Fryxell liftoff mats and glacier meltwater in Antarctica - MAT-05 | ecosystem: Environmental > Aquatic > Freshwater > Ice > Liftoff microbial mat | place... | reverse complement strand
TCCGGCTTCCGTGACGCCCCCCGCTCCAACTTCCGCGATCCCGACTTCGAGTTCCGCGATCCCCGTTCCGAGTTCCGAGTTTCCAGCGCCGGCCCCGCGCTCGATCGAGGGGGCCTCGCGGTGAATCTTTGTGCTCCGTTCATTCTTCGCCCGGTCATGACGACACTGCTAATGGTTGCGGTCGTGCTCGCGGGAGCGCTCGGCTATTCCACGCTTCCGGTGAGCGATCTCCCGAACGTCGATTATCCCACGATCTCGGTCTCCGCGTCCTTGCCGGGAGCGAATCCGCAGAGCATGGCGTCCTCGGTGGCCACGCCGCTCGAACGAGAATTCACGGCGATCCCCGGGCTGGCGAACATCTCCTCGTCGAGCGTGTACGGTTCGAGTTCGGTCACGTTGCAGTTCGAGTTGAATCGCAATATCGACGCCGCCGCCCAGGACGTACAGGCCGCCATCGCGAAGGCCTCACGCGCACTACCGCCTGGTATGCCCAGCCAGCCCTCGCTGCGAAAAGTGAACCCGGCCGATCTCCCGATCATGAACCTCGCGCTCTGGTCCGAGACGCGGCCGCTGTACGAAGTCAACGAGTACGCGGAGACCTTCCTCGGCCAGCGGCTCGGGCAGATCAACGGCGTGGCCCAGGTGGTGGTCTTCGGCCAGCAGAAGAAAGCCGTTCGCGTTCGGGTCGACCCGGACCTGCTCGCGGCCCGGCGCATCGGCATCGATCAGATTTCCACGGCTCTCAAGAACGCCAACACCAACCTTCCCACGGGCACATTCCAGGGCGAACGGCAGGCGTTTAACATCCAGACCACGGGCCAGCTCAGCGAAGCCAGCCAGTTCAAGCCGCTCATCGTGACTTACAACGAGGAGAACCCGACCCGCCTGGAAAACCTCGCGGACGTCATCGATGGCGTCGAGAACGATCGCGTCTCCGCCAGCTTCTGCGAACGCGGCCCGGACGGCATCATGAGCGATTACCACCCCGCGGTTGTGCTGCTCATCTATCGACAACCTGGCGCCAACACCGTCGAAGTGACCCGAGCGATCAACGATCTTATCCCCACCTTCCAGGCCCAGCTTCCGCCCTCGATTCAGCTTTCCCTTCAGATCGATCGCTCGGGGCCGATCCGCGAATCCGTCGCGGATGTCCAGTGGACGCTGCTGCTGGCGCTCGCCCTCGTGGTGATGGTGATCTTCGTCTTCCTGCGAGACATGCGAGCCACCCTGATCCCCAGCCTGTCGCTGCCCGTGTCGATCGTGGCGACCTTCGGCGTGATGCATCTTCTGGATTACACGCTGGACAACATCTCGTTGCTCGCCCTCACCCTGGCCGTCGGCTTCGTCGTTGATGACGCCATCGTGATGCTGGAGAACATTGTTCGCCATCTCGACATGGGCAAGCGCCCGCTCCGTGCCGCTCTGGACGGCTCCGCGGAAGTCGGCTTCACGATCCTGTCGATGACCGTCTCACTGATCGCCGTGTTCATCCCTGTGCTGTTCCTTGGCGGCTTCGTCGGTCGACTGCTCCGCGAATTCGCTGTCACCATCTCCGTCGCCATCGTGATCTCCGGGTTCGTCTCCGTGACGCTGACTCCGATGCTCTGCGCTCTCTTCCTGCGAAAAGGCCATGCGGACTCCACGGCCAGGCCCGGTCTCTTTTATCGTGTCACCGAGTGGGGCTTCGACACCATGCTCGCGGTGTACGACCGCACCCTCCGCCTTACGTTTCGCTTCCGCCTCGCGATGTTGCTCTTCTCGTTCCTGTTCATCGCGGGCACGGGGTACTACCTCCAGACGCTGCCCAAGGGGTTCCTCCCCGTCGAAGATTTCGGGTACATCTTCGGCAACACGGAAGGCGCCGAGGACATCTCGTTCCAGGGCATGCTCGATGGGCATCGCCAGGCCGCGGAGATCGTGAGACGCAACGAGAACGTGGCCGTCGTGAGCTCCGCGATCGGCGTGGGCGGCCCGTCGGTTGTCTCGAATGCGGGCCGAATGTCGATCCGCCTGAAGCCGCGAAACGAGCGAACCCTCTCGACGGAAGAAGTCGTCTCCGAGCTTCGCAAGCAGACCGCGGGAGTGCCCGGCGTTCGTGTCTTCTACCAGAACCCGCCGCCGATCCGCATTGGCGGTCGAGCCACGAAGAGTCTTTACCAGTTCACGCTCCAGAGCCCGGACGCGGAGTCGCTCTACGCCGCGGCTCCGAAGCTGGAAGAAAAGATGAGGCAGGATCAAGAACTCGAGGATGTGACCTCGGACCTCCAGATTCGCAGTCAGCAGTTGAACCTGAAGATCGACCGCGACCGTGCCACGAAGCTCGGCGTCGGCGCCCGGCAGATCGAGGACGCCCTTGCGAATGCGTACGGTTCTCGACAGATCTCCACGATCTTCGCGCCGAACAACGAGTATCAGGTGATCCTGGAATTGAAGCCGGAGTTTCAGAAGGATCCGGACCTTCTGTCGCGGCTGTATGTGCTTTCGTCCTCGAACAAGCTGGTGCCAATGTCGACGCTGGTGTCCGTGAGTCGCGGGGTCGGGCCGCTGTCGGTGAATCACTCGGGCCTGCTGCCGTCGGTCACGATCTCGTTTAACGTGAAGGCGGGTGCCTCGCTTGGCGATGTGCTGGGCCGCATTCAAAGCGACGCCTCGGAAATCATGCCGCCGACGGTGACGACTGCGTTCCAGGGCACCGCCCAAGAGTTTCAGGAATCGACACGCGGCCTTGCCCTGCTTCTGGTGGCGGCCGTGCTCGTGATCTATCTCGTGATGGGCATGCTCTACGAAAGCTTTATTCACCCGATCACGATTCTCTCCGGGCTCCCCTCCGCGGGCGTCGGTGCCCTGCTGACGCTCGCGATCTTCCACAGCGAACTCAATCTCTATTCGATGGTGGGGCTGATCCTGTTGATCGGCATCGTGAAGAAGAACGCGATCATGATGATCGACTTCGCCCTCGACGCGGAGCGAACTCGCGGCAAGACGCCACGCGAGGCGATCCATGAAGCGTGCCTTGTTCGCTTCCGTCCGATCATGATGACGACGATGTGCGCGCTGCTCGGGGCGCTGCCCATTGCGCTCGGGTTGGGGGCGGGGGCGGAGTCTCGCAAGCCGCTCGGCCTGGCGGTGGTGGGCGGGCTGATCGTGTCGCAAATCCTGACGCTTTACTTCACGCCGGTGTACTACCTGTATCTGGACAAGCTCCGCTTCTGGCGGAAAGATCAGGACGTCGAGGACGAGCATCCCTCGCCGCGGGAACCTGTTCCTTCACCGCGGGAACCCGTTGCCTCGCGGGAACCGGTAGGAGCCGTCTGAGTTCTGTTGGGTCGCCGCCTCGGCGTCACAATCGACTTCGTTCCCGGGCTTCTTCGTAGGCCGGTTCCAAATCGACTTCGATCAGGCCAAAACCCGCCGAGCGCCAGGGGCAGCCGAGGCAACGGGTCACCCACCTCAAGGGGTCGGTGACGGATTTCGACCGTATCGACTCCGTCAATCCTCGCCGGGCGGAAAGAGACTGCGGTCAGAGGTGGAACGATCGGAACGGGGTGACCAGGAGCGAGCAAAGCCATGATCTCCGGAAACGGCCTGGACTGCCGGCTGGTCACAATGTCCACGACGATCAAGCCGAGAGCTCGCTGGATGTACGCCGCGCACTTCACCGCCAGGGCACGTCGAGATTCTTCTCGATCTTGATTCCCTGGAGAGACCAGTTCCATGACCGCGAACTCCGGGGGAATGTGGCCGGGAGTGTCAGGTCCGCGGGAGCGATCTGCGGAAGGGTTCGCGAAGCGATGGTCGCGCCACCGGTGGAAGTGGCTGGCTCATTCCAGGTGGCGACGTCCACCTCGGTTTTTTGGTGAGGCATGCACCTGAGCCTCGGCGAAGAACTCCCCGGGCAACTCCTCGTTCAAGGCCGAGGCCAGGCACGCCGCCCACTGCGCATGGAACGACTCCCAGTGCCGTCGCCCGGAGAGGGGCGGATGGAAGTGATCGAGTAAGGGCATGTCAGAATCTCTTGGCCGTCGATCCTCAGGCGATCAGAGTTTTGATCACCTTACCATGCACGTCCGTGAGGCGGTAGCGTCGGCCGTTGTGGAAGAACGTGAGGCGTTCGTGATCCATGCCGAGCAGTTGCAGGATCGTGGCGTGGAAGTCGTGGATGTCGACGCGATCCTGGACGGCCTTGCTGCCGACGTCGTCAGTGGCGCCGTGGATCGCGCCGGCCTTCACGCCGCCGCCGGCAAGCCAGACGGTGTTGGCGTGCGGGTTGTGGTCCCGGCCCGGCTTCGCTCCCTTCTGAGACACGGGCAGTCGGCCGAACTCGCCGCCCCAGATCACGAGTGTGCTGTCAAGCAAGCCTCGCGATTGCAAGTCGCTGAGCAGGGCCGCGACGGGCCGGTCGGTTTCGGCGGCGAAGCCGATGTGGTTCCCCTTGATGTCGATGTGCCCGTCCCAGCTCAGCTGGTTCTCCATGCCGCCGCTGTAGATCTGCACGAAGCGGACGCCACGTTCCACGAGCCTGCGGGCCGTGAGGCACTGCTTCGCGAAGTGGTCGCACTCGGGTCGGCCGATGCCGTAGAGTTCGTGGGTGGCCTTGGTTTCCCTGGCCACGTCGATCGCATCGGGGGCCGCGGCCTGCATGCGGTAGGCGAGCTCAAAGCTCTTGATGCGGGCCTCGAACTCACGGTCGGGTCCGGATTGTTCCGCCTTCAGGGCGTTGAGCTTCGCCATCAGGCTCAGGGTGTTCTGTTGGTCCGCGTCGGCGACGCCACTGGGGCGCGTGAGATTGTCGATCGGCTCGCCCGCGGGCTTCAGCCAGGTGCCCTGAAAAGCGCCGGGAAGGAAGCCGTTGGTCCAGTTCAGGCTGTGGCCCTTGGGCAGCCCACGTCCCTTGGGGTCCGACATGACCACGAAGCCGGGGAGGTTCTCGTTCTCGCTGCCCAGGCCGTACGTGACCCAGGAGCCGACGGACGGGCCGCCCATGCGAGGCAGGCCGGTGTTCATCATGAACAGGGCCGGGCTGTGGTTGTTGGACTCGTTCCACAGCGAGTGCACGAAGGCCATCTTGTCGACGTGCTTCGAGAGTTCCGGGAAGATCTCGGAGACCCATTTGCCCGTCTGCCCGTGCTGCTTCCAGGCGAACGGCGACTTCATGAGCGGGCCGACCTGGTTGACGAAGAAGCCCGTCTCCTTGTTGAAGCCGGGAAGCTCCTGGCCATCGCGCTTCTGGAGTTCAGGCTTGTAATCCCAGGTGTCGACATGGCTGGGCCCGCCGTTGGCGAAGACCCAGATGACGGCCTTCGCCTTGGCGGGGAAGTGCGACGGCCGCGGCGCCAGCGGATTGGTGGCGACCGGTGCCGCAAGGAGATCCGCAGCCGCGAGGATGCCGAGCCCCGCCCCGCAGCGAGCGAGGAGTTGCCGACGGGAGGGGAGGAAATCGGAATGCGGAATTCGGACTGAGGGCATGATGATAATCCTTTTCGCTTGGCCGCGACGAGGCCAAGCGAGAGACTCAATCCACGTAGATGAACTCGTTCAGACTTAGCAGGGCGTGGGCGAAGTCCCCAATCTTTCCCTCGCGGAGGAACGCAGCCCCGGCCTTCGCTTCCGCGATCGTCGGCGGCCGGGCGAACGCGAGGCGGTACGCGCGATCAACCTGCTTCGCCGGTGTCGCCTCGCTCTCGATGCGTTTCGCGAAGCCGGCGGCGCACTCCCGCACCTGAGGGTTGTTCATGAACAGCAACGCCTGGGGGGCCACCACTGTGACGGGCCTGACACCGGCGCTCGTCAGTGTGTCCGGCCAGTCGAAGACCTGAAGCACGGGGATCATCTGGCTTCGCTTCACGGTGAAGTAAAGGCTGCGGCGGCTCATCTTCGCGTCGAGCGTGCCGGGGCCATACATCGTCAGGTCAAGCTTGCCGCCGACGGCGAGGAGCGAATCGCGGATCGCCTCCGCTTCCAGCCGGCGCCGCGGTCGGGCGTGCCAGAGGCGGTTGTCCGGGTCGAGCGTTTTGCCGCTGGCGCTCATCGTGCCGGAAAGCTGGTACGCCCGGCTCATCACCATCTGCTTGTGGACTCGCTTCAGCGTCCAGCCGTGCTCGACGAGATCCTTCGCGAGCCATTCGAGCAGGTCCGGGTGTGTCGGCGTTTCGCCCTGGAAACCGAAGTCATTGACGGTGGCGACGATCCCCCGGCCGAAGTGGTGATGCCAGAGGCGGTTGACGATCACCCGGGCCGCGAGGGCGCCGGCACCGTCGTTCACGTCCGTGATCCACTTCGCCAGGCTCGCCCGGCGGAAGGAGGTCCTCGCCTCCTTCGGCGGCTCCGTGGTCCAGTGCTTTTCACCTTCCGCGTGGCGAGAGAGCACCTGGAGAAAACCAGGGTCCGCAGGCGAAACCTTCTGGGCTGGGTCACCGCGGTTGAGGATGTGCGTCACAGGATAGAAATCGGGGATGCTGCCAAGGGCCTTGTGCATCTGCACCGGCGCCAGGCCCTCCGTGCACACCAGCATTCGCGAGGCGGCGGTTGGGGCGTTCTTCTCGCCCTTCTTCGCGGGCTTCACCTCCACGGGGCCGTTGTCCCAGTCCACCTCGCTTCGCAGCGTGGTGGTGAACGCGGACAGCAGGCGGTAATAGTCGCGAGTCGGGATCGGGTCGTACTTGTGGTCGTGGCAGCGAGCGCAGCCGACGGTGAGGGCCAGGAACGTGTGCCCGGTCGTCGCGAGCATGTCGTCCATCGCGTCATAGCGGATGCGTTCCGCCTCGCTCGTCGTGATCTGTGTGGGAAAGACGCCCGCCGCGAGGAAACCGGTGGCGGCGAACGCGAGTTGCTCCTTCGGAGCGAGTTCGTCCCCCGCGATCTGCCACCGAGTGAACTGATCGAAAGGCATGTCCTCGTTGAACGCCTTGATGAGGAAGTCCCGGTAGTGATACGCCGTCGGCCTCAGGTAGTCGTGCTCGAAGCCGGAACTCTCGGCATAGCGAGCCGGGTCCATCCAGTGGCGAGCCCAGCGTTCCCCGAACTGCGGCGACGTTAGCAGGCGGTCCACCACTGCTTCGTAAGCGTTCGGCGACCGATCCGCCACGAACGCTTCCACCTCCGCAGACGTGGGCGGCAGGCCGATCAGGTCGAATGTCACCCGGCGAATCAGCGTTCGGCGATCCGCCTCCGCGGCGGGCGTGATCTTCTTGCCTTCCAGTCGCGACAGCACGAGCCGGTCGATCGCATGGCGACTCCAGGCCTCGTCCTTCACCGTGGGCACCGGTGTTGCCTGAAGCGGCCGATAGGCCCAGTACTCGCGATCCCTGGCCGTCACGGCGAGCGGTTTCTTCGCGGTGGCCTGCGTTCCTTCGATCAACGGCTTGTCGTACGCAGCCCCAAGGTCGATCCACTTGGCCAGCATCTCGACGTCCGCCTTCGAGGCTGCCTTCTTTGGCGGCATGTGCGGTTCATCCTCACGAGCGACAAAGCGGACGAGGTCGCTTTCCTTGCCCTTGCCAGGCACGACCGCGAGGCCGCGATCGCCGCCCTTGAGCATCGTTTCACGAGTGGCGAGGCTGAAGCCGGACTTCGTCTTGCCGCCGCCGTGGCAGTCGAGGCATTCCGAGATGAGGAAGGGGCGGACCTTCTTCTGGAACAGGTCGCGGCTCTCCGCCATCTTCGCAGCGTGGTCTGCCGGAACGGGCTCCGCGGCCGGGCTGAACGAGATCACGAGAACGAGGATCGCAACGCTGATACGCGGGGGAGACATCATGAGCAGCGAATTCCGACAGGGCAGGGAGGCAGGCACGAACCCTATTGTCGCGGACGGAAGGGAATCGAGCAAGACTTCACGAGGCAGTCTGTTGCGGGAACCACGGGCGGAAATGTGACACTGACTTGATGAGACTGATTCGCAATAGCCCGATTTTGAAGAGTTTCCCGGGTGTGTGCTTGCAGAGTTGCGCTCGGGGCATTACTGTTTGGCTGTTCCACCCCACTGCGCCGCCGACAGGCATCTCCCGGTTGGTAAGCCGGTTTATCGTGTTTTGTCTCGTCGAGGCACAGGTCTCATTCCATCAGGCTCTCGTGCGGGCCTAGGAGAAATCGATGCGGAAGTTTGCGTTCATGTTCGTGCTGGCTGCCGCCGCGGCTGGCGTGACCCAGGTCGAAGCGACCAACCGAGCCAAGTCCATCAAGGAAGTCATGGCCGAAGCCCACAAGGGCAACCCGGCTCTGTGCGCCAAGGCCTCCAAGGGTATGGCCTCGAAGGGCGATGTGGAAACCCTCGTGGTGCTTTACACCGACCTGGCCGCCGGCAAGCCCAACAAGGGCGATGCGGACGCCTGGAAGAAGGCCTGCGATACCCTCCTCACCGCTACCAAGGGCCTGCTGAAGGATCCTTCGGACAAGGGCGCCGTCAAGGCCTACGCCGCCGCCGTCAACTGCGCCGGCTGCCACAAGTCGTTCAAGTAAGTCGTTGGCTTCGGCTAGCGGCGTCACGGGTTCCACGCGGAACTCGTGACGCCTCAAGACTCGCGGTCTGGATTGACGGGGCACCGGTCCGTGTTCGCTTACGACCGTGGGGGCTTCGGGGGCGTCGACAGAGAGATGACGAGCTTATTCCAGCGAGATTGCCGCTCGTCCTGAAGCAGCTGGATTCGTGCGACGGCGACGGACTTCATCTCGGCGGGAGAAATATGCCCGTTGCCGGGCCACATCTCATGAACCTGGGGAATGCTGGGCAGCGTCTTCGAGCCGCCGGCCGCCAGGCCGAGAGCTTGCACCATCGTCAGGTGAGCCACTTCGGATTGCAGCCTGGCCAGTTCCGCGTTCAATTCCTGGATTCGCAGCAACTCTTCCTGCATCAACGTCATCTGGTCTCGATGAAGTTGGCCGAACATCTGGGCCATGAGCATCATGGATTGTTGGAACTGATCAAACATCTGGTTGTGGACGTCGCCGAGCTGCTTGAGCATCGGCAGGAGAATCGCCGCTGGCGCCCCGTCGGGGGGTGTCTCTATTGGTGCAGCCGCGGCGTGCGGCTTCGAGTCCGTTCGCGGCAGCTCGAAAGACGGAACCGTCGGCGCCTTGGCGATGGACCGTTGCGAAGGGCGTGAGACCGCCTTCGATTCGCCGGGCGGCGGTGTCATCGTGCCGGAAAGCGAGATCGCTGCCGAGATCGGCCCGGCGGCGGAGTTGGGCGAATTGCGATCTGCGAGGGCCTGCTTCAAGCTCTCGAATGCGTCCGCCATGATATGGGAGCTGGGCAGGCCGCTGGAATCCTGTATGGGCTGCACGCCCAGTGGCACTTCGTCTTCCGGCAGCAGGTTCGCGAGTTTCGGGTTGCCCTCGCCCATCGTGGCGGCACTTGCCAAAAGCGACGTGGCGGAGAGCAAGCCGGCCACCGAGCCCCCGCGTGCTTGTGGCGTGACCGCGGGCACGGCGAGGCCGTTCGTGCCAGGGGTCGTGCCCTTGATCCGGGTTTCGCGAGGCGGGGTCCGAGTCTGCTTCTGCGGCATCGTGGGCGTCACACTCAGCGGCGAGGGCCGGGAAATGGCCGGCGTCGGCCCCAGCGAGGTGTAAATGCAGGCGATCAAGAAGCGGCCGACCCATAATTCCGACGCGTTCTTCAGAGCCGCCACCCGCATCCGTTCGCCGTCGACGACCACGCCGCGACCCGAAAGATCGACGACCCACAGCCCGGTGGTCGTGAGCACCAGGCCGCAGTGATACAGCGCAATGTCGTCCGCGTTCAGGTGGATCTTGCAGTCTGGCGAGCGTCCCACGAGCGTGATCATCCGGTTCACCGGCCAGCGCTCCCCCGGCCGACGTCCCATGCTGAACTCCAGCCCCACCGCCAGATGAGGCCAGTGCACATCCTGATCGGCACGCAGCGGATTGAAGCCCACCGGCCAGGTTGCCGCATGGGTCGAAGCGGGGGAACGCAGCAGCAGCTGGAACGGGCCCACGCCGACCGGCACGCCGACATCAAGCCAACCGTTGTGCCTGGGGCCGGTCGGCCAGACCAGGCCGTTACGGCTGCCGAGATCGACAAGAAAGGTTCGCCCGCCAATCACCTGCATCCAGGCATGGCGAAGGTTAACGTCCGGATCGGTCAGCGTCACGTCGCAGGCGTCGTCCCGGCCGATCAGCGTGAATGGCTGGTGAACAGTCCCTTCCGCCAACACGCCGCCGTTCGACTCGACGCGCAGATTCAGCGGCGCGGTGGCACCGCAATCCTCGGCGAAACGACTGATCAACGGGTCATTCACAACGAACGGCCCCACCGACAGGTAGAGAGCATCGCAGGGAGGACAATCGGAACGTCCCTCCTACCACGGACGAAACTATGGTCACACACGAGCTACCATAGTTCAACAATTGATTCGTGGCGAATCCTTCCCGGCAGGAAATCAGGTTCGAGCCGGGCCCTTTACTGCATTCTAATCGTCCACCGGCCGTAAACGACCGTGCAATCCTTTGAACCGGAACTCCGGGTGTCGCCCCTTGTAACGGTGACAATCTCTTCCCATATGCTATCGTGGGAGAACGTGAAGGTGTGCGTTTTTCCGTCCGCTCTTCCGCGAGGATTCTCCGTGAGTGCCGTACCTGCTTCACAAACGATTCGCACTCCAAGCTGGATTGCCGCAGCGGTCGGGTTGCTCGTCGCGGTCGGCTTCCTGTATTCCCCGCTGCTCCTTTACTGCGTCAAGCAGTGGTGGTCCACGCCCGAATACTCGCACGGCTTCCTGGTGCCGGCCTTCGCGGGCTACCTCGCCTGGCATTTCCGCAAAAAGGCTCCGAAGGTTCTCCCCTGGCCGGAACCCTGGGGCCTGGCCTTCATTCTTCTGGGGGCGGGTCTTTTCGTCGTCGCGGGGCTCACGAACTGGGCTCAAGAATGGGTCAAGGGTTTTTCGCTCGTCGTGATCCTGAGCGGGGCAGCCCTGCTGCTGGGCGGTTGGCGCAGCCTTCGCTGGCTGTGGCCGAGCCTCGCGTTTCTGCTCTTCATGTTCCCACTGCCTTACATCGTCGAACACTGGCTGGGCTGGCAGCTGCAAAAGATCGCGACCCTTGCCAGCACCTTCATCCTGCAAACCGTCGGCTACCCTGCGTACGCGGAAGGCAACGTCATCCGCCTGCACGAGCATCGACTCGAAGTCGCCAACGCCTGTAGCGGCCTGAGCATGCTGTTGACGTTCCTCGCCCTTGCGGTCGGCATGGCGATCCTCATCAAGCGGCCCTGGCTTGATCGCGGCATCGTGCTGGCCTCCGCGATCCCCATCGCGGTGATCTCGAACATCATTCGCATCGTCTGCACCGGGATCCTTTACGACGTCGGCGGCGAGAAACTGGGCGAAGCCGTCTTCCACGACTTCGCCGGCTGGCTCATGATGCCCTTCGCGCTGGGGCTGATGTGGCTGGAATTGAAGCTGATCGACTGGCTCTTCGTCGCCGACCTGGCCAAGGCGAGCCGCGAGGAGGTCATCAAGGACAAGACGGAGAATCCTGCCTTTCTGTTCATGCTCAACAACCCCGTCCTCAATCCGGACGGCAGCAAGAAACAGAAGTCATCCTGAGCGCATGGCGAACCCGAAGCGTCAGCGCCGGGGTGGCCCCCACAATCACCTGGCGAACCAACAGGCGAACCCGAAGCGTCAGCGCCGGGGTGGCCCCCACAATCACCAATGTCGCCCGCGCAACCGTCTCACATCAGCAACCGTGCAAGGTTGAAGTATGCCAGGAGAGTGATCACATCCGCGAAGGTGAGTGCGATCGGCCCGGCGGCGACCTGGGGGTCGCGGTGAAGCAGGCGGAGGATGTACGGCACCGAGAGCCCCGCGACCGCCGCCGCCGTGACACCGATGGCGATGCCGCCCAGCACGATCATCGCGAGCAGGAACATGTCCTTCCACAACAATGCGATCAGGGCCACGATCAACCCGGTCGTCGCACCGAGCAACAAGCCAGTCAACGCCTCGGATCGGCAGCGCCGCAAGAGATCCTTCCAGGTCGCCTTCTGCCCGCGGAACGTGTCCAGCGTCAACGTCACCGACTGAATCGCGACGCTCTCCGCCAGGGCCAGCACCATCGGGATGAACAGCGTGAGGGCCAGGAGGTCACGCAGTTCGTGTTCGTAGAAGCCGGTGAGCACGGCCATGAGCGTGCCCCCGGCGAC
>Ga0105048_10014743_pt1 | contig 12158 bp, 9 predicted proteins | sample MAT05_FD_78382 | JGI IMG/M metagenome (GOLD analysis project Ga0105048, IMG submission 78382) | Freshwater microbial communities from Lake Fryxell liftoff mats and glacier meltwater in Antarctica - MAT-05 | ecosystem: Environmental > Aquatic > Freshwater > Ice > Liftoff microbial mat | place... | reverse complement strand
CGCGCGGATTGGGTGATGGAGAAGCTGCGGTGGAAAGACCAGGATGCGCGAAAGCTGCGGCGGGTCCTGAGCAGGGCAAAGCGTCTGAGTTCGCCGGAGTAAGCTGGTGGAATCGATCCCCCCCTTCGCGCCGCGCCGTCGCCTTCAATGGAGAGGCCCGCTGCTTGCCTCGATCGCTTGAACCCGTTCTCCAGCGCGCCCGTGAGCCGCGAATCGCAATCCAGCCGAGTAGCTTGGGGCTGCGATTCGTACAGCCGCCAAGGTTGGGGTTCATGTAGAAGGGTTCGAGTAACGTGGAAAGATAACGTAAGTCGGAACTACCGTATGTTTAATGCGCCGTATGTGAATGTTAGCGGGGCTTTCGCGGCGCTCACGGAGGCGTGCCAGTTAGCGATTCGCTGCGGGCGATAGCTCGGCCTCGCGGGTGAAGATCTCGAAGGCATCTGACCCGGCGATGTAGGTGCCTTGATAGGTGTAGCGCGTCTGAATCCAGGTTTTCGCCCTCATGGCCCATACGCTGAAGCGCGAGGCGGGTGTGCCGTTGATGTCCCAGTCGCTCAAGACCACGACCGCCGGTTGGTACTTCTCGAAGCGGGCAATCGCCTCGGCATCCCAGCGGGTGGTACGCGAGGCGTTGTCCACGTAAACGTTCTTTTCGTAGGTCGGGCGATTCGCCAGCAAATTGATCCCGGGCGAGTAGGGGTAACAGACGACGTAGTCGCGCGGCGCGGGGGCGAACTCGCGGATCAGACGCTGGATCTCCTGCAAGCCCGTCTGCTCCCGCGAGGAGACAAAAACCTGCACGCCATTTTCTGCGGTGAAGAATTTGGTCCGCTTGAGTCGGATCGTGTAGGTGCCGGCCCAGCGATCGGGGAGCACGCGGGCGACATAGATCGCCAGGTAGGCGACGAGCAGGATGCCGAAGGCGGTGCGCCAGTTTTTCCACGTCGTGACGCCGGTCCAGAGCAGTCCTGCGGAGGCGAAGGTGGAAGCCAGAAAGCCGGGCATGAACTCGGAAAGATGCGGGACATCCGGTCGGAAGAAAAAGAACTGTGGGAAGGTGGTGAGCGCTCCACCCAGGAGCACGAGCACGGCGAGTCCGCGTCGTTCTGTTTCTCCGTCGCCCCAGCGCAGCCCGTCGATCCAGGTGAAGAAGCCCCACGGCACCAGGAGGCAGAGGACGAGGAGCGGCGCGTAGGTCAGGAAAACGAATGCGGCCCCGGCATTCTGGCCGGTTTTTGCGATGTCCGCGAGGGTCGCCCGGCGGAGGTTCTTTTTTTCCAAGCTCCCTTCAGGCTCGGGCGCAGTCAGGGCGGCGCGGCGCGGCGTCTGCGCGTGTAGGCCGGCATGGGCGGGGCGCGGCGCCGCGAGGGGACGATACTTCCTGAGGAGGAGGGTGACCGGACGTTCCAGCATCCGCCATTTTTCGGCGTATTGGGCGGCGAATTCGCGTTCGTAGCCGCGAGCTTTCGCATCCGCGAGGACTGGCCAATGGACCAGCGCGATGGTGCCCATGATGGCGGCGAGGCTCGCGAGCCCGAGCGCGGTGCGAGCGAGAAACGGGGTGGTGCCGGTGACGATCCGCAGGAGGAGGAAACAGAGCCAGAGCGCGGCGAAAAGCAGTGCGATGTCTATGCGGATGAGGAAGCTCAGGCCGAGCACAAGGCCACCGATCGCGGCCTTGATCAGCGAGGAGCGGGCATCGGCCGGCGTGAGCGCGACGTGGAGCAGGCAAAGGGTGTTCGCAACGGCGAGCAGCGGGATGTAGTTCTTGAACTGCGACCCCGGGATCAGCACGAGCACCGTCGCGACGAGAAAGGCCAGCCAGGGGCGGCGCGTGGTCTTCACGACGAGCAGGAAGCCGAGCACGGCGGTGAGGGTGGAAAGCGCGAAGCACCAGCCGCGGAGCAGGACGTAACTAACTCCAAAGAACTTATAGAGCGCGACGACGGGCCAGAACCAACCGACGTTGTAACTTAGAACGACGTCCTTGATCGGCACTTCCCCATGGAGGAGGCGTTGCGAAAGGAAAGCGACGGTTTGACCTTCATCGCGGAAGCCGATGCCGTAACGGAGATAGCTGCCGTAGTAAGTGACGGCGAGGACAACGAGGAGAATGATCCACGGCCAGCGCGATTGTGCGGCACGCTGCCAACCCGCAATCGCGCTGGGTTCGGTTTCCACAGGTTAACCGAGTTCTGACATCGCTGGCTCCATCTCGGTGGCGACCATATGGAGATACTCGCGATATTCGTTTTTCGGAAGGGAGGCGACGAGTGCCTTGAGTTGCTCGCGGTCCACCCAGCCCTGGTGAAATGCTATCTCTTCCAGACAAGCCACCATGAGTCCCTGCCGGTTTTGGATAGCGGCGATGTAGTTACTGGCTTCGAGCAGGCTGGCCTGCGTGCCGGTATCCAGCCAGGCCATGCCGCGGCCGAGGACTTTGACGTGGAGCTGACCGCGCTGGAGATACTCGATGTTTACATCGGTGATCTCCAACTCACCCCGCGGGCTTGGTTTTAGATTCCGGCAGATGTCCACGACGTGATTGTCGTAAACATAGAGGCCGGGGACGGCGAACTGGCTTTTCGGCTGCGTCGGCTTTTCCTCTAGACTGATCGCTTTACCCTCAGCGTCGAACTCGACGACGCCGTAACGCTCTGGATCACGCACCTGGTAGCCGAAGACACAGGCGCCTTTTTGCATCCGCAGCGCTTCACGGAAGAAGTCCAACTTACCGTAGAAGATGTTGTCACCGAGGATGAGTGTGACGGGCGAATCGCCGATGAACTCCGCGCCGATGAGGAAGGCCTGGGCGATGCCGGCGGGTTTGGGCTGCTCGGCATATTCGATGCGCATGCCGAGGCGGCTGCCGTCGCCGAGGAGGTCGCGGAATTGCGGCACGTCTTTCGGGGTCGAGATGATGAGCACGTCGCGGATGCCGCCGAGCATCAGCGTGCTCAGCGGGTAGTAGATCATCGGCTTGTCGAAGACCGGCAGCAGTTGCTTGCAGGCGACGCGGGTGAGTGGATAGAGGCGGGTGCCGGCGCCGCCGGCGAGGATGATGGCTTTGCGGGTCATGTGGGGCGGGGAGTGGAGGAGTGGGGGGTGCGGATGGCCCAGGCCGCGAGGCGGGAGATGAATTCCGGCTCGATGGAGCGGCCGTGTTTGTGGAGGAGGAGGAAGCGGCCGCTGGTCTTGAATTCCGGCGCGAGCTTTTCGTACAGCTCACTGTTTCCGGTGCGCAGGCCGGCGCAGTCGGCCGCGAGCTGAGCGATGACGGAACCGGGGAGGGCGGTGGCCTTGTCCTCGATGCTGGCGCTGAGGGTCACGCCGGTGAGCTGCTGCAGGATCCAGCCGCAGAGCAGCTCGCGGGAGGTCATGGCGTGGAGATGGCGCACGCCGTCGCGCTCGATCCAGCGGCGGAGGAAGAGGGCGTAGCGGGCCTGCTGGAGGAAAAGCTCGGAGGAGAGTTTCTGACCGAGGTCCTGGCGCCACACTTCGATGCGGCGGGCGGTCTCGCGTTCCTGGAGCCATTCGGCTTCCAGCACCATGCCATCGGGCAGGAAGCGGAGATGAGGGAGGATGTCGCCGAAGGTGTCGGGCGTGGGAGCGCTCGCGGCGTGCGCGACGTAAACGCGGAGCGCGGGATTGGCGGCGCGGAGTTGGCGCAGTTCGGATTCAGCGCGCTCGCCAGTGGGCCACTCGTGGAGCAGGGCGGCGAAGCCGGCGCCGGCGGTGGCGGGGAGGGAGCGCGGTTTGATGAACTTCTCATAGAGTGCCTTGAGCGGCTGCACGGTTTTGTCGATTGCGAAGTCGCTCTCGAGGCGGGCGCGGGCGGCGGTGCCGTACTTGCGCCGCAGTTCGGGCGAGGCGAGCAGCGTGGCCAGGGCGGCGGCGAGCGCCTGAGCGTCTTTCGGGGGCACGAGCAAGCCGCTTTCGCCATGGACGATCTGCTCCGGGACGCCGGCGACGGTGGTGGAGACGACCGGTTTGGCGGAAGCCATGGCCTCGAGGATCACGGTGGGAAAGACGTCGCTCGTATTGTGGCGATCGACGATGCACGGGAGCGCAAAGATGTCGCAGCCGCGGAGGCGGGCGAAGACTTCCTCCTGCGGCAGGGAGCCGGTGAGGCGGACCTGCGCGGTCAGTCCGGCGCTGTCGATGGCGGCCTGCAATTCGTCGCGCAGCGGACCTTCGCCGATGATGTCGCACTCGAACCGGAGACCGCGCTTCTTGATCTCGGCGCACGCGGGGATGAGGTAGTGGAAGCCCTTGAACTCGATGAGGCGGCCGGTGCTGACGATGCGCGGGACGAGGTTCGCAGTGGTGCTGATCGGCGCGGGGAAATTGGCGAGGTCCATGCCGTTGAAGACCCGTGCGAGCTTGTCCGTGGAGTCGGGGCAAAGCCTGGCGATCAGGCCGCGGCTGAACGCGGTTTCGTTCGCGACGAACTCCGCCTCGCGGCAGATCTCGCGGAGCAACTCATCGCTCCCGAGGTCCACCATAAAATCCTGCCCGTGGGTGCTGATGCTGAAGGGGATGCCGCTGAGGTGCTTGATGAAAAGCGCCGTCTGGGCGGCGCGATTGGCAAAGTGGACGTGGAAATGGGTGATGCCGCGCGCCTTGAAAAGATCGGCGAAGTAGAGCGCGTTGCGGGCGCGGAGCGCGGCCTTGTAGTCCTTGCCGTAGTGGCGTTCGTGCGCGGCGATGTAGGGTTCGGGCCAGCGCCCGGCGGCCTTGGCCTGCTGTTCACCGAGTTTCAGAATCTGCTGGGGCGGCGCATAGTGGATCGGCGCCTTGATCCGCGCGGCGTGCCCGTGGCGAAAGCTGGTGGGCGGCGGGTAGATGGAATACAGCTCGAGTTCCACGCCGAGACGTTCCAGCGCGAGGATCTCCGTGTCGCAGAAAGTCTGCGACACGATGGGGTAGCGGGAGAAGAGGTAGGCGAGCCGCACGGGTCCGCAGAGTTTCCCGGCGGGGGTGCAGGAGGGAAAGGAAAAAGGGCGGCGCTGGCAGCTGCGAAGCCGGGTTCGATGGGTTGGCGGCGATCGCGGACCCGCCGGGAGGAAGCGGAGTTTCGCTGTCGAACATTCTCGTCGCGCGACGCGGGACTCGGTATCGGATAAGCGCTCCTGCCGTCTGCATGAACCTCCCAAACCGCCTCACTGTCTCCCGCTTCTTCCTCACCGGGGGATTCGTCGCGTCGATGACGCTCGGCTGGCGGGGTGATACTTCGTGGCTGCCGGTGCCGATCGCGTGGGGCTGGGGGTTCAGCTTCGGGCTGATCTTTTTTGTGGCCGCGGCGATCACGGATTATCTGGATGGCGAGATCGCTCGGCGGCGGAAGCTGGAGACGGATTTCGGCCGACTCATGGACCCGCTCGCGGATAAAATCCTGATGGCGGCCGCCTTCATCTGCCTCATCCCGGAGCACGCGATCCCGGCCTGGGCGGCGATCGTGATCATCAGTCGCGAATTTCTCATCACCGGCCTGCGGCTGCTCGCGGCGGGAAAGGGCATCGTCCTGCCGAGCGAAAAACTCGGGAAACACAAGACGGCGTGGCAGATGGTGACGGTGATCTACTTCCTGATCCTGCTCTCGCTCGCGGAGATGCAGGAGGCGGGCTGGTTTTTCGTCGGCACGCCGTGGGAGCGGGCCTGGCACATCGGCGGGCCGATCCTGATCGCGATCGCGCTGGTGCTGACGCTCTATTCCGGCTGCGGCTACCTCTGGAAGCACCGTGGTCTGATCACCACGGACTGAGCACGCGGGCGCTACTGGCGCACGATGATCTGATCGCCGGGCAGCAAGCCGGGATCGGCCGCGGGATCATTTTCAAACTTCCGTCCGTCGAAGACCGTGACCTTGCCGGCGCGGATGAGTTTCAGGTTTTTTAGCGTGCCGAAATCCGTCAGCCCGCCGGCGAGTTGAATGGCCGATCCAGCGGTGAGATCGGGCGTCCAGACGAGCCGCTGGGGCTGCCGGACTCCGCCGCCGATGGTGATGAACCGGGAGTTCGGCGAGGGGTTGATATTCACCGAGGGGTGGGTGAAAAGCTTGTCGCTGACCAACCGCGTCTGAAGCAGTTTTTCGACCCCGGGCGGCGTGAGGCCGATCACCCGCACCGGGCCGACATTAGGGACATTGACGGTGCCTTCCTGGCTGACGGTGTACTGGATGTTGAACTCCACGGCGAGGTCCGTGGGCACGCCGCCGAGGCGGATTTCAAAGGTGTCGCCGGGCCGCATCGTCGCCATGGCCTGGGCGAAGAGTTGGTGGCCGCTGAGGAGGGCGAGGAGCAGGGTAAGCAGAAGGCGCATGACGGTCAGTAATCTTCGCGGGTGTCGCGCGGTGGTTTGATCGCGGCCACCGGGGTATTCTTGGGGCGGGGAGGGAGGGGGCGACTGCCTTCGGACGGGCGCGGCGCGTAGTAGTCGGCGTAGTTGTTGTAGTAGCCGTAGCCGTCGTCGTGGCGGGCATCCACATTGTTGATCACCACGCCGATCAGGCGGCCGCCCACATTGGTCACGGCCTGCTTGACGCGCTGGAGCATGGCGCGCGGGAAGCGGCGATGCTGCACGACCATGATGGTCATATCCACCTCGCTGGTGAGCACCGAGCCGTCGCTCACGCCGAGGATGGGCGGCGAGTCGAAGAAGACGAGATCATACTGGGTCTTGAGCTTGCTGATGAGATCGGTCATCCGTTGCGAGTTGAGCACGCCGATGGATTCCTCGGGGAGCTGGCCGGCTGCGATGAAGGAGAGATTGTCGATCCGCGTGGTCTGGATCACCTCTTCGAGGTCCGCCTTACCGGTGAGGTAATCGGTCAGGCCGAAGTTGTTCTCCACATCGAAGAAAGTGTGCTGCGTCGGGCGGCGCAGATCGGCGTCCACGACGAGCACGTTGTAGCCGCCCTTGGCGCACGTGTAGGCGAGATTGTTCAGCGTCGTCGATTTGCCCTCGCCGGGTCCGCCGCTGATCAGGGTGAAGGTGTTCGCTTCGCGGTTGGGCTTATTGAATTCCACGTTCGCGCGGAGGATCCGGTAAGCCTCGGCGTCGGCGGTGTCGGCGCGGGTCTTGAGCAGGACGGCGACATCCTTCGGGATCACGGCGAGCACGGGCGACTGGAGGAAGCGCTCGGCGTCGTCGAGTGTCTTCACGCTGGTGTCGAGGTACTCGATAAAGAAGGCGAGCGCGCACCCGACGACCACGCCGACGATCGCGGCGACGAACATGTAGAGCGGCACGTTCGGCTTCGAGGGAGAAAGTGAAGGCTCGGCCTTTTGCCAGATCTTGGCCGAGTTCTGGACGATGTTGATCTTCATCCTCTCGGAGGCCAGAGTGAGTTCGGCGTTTTCCATGACCTTGCGGGCCTGGATATATTTGTTCTTCGAGTCCACGTATTCGAGCATCCGGGTCTTCTGCTCGATCTGCGTTTTCTTCGAGCGTTCGAGCTGCTGTTCGATCTGCTCCAGGCGGTCCTGCTCGATCTTCAGCTTCGTGGCCTGGGCGCGCCGGATACTGTCGAGCTGGCGGCTGAGGATGTCCTCATGCACGGCGCGTTGGGCGCGGAGGGATTTCAAGCGGGGATGATTTTCGCCCACGCCGGAATTCACCAGCCGCGCCTCTTCGGCGAGCTCGGCCTGAAAGAGGGGGAGATTGTTCGTGACCGTCGGGTCGTCGATATTCAGGGCGCGGAGGGCTTCCATGAGCTCGGACGGGAGCAGTTTTTCAATCCGGAGGAGCTGGGTGGTGAGCTGGCTCACGAGCACGCGCTGCTCGTTCACCTTGGTCACGTCCTGGGTGAGGAATTGCTCCGACACGCCGGGCGTCGTGGCGCTGCTGTCCGGGTCGGAGTCGTTGATCCCCTCGCGGGCGCGGACCTTCGCAGCGTTGCCGGCGGCGGTTTCGACTTCAGTACGCTTCTTGCGGACTTCTTCATCGAGCTGGGCCAGGCTTTTGCCCACGCTCTGCTCGAGTTCGGACTGCCGCTTTTCCGTGTAGACGCCGGCGATCGTGTTGGCGATGTAGGCGGCGAGTTTTCCGTCGGTGTTGTAGATGCCGATTTCAATCAGGCCGGTATTGCGCACTTCCTGAAGGCGCATGGATTTGCGGAGCTTGTAGTAAACCTCCTGCTGGGACATCGGCGGTGCGCCAGCGGGAGTGAATTCCTTCGTGAGCTGCAGCCGCTCCATGACCGGGTAGAGGATCTCGGTGGTCTGGAGGATCTGAAACTGGGTGGTGACAAAGTTCGGATTGTAGCCGCGCGGACCGCTTCCGGGGACGAGTTGGACCGGACCCGAATTATCCTCTTTCACCTCCATTTTCACGGTGGAATAAAACTCCCGGGGCAAAAAGTAGGTCGTCACGCCCGCCGTGACCATGACGAGAAAGAACGCCAGCATGATCAAGCCCATCCGGAGCTTGATCACGCGCCAATAGTCCAGGAAATGGAGTTTTACTTCGCTCGGTTGGTTCATGGCGCAGGGATCAGGGAATGCGGAGAGTAGCTGGTTTTGCCCGCTGCCGCAACCGGTTCACCCCGGGCGGCTGGAGGCGTGGGTGAGTCAAAATGAGTAGTCAAATCCGGTAAAGAGCCGGTTGCGGAAGAAGCCGGTGTCCACCGGATCGGTAAATACCGTGAGGTGGGAGTAGTTCATATTGAAGGTCCAGTAGCGGCTCAGTGTGTAAAGCAAGCTCAGACCGGAATCGAGCGTGAGTTCCTTAAACTCTGTCTCAGCGGCGGAATCCTTGGCCGACCGGTAGATGGTATTCAGGGCGAGCGAGCCGCGGAGCCGTGGACCGAAAAAATGGGTGACCGTGACCCCGCTCCGAAATCCGAGGACTTCGGTGGTGGGGGTGGGGGGCTCCTCAAAACCAAACCGATTACTCCAGGAGAGCACGCTGGCGCGGCCGAGTTGGTAGTTCAGAGTCGCTTCGAGATAGGGCGCGCTCGCCGCGTCACCGCTCTCATCGAAGCGCCGGATGGCCTCACCGATGCGGACCGTCGCCCCGGCGCGCCGGGTCAGGCTGAGGTCAAAGCCGATCAACGCAAAGTAGGAGGTGGCATTTATCGCGGGGGCATTCGGGTAGCTGATCTGCTGGTAGCGGCCCTCAAGTACTGCGGTGAGGCGCGGCGACCACAGGTAGCGGAGTTCCGTCCCGAGCGTGAAGCTGCGGAAGTCTCCGAACTGTCGGAGCTTGTCGTCGAACATGATCGAATTGAAGGAAACACTCGAGACCGTGCTGAAGCGCGGCGCCCAGCGATAGGAGAGATCAGACTTCGCATTGACCGTGAGAAGGTTCCCATTGCCGACTCGGATCGGCGTGTTGATCAGGGTCGGGTCCGGCTGCGAGAGATAGCTGGCGTCCACGCTCGCGGTCATCTGGAGCCGGGGCGTGAAACGATGGAGATACCGGATGGCGAGGCTGCCATTGTACTCCGCCTTCTTATTCGGCCGATTCCAAAAGTAGTCGGCGCCCGCATTGAAATCGACCGTGAACAACGTGCGCCGCGTGGTGATCTGCATATCGAAGCTGAACGTCTCCCGCGAGACCGCGCTGGCCTGCCGCTTCGGCTTCGGCGTGCCGGGAATGACGATCTCTTCAAACTGCGGAGCTTCGCCCGGGATGACCACGCGCCGAAACTGCTGCTGCTGCGGGGGAGGCGAGATCACCCCGATCCGCTGCGGCCGAGTATCCCTCACGGGAACGAACACCACCTGATCGGGCGTGCCCGCCGTGACCTGCTGCTGGATCACGACTTCAGGCGTGGCTTGGGCATTGGTCGGCGTTTGGAAGACATTGTCATCGAAGCCGATCGAGGCCGAGACCCGGGTCAGAAAACGCGGCTGCGCCAAGCGGCCCTCCCCGGAAACGAAGACGTCCGGCGCTCGGCCGTAGCCCGCCGAAATGGAAAAACTCGTGGGTGATTCCTGGACCCGTGCCGCCCCGCCGCCCGGAGCTTCCGCCCCCGGTGCCGGGGCGGATGGCGCGGGCACCCCTGAGGCGACTCCGACGCCGAACCCCCCGGCCGAACTCTCGCTCCCTCCCGGCTGCGCGTAGGCCGCTGGATTCGAGGGCGCCCCTGTCGAACTGGAGGGACCGCTCGGGGCCGGACTCGCCGGAGCCGCTCCGAAAGCCGAACTTGCCCCGCTGCCGCTCGTACCGCCGGAACCGGTCGAACTGCCCGTTCCGCCGGAAGACTCCCCGCCGGTGCTCCGCTGCGCCCACCCACCGGGTGCCAGGGTGCAAATGGCAAGGAGAGTGAGGAACCGGACGGAAAACATGAATTTGGCAGCCAGCCAGCGGCCCGACTCCCTCCTCTCGCTAACAGAAACCCGGCGACCGACGCAACCCGTTTGAACACCGTGCTGCGCCGGGAAAACAGGGCGCCAGGGGAAGAAAGACGGCTCCACTTTTCGTGAAAACTGGTCTGCAAAAAGACCCTCGCACGCCGAAGTCCTCACGAGTCATTTCGCGCCGTCCACATCGCCGCTGCACTCGGGATCAACCCGACCCGTAGTGAGCAAAGATCGTAGCGACCGAAGATCGGCTGGAGGCCGGCGGGAAGAAATGGAGTTGCCACAAGGGGGAATAGCTTCATGTGAAAGAATTTATCAACGACGTCGGGGAGCGCGTCAACGACGCCGTTCGTGTCCTCTGACGGCGGAAAATTCGGGCCTCTCGCGGCTGGCTCCACCCACCCGGCATCCAATCCGGTCGTCGAAAGTCGGCGGGCGGAAAACTCGGCGGCGAGTCGCCCGGCACCCTTTTCACCGAAGTGGATCGAGCCGTTCGTCGTGGGCGCATACAAACCCGAGACCGCACCCGAACTTCGTGGGACGCTCGCCCGTCCTGGCATGGTCCATGTCCTTCGCGGTGCGCGCCGCTGACCTCGGGAGGCTTTTAGCAAAGCGGCTTGGTTCGTGAGTAAAGCGCCCATGAACTCGACCACTTCACGCAAATCAACTCCAGCTAAGCCCACATCAACCGGCGTCGCTTCATCCGGGCAGCGTGATTCTCACGACACCCTTCACTCGGTGTGTAGCTTTCAGCGCCGTCTCTCCAGGGAATCAGTGCGGCCCTCATGCCATCCACCCAAATCTCGGCGGCTTCAGGTCCGCTCGCTGGACCCTGGAACTGCATGCGGATGTCTCGACGCCCGAGGGGAAGTTGGCGCGTAAGGATGCGAGGGGGCGTTTTCCTCGGCGACTTGGCTTCGATGAAACAAGGGTCCTCAGAAAATGTTTGAGCACGGGTGAGACCTCCGTCACGCGCCACTGCAACTAAAAGGTGGTCGGAATTTTGGGGACAAGCGGAAGCGCGATGGATTCTTTGCGACCCAAATCTTCCAACCCGGAAGATCTGATGCCGAGGCTCATACCGGCGCTGACCATCCAGAGGATGCTCGCCAGATCACAAACTTGCTGGCGGACGGTAAGTTCAAAGCCTGCCCGCTGCCAAAGACCGCGAAGGAATTGGTTATAGCTCGGGAAGTCGGCATCGCGTCCGATGATGAACGCCTCGCCGGCGAGTTGCGTGAGCGCTATTTTGCTTTTGTTGGCGAGCCATGGGCGGGCGGAAGCAGCACGGTGAGATGTCCGCGTTCGAGGGGGCGGGAAGCGATGGAGGCGTGCTCCTTGCGAGTGCGGGTGAGAGGGAAAGAGGGAAAATAGGGACCAAGCGAGAATGGCACTAAGATAAGCCCGATCTCCAGGGTGGAAACTTGGCGCGCCCATCCTAAAAGCCGCTTAACTTAGCGCCACTCTCGCCTGACCCCTTTCCCTCAAAAGAATTACGAAATAATGTTCACACCCGGTGCTGACTATACACGAAGTGAGATTTCTGCACATCTCGGCGGTAGCATCGTATCATGCCTACCCACCTTCAATGGTGCGATTGTCGCCGCTTGCCTCAGCAAAAAATTCAGTCCTGGTGCGCCTGAAGTTATACTTTGTGGGCGGGGAGTGCGGACGACCCCGATCAGCGCACTGTTCGCGCGCCAGAAGACCGCTGTCCCTGTATTCATAAAGAGCGCGCTAAATCGGTGGCAGTATCGAGGTCGATTCAAGGTCGATCAATCTTTTAGCTCAGGTGAACGATTTGAAAGCTTCATTGTTGGCTCTGGTCGTTCAGTCGCCAGTGTCTCT
>Ga0105048_10014742_pt1 | contig 12158 bp, 8 predicted proteins | sample MAT05_FD_78382 | JGI IMG/M metagenome (GOLD analysis project Ga0105048, IMG submission 78382) | Freshwater microbial communities from Lake Fryxell liftoff mats and glacier meltwater in Antarctica - MAT-05 | ecosystem: Environmental > Aquatic > Freshwater > Ice > Liftoff microbial mat | place... | reverse complement strand
TTCCTGCCTGCTCAACGGTATTGCGTGAGCCTGCAAAACTGTTTACATAGGCCAAGCTGAGCAATACAGACGCTGGCATGCCGAATTTGCGCGATTCCCCCTGAGCGGTTGTTTTGAACCTCCTGAGGAATGAAATGGCTGCTGCATCGCCGATGCTTGGCATGGTCGGCCGGTCGACGCCATCATCAAAAAAGCCCAGGCGCGAAGCCGTCTTACCATTTTGTTTGGTAAATTTCTCAGCAGTTTCTTCGTTTTTTTCGACAGGAGAGCTGTCTTTTTCGCCACCAAAACGTATGCTTACGGTATTGCGGAAAAGTGCCGCAAGCGCCAGCAAAACGAGGGCAGTTATAAACCAATTTGTTTTAAAATGGTGCCACATGCGGGCCGACATTGGAGGTGTAGTTGCTTGTAACATGGTTGATTCGCTCTATTTATAGGAAAGAAACATCCTACTGTCTGTATCGTAATTTGGAGTGCAAATATAAAACATTTTGTATCACAAATGCTACAATTTAATTTAAAAAAAATGTATCATTTTGGCCTTGTGTTGAGATCCATGGCCTTATGTATAAATTTTTTGTTTTAAATTTGCTGTCGAATCGGTTTTACGCCACCTTTTATTCTGGCTTATCTATGAAAGCAATCAACACCGCCGTCAAATGAACCTTGAATACGCGCATACCACCTTAAAAAAGGTTTTTGGTTACGACCAATTCCGGCCTCTGCAGGCAGAAATCATCCAAGCTGTTTACGACAAACGGGACATGCTGGTGCTAATGCCCACTGGTGGAGGCAAAAGCCTGTGTTTTCAGGTACCGGCCATAACGCTCGAAGGCACGGCCCTGGTTGTGAGCCCGCTCATAGCGCTCATGAAGGACCAGGTACAGGGATTGCGCGCCAACGGCGTGGCTGCTGCGTACTTCAACAGCAGTCTGGACGCCCGCGAAGCACGAAAACTGGAGGACGATCTGCTTGCAGGCATCATTAAGATTCTTTACGTAAGCCCTGAAAAACTGGTTTCCCAATCCTTTTTACCTTTGCTCAAACGCCTCAACGTCAGTTTGATCGCCGTAGATGAGGCGCATTGCATTTCAGCCTGGGGCCACGATTTCCGGCCAGAGTACACGCAACTGCGTTTTTTACGCCGCCAGTTCGGCGATGTTCCGCTGTTGGCATTCACGGCAACGGCCGATAAACTCACACGCAAGGACATCCTGTCCCAGCTCGAACTGCGCGATCCGGCATTGTTCATCGCTTCGTTTGACCGGCCCAACATTTCCCTGCATGTGCGCCCGGGGCAAAAACGCATCGATCAGATCCTGGAATTCGTAAAAAAACGTTCAGGCCAATCGGGCATCATTTATTGTCTGGCACGCAAAAGTTGTGAGATGCTTGCGGAAAAACTCAACGCCAAAGGTGTGCTCGCTGCGTATTACCATGCCGACATGCCCTCGAGCATGCGCAGCAAAGTGCAGGAAGACTTCATCAACGACCGCATACCTGTGATTTGCGCCACCATAGCTTTCGGAATGGGCATCGATAAAAGCAATGTTCGGTACGTTTTGCATTACAACCTTCCGCGCAACCTGGAAGCATATTATCAGGAAGTTGGCAGGGCTGGAAGGGACGGGCTGCCTTCGGAGGCATTGCTTTTTTTCAGCTACGGTGATGTACAAACCTACCGACAAATGTTTGAAGATGGGGATAGCAGCGACGAGCAAAAGGAGCTGAAAATTGCCAAGCTGAACCGTATGTATCAGTTCGCCGAAGCACCTGTTTGCCGAAGGCGTACCGTTTTGAACTATTTTGGAGAAACCTATGAGCAAAATTGCGGCAACTGCGACGTGTGCCTGAGCCCACCCAGACAATTCGACGGTACTGTTGCGGCACAAAAAGCCTTGTCTGCCCTCCTGCGTACCGGAGAAAAAGTAGGTATGAACCTCCTGATTGAAATTCTTCGTGGTAGCCAGAGGCGTGAAATCCTCGAACGGGGTTACAACCACATCAAAACGTTTGGGGCCGGACGTGAGTACAGCTACGATGACTGGCTTTTTCTGATTTCGCAAATGCTGCACCATGGCCTGATCGAAATCGCATACGACGACCACAACAACCTCAAGGTTACCGACATGGGCAAAACGGTTTTGCTTGAAGGCAAACAAGTAGCGCTTGCCTTGCCACAGCCCAAAGAAAAAGAAAATTCGGCCGCAGGAAAACCACGACCATCGGCACAATCTGGCGTTCAGTCCATTAAAGAAGCCTTGTTCGATAAGTTACGCGAATTACGTCGGGAACTGGCCCAGCAGCACGGCGTGCCACCATACCTCATATTCAGCGACGCTACCCTCGCACAAATGGTGGATCGCCGTCCGATATCCGATGCCGACATGCTTGAAATCAGCGGTGTAAGCGAGCGCAAACTTCAACTTTACGGTGATGCCTTCATCAATGGTATTCGATCCTTTGTGCTTGAAAAAACCGGAGAAGGCGTAAAAGTTACCGGCAGCACGTATTTGGTAAGCTGGGATTTGTTCAAAAAGGGCAATACTCCCGATCAAATCGCCGCAGCCCGCAACCTGAGCCCATTTACGATACACAGCCACCTTGCCACCATGTACGAACGCGGCGAAAATGTGGAGTTGAACAATTGGGTATCGCCTGAGGAACTCGATACCATCCTGGGTAGCCTGGGACTATTCTCCGAACCCTATTCTTTTAAGGATATTTCCGATCACTTTCAGGAAAAATTCTCTTATGAGAAAATCCGATGGTCGATAGCTTCTTTCAAACGTCAACAGCGGAGTGTATAAAAAAAAAGGCGACACACATTTGCGTCGCCGTTTTTCTAACACATTCAGATCCATAATTTCTCGTGTAAACACCTTGGGAAGGTGTACAGGACGTTGCGCAAACCGTTGTCTGCGCTGATGGAACAAAGATGGGATAAGGTTCACCTCGGGTATCCGGACAGATTTTGTAGAAATTTAACAGGGCGATTAAGCTATTTTATAAACTATTTATTTTGTAAATTTCTCAAAATCAATATCTTACAAAAATATAATGGGCAAAAAAAAGCAGCGCTCGTTTGCGCTGCCGTCATGCTTATCCGTTGTAAGTCACAAGTTGAACCCTTTCGGGCCCTTTTTTTTCCACCATCGCGTGGCGATCTTTGGTGATACAAAGGTAGAGGTGACCTGAAGGGTAGGAAAGGACAGCAAAACGGCAGTTATCGCCCAGTGGATCCATTGCTTTGAAAAACTGCTGCGCAAGGATTGCGCGGGTGTGGTACAGATCCCACAAACTGCTGCGCAAGACTGCACGGTTATGGAACAAATCCTACAAACTGCTGCGTAGTTTTGGGACAAAAAAAAACCGCGGCGCTCGTTTGCGCCGCGGCGGTTTCCCGTATATAATCTCATGAAAAGTTTCTGATCGGTGGTCGGTAATGACTTGCCTTGTTTCGTTCGTCACCATCAACAGTACAAATGTGCAGGACATGAGTCCACCATCTAAGAACAAAAGAATGCATTTGTTGATTGATTATTTTACTAAAATCAATAGTTTATTTTACTTAAACTATTGATTTACAGTTTTATAGCTACATAAATTGAACGTTAAAATTTTATTTTTGTTGAAAAATAATATCTAAAAAAAAGATTTTTTTAAAGAAAAAAAGATAAAATATTTTGAGTCATGGGTGAAAATACCAACCGTGGCGTTGAAAATCATCAAACAAGGACCAACTACCGTGACCGTTTGAAGGTGAACAATGGGGTGTTCAATAAGACCTAAAAGGGCAAAAAAAAAGCAGCGCTCGTTTGCGCTGCTTTTTTACTTTTCCGTTATAAGTCTCAAGTTGAGCCTTCCGGCTCTTTTTTCCACCATCGTGTGGTGAATTTGATGTTACAAAGGTAAAAGTGAACAAGGGGGCAGGAAAGGACAGTAAAACGGCAAGTATCGCCCGGTGGATTCTTCACCGTTCCACAAAGGATGTGGAATCCGTGAAGAACCAAGGATTTCTGGTAAGCTGGCATTTGAAGCCAGGTGGGGGGATCTGTAAATGGATGGGGAAGAAATCAATCGAGGTTAAGGCGGTTGCCAAGGAAACTTCAATAACCCCATAAACTACTGCGCAGTTTTGGGATAAAAAAAACCGCGGCGCTCGTTTGCGCCGCGGCGGTTTCCCGTATATAATCTCATGAAAAGTTTCTGATCTGTGGTCCTTTATGACTTGCATTGTTTCGTTAGTCACTATTAACAGTACAAATGTGCGGGACATGAGTACACCAATTAAGAACAAAAGAACGTGTTTGTTGATTGATTATTTCATTACTGCGGATGGCTTATTCTACTTAAAATATTGATTTACAGTTTTATAGAAAAATACTTTGAATGTTAAAATTTTATTTTTGTTGAAAAATAATATCTAAAAAAAAGATTTTTTTAAAGAAAAAAGGATAAAATATTTTGAGTCAGGGATGAAAATACCGACCGTGGCGTTGAAAATCATCAAACAAGGGTTAAAAACCGGAGCAGTTTGAAGGTGAACAATGGGTTGTTCAATAAGACCCTAAAGGGCAAAAAAAAGCAGCGCTCGTTTGCGCTGCTTTTTTACTTTTCCGTTATAAGTCTCAAGTTGAGCCTTCTGGCTCTTTTTTCCACCACCGTGTGGTGAATTTGATGTTACAAAGGTAAAAGTGACCAGGGGGGCAGGAAAGGACAGCAAAACGGCATTCATCGCCCAGTAGATTTTTCACCGTTAAGCTTAAAGCTTTTAGAAATGGCCGTACATGAGAACTCAGACCTTCATGCTTGAGAAATCTGGATGCGGAAACTGTACTTAACAATACGGAATGATGGAGGGAGGCCGGGAAACACTGTTGCGCAGTTTTGCGCGGGTGTGGTACAGATCTCACAAACTGCTGCGCAGTTTTGGGATAAAAAAAAACCGCGGCGCTCGTTTGCGCCGCGGCGGTTTCCCGTATATAATCTCATGAAAAGTTTCTGATCGGTGGTCGGTAATGACTTGCGTTGTTTCGTTCGTCATTATTGACAGTACAAATGTGCAGCAGGTTGTCTGGCGGATAAAGGACAAAAAACAGTGTTTGTTGATCATCTTTATCTACCACATTTAGGGTATTCGCCAATAATCTTTTTTTAAATAACTAATTTTCAGCGTTTTACAAGATTGTAAAAAAAGCATTCTGCATCTAATTTGTTGATAAAAAATTAAAATTTAGTTGCTAAAAAAGATTAAAAAAAATGTTCCCGCCTTTTTGGAGCGCATTTTATTTGTTCTACAAAAATGTTTTTGGGAAGTAAAGCGCAACAGAACACACATGATTCGGAGGAAAAGCGCCAAAGGTTGTATTTTCACGCACTAAAATCTGCAGAGGAACACTTTGAAACATTTTATCCCACATTTTATACAGGAAAACTACCGTCAGGGTCGGCTGCAAGGCCGTCTGGAGGCGTGTACCATGTTCATCGACCTCAGCGGCTTCACCAGACTAACGGAGAAGTTGATGCAAAAAGGTCCGAAAGGTGCTGAAGAACTTTCTTATGCGCTCAACCACATTTTTCAACCTACCGTGGCGTTGGTTTATGCGCAAGGTGGCTTCATACCTTATTTTGCCGGCGATAGTTTTACGGCGATTTTTCCGGGTTCTTCGGCCAGCGAAATGACTAACGTTGCCCTGAATGTTTTGCAAACAGGCCAATCTACGCTCAGGCGTTTTATGGGCGATCTTGAAGAAGAGGACTCGGTACTGGCAGAAAACAACATTGGGATCAAAATTGGTTTGTCGGAAGGGGAGGTGGAATGGGGAATCGTAGGAGACCGTCGCAAATCGTATTACTTCCGGGGCGACCCAATCGAAGGTTGTGCTCAAGCCCAAACCCATGCCAACAGTTTGGAAATGGTGTGCGACGCCCGTTTTGCAAAACTCGCCGAACAAAACAAGGCAGAGGTCGTGTCGATTGATGGTGACTTTTTCATACTTACACCACAAGCATGGAACCTGCCCGATTTGCCGCACAAACAGCCGGTATTGCCCTTGCCCGATCCCGAGCTGATGTCGCATTTTTTGCCGTCTGAGGTTTTTACCAATCCCGGCATCGGCGAATTCCGCACCGTGGTAAGTGTCTTTTTGTCGTTTGCTGGCGTAGAAAATCACAATTCCCTTAACCATCTGGCGACTTCTGTGCTCGACCAGAGCCTCAATTTTGGCGGCTATTTCAAGGAAATTGATTTCGGAGACAAGGGTGGGCTCATGTTTATCCTTTTTGGAGCGCCCATCTCGTTTGAAAACAACACCGAGCGTGCCCTTGAGTTTGTTTCGGCAGTACAGGACGACCTACTGCACCTTGAAGAAATGACCGGCGCCCGTTACCGCATCGGTATGGCGGCAGGTATGGCCTTTACCGGCGTGATCGGCAGCAGTGAACGGTGCCAGTATGCAGCGGTAGGAGCCCGCGTCAACCTCGGCGCCAGGCTTATGGCCAAAACCGCTTGGGGTGAAGTTTTGGCAGATGACAACGTGCAACGAAACCGAAATTTCAAATTTCAGTACCGCGGTGAAGACCATTACAAAGGATTTGAACAGAACATTCCTGCCTATGTGCTTACCGGCCGGAACCTCAGCGGTCGCGCGAGCTTCAGCGGCGAGTACGTAGGCCGCGAAAGTGAGTTGCAAACACTGCTTCAGTTCGCCAACCCTTTGCGTGAAAGAAACTTTTCGGGCGTAGCCTTTATATTTGGTGAAGCAGGCATCGGAAAAAGTCGCATCAGTTATGAATTCCGACGCAACCTGCGCGATACGATGGCTGTAAGCTGGTTCACCTGCCAGAGCGACCAGATCCTGCGCAAACCGTTTAATCCGTTCATTTACTTCCTCAAGAACTATTTCGAACAAAGTCCGGAAAATTCGGCCGAGCGCAACCGCGAACTTTTCGACAACAACTTTTTGGAGCTCATGTTCGACCTTACGGAAGCTAAACATCCGGAAGCCGACGCCGTACGAAGGGAAATTGCGCGAACCCAAAGTGTCCTGGCAGCACAAATCGGCATCTATAATGCTGGCTCGTTGTGGGAACAACTCGATGCGCGTGGACGCTATCAGAATACCATGTCGGCCATGGCCAATCTTTTTGTGGCCGAATCCATCCTGCAACCTATTGTAATCGAATTGGAAGACGCACACTGGTACGACGACATGTCGAGGGAGTTTCTTACCCAATTTATACGTCGATCTGTAAACTACCCACTGCTTTTCCTCAGCACCAGCCGCTACGAGGATGATGGAAGCAAAAGTTATCTTTTCAAACCCAAAACACTCGAAGAGCTCAACATAACGCATACTGAGCTGGATCTGAACTTCCTCAGTCCGGAAGACCTCAAATCGTTCGCCGAAATTCGCCTCGGCGGCAAACTACACCCCGATTTGTTCGAACTTTTGCAACGCATGACCCAGGGTAATCCCTTTTATGTGGAACAAATGGCCGACTATTTCCGGGAGGCCAACCTGCTGAAAACCAGCGGCGGACTGTTGCAGCTCAAAAACCAGGACATTCAGATCAGCGATTCGGTGAAACAGATCATGATGGCGCGTATCGACCGCCTGAGTGGGTTGGTGAAGGAAACCGTAAAAGCTGCCGCTGTGATCGGCCGTGAATTTGAACTGCCCGTTCTTTCGGCCGTCATGGCGCGACAGGAAGAATTCCTCAGCAAAAACGGCGATCTCGACCTCGTTTTGCGCGAACAGGTACAAACCGCAGAAAAATGGCAGATTTGGCACGCGATGAACGAGCTTCGTTACATCTTCCGCCACTCGTTGTTGCGCGAAGCCGCTTACGACATGCAGCTGCGTACACGCCTGCGTGAGCTGCACCAGCTCATCGCCGAGGCCATTGAAAAACTGTACCCAAACTCGGAAGAACGCTTCGTAGACCTTGCGTTTCATTACGAGCAAGCCGAGGCGGACAAAAAAACCAACAAATACCTCGAAAAGGCCGCACGCTACGCCCAACGCAACTTTCAAAACCGACAGGCGCTTAAGTTTTACGATAAGCTCATCAATAACCTCGGAGAAGGCAATAAAAAATACAAAAAACCCATCAAATTCCTGCTTCGCCGCGGCGCTGTGCACGAACTCATCGGACAATGGGAGGAAAGTGAACACGATTACCGCAGTGGGCTCGAACGCGCCAAAGCACTAAACGACTGGTACCTCATCGGGCGCAGCAACCGCCGACTGGGCCAACTGCTCATGTTGCGCGGCAATTACACCGACGCCAAACGACACCTCGATGTGGCCGTAACCAGTTTCGAACTCGCCAGCGACCAGATCGGCATCGCCAAAACATACGGCAACCTGGGTACCTTCTTTTTCCGCCAGGGAAGCTACGAAGCCGCAAAAAGCTGGTTCGCCAAAGCCATTGAAATCAACCGCTCCATCCAGCGCGACGCAGAAAACGCCACCATCGTAGCCAACCTGGGCCTCATTTTTATGAACCAGGGCCACTACGATGAGGGCGTGCGTTGGCTTGAAGAACAACTCGATATTTCCGAGCACCATGAAGACAAACAGGGGCTCGCCAACCTTTACACCAATCTGGGCATCATTTACCTTGAGAAAGGAGCCCTCGATAGCTCCTTGCTTTGCCTCGAAAAAGGTCTGGGACTCTCCGAGGAACTTGGCAACAAATTGCTCATGACCATTTGTATCGGCTGCGTCGGATCGGTATGGGAGAAAAAAGGCGATTACAGTCGGGCGATGCAAAACTTCGAGCGCGACCTCGATTTGTGCCGCGAACTGGGCGACAAACAAGGCACGGCCATCGCATGCGGTCTCATCGGCGACCTGCTTTCCGTGATCGGCGATTTCGATCGGGCCGTGGACTTTCTCGAGCAAAACCTTGCACTTTCCCGCGAGCTCAATTACAAAAAAGGTATTGCCAAAGCACTCAATACGCTTGGCGATACGTGGTACTACAAAGGTGATTTAGAACGCTCTAAAAACTACTACAACGAAGCCATTGAGTATGCTCGCGACATGGGCAACAAACTTGTGCTCGGTTATTCACTCATCGAAAAAGGCACCGTGCATGTGTACGCAGGCGAGCCCGCCGTTGCGCGCCAACTGCTCGAAGAAGGCCGCGACATCGCCCTGGCACTCGGCAATGCCGACCTCGCTTTTGGTGCCAACATCCTGCGCGCACAGGTGATCCTTTCCGAAGACAACCGCCCGGAAGCCTTGCGCCAATTGCATCAAATGATGGCCTTGGCCCGCACTGAACGCGAAGAGGCCGCCGTGCATTTCGAATTGCGCAAAGTAGCTGAAAATCCCATACCACACCACCTCAAAGCACTTACCCTTTACCGGAGTTTGTACGAACGTACACCGCAGTATTTGTACAAAGTGAGGATGGAGGAGTTGGAGAAAGAGGCGAAGTAGTATCCTTTTTCCTTAAAAATTATACTTCAAAAAATAGTATTAAAATATTGATTTTCAATAATTTACAAAAACATTAATTTAAAATAAATGTATCGACCCCTCTTGCGCCTTTAGTGCTTATAACGCAGTTTTGGGTAAAAAAGAACCATGCTTACCCAAACCGTACCCCTCGTACTCGGCGACCTACTGAGGGGATTTCTCCAACTGCTTTACCCGCGTTTGTGTGTGGCCTGCGGTGCCGAATTGCCCGGACCGTCTTCATGTTTTTGTCTGCGTTGCCGCCTCAAACTTGAACCCACCACCTTGCACCTGCAACGCGAAAACGAATTCACCGACCGTTTCTGGGGACGCCTGCCCGTGGAAGCCGCCACAGCACTGTACCGTTTTCACAGGCTCAGCCCCATACAACATGCACTCCACGGACTCAAATACCGCAACCAGCCCGACATCGGGGTGCTTCTGGGCCGCGAAATGGGTCAAAAGTTGCGCACCGCCGAAGGTTTTGCTGAGGCCGAAATCATCGTACCCGTTCCCCTGCACCCGGCCAAAGAACGCATCCGCGGCTACAACCAAAGCGCTTGTTTCGCCCGGGGAATTGGTGAAGCAATGCTGAAACCCGTGGCAGTGCACGCTTTGCAACGCCGGCAAAACAACGGCTCACAAACACGGAAAAAACGCCTCGAAAGATTTTCTAACGTGGAAACCGTTTTCGCCGTGGCCAGCAATGCGCCGGTAAAAGGCAAACACGTACTGCTCGTCGACGACGTACTTACTACCGGCGCCACACTCGAAGCCTGTGCACAAGTCCTGCTGAATGCTGGCGCTACCCGCGTGAGCATGGCCACCATCGCCATTGCCATGCAATGAAAAGGGTTCACCCGCAAGGCATTCTGGATGTGATGGAACTCTCCCGGTTGCTCGATTTACTGTTGTACACCATCGGACATTCGCCGCTGCAAACCACCCTGAAAGCATTGAGTTACGATACCGCCATTCCAGAATCCATTTTCCACCGTTTGGCCGGTTTGCACCGTCAAACCAAACCCGACCAAGAAGTTACCCCGCAGGATTTTCACATCCTTTTTGCCAACATTCTTTTCCGATTTCCTACCATTCGCATCTTCCGAAACACCGATGGCAGCATTTATTTCAAACTTTAAACAATTGATGAGCAATTTTTTCAAACCAAATGGTTTTAAGGTTGTTACCTTTGTCTGGATTTTGTCTAAACTACCAAATTCTCGCTATGGATACTGCTGTTAAAAGCCCTGTGATGCTTTTCACCGAAAATACCCCCAACCCGGAGGCCCTGAAATACGTGACCAACCGATTGCTTTACCGCGGCATTGCCGAGTTCAAAGAAAAGGAGCTGGCCGCCGAATGGAGCCCGATGGCCAACAGCCTTATGGAACTGCCTTACGTAAGAAGTGTTTACTTCAACAACAATTACGTGACCATTACCAAGGAGATGAACTACGACTGGCTCGACATCATGCTCAAGCTCAAAGAGTTCGTCAAAGATTTCATCGAAAAAGGCGGCGATGCCGTAAAAGAAGGTTTTACCGAATACATGGAATCGGTAACAACGGCCAACAATGCCGGCCAGTTCAGCGGTGAAGACGGCGACCTCGCCCGTAAAATCAAAGAACTCATCGATACCTATGTAAAACCGGCTGTAGAAGGCGACGGTGGCAACATCGAATTCAAAGCCTACGACAAAGGACGGGTGTTCGTGACCATGCAAGGCTCATGCAGCGGCTGTCCTTCCTCCACGGTGACCCTCAAATCTGGCATCGAAGGCATGCTGAAACGTATGGTGCCTGAAGTAACAGAGGTTATTCAGGAGATGGAGTAGGCAGAGCTGTCAAGCCTTTTTTGCATGGTAGCATTACCTTTGTCCTCATGGAAAAAATCACCGAAAGCGCTTCGAAGTACCGCAACCTCGAAACCTTCAGCATCAACGATTTGCTTTTCGGAATCAACGCCGAAGACCAAACCGTACCGCTCGCAGTTGAAAAAGCCATCCCACAAATCGAAGCACTCGTATCAGCCATCCTTCCGCGTATGCGCGAGGGTGGCCGATTGTTTTACATCGGCGCAGGTACCAGCGGAAGACTTGGTGTGGTTGATGCCTCCGAAATACCACCCACCTTTGGCGCCCCGCCCGACTGGGTGGTGGGCATCATCGCAGGCGGCGATGGTGCCATTCGCCGTGCCGTGGAACACGCCGAAGACAGCACCATACAAGCCTGGAACGACCTCCAAACCTGGAACATTGATGCGCGGGACGTCGTGGTCGGCATAGCCGCGTCGGGCAGTACGCCATATGTGGTGCACGGACTTCGCACCTGCCGCGAACATGGCATCACAACCGGCTGCATCACCTGCAATCCAGGCGCACCGGTTCTCGCAGAATCCGACTACCCGGTGCTCGTGGTTACCGGTCCCGAATTTGTGACCGGAAGTACCCGCATGAAAGCAGGCACAGCCCAAAAACTTGTTTTGAATATGATTTCCACCGCCACCATGATACAGCTTGGGCGCGTGAAAGACAACCGTATGGTGGACATGCAGCTCACCAACGATAAACTCATCGAGCGCGGCGCTTTGATGGTAGCTGATGCTACGGGGCTGCCGCTTGACGAGGCGAGGGAACTACTGCTGGAATACAAAAGTGTTCGCAAAGCTGTAGACAGCCGCCTG
>Ga0105048_10014740_pt1 | contig 12159 bp, 13 predicted proteins | sample MAT05_FD_78382 | JGI IMG/M metagenome (GOLD analysis project Ga0105048, IMG submission 78382) | Freshwater microbial communities from Lake Fryxell liftoff mats and glacier meltwater in Antarctica - MAT-05 | ecosystem: Environmental > Aquatic > Freshwater > Ice > Liftoff microbial mat | place... | reverse complement strand
CGGCGAATTCGGCTGCGGCGTTGATGAATGCGCAGCCGCGGAAGCCTGGCCGGTGGATCTGCGCCACGATCGCGTCGATCAATCCGAGCACCGCATCCTCGGGGCGCTGGGCGGTCGCGATGATTCCGTCGAGCAGCTCCTCGACTATCCGGTGCTGGCCGCGGAGGTACTCGAGGATGAGCCGGTCCTTCGCACCGTAATGCTTGTAGAAGGTCGCCTTCGTCACCGACGAGGAGCTAATGAGCTTGTCGACGCCGACCGAATTGATTCCCTCTTCGTAGAACAGCCGATTGGCGGTCTCGAGGATGCGCTGCTTGGCGCCGGTAGCGGGGGTCTCCGGGGCACGCTGTGCGGTCGGATAAGAATGAACGACCGACACAGCGTGGCTCCCTCGGGCTAGATGTCCTCAAGTCCTTGAGGTAGCGCACCGGACGGGGGGATCCGGTAGTGGAAAACGTCAGACGGGGGATCCGACGTGTGGTGCACCGGATGGGGGATCCGGGTGTTACGAGCTGAGAGTTCGGGTTTCTCGGCTTATTGCTGCCCCACCATCGGGTTGGTGGAACAACTGAAACAGTATCAGAACTCAAGGACAGACAAGTCTGTTTGTCCTCCAAAAGTGACGAAATGTTGTCCCCAGTTCGAGGGGCACGGCGTAGATGAGGCGGCGCCGAACCTCCCGTAGGCTCGGGACTGATGAATGGCGCAGTGCAGTTACCTCTTGATCTGGCCGACCTGTCCGTTGCCGCATCCGGCGACTCACTTGTTCGGCGCACGGTGCTTCCGAGCGGCGTACGCATCCTCAGCGAGCGCGTTCCCGGCGCGCGCAGCGCCACGGTGGGCTATTGGGTCGCCGTCGGCTCCCGCGACGAAGCGCCCGGCACGTTCGGGTCGACCCACTTTCTCGAACACCTGCTGTTCAAGGGCACCCCGACGAGGAGCGCCCTCGACATCGCTGTGAGCTTCGACGCGGTCGGCGGCGAGCACAACGCCATGACCGCGAAGGAGTACACCTGCTACTACGCGCGGGTGCAGGACCGCGACCTTCCGATGGCCGTCGAGGTCATCGCCGACATGCTCACCTCCTCGCTTCTGGACGATGAGGAGTTCGAGACCGAGCGTGGCGTGATCATCGAGGAGCTCGCGATGGCCGACGACGACCCGTCGGACGTCGCGAGCGAGCGCCTCTTCGAGGCCGTCTTCGGCACGCATGCGCTCGGACGGCCGATCGGCGGCAGTGCCGAGACGATCGGAGCCGCGACCCGCGACGCCGTCTGGAACCATTACCGCGCGAACTACCGTGCCCAGGATCTCGTTGTCACCGTGGCCGGCGCGGTCGACCACGACGAACTCGTCGCCGCCGTGGAGCGCGCCCTGGTCGCCGCGAAGTGGGACCTGTCGATCGAAGGCGATCCCGTCGAACGCCGCGCCGCGACCGGCACCCCGATCGAGCGCGGCTCGCCCCTCGTCGTCGTCCAGCGGCCGATCGAGCAGGCCAACGTGCTGCTGGGCGTCGGCGGCATGCCCTCTGCCGACCCACGCCGCTCCACCATGGCCGTGCTCAACTCGGCCTTCGGCGGGGGCATGTCTTCCCGCCTGTTCCAGGAGGTGCGCGAGAAGCGCGGCTTGGCCTACTCGGTCTACTCCTTCTCTCCCAGCTACTCCGACGCTGGACTGTTCGGCATCTACGCGGGATGCTCGCCGGCCAAGCTCGAGCAGGTCTGCGACATCATGCTGTCGGAGTTCGCGCTCCTCGCGAAGGATGGCATCACCGAAGATGAGCTGGTGCGCGCCGTGGGCCAGCTGAGCGGAGCATCCGCCCTCGCGCTCGAGGACTCCGATACCCGCATGTCACGGCTCGGACGCTCGGAGATCACCCTCGGCGAGTTCGCCGACCTCGACGAGTCACTGCGCCGGCTCGCGCTCGTCACGGTCGACGATGTGCGCGAACTCGCCGCCGATCTGGCCGCGCGCCCACTCTCGATCGCCGCCGTCGGCACCATCGACGAGTCGGTCCTCGCCGGCTTCTCCACCCTCAACTAGGACAAACCGATGTCGCACTTCCTCTACCTCGTTCGCCACGGCGAGCAGCGCGATGCGCAGCACGGCCTTCCCGACGGGCCCCTCTCGGCGAGGGGAGAGCGTCAAGCGAGGGCGATCGCCGACCGGCTGAGCGGGGTGCCGTTCACTGGTGCCTGGCACTCGCCGCTCGAGGGCCCGTCCGAGACGGCACGCATCATGACGGAGAGCATGCCGAGCCTCGACCCGCAGCCGTCCGCGCTGCTGTTCGACTGCATCCCCTCCGGCCCGACGCCCGACATGCCGCAGGGGTTCAAGCCGTTCTTCGGCTCGGTCAGCGACGCGCAGATCGAGGCCGGTCAGGCGCAGATGACGGATGCCGCGGCAGAGTGGCTCGCCCCGAGCCGCGAAGACCGCCACGACCTCCTGATCACCCACAACTTCGTGATCGCATGGTTCGTGCGGGAGGTTTTCGCGGCGCCGGCCTGGCGCTGGCTCGGCACCAATCAGGCCAACGCCGGGCTCACGATCATCCGGGTCCGCTCGGTCAAGTCGCCCGAACTCATCACGCACAATGACCTCGCGCATCTGCCGGTCGAGCTGCGTACCGGGCTCCCGGTGCCGCAGCCCATCTAGCCCGCGGGGGTGCCCGAACGCGTCACTCGAGTTCGGTCGTGAGGTTCTTCGCGAACCAGTTCGTCGCGTTGGCGTTGTCGTTGTAGGGCGGGATCTCGACGTAGCTACTGCTGCGGTAGAGGCCGGACGCGGCCTGCTGGGCTTCATTGGTGTCGAGCACGAGCTCGCTCGCGCCGAACGCACGCGCCCTCGCCTCGAGTTCCTCGAGCAGTCGGCGGCCGAGGCCGAACCCGCGCACGTGGGGTTGCAACCACAGGTGCTTGACCTCGAACCGGGTTACCCCCGCTGAGTGGTCGAGCAGGCGGATGGCGCCGCAGCCGACATCCGCCGGTTCGCCGGCCAGATCCTCACCCTCGACGATCAGGAACACGCCGCGGGGAGGCCAGAAGTCACCGGCAACCGGGAAGGTCGCGCGGTACTGGCCCATCGAGGCCGGGAACGACTCAGCGCGGCTCGAGAAGTACTCGGCGAGGAGGACGAGGGCGGCGTCATCGGTCACTGACGCCTCGCGGTAGCTGACCATGTCGCCCAGCCTAGGCTGCAGCGCCCGACCGTCCCGCGCCGTCGGGAGCGGACGGGCGAGTTGGTAGATTGGGGCCATGACAACCAAGGTCGCCGTGGTCGGCGCAACCGGCCGGCTGGGCCAGCTCGTCTCGCGCATCGTGCGGGAATCCGACGAATTCGAACTCGTCGCGGAACTCGATTCCCGGGCCTCGCTCAGCGACATTCTCGATGCCGACATCGCCGTGGATGTCACCGTGCCCGGTGCCAGCCAGAAGGTCGTCGACTTCGCCGTGTCGAACGGGATCAGCGTGCTCGTCGGCACGAGCGGCTGGTCGAACGAGCGGATCACCTCCCTGCAGAGCCGCATCGCCGACAATCTCGCCGTCGGCGTCGTCATCATCCCCAACTTCTCCATCGGGTCGGTACTCGCGACGACGTTCGCGGCGATCGCCGCGCCATTCTTCGATTCGATCGAGATCGTCGAGACCCACCACGCCTCCAAGGTCGACTCACCCTCGGGCACCGCGGTGCGCACCGCGGAGCTGATGGGTGCGGCGCGCGGGGAGCGCGGTCCCGTCGTTGCCCCGCACACCGACCAGCGTGCCCGCGGACAGCAGGTCGCGAGCATCCCCATCCACAGCCTGCGGATGCACGGGGTCGTGGCCCGTCAGGACGTGCACTTCGGCGGAAAGGGAGAGCTGCTGACCCTGAGCCACGAGACACTCGCCCCGAGCTCGTACGAGGCCGGCATCCTGATCGCCCTTCGCGCGACGCACACCGCGCGGGGGGTCACCGTGGGCCTCGACAAGCTCATCGACCTGACCTCTGGCCTTCCCCGTTGAGCGCGCGCATCGGAGCCGCCCTCATGGCGCTCCTTCTTCTGCTCTATCTCGTCGTTGTCACGCAGCTCGCCGTGCGGCTCATCGTCGTCGACGAACCCGTCTCACGCGGAATCGGCATCGCGCTTCTCGTGCTCCCACTGCTGGGATTCTGGGCGCTCATCGCCGAGGTGCTCTTCGGCCTCAGGAGCCAGCGTCTCGGCGCGGTCGTGGCGAGCGAGGGCCCGCTGCCCGCCGACACGCTGCCGCTGCGGCCGAGCGGTCGCCCAGATCGCAGCGCAGCCGACGTCGACTTCCCGCGGTATCAGGCCGAAGTCGAGAATGACCCGGGCAACTGGAAGGCGTGGTTCCGACTCGGCCTCGCCTACGACGCGTGCGGCGATCGGCGCCGCGCCCGCCAATCTATCCGCCGGGCGATCTCGCTCAGCCGCGCTACCGCCTGAGCTCGTTTAGCGTTCGTCGACGAGGGCGTCGATCGCCGACTCCACGGTCGTGTGGCGGAAGCGGAAGCCGTCAGCGAGCAGCGTCGACGGAATCATCTTCTGGCTGTTCAGCAGCAGTTCGCGGCCGGCCTCGCCCATCCCGAGCGAGATGACCTTCTCGGGGATCGCAAACAGGTACGGCCTGCGCAGTTTCGTCGCCATGTACTTCGTCAGCCGATCAGAGGTCGCCGGAACAGGCCCGGCGAGGTTCACCGGACCGCTCAGCGACGACGTGAGCAGGTGCCGGATGGCAGCCGCCTCGTCGTAGAGGCTGATCCACGGCCAATACTGGCCGCCTGTTCCCATCCGGGCGCCCGCGCCGAATTTGGTGGCGATCATCAACGGTTTGATGCCGCCGCCGTTGCCGATCACGAGCCCCGTGCGGAAGGTGACCAGTCGCGTCTTCTCCGGGCCGATGCGCGCTGCCTTCTCCCACGCCTCGACGACGTCAGCGAGGAAGCCGGTTCCGCGGTCGGAGCCGTCGACCAGTCGTTCACCGGGGCGGTCGCCGTAGATTCCCACGGCGGACGCCGACAGGAACACGGCCGGGGGCGTCGATGCGCGGCTCATTGCCTGCGCGAGGGTTCTGGTCGTCTCGAGTCGTGAGTCGAGGATCGTCCTCTTGTACCCGGGAGTCCACGGGATACGGCCAAGGGACGCGCCGGACAGGTTGATCACGGCATCCATTGAGTCCATCAGGTTCGCGTCGATCATGCCGGCGCTTGGCGCCCAGTTGTGCTCGTCGGGCCCCCTCGGCTGTCGCCGGACGAGCTTCTGCACGTCGTGGCCCGCATCGCGCAGCTGGCGCACCAGTTCCGTGCCGACCAGGCCGGACGCCCCGGAGACCAGCACGGTCATATTCGCCTTCTTGCGCGCGCGGGAGGCAGCCGGGCGAGAGACCTGCGCCACTACGCGAGGCTGGCTTCGAGGGTGATTGACGTGCCGCCGAGCGCGAGGGAAACCGGGCAGGTCGCCTTCGCCTCGTCGGCGATGCGCTCGAAGTCAGCTTCGCTGATTCCGGGAACCTTAGCGCTGACCAGGAGGTGGCTGCCGGTGATGCCGGGGCCAGGCTCGAAGGTCACGGCAGCGGTCACCTGGATGTGCTCCGGGGGCGTTCCGTTGGCCGCGAGCAGGTGGGCGAACTGCATCGAGAAGCACGCGGAGTGTGCCGCGCCGAGGAGCTCCTCGGGGTTGCTCTTCCCGGCAAGTCCGTTGGTGCGCGCGGCCCACGACATCGGCAGCTCGACGAAGCCGCCGGACGAGTCGAGTGTCGTTTGGCCGCTGCCCGTCGCCAGGTCGCCGTGCCACAGGGTGGTTGATTCGCTGGTTACCGCCATGATGAACCCCTTCGTTTGCGATTCAGCCTAGGCCACCCGGCCGGACGGGGGCCGGGCGAAAAGCCGGTGTGGCGGCGGGTCGAGGGGCGGACGACGCCGAGCGGCCGGATGCTGCTGGATCAGACCCGGGCGGAGCGGCCGAGCAGCCCGGCACGCAGCAAGCCGAGGTAGATCTGGCACCCGAGGCAGTAGGCAAAGACGGAATTGAGGAACGCGGCGACGAAGGCCGCGCTGGCGGCGACGCCGATCGCGAGAGGCACCCCGGCCAGGTGCAGCACGAGCCCGACACCCGTCACGGCCAGCCCGACACCCTGGGCGAAGGTCGGGGGAGCTGCTCCCTCGCGCTCGGAGGTCGGCGCGAGCCGGGGCCGCACGAATCGCGCATAGAGAATGGCATAGGGGTGGCGCTGGATTCCGGCGAAGGCACCCCAGGCGAACAGCGCCGCGATGGCGCCAAAGAGCACCGCCGCGGGGGCGGTGAACCCGGACAGGTCGAGCGCGACGACCACGAGCAGCAGGAGCGAGGTGATTCCGGCGCCGAACCTCGGACCGCGCGGATCGATGTGGTTGACCTTCGTCGGCTTCTCGGTCACCGGGTGGCCGCTCTGGGGGTGGTGGCGCCTGTCGCGGCATCCGTTCTCGCTCCGAGGATCGCCGCGACGGCGGCACGCACCTCGGCCGCCCGCGGAGCGCCGCCGATGCGAGCGCGGATCGCCCCATGGGAGTCGAGTACGAGCGTCGTCGGTGTCTGGAGCACCCGAAATCTGGTGGCAAGCTCCGGACGGTGGGTCAGATCGATGTCGATGTGCTGCACGCCGTCGTTCTCGGTCGCGATCGTGCCGAGCAGCGCCCGGGTCGGAACGCACGGCGCGCACACGTCGGTGGAGAATTGCAAAAGTGTGACCGGGGAATCCGGCACCTCCGGCAGCACGACGAGGGACTGGTCCCCCGCGCTGACGCGGCCGTTCGCGGCGCGCCAGATCAGGCCGAGCACGGTCGCGAGCGCGACGAGACCGAGCAGGATCGCGAGGGTGGCCACTGGGTTCATGCCTTCAGGCTACGTCGCTCATGTCCGCCAGCGGCGAGTGTGACAGATCATTACGCTGCGCCGCGCTATCGTGGGCGCGTGCCCCACGACATCCAATTCCGCAGCGACGTCACCGTCGAGCTCATCCGCGCGAACGCGAGCGACGCCGATGTGCTCTTCGCCGCCCGCGTGTCCACGCAGGGCGAGCAGACACTCGCGGCAGCCAAGGATGAGGAGCTCGACACCTCGCGGAGCAAGGGCCTCATCAACTACCTCATGCGCGACCGCCACGGTTCGCCGTTCGAGCACAACTCGATGACCTTCTACGTGCAGGCGCCGATCTTCGTGTTCCGCGAATTCATGCGGCACCGCATCGCTTCGTACAACGAGGAATCCGGCCGCTATCGCGAGCTCAACCCGGTCTTCTACGTACCCGGGCCCGAGCGCAACCTCGTGCAGATCGGCAAGCCCGGCGCCTACGACTTCCTGCCCGGCACGCCGGAACAGACCGAGCTGGTGCAGTCCGAGGCCAAGCGCGTGTCGACCGCGGCCTTCGAGTCGTACCAACGGATGCTCGACGCCGGTGTTGCCCGCGAGGTCGCGCGGATTGTGCTGCCGCTCAACATCTATTCGTCGATGTACGTGACGATGAACGCACGGGCGCTGATGAACTTCCTGTCACTGCGAACCAAGCGCGAGGGCACGCACTTTCCGTCGTATCCGCAGCGGGAGATCGAGATGGCCGCGGAGCAGATGGAGCAGCACTTCGCCGCCCTGATGCCGCTGACCTACTCCACCTTCAACGAGAACGGCCGAGTAGCCCCGTAACGTCCCACCCCCTCGCACTCCCCGCTCACGTGATCGCTGTTCAGCCGCGTGTATGTAATCTCACCAGCGCGAATGAACAACACGCGCGCGACCGGCCCGCTCAACCGGCGGATGTGGCTGTCACGGGTCACGCGATAACCTGTAGGCGTGTCTACGTCCTCGAATCCCTTTGGCCAAGTTCTCGTCGCGTTGGTAACCCCGTTCACCGCCGACGGCGAAGTCGACTGGGCAGACGTCGAGAAGCACATCGACGACGTCATCACGGCCGGGGCTGACGGCATCGTCGTGACCGGCACGACCGGCGAGACCTCCACCCTCACCGACCCGGAGAAGATTCGCCTTGTCGAGGTCGGCAAATCCGTCGCCGCGGGCCGCGCAAAGATCATCACTGGCGGCGGATCGAACGAGACCGCCCATGCGATGCAGTTGTACAAGGCAAGCGAGAAGGCCGGCGCCGACGCCGTCATGATCGTCACTCCGTACTACAACAAGCCCACCCAGGCAGGGGTGCTCACCCACTTCCGCATGATTGCAGACGCGACCGACCTGCCGGTGATCCTCTACGACATCCCGGGGCGCACGGGCATCCCGATCACGTACGAGACGATTCTGCGTGCGGCGAAGCATCCGAACATCCTCGCCATCAAGGATGCGAAAGGCGACTTCAGCGAGGTCAGCCGCGTGCTCAACCAGACCGACCTGCTCTACTTCTCCGGCGACGACGCCAACGTGCTGCCGCACTTGTCGATCGGCGCGTCCGGGCTCATCGGGGTGACCGCGAACATCGCCGCGGCCCCGTACCGGGTGATCGTGGATGCCGTGAACGCCGGCGACCTGGCCGCCGCGACCGCCGCCCACAAGGCGCTCGAGCCGCTCGTGCGCGCTGTCATGACGCATGTGCCCGGAACCGTAGCGGCGAAGTACATCCTGCATGGTCTCGGCCGTATCGGCAGCCCGCGCGTGCGCCTGCCGCTTGTCGGCCCGGAGGATGCCGAGGCCGCGCACATCGAGGACGAGTTCGCGCTCGTCGGCAGGATCCCAGGCCTGGACCTCAGCAACTTCCGTCCGGACCGCAATGCGGCCGCAGGCGGAGCACTCCCGAAGATCGCCGGCACGACCCGCTGAGGACAAACCCGAGCACCACCCGCTGAGCACGACCGCCGACTGCAGCATCGCGGAGCCGCAGCGAACGCCCGGCGGACGAGACGACAGGACCCGATGACCATATACAGTCCGCCGCCGCTCGAGAACGGCACACTGCGCATCATCCCGATCGGCGGGCTCGGTGAAATCGGCCGCAACATGACCGTCTTCGAGATCGACGGCAAGCTGCTGATCGTCGACTGCGGCATTCTCTTCCCGGAAGAGAATCAGCCGGGCGTCGACCTGATCCTGCCCGACTTCTCCCCGATCAGGCAGAGGCTCGACGACGTCGTCGGCATCGTTCTCACCCACGGCCACGAGGACCACATCGGCGCCGTGCCGTACCTGCTCCGGCTGCGCGCCGATATCCCGCTCATCGGGTCGAGCCTGACCCTCGCATTCATCGAGGCGAAGCTCAAGGAACACCGCATCAAGCCAAACACGCTGACAGTGTGCGAGGACCAGAAAGAGCGTCTCGGCCCCTTCGACCTCGAATTCGTCGCGGTGAACCATTCGATCCCGGATGCCCTCGCCGTCGCGATCCGAACGAGCGCGGGTGTCGTGCTGCACACCGGCGACTTCAAGATGGACCAGCTGCCGCTGGACAACCGCATCACCGACCTGCGCGCCTTCGCCCGGCTCGGCGAGGCCGGAGTCGACCTGTTCCTTGTCGACTCGACCAACGCCGACGTTCCCGGGTTCACCGCGCCGGAGCGCGACATCGGGCCGGTGCTCGAGAGCGTCATCTCCGCCGCACCACGCCGGGTGATCGTCGCGAGCTTCTCCTCCCACGTGCACCGGGTGCAGCAGGTGCTGGATGCCGCGCACGCGAGCGGTCGCCGCGTCGCGTTCATGGGGCGGTCGATGGTGCGCAACATGACCATCGCCGCCCAGCTCGGCTACCTGCGCGTGCCGGGGGGAGTGCTCATCGACGCGAAGAGGGCCGCCGGCCTTCCCGACAACGAGATCGTCTACATGAGCACCGGATCCCAGGGCGAGCCGATGGCCGTGCTCGCGCGGATGGCCAACAGGGAGCACCAGATCGAGATCGGCAAGGGCGACACCGTGATCCTCGCGTCGAGCCTCATCCCCGGCAACGAGAACGCGGTGTACCGGGTCATCAACGGTCTCATCAAGCTCGGCGCGAACGTCGTTCACAAGGGCAACGCGAAGGTGCACGTCTCCGGCCACGCGAGCGCGGGCGAGCTGCTCTACTGCTACAACATCGTCCGTCCGAAAAACGTGCTGCCGGTGCACGGCGAGTACCGCCACCTCGTTGCGAACCAGTCGCTCGCGGTCCAGACCGGCGTGCCGCGGGAGAACACCATCGTCGGCGAGGACGGCACCGTGATCGACCTGTGCGACGGCGTCGCGACCGTCGTCGGCCAGCTCGACCTCGGCTACGTGTACGTCGACGGGTCGTCAGTCGGAGCCATCACCGACGCCGACCTCAAGGACCGCCGCATTCTCGCCGCGGAGGGCTTCGTGTCGATCTTCGTTGCGATCGACGCGCAGACCGGCGCCGTGATCATGGGCCCGGAAATCCACGCGCGGGGGTACGCCGAGGACTCCACCTTGTTCGCGAGCGTCAAGCCGCTGATCGTCGCAGCGCTCACCGAGGCTGCGGCGAACGGAACCCGCGACACCCACGCCTACAGCCAGGTCGTGCGGCGCACGGTCGGCCGCTGGGTCAGCTCCTCGCACCGACGCCGCCCCATGATCGTGCCCATCGTCCTCGAAGCATGATCGCCGGAAACATGTCACGTGGCATCCTCCAAAACAGCTCGTGGGGCGGCCGTCAACGGGTAGCTTGAACCTGAGTATTCATCTCGAGCATTGGAGCGGCTGTGGGCGTCACGCGTACCTGGATACTCCCGATCCTTCGGATCGTCATTTTTCTGGCTATCGCCAGCGCGCTGGTGAAGATGGCGTTCTTCTCCGCGACGACGTCGACGGCCGACACGCCGGAGTTTCCGACCGGGGCGATCTCCGAGCCCGAGGTTGCGGTCACGGTCGGTACGATTCAGAACGACGTCCCAGTGCAGGGCAGCATCGTGGCCGATCCGGCGCTACCCGTGAAGGCAACGCTCAATGGTGAGGTGAACACGGTGCTCGTCGGCGTGGGCGCGCCGGTGGCCGCCGACACCGCCATCCTGACTATCAGATCCGAGACCCCGGGCGCCCTTCGTGACGACGGCACGATGGCCCCCAACAAGGTCGTTAGCGTCACGGTGCTGGCCGGTTCGCCCGGCATCCTCTCGGCCCTGCCCGTCATTGTCGGGCAGACCGTCGCCGTCGGGGAAGCCGTGGGGCAGGTCGCCCCGACGAGCTTTGCCGTGAGCGGCCCCCTCGCACCCGACCAGCAGTACCGGCTGCTCACCCGGCCCACCGAGGCCGAGGTGACGATCACCGGCGGCCCGGCGCCGTTCACCTGCACCCAGTTGACGATCACCTCGGCGCTCGCCGGGGCCGACCCCGCCGCCGACCAGAACGATGGAGCGCCGGTCTCCGGCGCCACCGTCCGCTGCGGCGTCCCGGGCGAGGTCACCGTCTTCGCGGGCCTCGGCGCCGAGCTCATTCTCGCGGGCGGCGTCGCCGAGGACGTGCTCACCGTTCCGGTGACGAGTGTGGAGGGGTCCTCCGGCGCCGGCAGCGTCTATGTGCGTCTCGCTGATGGCACAACCGAGGCCGCTGCGGTCGTGATCGGACTCAACGACGGCGTCAACGTCGAGATCAAGGAGGGGCTCGCCGAGGGAGACCTCGTGCTGCAGTTCATCCCGGGCGCACCCCAGGTGGGCGTCGACATGGGCGACGGATGCATGTCCTTCCCCGACGGTTCCGTTACCTGCGAGCCCTGAGATGTCGCTCCTGAAACTTGCCGGGGTCACCCGCTCGGTGCGCCTGCCCGACTCGAGCACACTCGAGATCCTCCGGGGCGTCGACCTTGATGTGGAGGTCGGCGACCATGTCTCGATCGTCGGCCGTTCAGGCTCGGGGAAGACGACGCTCCTCAACCTCCTCGGCCTGCTCGACAGCCCGACGGCGGGCACAATCACCTTCGAGGACCGGCTCGTCTCCAAACTGTCCTCCGGGGCGCGCGACCGTGCGCGGGGCGCCGACATCGGCTTCATCTTCCAGCAGTTCAACCTGCTCTCCGGTCGCACGGCGCTGGAAAACGTCATGACACCGCTGCTCTACGCCTCCGGACGGCAGTTCTGGCGGCGGGAAGCGATCGCTGCAGACATGCTTGACCGGGTCGGTCTCGGCGCGCGAATGAGCTCGATGCCGGAGAAGCTGTCGGGGGGAGAGCAGCAGCGCGTCGCGATCGCCCGGGCACTCGTGCG
>Ga0105048_10014739_pt1 | contig 12159 bp, 9 predicted proteins | sample MAT05_FD_78382 | JGI IMG/M metagenome (GOLD analysis project Ga0105048, IMG submission 78382) | Freshwater microbial communities from Lake Fryxell liftoff mats and glacier meltwater in Antarctica - MAT-05 | ecosystem: Environmental > Aquatic > Freshwater > Ice > Liftoff microbial mat | place... | reverse complement strand
TCGCAAACCCGCATGAATGCTCGATCTCGGTTTCGGCGTAAGCGGTTTGCAAACATCTATGGGAGCCTCAGCGCGTTTGTTCTACACGCTAAGTGAGTGCCATTAACTCCTGACCCCTATTTCCCCCTATTTCCCTTTCCCCTATCTTCACGCAGCCCCATCCCGCCGCTTCGCAGCCGCGTTCTTCCCGACCACGCCGCCCCATCACCGCCCGCGCGTAAGAGGGGTTTTTCAACAGGCTGCTAGGTGGTTAAGCCCGGCGTCTTAGTGCCTGCGCGATGCCTAAGACCAGTGCGAGGATTCCAATCGCCATGACTGCTACCAACACGAACGGGCAGCGAACGAAGGATTGGGGTTCTGTTGTGCGTCCCACCGGTGCCTCGGATGTTTGACCAAGGTCTGCGTCTCCCATCGGCTTTCCTGAATGAGTCACAGGTCGAGTTGGATTAGCCTTTAGGACATTGACTCCCAGTAAATCAGGCGAATCCAGCGAAACACCCAGTCGTCGAAACTCACCCACGAATTCAGAGAACAATTCACGTCCCCTTTCGGTGTCGGCGTATTTCTTCCGCAATCGATCGAGAAAACCAAACCCAAGCTTTCGCTTTTCATCAGACCTCGCCTGGAGCAAACCTTTCATGCTATAGACAAATGCCACGGTATCAGCGTTTCTTTGCCTATCACCTTCGCCGGCAACGGGAGCATCGATATCAGGAAGCCTCGAAAACAAATAGTCCATTCGCGTTAACACGATATCAAGCCCGACATCGTTCTGTAACTCAGCAAGTGCGTGAAACACATCCGGCCGTATTCTGGAATTCTCACAGTTTATCATGGGTGCCAAGCTGGCTGCGACCTCATCGGGCATTCCTAACATCGGCAGAATCGGCAGGAGATCAATGAACTTTGGGAGATCGTGCTCAGGGCGGGGCCGCCCTATGTTGCGTTCGATTAGTGTCAGGACTAGCCGTATCGCGTGTACCCGTTCAGCTTGCGGCATGGAGTTAATCGTTTTGACCAAGGCAAGGCGACCACCATCTTTTGCAGTAATCGAATCGATATCTTCCTCCGTTAATTCTTCGGAGTATGCAGCTGCACAAAGCAGCAGCCATCCTAGAACGCCGATGACGATGAATTTTGCGCGTGAGCTCATTGCGGGAACGGGCTCGCAGGAGGTGTGCTTGGCGTGCCGAGAATAGCGTCTGCCTGTCTGGCCGATATGCGCTTTGTATTCGTGATTACACTACCATAGACCGTCTCATTCCAAAGCATGTGTGGGTCTCCGTGGTCGGTCTGGTAAGGGCCGCCTGGCCCGTGATGCGCATTCAACAGAACATGGAGAAGCTCATGGCCTACCACAAAGCTATTCCACCTGCGCCCCAACAAGCACCTATTTGCGGGATTCATTCCGGGATGCCAGGGGATGAGGACCGGGTTTGCCGGGGAGTGGCGGCGGTGTGGGATTCCCGGGCGACGGCGCGGGGTGGTTGAAACGGGATTCCCGGGGGATGGGAACGGATCTTGCGACATGGGACAGGCATGACGACAATTTAGAGTCCTGCTGACCAAGAAAGGGGGGTGAGAACAATGGCACGAATGACAGTAAGAATGCCCATTCCCGATGATCCTTCTGAGGCGATCGCACTGCTGGTTTCCGTGAAGAAAAGACACACGGAACTCGGCGAGGCTTCGCCGCTGGCGGCTCTGGAATGGGATGAGATCGACCCGGCGCTGGCGACGGCGGCGACCGAGGATGCCCTCTCGGACAAGTGTTATCGCGACGCGGAAAAGGCGACGCGGGAGCGCAACGTCCAGATGCCCGCCGTGGGCGCCGCCCTGCGCGCGGTGCGCGATGTCCTGCTTGGCACTTGTCGGAGCAATCCGAAGAAGGCCGGCGACTTCGGGTTCAAGGTGAATGACAGCCCGCGGAGCAATGCCGGTGGCGACACCAGCGGCGGCGCAACAGGCGCCGATGGCAGCGCAACAGGCGGCCCGGCGCAGCCCACGCCGGCAAAGTAATGCCAAACCTCAGGAGGCGCAGCGGTGCGGGAGGTCCCGTGCCGCTGCGTCTGCCTGCGGGCCGCGCGCAGGCGGGCGGCGCAGAATCCCGGGGGCAATCGCATCAAAATGCCGCGGAGCTTCGAGGCGAAAGGTGATGCCGCAGGGAGCGACTTACGTGGGGGCGCGCAATGCCGACAGTCCAATGGGTGATGCCAATGGTGGATGCCAACCCCAAAAGCCAGCATCGCTGCACGGGCGAACGCTTTCATCGGGCGTCGAGCGTTGGGTGCTGAAATTCTTGACGGTGATTTGAAGTCATTTTCGCGGCCGTTACAAAGCCGTTACATTGCTGTTACTTGCGGGGCGGGAGAATCCCATGTAGGTGAAGCCGGTCGTCTAGTGATGGAACCAATTGATCCGAACATCGCCACCTGTCCGAGCTGCGGCACATTGATCGATGTGTCGGAGGAGGAGCCGTTTGCCCTGGTGAACTGTTCGAGCTGCGGCGCGCGGATGCGGGTGCAGCAGGCGTTCGCGAATTTCGAACTCCAGGCGATGCTCGGCGAGGGCGGGCAGGGAAGGGTGTTCCTGGCGGTGGACAGGACGCTGAACCGACCGGTGGCGATCAAGGTGATGAGGCGCGAATACAGCGCGGACCCGGAGTTCATCCGGCGGTTCGAGAGCGAGGCGCGGATCACGGCGAGCCTGAGCAACCCGCATATCGTCAAAGTTTTTTCGTCCGGTGAATACCGGGGGCTCGTGTATCTGGTGATGGAGGTGGTGGACCACGGCTCCCTCGAATCGCGGATGGCGGATGGGCAGAAGGTCCCCGTGGAGCAGGCGATCGACGTCGGCATCCAGATCGCGACGGGGCTGAAGGCCGGGCTGGAGTTGGGGCTCATCCATCGCGATATCAAGCCGGGCAACATTCTCTTCTCGGACGAGCATACGGCGAAGATCGTGGATTTCGGCCTCGCCGTTCTCGTTGAAAAACAGGCCGAGGAGCAGGGCGAGGTGTGGGCCACGCCTTACTACGTCGCGCCGGAGAAGCTCGACGGGCAGCCGGAGGATTTTCGCAGCGACATGTATTCGCTGGCGGCGACGCTTTTTCACGCGATCGCGGGGCGGCCGCCGTTCATCTCGGAATCGAACTCGATGGCCGAACTGAGGAGGATCAAGAGCGCCCCGGTGCATCTGTTGAATTTCGCGCCGCATGTGCCGATTCCGCTGGCTTACGTGATCGATCAGGCACTGAGCTTCCGGCCCGACGACCGATTTGCGAGCTACGACGAATTCATCGCGAAGCTCGAATACGCACGCGCGGCAGCGCGGGCGAGGCCCGGCAAAATTCGTCGCCCGCGGGTGAGGAAGATGGGCGACCCCGATCGAGGCTGGAGCTGGGTGACGGCTGCCACCGTGGCGATCGTCGTGGCGATGGGAATCTACCTGTGGGTGACCCGTGAAGTCGGAGAGGAGAAAAAGACTGGCAATGCCGGCCCGGGGACACCGGGGCAGGTGGAGCCGGATGTCTCGGCGGGGGTGAGATTCGACGGGGCGCGCAAGCAGCTCGTGGACGGCAAATTTGCCGCTGCAGCAAAGACATTCCGCGGGCTCTACGAGGAGTCGCGACTGCCGGAGCCCAAGAATAGCTGGGCGGCGGTGCATCAGGGGTTCGCGGAGTACCTGGCCGAACGGCCCGGCCCGGCGCGCACGGCTTTCGAGGATTTGGCCGGGCGCATCTCGCCCACCGCGATCGGAATGGACGCGCAGTTCGTGGCGTTTCTCAGGCGGCTTGCCGTCATTGCCGCGAGCGAACCGAAGGACGCCGCCGGTACGCTGGCTGGCGTGGATGCGACTTCCTATGAGTCGCTGGCGTATTTCATCGCGGCGCTCAAGCAATGGAACACCGGGAATTTCGACGAAGCGGTCGGGCTGCTGAAGCAGTTCCAACAGGCTGTTCCCACAGGTGATTCGGCGTGGGTCGGCGATTACCGGACGCTGGTCGGGCGCTTTCTGGATGATCACGGGAGCTATCGCGAGATTGCCGCAGGGCTGGAAAAAGTGAACACAGAGCCGGAAACGGCAGCCGCCGCCCTGAACCGGATCGCGGACGCAAAAGGCAGGCTGCGTTCCCGCAGACTGATCGAGCGATTGGAAGCGCTGGAGGCCGAGTCCGCCGAGAAGGTGAAGGCTGCGGTGGCCGCGGTGAAGGGAGCTCGGATGAAGAAGCAGGCCGAGGCCGAAGAGCGGGAGGAAAAGCTGCTCACCGAGACCAAGTACCAGTTGAAAACGCTGTGCGAGAACTACCGGTTTACCGAGGCGGCGGCACTGGTGCGCGGGGTGAACGTCTCCCTGGAGAAGCCGGTCAGCGAGCGCACCTTGCTGGCCAGACGCGTGGATTTGCTCGTGGAGTTCAAACAGCAGCTCATCAAGGATCTCAACACCAGCGGCTGCACACTCCCGCTGGTGCGCAAGAATGCGCAGAAGCTCATCGGCGGTGTCGCCCGCGCTGGCGATCTGCAGATCGACGTCCGCGTGCCATTCGGCAGCACGCCGATCGCGTGGAGCGACCTGAGTCCGCAGAGCGTGTTGCAGATGTCGCGCTTCTACATGCCGCCGACGCTACCGCCCGAGATGCTGGCCGACCGGAAATGGCGGGCGGGCGTTTTCTGCCTCTTCACGCAGCTTTTCAATGAAGGCCAGATCCTCATGGAGGAGGCCGCCGCGCAGAAGCCGGAGTACCAGAATGAACGCGCCATCTTCTTCGGCCAGCCCGCACCTGCCGCTGATGATGCCGCGCCGCCAGAAGTGCCGCCGGCGACGGGACTCGAGATGGCCGATCAGCCGTTGAATCCCAGCCGCAATGGTCCCGCGTCCGGGATCACCGTCCGCCCCGTTCCCCGGTAGCCGTCACTTGATCTCGACGGTGACTCCCACGGTGACCATGTGGCTGATCCGGGAGATGTCCCAATTCGCCGTGCGCATGCAGCCATGGCTGGCATGGCTGCCGATGCTGTAGGGATTGTTCGTCCCATGGATTCCGATGCCCGCCTTGTTCAGTCCGATCCACGCGACGCCCACGGGGTTCCGCGGACCCGCCGGCAGCATGTGGAAGTTCTTCGTCCTCACGCCGCGGTTCAGCACACCGGCGTCCCAGCGGAAGGTCGGCATGGATGCGACTCCCACGACGCGCCACTTCCCGGCGGGCGTCGGGTGGGCCGGCGAACCCGGTGCGATCGGAATCGCCGCGATCAAATTGTCGCCGTCCATGAGATCGAGCATGGTCTCGCCGCGATGGATGATGATGCGGCGGGACTTGAACTCCTCGTTCTCAGGCAGGTTCCCGGTCTCGGGCATTTCCTCGATCTTGAACGGGGCGACGTTCGGCACCCGCACCTGGGCTCCCGGCTTCAGATCGCTGAAACGGACTTTTGGATTTAGACGGACGAGGAAGTCGCTGGAGCAGTGATAGCGCTCCGCGAGGAATTCGCTGTAGCTGCTGTAGGGGAGAAATTTTCGTCTGGCCTGCTCGGAGGTGGCGCGCGGCAGGTCGCCCACGTATTTCCGGTCCGCCTTATCGACCGTGTGGAAGGTGTAAACCGGATAGACGCTGTCGAGCGGCACGTTCGCATCCACGGTTCCGGTCTCCGGGAATCCGTGCGCCTTCTGCCAGCGCTTGAGCGCCTTGGTGACGAAGCTGCCCGGCTTCCCATCGATCATGCCTGGGCTGAACAACTGTTGATCCAGGAAAATCTGGAGCTGCGCCGTGAGTTCGCGTTTCGTGATCAGGATGGCGCGCGCCGCCTCCGGCTCGCCCTCGGTGGGTGTTTCTGCCCTCTCGGCGTTAACTGGCGTCGGCGGCTTGGCGGGCTTCACTTCGGCAGCCGGCTTCTGTTCGCCCTCCGGCTTCACGACGAATGGCTGCTGGCCTTCCCAAGCCTTCGGGCGGCTCCACGGCAACTCACCCGAATTTTTTGAGACGGCATCCGCAGCTTTCGATTTGCTCCCTTTCGCCGCACCTGTCGCCTGCGACGCCGGATCCAGAGTGAAGTTTTTCAGTGGTGCCGCATCAGGTTTCTCCTGGGCGAAAGTGGATGTCGCAAGCGCGACGGCGGCGATCAGGGTTGGCGCAAATTGAAAACGGTCTAGCATGTGCGCGCCGTAGATATGCCAAGTTCCGCTGGAAACAAGCTCCGCCTCGCACAAGTCGCTCCGCTGTGGACCCCGATCCCTCCCGCGACCTATGGCGGAATCGAGCTGTTGCTCGCGCTGCTTTGCGACGGGCTCGTCGCGCGTGGCCACGACGTGACGCTCTTCGCCAGCGGCGACTGCCGGACTGCGGCAAAGCTCCGCGCGGTGATCCCGGTGAACCTCAGCGAGCTGATGGCACGTGGCGATGCGCTGATGTACGAATACTACCTGAATGCCGCGATGGCCTCGGTGCTCGCGGCCCAGGATGAATTCGACATCGTCCACAGCCATCTGCCGCCAGCGTGGCTGCCGTTCGGCGCGGCTCTGCGGGTGCCGTCGGTCTTCACGCTGCACACCAGCCCGCATTCCGACGACGAATGGGCGATGCGGAATTTCCCGCAGTCGCAGGTCGCGGCAATCAGCCGCGCGCAGGTGGCGGGCGCGGCCTCGCGGCTGGGCCGGGAGTTCCCGGTCATCTACAACGGGGTGGATTTCTCCGCCTACGACGCGTGTTTCGAACCGGGAAAGTATCTCGCCTTCCTCGGCCGGATGTCGGCGGAAAAAAATCCCCTCGACGCCATCCGCATCGCGCAGGCCGCGGGCATGCCGATCGTCCTCGCCGGCAAACCGCAGAACGCCGCCGAGGAAAAATATTTTCGCGACGAAGTGCAGCCGCACATCGATGGCACGCGCGTCCGCTGGATCGGCCCGGCGGATCACGCGGAAAAAGTCGCGCTGCTCCGCGCCGCCGCCGCGCTCGTCTTCCCGATCCAGTGGGACGAGCCATTCGGTCTCGTGATGATCGAGGCGATGGCCTGCGGCACACCCGTGCTCGCCGTGCGCCGCGGCTCCGTCGCGGAAGTCGTGGACGAAGGCATCACCGGCTGCACCGCGGCAACGCCCGCCGAACTCGCCCCGCTCGTTGCGCGCGCCTGCGCGCTGGACCGCCGCAAAGTCCGCGAGCACGCCGCCACGCGCTTTGGCCACACCAAGATGGTGGACGATTACCTGGCGCTCTATCGCCAGATGATCGCGGAGCGCGGCTCCGCAAAGTAGGCGAGGTTTCCAACCTCGCGCGGGAGGATGGGCAAAGGCGACGGGATGGCGCGGAGCAAAAACCCCTCGAATACAGGACGGATTCGCCCGCCACCTCGCTGCGCTCGCCCCCGCGAGGTTGCAAACCGCGCCTGCATTGTCAGCGCCAGCCCGCATCGGTTGAATGTTCAATGTTCAATGTTGGATGTTCGATGTTCATCGGCGATCGTAACCTCCGCGCCCGCCGCACCGTCTTTGCACGAAACCCCACCCACATGCCGTACACCGGAAACGTCCTCTTCTTCCTCGCGCTCCATGCCGCGCTCTTTCTCATCCTGCTCGGTCACTGGCTGGTCGCCAGCGGGATGTTCCCGAAGGCCACCGACGCGTTCGTCCGCCAGTATGATCAGCGCCCCATCCGCGCGCTGCTCCTCGGCACTTTCACCTACGGGCCGATCTTCCTCCTGCTGCTGAACACGGAAAAACTGCCCGGCACCCCGCTGCGAATCGCGATGCTCGCCGCCGGAGTCTTCTCGCTGCTCATCGCCTTCGCCGGAAGCGCCGGGCTCGCGCTGCGCATCGGGCGCAATCTGTCCGCCGACACGTCGCGCTGGCAGCAATGCCTGCGCGGCGGCGTGATGCTTGGGCTCGTCTTCATCACACCATTCGTCGGCTGGGGCTTCCTGCTGCACGCGGGACTCGCCAGCGGCTTCGGCGCGTTCCTCCTGGCGAAACCGTGGAAATCCGCGCCTCGCGAAGTGAGCGGCGTGCCCGCTCCCGCATTGCCGTGAAGAAGACATCCCGCCGCGAGTTCGTCGCCGCCGGTGCCGGTGCGATCGCATTGAGCGTCGCGATCTTCCGGAGCGCGCAGGGCTGGCTGAAGGACATGGGGCAGCTCGCCGGCATCGGCATCGAGCGTTCGCTGGACGGCCCGCTCACGCCTCCCGCTGCGGCGGATCTCGACCCCGTTTCGCACGCGCTGAACCGCATGACGTTCGGCCCCGGTCCCGGCGATCATGCGCGGGTCTCCGCGATGGGTGTGGGCGCATTCATCGAGGAGCAGTTCGCGCCGGAAAAAATCGACGACTCCCTGTGCGACCGCGCGACCGCGCGTTTCGGCGACATCTGGACCGAGCCGCTCGGCGAACAATACGACGAGGATCCCGAGGCGCTCCCGCCGGCGCTCCGCCGTCTCACTTTGCTGCGCGCGATCTACAGCGAGCGCCAGCTCTTCGAGGTGATGTGCGAATTCTGGAGCGACCATTTCAATATCGACCCGACCAAAGGCGACTGCTGCTGGACCAAGCCGACCGACGATGCCGAGGTGATCCGCAAACACGCGCTCGGCAATTTCCGCGAGCTGCTGCGCGCCTCGGCGCTCAGCCCCGCGATGCTCTGGTATCTCGATGGCCGCGCAAACGTGAAGCGCAGCTCGGAGGAAAAGCCGAACGAGAACTACGCGCGGGAACTCATGGAACTGCACACCCTCGGCGTCCACGGCGGCTACACGCAGCACGACGTGATGGAAGTCGCCCGCTGCCTCACCGGCTGGACTGTCCTCGCGCGGAACGACGACGGGTTCTCCGGCAACCTCCTGTCGCCGATGAAGGACCGCGGAGTCGCGGTGTTCCGCCCCGAGGCGCACGACGCCGGCGCGAAGCGCGTGCTCGGCCAGGAGATTCCGGCCGGGCTTGGTGAAGGGGATCTCGATCGCGTGATCGACATCGTGGTCCGACACCCGAGCACCGCCCGTTTCATCGCGCACAAGCTCTGCATGCGATTCATCGCCGATGAACCGCCGGCAGCCGCGGTCGATGCGGTCTCAGCCGCGTTCGTCGCCAATGAAGGCGACATCAAGTCCATGCTGCGCGCGCTTTTTGCCACACCGGAGTTCGCCGCGAGCGCCGGCGTAAAATTCAAGCGGCCGTTCCATTTCGTCGTCTCCGCACTGCGCGCGACTAATGCCTCCACCAGCGCGGATCGCCCCGTCCTTTCGTATCTTGAGCGCATGGGGCACATGCCGTTCCGCTATCCCACGCCCGACGGCTATCCCGCCGCCGCAGTCCACTGGCGCGCGACGTTGCTGTGGCGTTGGAAATTTGCGCTCGCGCTCGCCAGCAACCGCATCGACGGCACGCACATCGAGCGCTTCCATCTGCAACGGCAGATCGGCTCCGACTCGGGCATGATGGCCACACTGCTGGGCCGCCAGGCGCGAGCCGAGGAGAGCGATGCCTACCTCAAATCCGGCGACGGTCTCGCGCTGCTCCTCGCGTCGCCCGCATTTCAACGCTGCTGAGATGAACATCCAACGTCCCACATTGAACATCAGACATTCAACGCCACAGGCTCGGCGCTGCGTTGAATGTTCAATGTGGGATGTCGGATGTCGGATGTTTTCCACCGCGTGATGAACACGCAGATTTCCATGAACCCGAACCGCGACGACCCATGCACGCTCGTCGTCGTCTTCCTCCGCGGCGCAGCAGATGGGCTCACGCTCGTGGCTCCCGTCGGCGACGACAACTACCACAAGTTCCGCCCGCGCCTCGCAGTGCGGAAGAAGGACGCATTCATGCTCGATGGATTTTTCGGGCTGCATCCGAATCTCAGCGCGCTCGAACCCGCGTGGAAGGAAGGCGACCTCTGCATCGTCCACGGCGTCGGCGGTGAAAGTGACACGCGCTCCCACTTCGAGGCGCAGGAACTCATGGAGCACGGCGGTCCCGCCGCGGGCGGATGGCTCGGCCGCTTCCTCCGCAGCCGGCGGCAAACGGCGAGCCCGCTGAGCGCCGTGGCTCTCGCGCCGACATTGCCGGAGCTTCTCTCCGGTGCGCCGGCCGCCGCGGCATTCGAGTCACTCGAGGAGTTCTCCCTCGGAGGCCGTGGCCGGAATGAAAAGGTGCCCGCCGAATTCGCCCGCGAACTTCGGCGGCTGTACGAACTCGAACCGGATGCGTTGCGCGACGCCGCGCGGAACACCTTCGACGCCATCGCCCGCATCGAGGCGATCGACCGGCACGCCATCCCCGGCAACGCCGCCGGCTACGACGAGCACGATTCCTTTGCGCAGGGACTCCGGCAGGTCGCGCAGTTGATCCAGGCCGATGTCGGACTCGACGCCGCGAGCGTCGATCTCGGCGGATGGGATTCGCACTTCACGCAGAAGACGCTCATCGAGCCGCTCATGCTGCGCCTCGCAAAAGGGCTCGCGGCATTCCGCAAGGATCTCGGCAGCCGCATGGCGACGACGACGGTCGTGGTGATGACAGAGTTCGGACGCCGCGTCGCCGAGAACTCGGCCTTCGGCACCGACCACGGACGCGGCAGCGCGATGTTTGTGATGGGCGGCGGCGTAAGGGGTGGTCGCATCATCGGCCCATGGCCGGGACTGACGCCCGAGATGCTCGATGGACCTGGGGACCTGCCAGTCTGGAACAACTACCGCAATGTGATCGCGCCGGTGCTCACGCGGCATGGCGCGCCGGCTGATCTCTCGAAAATCTTCCCCGACTTCGCGGTGAAGCCGCTGCCGCTCTATTCGTAGCGAAGGAGCGCCGGTATGGATGGAGCGCCGCGCGTCCTTGCCGGCCACCAAACCATTCCGCGCAGCGGCATTCCTTTCTGCACCCGCGAGCGCAGGGATCGGCGCCGCGCGATGAACTTCGTGGCCGGCGAGGACGCGCGGCGCTCCATCCCGCTATTCCTTGATGATGCCCTTCTCCACGAGCTTATGCAGCTTCGGCGCGATCACGATGGAACAATACGGATTCCGGTTCTTGTTCAGATTGAAATAATTCTGGTGGTAGTCCTCCGCCGCGTAGAACTCCTTCAGCGGCGCAATCTCGGTGACGATGGTCGCTCCCCATTCCTTCTTCGCGCGGACCTTCGCCTCTTCCGCCGCCTTCTTCTGCTCCTCGTTGGCGTAATAGATCACCGAGCGGTACTGCGGGCCTTTGTCGGCACCCTGCTGGTTTGGCGTCGTCGGATCATGCGCGGCAAAAAAGACATCCAGCAGCGTATCGAGCTTCAGCTTCGATGAGTCGAAATCCACCTGGGCGACTTCGGCGTGTCCGGTCGTCTTGGTGCAGACTTGCTCGTAGGTCGGATTTGCGACGTGACCGCCGGAATAGCCGGACACCACCTTCTTCACACCATCGACCCGCTGGAGCACGGCCTCGACGCACCAGAAGCAGCCTCCGCCGACGACGACTTTTTGAATGGTGGCGGGCTTTGCGGATGCGGTGTTCACAGGTTCAGCGGCGTGGAGTTGAATTGTCAGCGATGCGAGGAGGGCGATGAGGAGCGTTTTCACGATGGTTGCCGTCTATTCCCTAAGAGTCACCGATGCGCAAGAGCCATTGCGCATCACGCGAGCAGCGCCATCGCCACTTTGCCATGCACATCCGTCAGGCGGGCTTCACCCTGACGACCGCGCCGAACGCCGCCACGAGCGATGCCGCCGCCACCCACTGCCATGAGCCGTTCGCCGGACGCTTCGACAATGTCACCGCGCCCTCTCCTCCGGGCGACGCGACTTTCACCTGCGGCTACGACCCCCGGACGGAACCCGACCAGTTGGATGAAATACCTGCGGGCGACGCGACTTTCACCTGCGGCTACGACCCCGCGCGCCCCGGGCTCATCGGAAGCGTCACCGGCCCCGCCCACACGGTGGTCAACACCTGGGAGCCGGACCGCGACATTTTGAATACGAAGACGAACCTGCGCGGAAATGCCTCGTCAACCGCGGTGATCTCTGCATTTGATTGCGGCGTGAACAACATCGGCCAGCGAAGCAGCGTGGCCACCAGCGGCAGCGCCTTCGCCGCCCCCGCCGACTGGACGTGGGGCTACGACCCTCTCGGTCAGGTGAAAAGCGCCACGCACGGGAGCAACCCCGCCTTCACCCGCGGCTACCTCTACGACGAC
>Ga0105048_10014737_pt1 | contig 12160 bp, 1 predicted proteins | sample MAT05_FD_78382 | JGI IMG/M metagenome (GOLD analysis project Ga0105048, IMG submission 78382) | Freshwater microbial communities from Lake Fryxell liftoff mats and glacier meltwater in Antarctica - MAT-05 | ecosystem: Environmental > Aquatic > Freshwater > Ice > Liftoff microbial mat | place... | reverse complement strand
CGGGCGTTCTCGACGACGGCATCATCGTGCAGCAGTCGCGCGAACGCTTCGCCCGTGTGATGGGCGCGAAGGTCGATGGCACCTGGCAGTTGCATCAGCACACGCTGAATCGGCCACTCGATTACTTCGTGCTGTTCTCGTCGGCCGCATCGCTGCTCGGTTCACCGGGGCAGGCGAACTACGCCGCCGCCAACGCGTTCATGGACAGCCTTGCCCATGCCCGGCACGAGATGGGGCTGCCCGCTCTGTCGATCAACTGGGGCGGTTGGGCGGAAGTCGGCATGGCCGCGGAACTCGACAAGCGCGAAGGCCGAAGGCACGACGCCGGCGGCGTCGGCCGCATCGACCCGCTGCATGGCCTGATAACGCTCGAGCAACTGCTGGCGCAGTCGCGCCCGCAGGCCGGCGTGCTGCCGATCGACTGGGCAACGTTCTTCGAACAGTTCCCCGCGGGCATGGAACCGACCTGGCTGGCCGACCTGTCGCAGTTCCGCCACGCGAAGGGGAACGACGGGCCGCCGGAACTGGTCAAGAAGTTGGAAGAAGTACCCGCCGACGAAAAGCGGGCCGCGGTACTGGCGTTCGTTCAGCAGAAAGCGGCACACGTCTTGCGAGTAGCGGCAGGCACGTTGCCCGACCCACGGCGGACGCTCAATGAACTGGGCGTCGATTCACTGATGGGCGTCGAGTTGTGCAATGCGGTCGGGCGCGGCGTGGGCCGGCACCTGGCCCCGACGATTCTGTTCAACTACCCGACGCTCGAAGCGCTGGCGAATCATCTGGCATCCGACATCCTGGGCCTGGCAAGTGCCGAGCCGGTCCGGGAGAGCATCACGCCCGCGGTCGACGAAGCCCGCGAGCAGGCACTGGCCGAGGTTGAATCTCTCACGGAGGAAGAGATCAATGCGATGTTGGCCGGGGAATTCAGCAACAGGTTGTAACACCACGAGGTCTTCATGGACCGCCTTGCCGAGCGAATCGATCAACTGACGCCCCTGCAGCGTGCCGCCTTTCTCCTGAAAGACACGCAGGGGAAGCTCGCTGCGCTGCAGAAGGCGCAGACCGAGCCGATCGCCATTGTCGGTATCGCCTGCCGATTCCCGGGCCAGGTACACGATGCGTCGTCGTTCTGGGGCCTGCTGTCCGAAGGGCGCGATGCCGTCGGCGAGATCCCGCGCGACCGCTGGGATGTCGACGCCTATTACGACCCCGACCCGCGCGCCCCGGGCAAGATGAATACCCGCTGGGGCGGCTTCCTCGACAAGTTCGACGAATTCGACAACACGTTCTTCGGCATCTCCGCACAGGAAGCAGCCCGTGTCGACCCCCAGCAGCGCCTGTTGCTGGAACTCGCCTGGGAAGCACTGGAAGATGCCGGCATCGTCCCCGAACAGCTCAGCGGTTCGAAGACGGGGGTCTTCGTCGGCATCTCCATCAGCGAATATGGCCTGATCCTGTCGAGCGACCTGAACCTGACCGATGCGTTCGTCGGCACCGGCACCTCGCTGAGCATCGCCGCCAACCGTGTCTCGTACGCGCTCGATCTGCGCGGGCCGAGCGTCGCGCTCGACACCGCCTGTTCGTCATCGCTGGTCGGCGTGCACCTCGCCTGCCAGAGCCTGCGTTCGGGCGAAAGCCACTGCGCCCTCGCGGGCGGCGTCAACATGATTCTGACGCCGACACCGCTGGTGAACCTGACCAAGGCAGGGTTCACATCGGCCGACGGGCGCTGTCGATCATTCGATGCCCATGCCTCGGGCTACGTGCGCAGCGAAGGCGGCGGCGTCGTCGTGCTGAAGACACTGTCGAACGCGATCGCGGACAACGACCCGATCTACTCGATCATTCTCGGCAGTGCGGTGAACCAGGACGGTCACAGCAACGGCCTGACCGCCCCCAACCGCCCCGCACAGGAAGCAGTATTGCGTGAAGCGTACGAACGAGCCCAGATCAAGCCTTCGAAAGTGCAGTACGTCGAGACACAGGGCACCGGCACTCTGCTGGGCGATGCGATCGAGGTGCAGGCCCTTAACGAAGTGCTGAAGATCGATCGGCCGGCCGGGCAACCGCTGGCGATCGGCTCGGTGAAGACCAATCTGGGCCATCTCGAAGCTGCCGCCGGTATGGCGGGTCTGATCAAGGTGGCGCTGTCGCTGAAGCATGGCACCATTCCGCCGTCACTGCACTTCAACGAGCCGAACCCGCTCGCGCCATTCGACGAGATTCCGATCGAAGTGCCGACGATCGCGCGTCCTTTCACCGGCGACGAGCCAGCCACCGCGGCCGTCAGCGCCTTCGGCTTCGGCGGGACCAACGCCCACATGGTGCTGCAGGCCGCGCCGAAGCGCGAGGCCGTGTTGCCTCGCCAGAGCAAGGGACCGCGGGCGCATCTGCTGGCGATCTCCGCTAAAACGGCCAAGGCACTGCAAACACTGGCGGAACGTTACCGCGACCTGCTGAAAAGCGCCGGCGCGTTTGAAGAGGTGTGCGCTTCGGCCGGGCTGCATCGGCAGCATCACGATCATCGCCTGGCGATCGTCGCGGCGAACGCGGGACAGGCGATCGAACGACTCGATGCGTTTCTGCGTGGTGAAGCGGGCGATGGCGTCAACGCCGGCGTCAAGCCATACGGGCAGACGCTGCCGTCGATCCGCGTCACCGAGATTCTGAACGGCACGGCCGGCGCTCCTTCAGAAAAGGCCATCAACGAATTCGCACGCCTTTATGCGACCGGCAGCGACATCCCGTTCGACCGAGTCTACGTGGGCCAGCGCGCGGTCGCCAAACTGCCGGCCTATCCGTGGCAGCGGCAGCGCTTCTGGGTCGATTCGGACCGTTACTTCCCGCATTCCTTCGGCAGCGCGGACAAGACGAAGAGTGAAGAAATTGCTGTCGCCGCCGATCCGACGGCTCAGTTCCTCTTCGAGATGCGCTGGAGCGCGAAACCACTTGCTTCGGAGATCACACGCAATGGGCACTGGCTGTTGCTCGATGGCGAAGGCAACGTCGGCAAACTGCTCGAGAAAGAACTGGCCGCGACGGGTAACTCCGTCACACTGTTAAGCGACTGTAACCGGCTTGAATCGACGCTGAAGACGCTGGCCGAGTCACATGAAGCGGATTGGATGGGCATCGTCGATCTGCGGGCGTGCGACGATAACATCGATGCCGTGGCCTTGTGCAGTCGGACGTCGGAACTGGTACGCAAACTCGTCGTGGTAGCCGGTAAGTCGGCGCCGAAGATCTGGACCATCACCCGGCAGGCGATGGCCGTCGATGCTCGAGAGGGCTCATCCGTTGCCGGGCGGGCGCTCTGGGGCCTGGGCCGGACATTGGCACAGGAAACACCGCGACATTGGGGCGGCCTGATCGATATCGATTCCGACAACGCAGTGACCGCGATCGCGAATCAGATCACGCATCCCGATGGCGAAGAGCAGATCGCCCTGCGGCAATCGAAGCGACTTGTTGCCCGACTGGTGCAAGCCGACGCGGATACCGGCAAGCCGTTCGCGTGGCGTGCAGATGCCACCTACCTGCTGACCGGCGGGCTCGGCGGCCTGGGCGTCGTTGTCGCGCGCGGGCTGATCGAACAGGGGGCGAGACGGTTTCTGATCGTCGGGCGGACCGAGATTCCCGCCCGAGGCCGATGGAGCAGCGTTGACGCGGATAGCCCGGTCGGGCGCAAGATTGCCATCATCCGCGAACTCGAAGCACTCGGTGCGAGCATCCATCTGGCGACCGCCGATGTGGCCGACGAAACGGCGATGACGGCGATCGTCAGCCAGTTCGACGGTGAAGGCTACCCGCCGATCCGCGGCGTGATCCACCTGGCTGATGAAATGCAGCTTTCCACCGTCGGCGGCCTGACGGAAGAGCACTACCAACACCTGTTCCACGCCAAGGTCGACGGAGCCCAAACGCTGCAACGCGTGCTGGGGAATCGGCCGCTCGATTGCTTCATTCTGTTCTCGTCCTCGGCATCGATCCTGCCGTCGCCGTTGATGGGCGGCATCGGCGCGGCGAATGCCGCGCTTGACGCTCTCGCCCAAAACCGCCGTTCGCAAGGCCTGCCCGTGACCTGCATCAACTGGTGCGACTGGTCGCAGCAGAGTCTCGTCGATCGTCGGCTCAAGCAGCAGAAACTGCAGGCGTCGCGCAACCTCAAGGGGGTCGGCAATCAGCAGGCGCTGACGATCCTCAAGAGCGCCATCGAAGCCGACCGGGCACAAACCATCGTGATCCCGCTGACGGCCGAGGAGTGGTTCCGCCGCCCGGCCGCACCTTTGGAATCGTTCGTTCGCGAGGAGTTGGCCCGCCGGCAGCCGGCCGTCTCCGCCGCGATTCGCACCCGGCCGGAACTGAGCGTGCCGTTCGTGGCCCCCGCGACGGAACTCGAGAAGCACCTCGCGGACCTCTGGAAGTCCGCACTGAAGCTTGACCGTGTCGGCCTGCATGACAACTTCTTCGAACTGGGCGGCGACTCCCTTCAGGGTGCCGTGCTGCTCAACCGGATTCAGGAGCACCTGAAGGAAGTCATCCACCCGCATGTGCTGTTCGAGACACAGAACATCAACGACTTTGCCGGTTACCTTCGCAAGGAACACCCCGCCGCGGTGAAGCGGAACTTCCCGACCGAGCACGCAGGTGCCGTCGAGGATTGGGACCCGGATTGGCCGGCGACGATCGAGGAACCGGAAGTCGAACGGGCCCGCGAACTGGTGTCGATCTTCGTACCGCGCAAGGATCCCGCGCCGTCGAAGGGGCCGAAGAATCGCCCGGCCATCTTCGTGCTGTCGCCGCCGCGCTCGGGTTCAACGCTGTTCCGCGTCATGCTTGCCGGTCACCCTGACCTGTTCGCGCCGCCGGAACTGGAGATGCTGCCGTTCGACACGCTTGCCGACCGCGCAGCGGCCTACGGCAATATCGCGTCAAGCTGGCTCGAAGGGGCCGACCGGGCGCTGATGGAAGTGAAGGGATACACCGCCGAGGAAGCTCGGGCGACCATGCAGAAGCTTGAGGCGTCGGGCATGACGACCAAGGACTTTTACAAGGTCCTGCAGGACGCGGTGCCGGGCCGCATTCTTGTCGACAAGACGCCGTCAAACGCGACCCATGTGAAGTCGCTGCGACGTGCGGAAGGAATGTTCGAGAACGCCCTGTACATCCATCTGCTGCGGCACCCGTGTGCGATGATCCTGTCGTACATCGAATACAAGATGCATCAGACCTACGTCAACCGCTACGGCATCGACAAGAAGTTCCCGTTCGCCCCGCGACAGATGGGTGAACTGGTCTGGAACATCAGCAACCACAACATCCTGAGGTTCCTTGAGCAGGTGCCCGCGGAACGGCATTGCCAGGTGCGTTTCGAGGAACTGGTGACACAGCCCGAAGAGACGCTGCAGGCACTCTGCAACTTCCTGAAGATCGACTACATCGATGACATGGCGCACCCGTACCGCAACAAGGAAGGCCGCATGACCAGCGGCACCCGGCCCGAGAAGCGGATGCACGGCGACCAGAAATTCCTGGTCACGCACAAGTCGGTCGACCCGACCGTGGCTGACCGCTGGAAGCAGGACATGTCCGCCGATGTGCTGGGCAACCCGGCCCGGGAAATGGCCGCGATGCTGGGGTATACCGATGTCCCCTCCCCGCGAATCCGTGCGGGCATGGCCGAGGGGCTGGCAACGCCGGCAAGCGGCATGAATGACCTGGATCAAATGTCGGAAGCCGACCTCGATTCACTCTTGAGCGGCATGATGTTCGATGCGAAGGAGAACCGCTCGTGATCGAACAGGCTCCCGACTTGAAGAGCCTTACCGTTGAGCAGAAACGAGCCCTGGCAGCAAAGATGCTGCAGAACAAGGCCGTCTCGATCAAGCGCGCCCCGGTTTCATACACCCAGCAACGGCTCTGGCTGCTCGATCAACTGGAACCGGGCAACCCTGCCTACCATATCACGGCCGCGCTGCGGCTGACCGGCACGCTGAACCGCGATGCGCTCGAGAAAGCCTTGTCCGCCATCGTGCGCCGGCATGAATCGCTGCGGACCACGTTTGAACTCGGCGGCGAAGAACCGGTGCAGATGATCCGCCCGCACGTCTCGGCCGATCTGCCGCTGACGCAGACGATCGGAGTTCCTGAAAGCGACTTCAAACCGATCCTGATGGCCGACGCCCGTCGGCCGTTCGATCTCGGCAAGGGCCCGCTGTTCCGCGCGAGCCTGTACCGCCGCAGCGAGGCGGAGCATGTGCTTCTGGTGGTGATGCACCACATCATCTCGGACGGCTGGTCGATCGGCGTGCTGATCCGCGAAGTCTCCGAACTGTATACCGCGAACTGCAACGGTGCCGCGTCGCCGCTGGACGATCTGCCGATCCAATATGCCGACTATGCCGTCTGGCAGCGGCAGCAGCTTTCAGGCACCCGGCTCGAAGCGCTCGCCAGCTATTGGAAGGAACGGTTGACTGGCGTCAGTACGCTGGAGATGCCGACCGATCGACCGCGCCCGCCGATCCAGGGATCGGCCGGCGCACGGCTGTCGGTCGAGATGCGGCCCGCGCTCGCCGGGGAGATCGACACGATCTGCCATCGCGAACGGGTGACGGCGTTCATGTTCTACCTGGCGGCATTCAAGGTGCTGCTGTCGCGCTGGTGCAATCAGGATGACGTGGTGATCGGCACGCCGATCGCCAACCGCACGCGCGTCGAGACCGAGGGGTTGATCGGCTTCTTCGCCAATACGCTGGTGCTGCGGACTGATCTGTCCGGCGAGCCGACGTTCCGCGAAGTGCTGGCCCGCGTCCGCAAGACGGCGATGGGGGCGTTCGATCACCAGGAAATGCCGTTCGAGCGCATCGTCGAGGAGATCAACCCGCCGCGCGACACCAGTCGCAACCCGCTGTTCCAGATCTCGCTGCTGATGCAGAATACCCCGCGTGAAAAGGCCAACCTGCCGGGACTGGTGATGTCGCGCGAAGACCGCGATGATCATACCGCCAAGTTCGATCTTTCACTGAGCATCACGCGGACACGCACGCAACAACCGCGGTTGATTCTCGAATACAGCACTGACCTGTTCGATACGCCCACGGTCGAGCGCCTGCTGCAAAGCTACCTGCTGCTGCTCGATGGGGCGGTGCGCAACCTTGATGCGAAGACTCACGATCTGCCGCTCCTGAGCGACATCGACCGGACACGCATCACGCAGGAATGGAACGAAACGGCATCCCCATTCCCGGCCGATGCCTGTGTCCATCACCTGTTCGAGAAGCAAGCCGCGGCATCGCCCGACGCGGTGGCCGTGGAATGCGCGGAACGCCGACTGACCTACCGCGAACTGAATGAGCGGAGCAACCGGGTCGCGCATCATCTGCGGACGCTGGGCGTCGGACCGGAAGTGATCGTCGGCATCTGCGTCGAGCGCTCGCTGGAGATGATGATCGGCCTGCTGGGCATCATGAAGGCCGGCGGCGCGTACGTGCCGCTCGACCCGGTCTACCCGCAGGACCGCCTGAGCTACATGCTGACCGACGCCGGGGCGAAAGTGCTGGTCACGCAGCGCCGCAACGCCGGCAGTTTCCCCGAATACAAGGGGGCGATCGTCTGCCTCGATGGCGATACCAGCGAGATCGACGCCTGCTCCGTGAACAATCCGAAGGGCGGGGCGACGGCCGAGAACCTCGTCAACGTCATCTACACGTCGGGCTCGACCGGTCGGCCGAAGGGCGTGGAAGTTCCCCATCGGCCGCTCGTCAATCTCCTCTGCTCCGCGGCGAAGCATCCGGGGCTTACCAAAGACGACACGCTGCTGGCGAACATCTCACTGTCGTTCGACCCGGCGGGGATGGAGTTGTACCTTCCGCTGATCGTCGGAGCCAGGCTGATCATTGCCGGGCGCGATGAATCGCGCGACGGGGCGGCGCTGATCATGCTGATCCGGCAGGCGAAGGTAACCGCAATGGTCGCCACACCGCCGACATGGCGGATGATCCTGGCCGAGAACCAGCCACTGCCGCCGATCAGAGTCATGAGTGGCGGCGATCACATGCCGCGCGATCTGGCCGACCCGCTGTTGAGCTTCGGCGGCGAACTCTGGAACCTGTACGGGCCGACCGAAACGATCATTTACTCGACGTTTCAGCGGGTCCTTCCCGACGGCAAGCCGGTCACCATCGGCCGGCCGATCGACAACGCCCGCGCCTACGTGCTCGACCCCCGGCGGCAGCCGCTGCCGGTCGGCGTGCCGGGCGAACTGTACATCGGCGGCGTCGGCATCGCCCGCGGCTATCTCAATCGGCCCGACCTGACCGCGGAACGGTTCCTGCCCGACCCGTTCAACCCCGGTGGGCGAGTGTACCGCACGGGCGACCTCGCGCGCTGGAAGGCCGATGGCACCATCGAAGTGCTGGGGCGCATCGACAACCAGGTAAAGATTCGCGGCTTCCGCATCGAACTGGGCGAGATCGAAGCCGAACTGAACGCGTACCCCGAAGTGCGCGAGGCACTGGTTCTCGTCCGCGAAGATACCCCGGGCGACAAGCGGCTGGCGGCGTACCTGATTCCGAAGGAACAGCCCGGCCCCTCCGGTGCCGACCTGCGCGACCACTTGCGGCAGAAGCTGCCCGAGTACATGGTGCCGACCGCGTACGTGATGGTTGAAGCATTCCCGCGCCTGCCCAACGGCAAGCTCGACCGCAATCAACTGCCCGCGCCGGACTATGCCCGTACCGGCTCCTCGCGGGCCTACGTCGCGCCGCGCACAAACACGGAAGACCGGCTGGCCCCGATCTGGGCGGAAGTACTGAAGCTCGAACGCGTCGGCGTCGAGGACAACTTCTTCGACCTGGGCGGCCATTCGCTGTTGGCAGCCCGTGTGGCCAATCGCGCGACATCGGTCTTCGGTACCGATGTCGCACTGCGCATGCTGTTTCAGCATCCGACAATCGCGCAAATGGCGGCACACATCGACGAGGCGATGAAGACCGCCAAGGTCGCATCCGCACTGCCGCTGGTGCCGATGCCGCGCGATGGACTGCTGCCGCTTTCCCACAACCAGGAAGCACTCTGGTTCCTTGATCAACTGGACCCGGGTAAGGCGACATACCTGATCTCGCAGGCCGCGCGCATGCGTGGCGACATCGACATCGCGATACTCGAGAAGGCCGTCACCGCGACGATGAACCGGCACGAATCGCTGCGGACCGCGTTCAAGCTTGTCGACGGCAAGCCGACGCAGGCGATCGCGCCGCCACAGCCTTTTCACATCGCGGTCATCGACCTCAGCCAATTGTCGGAAGAAGAACAGATCCGGCAGGGGCATGAACTGATCGTCGCCAATCGCCGCGATCCGTACGACCTGTCGAGCTTCCCGCTGTTCCGCATCAAGGTGGTGAAGCTCGCGTCGCAGGACCACATCCTGCTGATCTCGGTTCACCATATCGTCTTCGACGGCTGGTCGGCGGCGATCCTGACGCGTGAGATCGTCGGCCACTACCTCGCATTCCGCAACGGTACGGCCCCAGCGGTGCCCGCGTTGCCGGTGCAGTATGCCGACTACGTCGTCTGGCAGCGGCAGTACCTGCAGGGCGAACTGCTCGACAACCTGATGAAGTACTGGAAAGGGCAACTGGCGACGCAGACGCCGCTGGACCTCCCCACCGACTTTCCGCGACCGCGCGTACGCAAGGGTAACGGCGCGAACGCACGAGTACGTTTCTCACCCGAGTTGACCGCTTCCATTCACCGCTTCTGCCGGCAGCATGGCGCCACGCCGTTCATGGCCCTGCTCGCGGCCTTCCAGGCAGTGATGCACTACTATTGCCGGCAGCAGCAGTATGTCTCGGTCGGCTCACCCGTCGCCAGCCGTACGCGCATCGAGACCGAAAACCTCATCGGTTACTTCATCAACATGCTGTTGTTGAACACCGACCTGGGCGGCGACCCGACGTTTGCAGAACTGCTGTCGCGCGTGCGTTCAACCACACTCGATGCGATCGATCACCAGGAAATTCCACTGGGATTGCTCGTCACCGAGGAGAACAGCGATCGCGACCTGAGCCGGCACCCGCGCATCGACGTCATGTTCGTGCTGCAGAACAACGAACGGCCCAACGCGCGCCTTCCCGGCATCCAACTGTCGAGTGCCCGGCGCGGCTACCGCAACGTGGGCACGACGCAGGCAGCGGCCGAGCAGCGCCAGCGCGCGGGACGCGTGCCGGCCAAGTTCGATTTGAGTGTGGTGTTGAGCGAACGCCGCGGGCAACTCCGCGGCGGCATGAACTACAACACTGACCTGTTCCGCGAGGAGACCGCCAACCGGATCATCCGCCACTTCCGCAACCTCGTGCAGAACGCGGTGGCGAATCCCGACCTGAAACTGTCGCAACTGACGATGCTCGATGAGGAGGAGCTTCGCTGGGTGACGAGCCGGTGGAAACGGTTGGATGAATCGAAGACATCGACGAAGCTTGTTCATCAGATGATCGAAGAACAGGTGAAGGCGACGCCGCAAGCGGTGGCCGTGGTCTGGGGCGATGAGCGGCTGACCTATGCGGAATTGAACGCGCGTGCGAACAAGCTGGCTCGTTACTTGATGGCGCAGGGCGTCGGGCCCGACAAGGCGGTCGGCATCTGCGTCGCGCGGTCGCCGGACATGGTAGTCAGCGTGTTGGCGGTGCTGAAGGCCGGCGGTGCCTACATCCCGATGAACCCGGAGCATGACCCCGAGCGATTGCGAACGCTGCTGGAGAGTGCCGCGGCCGTGCATGTCATCACGCAGCAGCCGCTGCGCGATCTGCATGGTGAATTGGGTGTACCGACGATTTGCCTGGATACGGAGTCGGGCAATTTCAGTTTGCTGTCGCAGGAGAATGTGGGCGACGCCGCGAGCGGCGGGAATCTGGCGTACATTCTGTTCACGTCCGGGTCGACGGGAACGCCCAAGGGTGTGATGATCACGCACGACAACCTGCGCAACGCGTGGGATGCGTGGGAAGACGCCTACAAGCTGAGTGAATGGAAGCCGACCTACCTGCAGATGGCGAACTTCTCGTTCGACGTCTGGCCCGGCGACTTCGTGCGGTCGCTCTGTTCCGGCGGACGGCTGGTGCTGTGCCCCGGCGACGTGTTGCTGGAAGCGGGTGCGCTGCATGAGATCATCCAGCGCGAACAGATCACGGCGATGGAATTCGTGCCGGTCGTGCTGCGCGGATTGCTCACGCATCTGGAAGCGGCGAAGCAGACACTGGAAGGCGTGAAGCTCGTCGTCGTCGGGGCAGATGCCTGGTACGTGCGCGATCACCGCAAGCTGCAGGCGCTGGCGGGCAAGGGAACGCGCGTGCTGAACAGCTACGGCATCACCGAAGCGACGATCGACAGCAGCATCTTCGAAGGCGATGTCAGCGAGATGCCGATCGACGGCATCGTGCCGATCGGCAAGCCGTTCGCAAACACCGAATACTACATTCTCAACAAGTATCAGCAGCCGGTGCCGATCGGTGTGCCGGGCGAGTTGTACGTTGGCGGTCCGTCAGTGGCTCGCGGCTACGCGGGTCGGGATGACCTGACGGCCGAGCGGTTCGTTCCTAATCCGTTCTCGACCGAGCCGGGGGCACGCCTGTACAAGTCGGGCGATCTGGCCCGGTGGTTGCGCGACGGCAACGTGGAGTTCCTGGGCCGCACCGACTTCCAGGTGAAGGTCCGCGGTTTCCGCATCGAGCCGGGCGAGATTGAAGTCGTCCTCAAGAATCACCCGAAGCTGACGGCCGCCGCCGTGGTGCCGCGCCCCGTCGGCAACGACACCCGGTTGTACGCCTACGTTGTCCCCAAAGCCGGCGAAGAGATTACCATTCCGGAACTGCGGGCGTACCTCGCGAAGAAGGTGCCCGACTATATGATTCCGTCGTCGTTCGTCGCGCTCGACGCGCTGCCGATGACGACCAGCGGCAAGATTGATCGGCAGTCGCTGCCCGAACCGGGCGAAGCGAAATCGCTCGCGGCGGACACGTATGCCGCGCCGCGGACAGATGTCGAAACCGAACTGTGCACGATCCTCGCGGACCTGCTGAAGCTCGACAAAGTCGGCATCCACGACAACTTCTTCGAGATCGGCGGACATTCGCTGCTTGCGGTACAAGTGATCGTGAAGGTACGT
>Ga0105048_10014734_pt1 | contig 12161 bp, 9 predicted proteins | sample MAT05_FD_78382 | JGI IMG/M metagenome (GOLD analysis project Ga0105048, IMG submission 78382) | Freshwater microbial communities from Lake Fryxell liftoff mats and glacier meltwater in Antarctica - MAT-05 | ecosystem: Environmental > Aquatic > Freshwater > Ice > Liftoff microbial mat | place... | reverse complement strand
GTCTTCAAGAAGGTCGGAGCCGAGCCCGTTTTTTGGGGTCTGGTTTCCGAACTCTACTACCGCAAACGCAGCCGGGTGTTACGGGAGACCCAGGTCTGGACCGGTGCGGCTCGTGCTGATGAGGTTCTTCCCGCATGACCCCACTGCCCCTTTAACTTTGAAGCGTCCCATAAACCGTTGCCCCGTCCCGCAGATTCAGGACGGCCGCAGAAGGAAGAATGGAACCCTGGCCCGATCTGCGGTCGTCCTGAATCGGTGGGTGATTCCGTCTTCGCTCGGGTTGGGTTTGAGTGTGTTGGGCGTTGGGGGGTGTGGCCTCTCGATCGGATGCCATGCATCTGCCGTGTCGGAGTCTGGGCGTCCTCGACGTCGCGTCGGCTTGGGATCCGCCTCGTGACCTCGGCAGCCACCCTTGCAGGAACGCGGAAAGGCGGTACCAGACGGGTTCTCCGCGCCTCGGCGTCTCGGCGGGGGTCTGCGCCTCCGGCGCGGGCTGCGCGCTTCCGATTCTTCCCGTGGAGACGGCGGGGGCTCCGGCCACGCTTGGCCGCGGTTTCGCTGCGCGGATTGGGCGTCCCTCTTCGCGGCTTCGCGGCTTCGCGTGAAGAGTCCCCTGCCGGCGAGGGCATCCGTCGGTCCCAGGCATTCGCGGATCCCGCGACCAAAGCGGCAGCGGACGCTGCACGCATGCCAGGATGCTTCGCGCGCCCCTCCGTCGCTTCCATTCCCGTCTCCAGCCCAGGACCGGCGAGCCGCCGAGCCCCCCGTTCGGAGTCCCGGCTTTAGCCGGTTGGACGCTCGCACGGAGCCAGCGGTCGTTCTCCCTCCGTGCCCTCTCGACGAGTGAAACTGCCGCCTGCTGAAGCCGGGACTCCGTGCCGTCCACGACCCGCAGGCCGGCAAAAACCGGCTGAAGAGCCGTTCAAAGGTGGGCGTCGGAACGTCGCCGCGTTTGACAGCCGGGACAACGCCCCGTGTATGATGCGCGGACCTGTTGCATGAATCGTATTGCCGCCATCAGCGCCGGGATCCTCCTGGCCGCTTCCTTCACACGGGCCGCCGACCCCGTGGACTTCAAACGTCAGGTACGCCCGATCCTCGAGGCCTACTGCCTCAAATGCCACGGTGCCGAGAAACCCAAGGGTGACCTCAGCCTCGTGACCCGGGCGGGTGCCCTCAAGGGCGGGGAAGACAGCCCCGCCTTGGTCCCGGGCGACCCGGCAAAAAGCCCGCTCTTCACCAGCACCGCGCTCCCGGCTGACCACGACGACGTGATGCCGCCGAAGGGCGACAAGCTCACCAAAACCCAGCAGGACACGCTCAAACTGTGGATCGAACAGGGCGCAGTCTGGCCGGACGAGTTCAAGCTCGTGCAAAAGGAGCGGGTCGATTTCGTCAAGCAGGTGGTTCCGATCTTCGAGGTTTCCTGCGTCAGTTGCCATCATGAGGGCCATGCCAAGGGCAAGCTCCGGATGGATGTGAAGGACGAGTTCTTCAAGAGCGACGCCATCGTGGCGGGCGATGCAGAGAAATCGAAGATCTTCACGACGATGATCCTGCCGGCAGATCACGACGACCTGATGCCTCCCAAGAGCAAGGGTGGCCCCCTGCCCCGGGAAAAGGCCGACATCGTCCGCAACTGGATCGAGCAGGGTGCATTCTGGCCGGACGGTTATGTTCTCCGTCAAAAGGAACCGAGCAGCGTGCTGGCCCGGGATGATGCGGCGGTTCTGGCCGCCATCCACGCCAAGATCCTCGCGAACAGCAAGGAAACCGCGGAAGGCATGAAGGCGTACTCGGAGAAGCTTCCCGGAACCGACACCGATTTCGAAGTGGTGGCCATTCCCGCCGGTGAATTCCTGATGGGCAGTCCGGCCGGTGAAAAGGGACGCAAGGCCGACGAGGGCCCCCAGCGCACGCTGAAGATCGAACCGTTCTGGATGGGCAAGACCGAGGTCCGCTGGAACGAGTACGAACTGTTCATGTTCCCGGGTCTGGAGAAAGGGACGAACGTTCCGACCGAACGTGTCGATCGGGAATTGCTCCTCAACTTCCCCGATCTGCTTCCCGATTCCGGGAAGGACGGGGCGAACCCGTACATCGGCAAGGAAGGCGACGCCGTCAGCCGTCCGACCACCCCCTACGTCGAGATGAGCTTCGGCATGGGCAAGGACGGTTTCCCGGCCATCTCCATGACCCATTACGCCGCGACCCGCTATTGCCGCTGGCTCTCGGCCAAGACCGGGCACTTCTACCGTCTGGCCACCGAAGCCGAGTGGGAGTACGCCGCCCGCGCCGGAACCACCACCCGGTTCTACTTCGGGGACGATGAATCCAAGCTCGATGAATACGCCTGGTTCTTCACCAATGCCGACGGGAAGTACCGCAAGGTCGGCCTCAAGAAACCCAATGCCTGGGGCCTCCACGACATGCTCGGCAACGTCGCCGAGTGGGTGATGGATGGCTACGTCGACGAGTACTCCAAAGTCGGGGAACGCGCCTACATCCCCATCGAGACCGAGTACCCGAATGTCGCCCGCGGCGGCAGTTGGGACGATGAACCGGAACTGCTCCGCGCCGCCGCGCGCCGTTCATCCGAAGCCGCCTGGAAGATGCGCGACCCGCAATTGCCCAAGTCCAAGTGGTACCTGACCGATGCCCAGTTCCTGGGCTTCCGGGTGGTCCGACCGCTGAAAGTCCCTGCGACACCCGAGGAAATGGGCCAGTGGTGGCCGCCCTACCCGACCAAGCGCTAACCCGGGCCCGCCCGGCAAAGTTCTCGGAGGGACGAGTTCTCGGAGGGACGAGTTCTACGAGTCCCCGTAACTGCTCGTCCCTCCAGTGCTCGCCTCATGATTGCGATTGGACATTCAGGCGATCTACAACAGGTTGCTTGGCATGGCTGACCTGCGAGCAGTGGTGGTGGATGACGAGCCGCTGGCACGGGAGAGGCTCCGTCATTTCCTCGCGCTTGAACCCGGTATCTCGGTCATCGGCGAATGCCAGAACGGCGAAGATGCGCTCGTTGCGGTCCGGCGGGAGGCTCCGGACCTCCTGTTCCTCGACGTTCAGATGCCCGGGTTGAACGGGTTCGAAGTCCTTCGGCGGCTCGACGCAACGGCGCCTCCAGCGGTGATCTTCACCACCGCTCACGATCAGTACGCGGTGAAGGCATTCGAAGTGCACGCGGTCGATTACCTCCTCAAACCGTTTGACCGGGAGCGACTCCGGGTGGCCCTGGAACGGGCGCGAAATCGGGCCCAAGCCCCGCGTCCGGATGATCTTCAGAGCAAACTGGCCGCCATGATCGAGGACATGAAGGCGGGCGCCCGGCAACCCGAGCGGATCCCGGTCAAGACCAATGGCAAGGTGACCTTCGTCCGGATTCCTGAGATCGACTGGATCGGCAGCGCCGACAACTACGTGGAAATCCACGTCGGCAGTCATTCCCACCTGATCCGGGAAACCATGAGTGCCGTGGCCACCCGGTTGCCCACCGATCAGTTCGTCCGGATTTCCCGAACCAGCATCATCAACGTCAGCCGGGTGCAGGAACTCCGTCCGCTCTTCCACGGGGAATTCGCAGTGGTGCTCACCAACGGAGTCCGACTCACCCTGTCCCGGTCCTATCGCGACCAACTACCCCGGCTGGGCGTCCGGTGACCGGCCTGCCGCAGGAGACATTCCGGATTCAAGACCGGGAGTTCCGGTTTGGCTTCCCCGGCGTGGAGTTTAACCTGTCCGCAGTCCGCATCACCGCATGAGCACGACGGCCACGCCTTCCGCATCTTCCAGCATTACCTCGAATCTCCCCCCGGGAGTCACTTTTCACCGCCTCGACAACGGGCTTGAGATCATCCTGCGCGAAGATCGGTCGGCCCCGGTGGTCAGTGTCCAGGCCTGGTGCCGGGCGGGCTCGATCGACGAGGGCCCGTGGTTGGGAGCCGGTTTGTCCCATGTGCTGGAGCACATGCTGTTCAAGGGTACGACCACCCGCGGCTCCGGCCGGATCGATCAGGAGGTTCAGGGTGCCGGCGGGTACATGAACGCCTACACCTCGTTCGATCGCACGGTCTATTACATCAGTGTTCCCAACACCGGCGCCCGCATCGCCGTCGACATCCTCTGCGACATTTTCCAGAACGCCTCCCTTCCGGCCGATGAACTCATCAAGGAACTCGACGTCATCCGCCGCGAGATGGACATGGGCCAGGACGATCCTGGCCGCCGCTCCAGCCGGCGCCTGTTCGAATCCTCCTACTCAAAGAGTCCTTACCGCTATCCGGTGATCGGACTGCCCGACCTGTTCAACCGGCTGACGCGCGACCATCTGGTGGCCTACTACCAGGAGAAGTACGCCCCGAACAACTGCTTCCTGGTCGTGGTCGGCGACATCCGGCCTGCCGAGGTCCTGGAGCAGATCAAGGCCGCATACGCCAAGACCACCGCCCGCTCGGTCCCGGCCTCGTCGATCGCAGTGGAACCCCGGCAGGCCGCTCCGCGCGAAGTCATCGAGGAAACGTCCGTCGAACTCGGCCACTTCCATGTGGCCTGGCACACGCCCGACCTCCGCCACCCCGATACGGCAGCCCTGGATGTCTTGGCCACCCTTCTCGGTTCGGGGCGCAGCAGCCGGTTGTATCAGGCCGTCCGCGAGCGCACAGCCTTGGTCCATTCCGTCAGTTCCTGGATCTACACGCCCGGGATGGCCGGGCTCTTCGGGGTCAGCGGCGTCTGTGATGGGGAGAAGTTCTCCGCCGCCCGCGACGAGATCCTGACCGAAGTCGAACGGATGAAGACCGAGCGCGTCTCCGGAGCCGAGCTGTCCAAGGCCGTGAAGCAGTTCACTGCGGGCACGCTCGCCACCCGCAAGTCCATGGAAGGTCAGGCCCAGGATCTGGGGGGCAACTGGATGGCCGCCCACGAACTCCACTTCAGCGAGCGCTATCTGGCCGCCGTCCGTCGTCTCGTTCCCGAGGATCTTCGTCGGGTCGCCAACGAGTACCTGACCGAATCCAATCGCACGGTCTGCGCCCTCCTCCCCACGGGAACCGCGCCGCGGACCGAGGCCGAAGTGGATGCCAGCACCGAGCAACCGGTTCGCAAATTTGATCTCCCCAACGGCCTCCGACTGCTGGTGAAGGAGGATCATCGACTTCCGTTCGTCGAGTTCCGCCTGGCCTTCTCCGGCGGTATCCTCACCGAGACGACGGCTACCAATGGTCTGACCTCGTTGATGTCGCGCCTGCTCATCAAAGGCACCCGACATCGCACCGCCGCCGAACTGGCCAACGAGATCGAGAGCCTCGGCGGATCCCTCGAACCCTACGGCGGAAACCACAGCTTCGGTTTCAGCGCCGAGGTCCTCAGCGGCGATTTCGCCCATGGGCTCGAACTGCTCGCGGACGTGGTCCTGCATCCTTCCTGGCCCGCCGATGCGGTCGAACGCGAGCGCGAGGTCCAGCTCGCAAGCCTGCGCGGACAGCGTGACCAACTGCTCCAATGCGCCTTCAAGGCCGTTCGCCGCGGGTTGTTTGGCGACAATGGCTACGGTCTCGATTCCCTCGGATCCGAGGCCAATGTCCGACGCTTCAGCCGGGCCGACGTCGAGGCCTTTCATCGGCGGCTGGCGATCCCAAACAATGCGGTGCTCGCCATCTTCGGGGATATCCATGCCGAAGCGGTCCGCGCCGAAGTCGAGCTGACATTCCGGGAGTGGCACGCAGGCACCGTGGCCGGAGCTCAGGGAACCCAACCCTCCGTCTCCGTCGCCCGCCACGAGGAATCCCGGGACAAGGAACAGGCCGTGATCGCCCTCGCCTTTCCGGGATCCACCTTCGACGCACCCGATCGCTACGCCCTCGAACTGCTCCAGGAAGCGTGTAGCGACATGGGATCCCGGCTTTTCATGCGCATCCGTGATGAACTCGGCCTTGCCTACTACGTCGGCGCATCGAATTTCCTCGGGCGCACCCAGGGCTATTTCGCCTTCTATTGTGGAACCGCCCCCGGCGAAGTGGACCGGGTGGAAATCGAACTTCGGGCCCAGGCCGAATTGCTCCGGGTCGAAGGGCTTTCCGAGGAGGAACTGACCCGCGCCAAGGCGAAGATGATCGGTCAGAAGAAAATCGCCCGTCAGGACCTCGGTCATCTGGCCCTCGCCGCTGCCCTGGATGAACTCTACGGCCTGGGCTTCGCCCACGGAGACCAGGACGACGATCGGTATGCAGCGATCACCGGAGACGACATCCGTGCTGTCGCCCAACGGATCCTGCGGCCGGAGGCCAGCGTGGTGGCGATTGTCCGGGGCAAACCGGCCGTGACGGCAGAATAACTCGGCGTCCGCGCTACCCGAGCCAGGCAAGGCCGGGAAGGTTCCTGGCGATGCCATAAGCCACGGCAAGCCCTCCCAGCACCCCGAGGATCCACGGGTTCCGCAAGGGATTTGGAATCTTCCTCCCGAACCCTCCTGCCATCCAGGAGGCACCGCTCCAGGCGATCACCGGGAGATAACAGACCCACAGCGGATTGAGCGTCCAGGCCAAGGCCCACTCGCCCCGGAGCAGCGCGTGGGTGGCCCGGAGCACGCCGCAGCCCGGGCACTTCAAGCCGGTCACGGCGTACGTCCAACAGCGCGGGTAGTAAAACTGCCCTGCCGGTTCAACGCGCCAGAGGACGACGCCCACCACCAGCACCGCTGCCACCCCTGCCCATCTCAGGCTCCGCCCCGCCCAGAAGGGCGATGCACCCATCACCGGCGGGGCTGAACGGCTCGGCGCGGCCTGCATGGTCAGCCCTGGTCGAACTGACTGCGGACTTCAGGCTTGTTGATCAGAACGATCACCCAGATCCCGAGGGGCAATCCCAGGAGGCAGCAACAACTGGTGAAACAGGGAATCATGACCAGAATCGCCGCCGTCATCACCAGCCCGCGGGCCTGCAATCGCAGCATCTTGACCCCGCCGAAAATCACGAGGGCGAAGACCAACAGACTCACCGCTGCCAGGCCGTACTGAAGCGCCGCCGGCATGTCCGTCTGGAACTTCATCGCCTGCTTCAGCCACTCGGGCGATTCCGCGGGCAACTCCCGGCTCCGGCCGCCGGAAGCCGCCTGCATGATGGTATTGCCCAATCCCATCAGGAACATGAACGCGCCAAAGACGATCAGGCAGATCGCCGCCGGCTTGGTCTGGGACAGGATCGCCTCCCGCGAAGCCGTCCCGGAGGCCGGTGCCTGATAGACCCCGCCCGCCGGCAGATTCGGCATCGCCGAAGCTCCGGATGCCATCGCCCCGGTCAGGGCGTCTGCGAACTCGGTCACCTGAGAGAGCGGTTGCCACACTTCCTCGCCCTCCCGGCATACCTGCGAGTCCCGGTTTAACCGGCGTTCGCCAATCCATTGCCGGATGGTTTCTGCCGAAATCGGCCCGTAAACATTCTGGTCGGAACCTCTGACGCGATACATTCAGCCTCCGCGGTTGATGATGGGGTTGGTGAACAGTGGAAAAAAGGAACGCACGCACCCTGCCTCACCCGCGACCCGATGTCACGGCATCGGTGTTGCGATACCGGTAGGCGCTCGCGACGAAGACGAACACGATCGCCACCACAAAGGTCAGGCCGGAGTAGAGCAGGAATCGGCCGGCGGTGACGGACGAAGAGCCCGACGCGTCGCCCGGCGCGTACTTGGTGATCATGGCTACCAGGAAATTGCCAATCGCCACCGTCAGCAGCCAGAAGCTCATGATCGTACTCTTCATGCTCTTCGCCGCCTGGGTGTAGGCGAACTCCAACCCCGTGGTGGACACCAGCACCTCCGCCGTCGTCAGGATCACGTACGGGATCGCCTGCCACAGGACACTCAACTTCTCCCCGGCACCGATCCGTTGCTGGATCCAGGCCACGACCACGTAGGAAAAGCCGGCGACAAACATCCCCACCCCGATCCGCCGCAATGGAGTCACTCGGGTCATCCGCCCGAAAGCCGGGTACAGCACCAGGGTCACCAGCGGCACCAGGATCATCACCAGCAGGGGATTCAACGACTGCATCTCCTCGCCGCCGAGATCATAGGACCACTTCCCCATCGTCATCTTGAAGGGGATCATCTCCTTGGCCTGCAATACCCAGGTGCTGGAGTGCTGGTCGAACATCGCCCAGAAGGGCGGGATCAGGGCGAACACCGACAACACCGGAGCCACCGAGGCAGCCGCCGAAACTTCCTCCCGCGAGAACCGGGACCCGGCCATCGCCCCTTCCCAGAATCCAACGCCGGGACGTCGATGCGCGATCGCTTCCTTTAATACGGCGAAGAACCCCGCCGATCGTGTTTCCCGGGATGGCGGGACCTTGCGATACCGGTTCCGCCCCAGAAAGAAGATGAGGGTGGCCAACCCCATCAGGATCCCCGGAATCCCGAAGGCCCAGGAATACCCGAGCTTTCGGGCCACCAGCGGAATGGTCAGGAAGGAGAAGAACGATCCGAAATTGATGGAGAAATAGAAGGCCGCGTAGGCCTTTTCGTAGAGGCGTGACCCGGCGTTGAGGAATTGGTCACCCATGAACGCTGACACGCAGGGCTTGATGCCGCCGGCCCCCAGCGCGATCAACCCCAGTCCAACTCCCAGCATCCAGGCGCGGCCCTCAGCCGCCACCGCATTCGAGGCGTCCAGCGTCTTCCGCGCGGTCTCGGTCAATTCCACCAGGGGAGCCGAAGCCGCCACCACCGGGTAGAACACGTCGGCCATGGCCATCACCCCGTGCCCCAGACAGTACAGGAGCGAGATCCACAGAATGGTCCGGTAACGCCCCAGCAGCTTGTCTGAAATCCACGCCCCCAAAAGCGGCGTGAAGTAGTTCAGCATGATGAACAGGTGGATCCAATAGGTCGCCTTGTCCCGCGTCTGACCCAGGCCCCCGTTCATCACCTCGCCGGTGATGTACCCGGCGAGGATGCCCTTCATCCCATAGAAGCTGTATCGCCCGCAGGCTTCGTTGCCGATGATGAACCCCACCTGCGGCGGGAACTTCGTGCTCGTCGCCTCGCTTTGCGGATTTTCCGGGGTAGCTGCCACGCGCAAAACTGAACCTGATCCCCGGTCGGGCGGCAAAGGGTTTCAAACTTTTGCTTTGTCCGAACCCCTCCTTTCCGGCAGAAACCCCGGGCTAACGCAATGGCACTGATCGTCCAGAAGTACGGTGGAACCTCGGTCGGCAATACCGAGCGCATCAAAAACGTCGCCCGACGCGTCGCGAAATCGCGCGCCGACGGCGACCAGATCGTCGTCGTGGTCTCCGCCATGTCCGGCGTCACCGACGGACTCATCAAGCTCTCCAAGGAGATCACGCCCCTGCCCTCGGAACGCGAGATGGACATGCTCCTCGCCACCGGCGAACAGCAGACCATCGCCCTGACCGCCATCGCGCTCCACGCCGCGGGCATCCCCGCCGTCTCCCTGACCGGAGCCCAGGCCGGCATTGTCACCGATGGGGTCCATACCAAGGCCAAGATCCAGAACATCACCCCGGCCGGAGTCCATCGACTCCTCGACGCAGGCAATGTGGTGATCGTCGCCGGATTCCAGGGCCAGACCGAGGAAGGCCAGATCACCACGCTCGGTCGCGGCGGTTCAGACCTGACCGCCATTGCCCTCGCCGCCGCACTGAAGGCGGATCTCTGCCAGATTTACACCGATGTCGATGGCGTCTACACCGCCGATCCCCGCATCGTCCCCACCGCCCACAAACTGCCGGAGATCTCCTATGACGAGATGCTCGAACTGGCCGGTGCCGGCACCAAGGTGATGCAGTTGCGGTCGGTGGAGTTTGCCAAGAAATTCAACGTCGTCTTCGAAGTCCGATCCAGCCTGAACGAGAATCCCGGTACCATCGTGAAAGAGGAAACCAAGAGCATGGAAGACGTCGTCGTCCGCGGCGTCTCGATCGACAAGCATCAGGCCAAGATCACCGTCGAAGGCGTCCCTGACCAACCCGGCCGCGCCGCCCGCATCTTCAAGGCCCTCTCCGAGGCCACGATCAATGTCGACATGATCGTCCAGAACGTCAGCCACGCCAGCGGCGTCCGAGTCACGGATATCTCCTTCACCCTCGACAAACCCGACCTGCTCAAGGCGTCGAAGGTGATCGAGGGACTCCGATCGGAACTGGGCTTCACCAGCGTTTCGCTCGACGAAAACATCAGCAAACTGTCCATCGTCGGCGTCGGCATGCGCAGCCACTCGGGCGTCGCCGCGCGGATGTTCGAAACCCTCGCCCTCGAAGGAATCAACATCGGCATGATCTCCACCTCGGAAATCAAGATCTCCGTGGTCATCCATCTCCAGGACGGAGATCGCGCCCTCAAGGCGATCCACCACGCCTTCATCGGATGAACCCGTGCCCTCGCACCTCCAACGTGCCCGCGAGGTCTTCCGGGTGGAACTCGCAGCGCTGAAGGCCGTCGAGCGCCAACTCGACGACTCCTTCAACCAGGCGGTCGATCTCGCCGTCGCCGCCCTCACCGCCCGTCAGAAAATCGTCGTCGTCGGCATCGGCAAGTCCGGCCTCGTCGGACGCAAGATCGCCGCCACCCTGAGTTCCACCGGTTCTACTGCGGTGGTCCTGGACGCGGTGGATGCGCTCCACGGTGACCTCGGAATTGTCCATGACGGGGACGTGATCCTCGCCCTGTCTTACTCGGGCGAATCGGATGAACTGCTGAACCTGATCCCGGCGCTCCGCCGGTTTTCAGTCCGGATCATCGCTTTCACCGGCGTGGCGGCATCGTCCCTGGCCAAGCACAGCGATGTGGTGCTCAACATCGCGGTTCCCCGCGAAGCCTGTCCCTTCAATCTCGCCCCCACCTCCAGCACCACGGCCACCCTGGTCCTGGGCGACGCCCTCGCCATGGCGATCCTCGACGCCCGTGGTTTCAAGCAACGCGATTTTGCCCAACGTCACCCTTCTGGAGCCATCGGTCGTGCCCTGCTCCTCCGCGTCGCCGATCTGATGCGACAGGGCCAAAGGAACCCGGTCGCTGCCGACACCCTCCCGGTGAAGGATGCCCTGCTCGCCATGACCCAGGCCAAGGCAGGATCGGTCTCGGTCGTCAATCGCACCGGTCGCCTCGTCGGAGTCTTCACGGACGGGGATCTCCGACGGCGGATGTCCGTCGATGACCACATCCTCTCACGGACCCTGCGCGAGGTGATGACCCGCAAGCCGATCTGCATCCGTGACACCGCGCTCGCCATCGAAGCCGTGCGCATTTTCAACGAGCGCAACATCGACGACCTCATCGTGGTCAACGCCCGGCGGGAACCCGTCGGACTGGTCGACAGCCAGGATCTGCCCCGGCTCAAGCTCCTTTAGCCGGTGCCCCTCTTCCCCAACAACGTTTACCTGCTCGCCCTCCTGGGCGCGCTGGTGGCCACCGGCCTTTCCGTCCCGTTCTGGCGACACCTCTGCCAGCGATGGAACTGGGTCGATGATCCCGGTCATCGGAAGATCCATTCCACCCCGATCCCACTGGCAGGTGGCTGGGCGGTGTTCACCGGCCTCACGCTGGTGTTGGCCGGCGGATGCCTCGCGATCGCAGCCCGGTGGATCGAACCCACCTCGCTGGAACGAATCGCCTACGGACTCGGAAAGCGTGCCCCGCAATTGATCGCCATCGTCCTGGGAGCTGCCGGGATGCTGGCCCTCGGCACCCTCGACGACCGTTACGAACTCAAGGCCGCGGTAAAGTTCGGGGTTCAGTTCCTCATCGCGTTCTCGGTGGCCGCCGCGGGAGTCCGGATCACCCTGTTCATTCCCAGCGTCGTCTTCTCTTACGCGGTCACGATCCTCTGGATCCTGACCGTCACCAACGCACTGAATCTGAGCGACAACATGAACGGGCTCTGTGCCGGACTGGCGGCCATTGCGGCCTTCTACCTCGCCAGCTTCGCCGCCCGTCATGGTCAGTACCTTGTCGCCGCCTTTGGCTTCGTCCTTCTGGGGGTCCTGCTCGGCTATCTCCCCTTCAATTTTCCCCGCGCCTCCGTCTTCCTCGGCGATGCCGGCAGTCACCTCGTCGGATTCCTGATCGCCATCCTGAGCATCCTTCCGCACTTCTACGCCGAGCGCCACGACGCCCCCAACCGTTTCGCCGTCCTGAATCC
>Ga0105048_10014732_pt1 | contig 12163 bp, 9 predicted proteins | sample MAT05_FD_78382 | JGI IMG/M metagenome (GOLD analysis project Ga0105048, IMG submission 78382) | Freshwater microbial communities from Lake Fryxell liftoff mats and glacier meltwater in Antarctica - MAT-05 | ecosystem: Environmental > Aquatic > Freshwater > Ice > Liftoff microbial mat | place... | reverse complement strand
GAAGTCGCCTTCGCTCGGTTTCCGGCGGGCCAAGCCCCCCGGAAACCCGCTCGGCGCGCGGCCCCTGCGGGTCCGCGCTTCGCGGCTGGGAAGGAATCTTCGATTCCTTCCCAGCCGCTCAGCACTCCTGAAGAAGTCGCCTTCGCTCGGGTTCCGGTGGGCCAAGCCCCCCGGAAACCCGCTCGGCGCGCGGCCCCTGCGGGTCCGCGCTTCGCGGCTGGGAAGGAATCTTCGATTCCTTCCCAGCCGCTCAGACCCTGGAGGGCGGAAGATCCCCCGGTGCGGGGCGTCCGCGGAGCCGGAGCAGCCCGCGCAAAAAAACCGGCGCCGGTCCTTCACAGGAGCGGCGCCGGGGGCAGACATCGTCAGGAGCACATGGGAGGGTTGGGCAGGAGGTGGCTCGCTGGCGATGGGTTGAACTGCTCACCCTGTAAGACGGAAGAACGGCCCCGGATGTTTCCGAAATCGACGCGGAATCCGACGCCCCGTGCAACGTGCGACGGATTCGCGACTTAGGACGGCGCCCGCGATGCCCCAGCGCGCCCCGCGCCGCCGACCCGCGCCGCCGACCCGCGCAGGCCGCCGGGCCTTGCGTCGCGTCGCCGGGGTCTCCCCCGGGTCGTTCCGGAAACGCCCACGATCCCGCACCGCCTCAGATCAGACGGCGATAATCCGCGATCTCCAGTTTCCAGACCCGCACGCCGCAGTAGCGGTCGCCCTCGGGGCAGATCGGCGACTCCCCCGCCATCTTCCGCAGCGTGCACGGCGGCAGCAGGTAGCGCCCGATCCGGCGGTTCACCTCGCTGATCTGCATCGCCTCGTCACGACTGGCGCGCCAGATCTCCTCCTGCGCGTTGTAGCAGAGGCGCATCTTCAGCTTGTGATGGAGGTGAAGCAGGTCGGCGCTCTCGGTGAACCGGAGGCTGACCGCGTTCGGCAGCAGGTACGCGCGGTCCTCGTCGGACACGCCGAGCGCGCGCAGGCGGCGGACCGCGTCCCACGACCGCGCCATGCTCTCGTCGTACGCGCGACGGACCTCGTCGTCCTCGTACACGATCGACGGCCGGACGTAGTCGGGCTCGTCGGAGAGGTACGCCGGCAGGCACGGGCGCGACGCCGGCGTCATCCGATGGCGCTGGTCCTGGCTGTCGGCCGTGTGCGACAGCCGCTTGCGGAACGTGTACGACGCGTGGGAGAGCGACCGCGTCAGCTTCGAGATCGTCGAGACGTTGAGGCTCTGGCCGAGCGTGCGGTTGCTCGCGGGGTCGAGCGCCAGCAGGATCGCCTCGTCGTCCGAGAGCATGGACCGCGGGACGCCGAGCACCTCCCGCACCGACGCCGCCACGACCTCCTCGTTGCGCCCCTTCCAGTCGACGAGCAGGCTCACACGGTCGCCGAGGGCCTTGTCGAACTCGGCCGCCGCCCGGTCGCGTGTCGAGCCGTTCGCGCTGCTCCCGATCGTCGAGACGAAGAACGCATGCTCGGGTGTCTCCTCGAGCGGCAGGGGCTCCTCGAGGATCGTCGCGAACAGCGGGTCGTGGGCCAGCAGCGCGTCGACCATCTTCTTCACGACGAGGCGCTGCTCGCGCGGCGCGTCGTAGGTCTCGCACATCCGCCAGTAGCGCAGCAGCGTGAGCCCGGAGACCGTGTGGTAGAGGTACGCGTGCGTCGCCAGCGGCAGGACGTAGCGCGCGATCTCCTGCGCCTTCTTCTGGATCGCGCCCTTCCACTGCGCCGCCCGCGGCTTGCGCGCCGGGAACACGCCGAAGTACGTCCGCTCCACCACCGGCGTCAGCAACTCGATCAGGCGGTGGTACTCGGCCATCTGCCGCTGCGCGCACGCCTCGTACGTCGCGAGCGCCTCGCCGGCGAGCGGCGGCACCGTGTAGTTGCCCGCCCGCACCTCGACGTAGCGCTGGCTCACCTGCTCCGAGTTGTAGAACGGGTGCGCGTGCAAGAACGACCAGAGGAACTGCCGCGACACGGCGTCGAGCGCGAACTGGAAATGTGCGTGCTGCAGCGTCGTGTGGTGGCCGGCCTGGTAGATCGACTTCGCGATGCGGTCGCGCTGCTCGACCTTCTTCCGCCGCTTCTCCTCGGAAAGCTCCGGGCCGCCCGACACGTCGTCGGTCTCGACGATGCCGCGCGCGGAGTAACACGTGCGCGCCGTCGCCACCGCGTTCTCGTAGGGACGCGGGAAGGCGTTGACGAGACGGACCTCCGGCTCGCGCGACAGGACGGGACCGACGGGGGCGGCCGACATGAGCACCAAGGAGATCCTCCGCGGAGGCTCGTATAGCCGAACGAGGGGACGGACCGCGGACGCAGGGGGGAGGAAGGGGGCCCGCGGGGGGAGGGAGGACCCCCGCGGCGGACGCCGTCCGGCACGGATAGGGTAGCCCCCATGCCCATCACCGACCCGACCGTCGACGCATACGTGTACGCCCACGCCCCCGCCCGCGACCCCGTCTTCCACGAGATGGAGGCCCACGGAAAGGCCCACCGATTCCCGATCGTGGGGCCCGCCGTCGGCTCTCTGCTCGAGGTGCTCGCCCGGTCGATCGGGGCCCGGCGGGTCTACGAGTTGGGGTCCGGGTTCGGCTACTCCGCCGCCTGGTGGCTCCGGGGGATGCCGGCCGACGGCACCGTCGTCCTCACCGACCTCGACGCCGGCAACGTGGCCCGCGGGACCGCCTACCTCGGTCGCCTCGGCGCCACGGGGCGGTTCGGGTACGTCCAGGAGGACGCCCTGGCGGCCTTCCGACGCGAGGGGGGCCCGTTCGACGTCGTCTACTGCGACATCGACAAGGAGGGCTACCCCGACGTCGTGGAACCCGCCGTGGAACGCCTCCGACCCGGGGGCCTGCTGGTGACGGACAACGTCCTGTGGGACGGGAGCGTCGCCGACCCGCGCGTGACCGACCCGGCCACGATGGCCATCCGACGGTACGTCGAACGCGTCACGAGCCATCCCCTCCTGCGCACCACGATCCTCCCCCTGCGGGACGGGGTGGCGGTGAGCGTCCGGCTGCCCTGATCGAGGCCGACGAAACCGTCGAATTCCGGTCCCCACGAGGGGTTGGCGAGGGGCGACCGCGGAACGGGGGGTCGCCGCGGCCGGCAACCCTTCGAATTCCAAGGAAAAGCCGGGCCTCCGCGGGGGGTCCTCCCCCCCACGGATGCCGCTTCCGGGCGCTCGCGTGCGCCCGGTAGGCGTTTGCGCCGAAAACAGATTCTTTCGCCGTGTCCCCCCCACGTGCTACCAATCTTCACTCAGCAGGTGGTTCGCGGCGCGAGAAACGTTTCTCGTCCGTCCCACCGGGTCCGCGCGGATGCCTTGGAACACCGCGTGGATCGAGTCCGAACGATTCCAAGGAGACATGTACCCATGGCAAAGGCCAAGAAGGCGGCCCCGAAGGCCAGCGTCAACCTCGTCGTCGCGTCGAAGGTCAAGGACGTGGTCCGTGGCGCCGGCGTGCGCGCGGCGGGCGACCTGACGGACGCCGTGAGCGCGTCGGTCGGCGGGATGCTGAAGAAGGCGATCGAGCGCTGCAAGGCGAACGGCCGCGGCACGGTCCGCCCGCAGGACCTGTAGACCCGCAACGTCAGTCGAAGAACGGGCGCCCCCCTCACCAGGGGCGCCCGTTTCCATTTCGGCGGGCAGAACGTGCCGCGGCCGACATGTCCCTCCGCGCGCTGCTCCGTGCTCGCACCCCATCCCCCGAACTCCAGGACACGAGATCGAAGCAGCGAAACGGGACGCCCACGCACCCCCCCCACGCTCGCACGGGCGCGCGGCCACCCTCGGACGCCCTCCCGCTCCGAAACGCCAAGAACCCCCTCGACCAACAACGAGCGCGCGGCCACCCTCGGACGCCCTCCGGGTCCGAAACCCAAAAAACTGCCGTCGTCCAGCGCGCGGGAACGCCGACCGCGTCGGATCGGCGCGGGACGGAAGACGCGCACGCACCCGAGCGCGGGAGCGCGCGGGGGCCCGGAGGCTCGGGGGCGCGGATAGGATGCGGGCGTGGGACGCACGCAAACCCGCTTCGTCGCCTGGATGCTCGCGGCAATCGCCACGGGCGTCGGGGCCGCCCACGCCGACGACGACGCCAACCGAAAGCGGTACGCCCGCGAGACCCTGATCGCCGAGGCGACGTCCGTCGTCTCCGCCAGCGGCGAAGAGACGAACCTCGAACCCCTCGTCGACGCCCTCGAGAACGACCGCAAGCTCGCCGCGTCGTGGCGGGCCGCCGGCGGCGCGGACCGCGCCGACGTCCGCACCTCCCTCCAACACCTCGAGAGCCTCGTCGCGAACCGGGCCGCGCTGCTCCCGTCCCCGGACGCCCCGGGCGGCCTCGCCGTGTCGCGACGGCTCTACCGCTGGGTGCTCGGCCTCGAGCCATGCCCGCTCGCGGTCCGCAACCGCGACGGCGGCGCGCCCCGGTCGTACCCGATCCTGCCGCCGGCCCCCGCCCCCGTCGCCGGCCCCCCCGAACCGGGCCGCCCTACGCCCCCCGCGCCGGACGACGCGAAGCCCGACCCGTGGGCGCCCCTCGTCCGGTCCGTCCTCGAGGCCGAGGTCTCGCTGCTCACGAAGCTCCTCGAGAGTTCCCCCACCCCGTGCCTCGACCTGACGCCCCTCGCCACGGTCGCCGCCCCCGGCGGCCGCGGGCGGCTCCTGTACGAAGGCCCGAGCGCCGGCCCGGAGGTGAACGAACCCTGGCTGCGGCTGCGCGCCGTGCAAGCCAAGGAACGGGTCGAGGCCTACGCGAAGGAGGTCCCGACGCCAGGCCTCGTCGACGAGTCCACCGTCCGGGAGAAGGTCCGCCGCGCGACCGAGCGACGCGAGGAGGCCGAGGCCTTCGAGCGCGCACGCGAGGCCCAGCTCGCCCGGCTTGACGCGCTCGTCGATGAGGTGAAGGCCGTCCGCAAGGAGGTCGGCGACCTCGCCGGGCGCATCGACGAGGGCAAGCGGGTCGCCGGGGCGTCAGACACCCCGACGCCGACGGCCCCCGAGGCGTCGCCGCCCCTCTCCGTCCCCGAACTCGCCGTCCGCGAGCTCGAAGCCCAGGAGGCGCTCGCCTCCCTCCACCTCCGCCTCCTCTTCTGGGCCGCACTGCGCGCCAACGCCCGCACCCGGCTCCTCGACGACGCCGCGCAGTTCGCGCGCACGGAGGTGCTGGCCGCCGAGCTCTCCGCGACGCGGTTCACCGACGAACTCCAGCGCGTGCGCCGCGAACGCCAGCTCGACCGCCTCGACTACGAGGCGGTCGAGCTCGCCGCGTCGCTGGAGGAAGCGCGCCGCCCGCCGGGGCCCGAGACGCCCCCACGCCCCGACCAAGCCGCGTGGAGCCGCGCGACGGCCGACGTCTACGCCGCGCTCCTGACGCTCAACGGCGTGGTGCGGGACGCGGTGCGGCTGCGACGCCAGACCGCGCGGTCGGACGCGCCGACGGGCGACCGCCCTGCGCCGCCCGCCGCCACGGCCACCGCGGCCACCGCGTCCGCGCGGGACGACCTCGTGATCTACCGCGACCCGGAGGTCGCCGGCCTCGACGTCGCGTACGTGAAAGGCGCGCGGACCCAGCTCGCGCGCTTCGACGCCGCGTTGGTGACGCGCAACCACGCCGCGGCCGTCCGACGCATCTCGGCGCTGCGCGTGCGGCTGCGCGCCACCGCCGACCGCGCCGACGTCGCCGCGCGCTTCGACGCGGCCGCGCGCGAAGCCGAGGCCCGCATCGAGGCCGCGGCCGCGGTCGCCCCCGCCCGGGCCCGGTGGCGCCTGTCGGGTTTCCGCCGGTCTCTCGAACAGGCCCGCGCCGACCACGCCGACGCGGTGGCCGGCATCGACGCCGAGAAGGCGCGGCTCACGACGCAACTCGCCGCGCTCACGCAGTTCCGGGACACGCTGCTCGACCAGGGCCACCGCAGCTTCGGCATCCGCGTCGACCCCGAAGTCAACACGGACGAGTTCGCCGCGGACGCGGAGACGGCGGGCACGCGCGTCGAGGACGCGTGGCGATGGATCACGTTCCGCGGCGACGAACACGTGGGCACCTTCGCGCGTCGCCACGCCCTCGCGCTCGGGGCCCTCACGGTCCTGACGCTGCTCGCGGTGCTCGGGGTCCGCGGGCTGCGCCGCGCCATCACCGCACGTCTCGACCGCGTCGTCCTCGACCCGACCGCGTCCGTCGCGGGCGCCAGCGTCGAGGAGGAGCGCGACGCGATCGAGGAGAAGAAGGCGCAGGAGACCGCAGCGATGAAGGCGGCCGAGGCCGCGGCGCTGAGCGAGGTCTCTGGCGCCCCCGCCCCCCCCAAGGAACCGCCGCCGCCGGCGGCGACGGGGCCAGGCGCATGATCGACGGGATCGCCCCCCACCGTCGTTGGCTCCCGGGGTTGCGCGCGCTGCGCGTCCTCTGGCGCATGGCGCCCCACCTCGCCCTCGCCGGCCTGGGCCTCGCGGCCGCCGCTCTGCTCGACGCCGACGCGACGGTCCGGGGTCAGGTCGTGGGGGCGGGGCTGTTCCTGCTCGGCTGGTCGTTTCTCCGGGCGCTCCTGCTCGAGGTCCTCTCGCCCGTGCGCCCCGCGCTCCGCCTGCTGCGGCTCGACGACGCCCGGGCCGCCCAGGTCGGGATGGCGGGTCGGGCCCTCCTCTTCGCGCTCCTCCTGACCGAAGGCGGCCGATGGCTCGTGCGCTCGGCCGGCGGCAGCCCGGCGGTCGCGGCCGCGCTCCGGATCGTGCGCGACGGCGCGCTCGTGTTCTTCGGCGCCACCGCGATCGCCGCGAGCGGCGCGCTTGCTGGGCTGCGCAAGCGAGCCGGGACCGGCCTCGTCGGCCTGCTCGCGACGGTCGTCACGCGCGTCGTCTTCCCGCTCGCCGTGGTCGCCGCGCTCGTGCTCGTGGTCGCGCGGGGCCTCGGGTACGTGCCGCTGGCGGCCTGGATCCTGCGCAACACGATCTGGACCGCGGCGGAGTTGCTCGTCGCGGCCGCGGGGTCGCACTGGCTGCGCAACGGATTGCGCGAAGTGATCGCCATCGGCCGCGCGGGCGCCGCGCCCGGCACGGAGTCGGAGCCGAGCCCGGCCTCGGTGGGGTTCGAGCGGCTCGGCGTCGGCACGATCCGCGCGCTCGTGGTCGTCACCACGGCCTTGGGCGTCCTGGCGACGTGGGACCTGACGCCCACGCGGCTGGGCGCAGCGCTCGACGCGACGATCGTCGGGGGCGGCACGCTCACGTGGGGCCGTGTCGTCGGCGGGTTCGCGCGGATGGCCGGCGTGATCGTGTTCGGGCGCGTCCTCCGGACGGTGCTGACGTTCCTCGTCTTCCCGCGGGCGGAGGTGGACATCGGCGTGCGGTACGCGACCCTCGCGATCCTCCGCTACGTCGTGATCGCCGTCGTGGCGATGCTGGCGTTCGATGCCCTCGGGATGGACACCGGCTCGCTGGCCTGGTTCCTCGGCGCCGCGGGCATCGGCCTCGGCCTCGGCATGCAGGACTTGCTCGGCAACTTCTTCAGCGGCCTCTTCATGCTCGTCGAGCGCCCCATCCGCGTCGGCGACCTCGTCGAGGTGGGCCCCACGACGGGCACCGTCGAGGCGATCCGCATGCGCGGCACGCTGCTGCGCACGGGCCACAACACGACGGTGCTGGTGCCGAACCGGCAGATGATGGCGGAGCGGCTCACCAACCTCTCGCACGGCCTCACGTACGCGCTCGTCGAGGTGAAGGTGACGGTGGCCCACGGGACCGACCCCGCCAAGGTCGAGCGCGTGCTCCTCGCGCTCGCCCGCGCGAACACGTCGGTGGTCGGCGACCCGTCGCCGTCGGTGCGGATCGCGGAGCTGTCGCCGACCGGGCTCGTCTTCGCGCTGTACGCCCGGACGTGGCGCGTGCGCGACCGCGGCGGCGTCGCGTCGGACCTCCGCTACGCGATCCTCGAGGCGTTCGCGCGCGAGGGGCTCGATTTGCCGCAGCCGGCGGCGCCCGTCGTCGGCGCGCCGCCCCCGTCGCTCCCCGTGCCGCCGAAGGCGTAGCGTCGCGGCGCTCGAGGAGCGCGCACTCCGCCGCCTCGCGGCCCTCGACGCCCTGGGCGCCGTGACGGGCGACGCCGCGAAGGCGCGGCGACGGCGCGGCGGCTGACCGACGACACGCCCTACTTCAGGAACGAGCCGTCCTCGCGCAGCGCCTCCTCGAGGCCACGCCACAGCTCGCGCGAGGCCGCCGGCACGTCCGGGCCGGCGTAGCGCACGCACCGGTCGCCCACGGCGACACCGAGCCCGGTGTCGAGCGCCCGCTGCGCCATCTCGCGCCGGTGGAACTCGACGTCCATCGTGATCGGGCCTCGCGTCGTCCACGGCTTGCGGCTCGCCCGCGCCCGCACCGCCTGCTCGGCGGCCGTCTTGATCATCCCGAACGTGCGCTTCGGCGTCAGCGTCGCGCAGGCCGACGGCCCGAGGACGCGCTTCACCTCGACCGTCGCGAGGTCGGCGCCGAGGTCGGCCTTCGCCTCGCGGCACACGTCGTCGGCGCCCGTCACCAGGACGACCGGCGTGCCGAAGTGGCCGACGATCGCCGCGTCGAGCAGCGTCTCGCCCGCCACCTGCCCCTGCAGGCGGATCTCGTGCACCAGCATCCCGACCCACGTGTGGGAGAGGAGCCCGCCCGGCGTGCCCGCCCGGCTGTGGAAGCCGACGAGCATCGCGGCCTCGAACCCGCCCTCCTCGATCCCCGTCACCTGCACCAGCGGCTTGTTCTTCGCCTGCGCCGGCCCGACCACCAGCCGTGCCGCCGGGTGCAACTCGTCGAGCAGCAGGTTCCGCATGTTGCCGTGGCCGTCGTTGACGTAGACCTCGGTCGCGCCGGCGGCGACGGCGCCCTCGACCGCCGCATTCACGTCGCTCGTCAGCCAGCGGCGCGCCTTCTCGTAGTCGTTGCCCCCGGGGAGCAGGTGCTCGCGGTGGGCGACCCCGGTGGCGCCCTCCATGTCAACGGCGATGAAGACCTTCATCCGCGCAGGGTACCGGGGCGCCTCCTGCAAGGGAACCGCCGTGACCGCCGCCGGGACACCGAAGCGCCCGTCTCTCCGCTCCCCCGGAGGCTGACCCTGCCGCACAATGGGGGGCTCCCCCGGACGCCCCCCTTTGCCCGACCTCACCCCCCTCCTCGCCGCGATCGCCGAGTGCGCGAGTTGCAAGACCGATCGCAACGACCTGGGCAAGCTCGTCGTCGAGGCCGTGCATCAACGGCTCCCGCAGGCCGGGTGGACGGGGATCTACTGGCTGGAGGACGACGTGCTGGTCCTCGGACCGTTCGTCGGGCCGCCCACCGAGCACACGCGCATCAAGGTCGGCCAGGGCGTCTGCGGCACCGCGGTCGCCGAGGGACGCGACCAGATCGTCCCCGACGTGCGCGAGCGCACGAACTACCTCGCCTGCGCCACGACGACCCGCAGCGAGGTCGTGGTGCTCATCCGCGCCCACGGCAAGATCGTCGGCCAGATCGACCTCGACAGCGACAAGGTGGACGCCTTCAGCGCCGACGACCTCTCGTTCCTGAAGATGGTCGCGGGGGCGCTCGGGTCCCTGCTCGACGCACCCCCGGCGACGCCCCCCGCCCGCGCGTGACGGCCGGCCCCTCGCACGCCCGCGGGGCGCGCGGCTGCGGTCACGACGCCAAGCTCGGCCCCTGGGTCGCGAAGCTCGGCCCCTGGGTCGCGAAGCTCGGCCGAGGGGACGCGAGGCCCGGCCGTCGGCATCGCCGGCCTCGCCCTACCTCGTCGAGGTCGGCGACGCCCACGTCGCAAGGCGCGACGCCTCGTTGCGCGCGGTCACGGTGACGCGCGCGCCGCGCGGACGCGGCCGACGACCGGGTCGTACGCCGCAGCGAAGGCGCCGGAGCCCGTCACGCGGAGCCGCAGGTTCTGCTGGAGGTACGGCGTGCCGGTCCGCACGCCCTCGGCCCTGCACGCGGCGTCGCGCGCGGGGTCGCCGCGGTCGCCGGCGAGCCGCGCGAAAAACGCGGCGGTCTCGACGTGGTCGGCGGCGCCGCCGGGCCGGCCCTCGAGGTCGAGGACGGCGTCCTCGATCGACGCGAGGTCGACGCTGCTGACCAGCGTCCACGCGGAGGCCGTCGGCGACGCGCGCAGCAGCAGCAGCAGCAGCAGCAGCAGCAGCGCGGTGCCGGGCGGACGTCGCAGGTCGGCGTCGCGGAGCGACGCAGCCCCGTCGGCCGACGCGCGCGCAACGAACACGCGCCGCCCGGCCTCGGCGCCCGCGACGGTGCGCCGCACGTCGATCGCCACGAATGTCGAAGAACGGCTCGAAGCGCGGCTCGAAGCGCGGTCTGCGGAGACGCCAGCCGGGACCCCGGTGGGCGCGCCGATCATGCCCTCGACGACGAGGTCCGTCGCCGTGAGCAGCACCTCGAGGGGCGCAAACGGCGCCGGCAGCGTGGCCGCCTCCTGCGCGGGCGCCTCCTGCGCGGGCGCCTCCTGCGCGGGCGCCTCCTGCGCGGGCGCCTCCTGCGCGGGCGCGGGCGGATCCGCGCGGACGGACCGGACGCTCGCCAGCACGCAGCCGATCCCGATCATCCCGACGAGGGCGTGCACCCTCTGCGAATCGTACCGCCCCGCCGGGCCGGGGGCCCTCAGGCCCGCGGGCCCTGCTCCGCGGACCGCATGCGGAGGCCCATGACCACCAGCACGCCGCACCCGACGACGTACGGGATCCAGGGCTCGTCGCGGTGACGCATCACGAAGAGGCGGTACGCGTAGAGCATCCACACGTTCGCCGCCAGGAAGAGGAAGACCTTGCTCCCCGCCCGCGTCGCCTCGTCGGTCGCCGCCGGCAGCGCCTCGGCCAAGATCCCGGCCTCGATCCGGGCGCGGTTCGCCTCGGAGACGCGCGTGATCAACGTCGAGTTCTCGCGGATCGCCGCGCGCTCGAACACCGTCGCGACGACGTTCAGCGCCAGCGTCAGCACCGCCATCACGAGGTGGACCGTCGGGGAGACGCTGCCCACGTCGGCGCCGCCGCCGAGGAACGCCGTCACCACGACGAAGAGCATCGAGAAGAGCGCGAAGGGGAACACCTTCCCCTTGAAGCGCTTCGTGCGCTTCACGATGGCCTCGTCCATGGCAGCGGCGTCCACGCCCTTCTTGATCCACTTCCCCGAGCCGATGAAGTGCGAGAAGACGATGGCGTGGACGAGGCAGCAGAAGATCGACGCGAACAGCCCGGAGAGCACGTGGATCCGCGGCGCGACGACGCCGTTCCGGAGGTACCCCATCACGAACGCGTTCGCGAGGAAGACGAGGTTCCAGACGGCGAGCCCGGTGTAGATCCGTGCCATGGGCGGGAGTGTGCGCGAGGGTCCGCCGCAGCGGAAGCGGGGACCCTACCGCGGGGCCGGCGCGGCGGCGCCGAGGTCGGCGCGGGCGTGGGCGACGGCCCCCGCGATCGCGTCGGCGAGCCCGCGCGCCCGGGCGAACCCCGTCAGCGCCACGAGCCGCCCGAGGTCGGGCCGCCGCCGCGGCGGGTCCGCGAACCCCTCGCCGTAGACGTCGGCGAAGGGTACGAGGCGGATCGGCGCGTCGGTGCCGGCCGCGGCGACGACGCGCCGCGCCAGGTCCCCCACCGCCACCTCCTCGTCGCTGCCCACGTTCACCACGCGCCCCTCGGACGCCGCCGTGGCCGTCAGCGCCACGAGCGCGCGGGTGGCGTCGTCCACGTGGAGGAAACACCGCGTCTGTCGGCCGTCCCCGTGGACCGACAGGGGCGCGCCGCGCACCGCCGCGTGCGCGAAGCGGGGCAGCACCATCCCGTAGCGCTCCGACTGCCGCGGCCCGACGACGTTGAACAGCCGCACCACCGTCACGGGCAGCAGCGAGGCCCGGTGCATGGCGAGGGCGAGGCTCTCGCCCGCCAACTTGCTCACGGCGTACACGTCGCGGCGGGCCGTCGGCGCCACCGTGACGGGGGCGTCCTCGGCGAGCACCCCGGTGGCGCCGGTCCCGTAGACCTCGCTCGTGGACGCGACCAAGCATCGCGTGCCGTGCCGGGCGCACGCGGCGAGCACCGCGGCGGTGCCCTCGACGTTGCGCGACCACGTGTCCACCGGGTCCTCGGCGACCCGCCGCACCCCCACCGCCCCCGCCAGGTG
>Ga0105048_10014729_pt1 | contig 12165 bp, 13 predicted proteins | sample MAT05_FD_78382 | JGI IMG/M metagenome (GOLD analysis project Ga0105048, IMG submission 78382) | Freshwater microbial communities from Lake Fryxell liftoff mats and glacier meltwater in Antarctica - MAT-05 | ecosystem: Environmental > Aquatic > Freshwater > Ice > Liftoff microbial mat | place... | reverse complement strand
TCACCAGAAGAGCGTCTCGATCACGAAATCCCAGAGCCGGTGACCGAGGATCCAGATGAGCGGGCGACGATCGCCCTGGATCACGGCGCGGCCGCGCATGCCGGGCCGGAGTTCGAGCTGGCGCGCGGTGCCGCGCACCGGAGCCTCGGCGATGAATACGTTGCGGCCGTCGCGCTGTTCGCTCTGGGGATGCACCTTCTCGACGGCGCTGGTGAGCGGCTCGCCGGCGAAGGCTTCCAAGCGGAAGCGGGCGGGCTGGCCGCTGGCGATCCGACTGATCTCGCGGTCGGGCACGTCGATCTCGAGGATCATCTCGTCGAGCGGCGCGATCTCGAAAAGCACCTGCCCCTGCTGGACCGGCTGGCCCTCGGCGCGGCGCAGGTCGCCGGAGACGACGACTCCGGCGAGCGGAGCCTGGATGGCCAGCGAGGCGAGGCGACGCTGCACGAGATCGAGCTCGCGGCCGATGCTTTGCGCTTCGAGCGTGGCGAGCTGCGCGGCGGCGAAGTCGGCGCCCTCGCCATCGTTGCTCATCGCCTTGTCGCGCTGCTTCAGGGCGCGCTCGCGGGCGGCGAGGAGTTCTCCTTCCTTGAGCTTGAGTTCGCGGTTGTCCATCACGGCGAGCGACTGGCCATCCGCCACGGCGTCGCCGGGCCGGACGAAGCTTTTCTTCAGCGTACCCTCGAAGGGGGCCGCGATGACGCGCTTGATCGTGGGCGCGAGGCGGCAGTCGGCGCGGATGGAATAATGAAACGGCCAGCCGAGCAGGACGATAAGCGCGCCGGCGGCGATGGTGGCGACCCGGCGGCGGTTCTCGGTCCAGCGTTCCCACGTGTGGCGGGCCGCGAAGAGGACCGGGTTCGGGCGGGCGCGTTCGAGGAGGCCGAAGAGGGCCGGGAGCAGCGGTGCGGCGGCAGCGAGGAGCCGGACGAGCGAGGCGTCGGGCGCGGTTTCCCAAGCGATGAGCAGGGCGCCGCGCTTTTTGGGGAAAGGGATGGTGGTGAGCTGCGCGGCGGCGGTCTGCTGCTGGAGGAGTTCGTGCGCGACGGTGTGGGAGGTGCGCGGCGTGTCCGGCCGGAAGTCGATGCGGTCGCCGGTGAAGATCGCCTCGTGCATCGCAGCCTCCACGGGCTGATGCGCGGGGCTCCGGGCATCGACGTGGGCGATGCCCGAGATGGCCCGGAGGTGGAAGCCGTCGCGGCGGCGGGTGCCGAGCTGCACGCGGGTGGCGCTGAAGTATTCGCGCAGGCCATCCACGGCGATTCGCGCGGCCTTGGCAGCGTCTTCCTCGGTCGCCGCACGGCGGAAGAGATCGAGCAGACTGGAGCTACGTTCGAGCGCCCAGAGGGTTTCGCCCGTGAGGCGGCGCTGGTCGCGGTAGAGGAGGAATCCGGCGAGCGACTGGAGGAGGGCGACGAAGGCTTGGAGATCGCGCGCGCTCGGGACGGAGAGCTGCGCGAGGAGCCAGGCAAAGGCGTGGCCCTCGCGAAGAATGGGGATGGCGATGGTGTAGCCATCCGAGCCCAGCTCCGGCGCGGGGAGCGCGGTGGCTTCCTGCGGATCGAGCTGCGCCGCGACGGACGCGAGGGTGCTGGCGAGGATGCCGCGAGTGGTGACGACCGTCGCCGGGAAGGGCGCGCCCTCCCCGATAGGAAAAAGCCCAAGCGCCCGGGCGCTGAGCATGGCGCGGAGGAATTCGAGAAGCGGTCGAAGCTCACCGACGTGGCCCGAGGCCAGACCGCCTTCGGCGAGGGCGGCGAGCTGCGCCTGCAGCCGCCTCCCATCAGGCAGCCCAGACTCGCCCGCCTTTTCCGCAGCAGATGGCTGCGCCGCGCCGGGCTGAGTCGTGGGACTGCTCATGTTCCGCGGTTTAAACCGCGGCTGAATGGGTTAGTTCGCGGGAGCCGCAGCTTCCGGAACGGCGCCGCCTTCGACCTGCGTCGGGGGCTCCTGAGGCGGCGGCTGGACCTGCACGACCTGGAAGCGCTGGACCGTCTGCGCGAGCAGTTGGGCGAGGCGGACGACGCCGGAGGGCGTCATGGCGATGCGGGTGTGGATCGGGAGGACCGAAACACCGGGCCGATCGGCGACGATGCCGGAGGTGAAATCGAGATAGACTTCCTCGTTGCCGACGCTGACGAGCGCGTGGTTCGAGTAGCGGGCCGTGAGGTCGTCGTACCGGATTTGGAGATTAATCTGTTGCTGGTTTTGGGGATCGTTGGACATAGGGCCGAGTGCTTTAGCAGCCACGCGGCGCATTGCAAACGCTCATTCACAGGAATCTGCGCCTTTTTTTTCGTGCCAGCGGCGGGAGGAAAATTTTGCGGCCAAGATTGAGTGAATCCCGAGGTCTCACCGTCAAGGGCAGTTGCACCGCGCCAACAAAGAGTTTGGCAACGCGCCTCCAAATACTGAACCTGCAACCTCACCTACCCACCACAATCGCATGAAAATCAAATCCCTATTCACCCTCCTCGTCACGGCTGCGCTGAGCCTGAATGTCGCTTTCGCCGCAGAAGATGACACGCCGCTGACCACGCAGATGAAGACCATGAACAAGAGCCTTCGGACGCTGAAGCGCCAGGTGGGCGACGGGGCGAAGAAAGAGGAGAACCTCCAGCTCCTCGCCACGATCAAAAAGACGCTCGATGAATCGGCCAAACTCGAGCCGGCCAAGACCAAGGATATCCCCGGGGGAGAAAAGGCCGCCTATATCGAAAAGTACAAGCAGCAGATCGGCGACCTTGGCAAGAGCTTCGACGAAGTGGAAGCGGCGGTGAAAGCGGACAAGCCGGATGACGCCAAGAAGGCCTTCGACAAGCTCTCGGAGCAGAAGGAAAAAGGCCACAAGGACTTCGGCGCGGACGACGACAAGTAAGCAAAACCTTCCACGAAATGTGTGCAGCCCCGGAGGCGACTCCGGGGCTGCTTCGTCTCCGAGATTTGCACGCACGCCGCGGCGCACTCACTTTGCCCACATGAAACGCCAGCAACTGCTCGATCTCTACTTCATGGATGCGCGGTCGAAGCTGATCGATATCGCGGCGTTCCTCGATCGGGTGGATCGCGCGGACGGTGAGGCAGACTTCCGCCTCGCGGCCTTTCGGAAAGCCTTGGACGAGCTGGATCACGGCAACGCAAGCCGGGCGAAAAACGTGCTGCTTTCCCTGAGCGATCCGACGACGGAACCGATCGCGGCGGCCCCGGGAAAAGGCGCGGTGGGAGCCTGGCCGGGAGTGGAGGAGGCGCGCTGAGATGAGATACATCGAACCTCACGGACACATGGTCAGCCGGGTGACGGATGACTACGAGGCGATGGTGCTGGCGGGGTGCCAGGCGGTTTGTGAACCGGCTTTCTGGGCGGGCTACGACCGCAGCGGCGTCGAAGGGTTTCACGATTATTTTTGCCAGCTCACGGACTATGAACCGAAGCGGGCGGCGAAGTTCGGGCTGCCCCACTTTACCTGGCTCTGCATCAACCCGAAGGAGTCCGAAGACACGGTGCTCGCGGCGGAGGTGCTCTCGATTATCCCAGAGTTCATCGACCGGCCGAACGTGCTCGGGATCGGTGAGATCGGCCTGAACAAAAATACGCGCAATGAGCTGAAGGTGCTGGAACAGCACATCGACCTCGCCGCGCGGCACGGGCAGATGATCCTCGTGCACACGCCGCACCTCGAGGACAAGTTGAAGGGCACGCGACTGATCGTGGATGCGCTGAAGGCGGATGCGCGGATCGATCGCAGCCGGGTGATCATCGACCACGTGGAGGAACACACGATCGAGGGGGTGCTGGACGCGGGGTTTTGGGCCGGCATCACGCTTTATCCGGAATCGAAAACGACGCCGGCGCGGGCGATCGATATGTTCGAAATCTACGGCGGCCAGCGGGTCTGGCTGAACAGCGCGTGCGACTGGGGCCGGAGCGATCCGCTGGCGGTGCCGAAGACCGCGGTGGAGATGCGCAAACGCGGGCACTCCGAGGAGACGATCGACGCGCTAATTTACGGCAATCCGGTGCGCTTCCTCGCGCAGAATCCGCGCTTTCTGCTGCGCTGAGCGCGGCTTGAGATGACCGGAGAACGCGCTAGGATCGCCGACGCCCCCATGTTCCGCATCGCCTTTGCCGCACTAGCCTCTGCCGCCTTCACGCTGCCTGCCCCGGCCCAGCAGACCGCCGGGGCTGCCGAGGGCGCGCTGGCGCCGCCGGCAGAATTTGTGAAGCCGGCGACTCCGGCGAGCGAGGCGAAGATGGCTCCGACTTGGGAGACACAAAAGGGCGCCCGCACCTATCTGCTGGGCATCCCCGCGCCGCGCGGGCAGATCGTGGACCGCAATGGCGCGCCACTGGCGCAAACGCGCATGAGCTACAATCTCGCGGTCTCCTTCCCCACGCCGCTGCAACTGACGAATCACGAAGTCGGCCCCTTTGTGCAACAGCAGGCGGGTCTCGCGCAATCGATCGTCGGGCGGGCGATCAACGTGAACACGGACCAGGCGCTGAAGCATTACAAGAATCGCGGGGTGCTGCCGTTTGTCATCGCTCAGGATCTAAAGCCGGCCGAGATCGAGGCGGTGCAACGGGAAGCTCCGGCGAACCTGGTGCTGCAACCGACTTACCAACGCTACTACCCCAATGGTCCCATGGCCGGCCACGTGATCGGATACGCCGGCCGCACGGGCCGCACGGCCGATGGGGTGCTGCAAAACAACGATCTGCTGTGGCCGGGAGCCGAGGGCCGCGAGGGTCTGGAGCAGGCCTTCGACGACCAGCTCCAGGGCAAGCCGGGGCAGCTCAATATCTCCTTCGATCCCGCCGGAAAAAAGGCGAGCGAGCAGATCAGCGTGCCGCCGCAGCAGGGCTACAACGTGGTGACGACGATCGACGAAAACATCCAGCGGCTCTGTGAGCAATCGCTGAGCAAGGGGACGAAGCGCGGCGCGATCGTGATCCTCGATCCGAACAATGGCGACATCCTCGCACTCGCCTCGTGGCCCCCGCTGAATCCGAACACCTTCATCCCCTCGATCTCGGCCGAGGACTACAAGGTGCTGCACGATGACAAAGACATCCCGCTGCTCCCGCGGGCATTTCGTTCCGCGTATCCGCCGGGTTCGGTGTTCAAGGTCGTGGTGGGTCTCGCCGGAATGAACAGCGGCAAGATCGGGACCGACGAGACCTTCTCCTGCCCCCCGTCGATGGAGATCGGCGGCCTCACCTTCCGCAACTGGAAAAAAAGCGACGCCGGATCGCTGAACTTCTCCGAGGCGCTCACGCAGTCGTGCAATACCTGGTTTTACCAGGCCGGCCAGCGCATCGGGCCGAAGCTGATCGCGGACTACGCAGGGCGGCTCGGGCTCGGGCAAAAGACCGGCATCCCGCTCAATGGTGAAGCCGAAGGCCGCGTGATGAACGACGAATACATGATGAAGGTGTACAAGCGGCATCTCTTCGGCGGCGACGTGGCGAATCTCTCAATCGGCCAGGGCGACACGCTGGTGAGCCCGCTGCAGATGGCGCAGGCGATGGGCGCGGTGGGAAATGGCGGGACGCTCTATCAGACGCGGCTCGTCTCGCAGGTTCAGAGCGTGGATGGCCGGATCATGACGGCTTACAACGTGCGGGCGCGCGGGCAGCTCGACATCAACGACGACGCGGCGAAGGAATTGAGGTCCGGCCTCATCGGCGTGGTGGAGGGCCGGTTCGGTACCGCGGGCAAGGCGCAAGTGCCGGGCGTCCGCGTGGCGGGCAAGACCGGCACGGCGCAGTGGGGCCCGAAGAACAACGAACGCACCGCGGCGTGGTTTGCCGGCTACGCGCCGGCGGACAAGCCCCGGTATGCCTTCGCTGCGCTCTACGAGGGCGACGCGAACAACGACGACGTGCATGGCGGCACCTTCGCCGCGCCGCTCATCGGCCGGGTGCTGAAGGACATCTTCAAAGACGAACCGAAGCAAAAGAAGAAGGGAAAGAAGGACGAGGATGATCCAGATGAGGAGAAGCCGGAGCGCGAGGCACCCAAAGAAAAACCGCGCCCGCAGGTGGCCCAAACACCGAAGGCCACGCCCGCCCCGGCGCGGAATCCGGGCCTGCTGCAGCGGCTGCTTTTCCCGACGCGCAACGGGCGCTAGGCAGAGGAGCGCAAATCAGGGCGCGAGGCGCTGCCGGGTCTCGAACAGCGATTCGCGGAGGAGTGGGAAACGATCCGTCTTCAACCAATCGGCGGTGACTCGCTCGAGCGCGGCGCGGCGGGCGGTGCCATCATCGGGCGCGGCAGGCGTGGAAAGTAGGGTCTCGCTGACGAAGCTGGCGGGGGTGGTGAGGGCGTTGAGGAGTTTGGACTTTTCGGCGGCCGTGATGTCGGGTCGGCCGAGGTAGATCTCGATTTGAGCGCGCTGGGCGCCCTGCGCGATGTCGGCCTTGGCAAAGTAATCGGCGCGTAGGAACGGGCGATCATCGAGGGTGCGCGGGTGGGTATTCAGCCAGGTGAGGACGTCGAGCGGTGCGGTCTCGGCGAGCCGGTCGAGCGCGATATCGGTGGCGTGGGCGAGTTCCCCGCCGGCCGTGCGGGCGGCGTCGAGATCCGGGATGAGCGTGGCGTCGCGGGTAAAGACGACGACATCGAGCGCTTCGAGCATTCCGGCCGAGGGCGCGCTAAGCCAGGGCTCGGTGCGGAGCATCTCGCGCACTTTGTCGCGGAGGAAGGGGCGCGCTTGCGGGTCCGTCCAGGCGAGATTGCGGAGGGCGAGCGCCCATTCATCGGCGGAGGTTTTTTCGGCGAGAATCTCGCGCGCCACCTCGGCGGCGGCGGGGCTGCGGGCGCCACGGGCGATCTGGCCGAGGGTATCGAGCAGGAGCACGCGCAGCGTAGGCGACCCGGTGAGTAGGCCGCCGGCGCCGAGGGCGAACCCCTGACCGGTCAGGGCATCGCGACCGGAGCGGAGGAATGCGCGGATGGCAGCGAGCGATTGGGCAGGATCGGCGGCGAGCAGCGCGGCCTTCAGGTCGGCGAGGTCTGCTGGGGTCGCGGCGCGGCGTTCGAGCAGCGCGAGGACGCGATCGATGGCGGCCTCGAGCGGCGACTGCGCGGTGGTGGCCGGGGGCGCGGACGCGGCGGACGCTGGATCGGCGGAGGAAAGCTCGGGGGAGCGGGTGAGGAGAGACGCGTCGGGTCGGGCGGCGGAAGGGGAGGCGGGCGGTTTCGGATTCGGGCTGGAGAGGTAACCGTAAACGAAGAGCAGGACGGTGCCGGCGAGCAGCGCGGCAGCGGTGAGCAATCGCGATTTCAAAATGCGGTGAGGCGACGGGGCGCCCCGGTTCAGCGCGCGTAGTTGCGGATGAACTGCGCTGCAGCCGCATCGAGGACGCGGATGCCGCCGCCCGGACCATCTTCCGCCCCGGCGACAATGATGCCAGCGATGAGCAACTCCCCGCCGGCGCTGCGAGCGAAGAGCGGTCCGCCGCTCATTCCGCTTTCATAGAAAACCGAACCATTGACGAAAAACGACCCCGTCACCGCACCAAATGCCTCCTGAGTGGCGACCGAGAGCAGACGAGTCCCGTCGTGCGTAGCGGCGCCGTAGCCGAGGGCAAGCGTGGGCGCGGCGGTGAGGAGGAGGGAGGGATTCGCCCACCAGCCTGCCGCGGCCCCGGCCGCGAGGGGTTGCGGAAACAGGACGATGCCGAGATCCTGCGCGAAGGCCCGCGGATCTGAGGAGGTGCCGCGGCGCGCGCTATCGCGATAGCCGCCGAACACGTAAACGCGGCTGGCCCGCGCTGTTCCCTCCGAGGCTTCTCCGGCGAGGGCGCGCTGAAAAAATACGTCGGTGGAGAAACCACGATTGGCATCCCACAGATTGTGCGCGGCAGTGAGGACACCCGCGGGCCGGATCACGGTGCCCGTGCCCTGAAACCAGTCGTCGCCCTGCGAGAAAACCAACTTGCCGATGAGCGAGAAGGGCATGGCCTGCACGAACTCGGGCGGCGTCGGTTGCGGCGCGAGAGCCGTCTGGGCGAGGGCACTGGAGCTGAGAGCGAGGGCGGCGATGAGGAGGCGGGACAGCATCGGGAATCGGAGGAGAACTTAGACGCACCACCGGGATCGGCAACCGCGGGATTGGCGACCTCTTCGTCGGCCAAAAAACGCCGCCCCTCCGGAGAAGGGCGGCGTTTCGGTGATCGGCGTTTGGTCCGTCTCGATCGCGCTAAGCGGGTGATTCTTCCGGTCGATGCGCGAGTTCGCCGTGCTCGTAGATGGCCTTGGCGCTGCCGAGGATTTTCGGGTCCGGCGGCTGCACGACGTCTTCGTTCTTACCGGTGTAAGGGATGCTGTTCAGAACGTGGCGCATGGCGTTGAGCCGGGCGCGTTTTTTGTCGTCGCTCCGAATGATCGTCCACGGCGCGTCGGCGGTGTCGGTGTAGAAGAGCATCGACTCCTTGGCCTTCGTGTATTGCTCCCAACGGCTGAGCGATTCCACGTCCATCGGGCTGAGTTTCCACTGCTTGAGCGGGTCCCGGGCGCGGCCCATGAAGCGGCGCAATTGCTCGGCGCGGCTCACCGAGAACCAGAATTTGAAGAGCTTGATCCCGCTGCGGACCATCATGCGTTCGAACTCCGGCGCCTGGCGCATGAACTCGAGATATTCCTGCGGGGTGCAGAAGCCCATGACGTGCTCTACACCGGTGCGGTTGTACCACGAGCGGTCGAAGAAAACGATCTCGCCCTTGGTCGGCAGCCGCTCGATGTAGCGCTGGAAATACCACTGGCCGCGCTCGGGTTCGCTCGGCTTGGCCAGCGCCACGACGCGGGCGCCCCGGGGATTCAGGTTTTCATTGAAGCGCAGGATCGTGCCGCCCTTGCCCGCGGCGTCGCGACCCTCAAAGACGAGGACGATGCGCTCGCCCACGGTCTGGACCCAGGCCTGCATTTTCACCAACTCGATCTGGAGCAGTTCGACCTCTTCCTCGTAATCCGCGGACTTCATCACCTTCTCGTAGGGAAAGTTCAGACTGATGATGTGTTTCTTGCTCGGCGCGGACTCGATACGCTCGACGATTTCCTTCGGGATGCTGTTTTTCACCCGCTCCTCGATGAGGTCCACCATCGGGAACGAACTGGCCATTTCCTTCATGGCGCCGAGCCGCTCCTTGCGTTCCTTTTTCTCCAGCTTCTTGAGTTTTTTCCTTTCGGCCTTGATCAGTTTTTCCGTCTCGTCGGGGTGATGGGGCGGTGCGCCGAGCGGTGCGACCTCGAACTCGACGGCAATGTCGGGTCTGCTCTTCGCTTTGGTGGGTTTGCGATGGTTGCTGGCCCGCTTGGGACGGGCTGCGCGGAGTCGTGGAACGACGGTTTTCATGGATTGATTTTGCTTTGGGTTGAACTGGCTTTTGTTGAACTGCCTGCGCTGAAAAAAAGGAAACGCCGCCCCTCACGCAGAGGGGCGGCGTTTGTGATTGGTTGACCTCCGGAAACTCATTCGAGCCTTGGGAAGAGGTCGCGTTTGGCGGAGCCGGTCGCTCCGCACGTTGGACTGGGCGTCTTACTTTGCCGGGACGGTCGCGATCGTCTGCAGGATGCGGCCGGCGATGGCGTAGGGATCGCCTTGGGAGTTCGGACGGCGATCTTCGAGGTAGCCCTTGTAACCAGCCGGCACGAAGCTGTTTGGGACGCGGACGGAAGCCCCGCGGTTGGCGATGCCCCAGTTGAATTTGTCGATCGACTGGGTCTCGTGGAGGCCGGTCAGACGCAGGTGATTATCCGGGCCATACACGGCGATGTGCTCGTTCTTGTATTTGTCGAAGGCCGCCATCAGGCTTTCAAAGTACTCTTTGCCACCGGTCGTGCGCATGAATTCCGTGGAGAAGTTCGCGTGCATGCCGGAACCGTTGAAGTCCACGTCCAGGCCGAGCGGTTTGCAGTGATAGTTCACCTCACGCCGTACTTTTCCGTGAGGCGGTTGAGGAGGTAGCGGGCGACCCACATTTCGTCGGCGGCCTTCTTCGAGCCTTTGCCGAAGATCTGGAATTCCCACTGGCCCTTGGCCACTTCGGCATTGATGCCCTCGTGGTTGATGCCGGCGGCAATACAGAGGTCGAGATGCGTGTCCACGATCTCACGGGCGACGTCGCCCATGTCGTCGTAGCCGACGCCGCAGTAGTATTTGCCCTGAGGGGCGGGGTAGCCGCCCTTGGGAAAGCCCAGCGGGACGCCGTCCTGATAGAGAAAATATTCCTGCTCGAAGCCGAACCAGGTCCCGAGGTCATCAGGGATCGTGGCACGAGTGTTCGTGGGATGCGGCGTGCCGTCCGGGAGGTAAACCTCATTCATGATGAGGACGCCGTTTTCCTTGGTGGGGTCGGGATAGACGGCGACGGGGACGAGGACGCAATCCGAGCTGTGCCCTTCGGCCTGACGGGTCGAGGAACCGTCGAAGCCCCACTTCGGGAGCTGTTCGAGGGTGGGGAAGGAATCAAAATCCTTCACGAGGGATTTACCGCGGAGATTGGCGACGGGCTTGTAGCCGTCCAGCCAGAGATACTCGAGTTTATACTTCGCCATTATTGGTGGTTTATTGGAGTGGTTTATTTTCCGGCGAGCCGCGCTGCTTTGGCCCGCTGGAGGATGTTGGTTACTGCCCTGGGTTCCCTAAATGAAGCGCGCAGCCGGGTTTAGCAAAATGGGTGCCAATCGCAAGTCTGACATGGCCGCATGCGTTTTTGCGACGGTTCGGAGACGCTCCGCCGGGTGGAACATTTTTTGTCCCATACTCGCGCCTGGCTCGCCCGCTCAAGAGATGCGAGGGTGGTCCATCGATGGAAAACATCAAGGATACCGCCCGATCGCTCGTCCGGATTGGCTACGACGGCCGGGTCCACAAAACTTTTCGCGGGCCCGATGCGGAGGAGCGCTACGCCACCGAAGTGCGCGTTTTGAAACACTTGGAACGACAGGGGTGTAGTTTTGTGCCCAGACTGGTAGAGAGCGATCCCGACCAACTGAAAATCGTGACCTCGAATTGTGGCAATCGTGTGGAGCACCTCGACGCAGACCGCATTCCGGCCCTCTTCGCCGAGCTGGAACCCTTCGGGATCCGCCATGAGGACATCGACATCAGGAACGTGACCTACCGGCATTCGGACGGCCGCTTTTGCCTGATCGACTTTGAGTTCGCCACGATCCTCGCCGGCTTCGAAACCCCTGAAAATGCCACCCTCCAGTAACCAGGATCCGCGGCTGCGCTGGTCTGGCCATACCGATCGGGGGCGGGTCCGGAAGAACAACGAGGATTCGTTTCTCGGCCTGCAGTTCGACGCCCGGGAGGTACACTACCTGGGCAAACTCGGCGAGGGTTCGCTGGCGGCGCGGGATGTGGTCTTCGCCGTGAGCGACGGGATGGGCGGGGAGAAATCGGGGGAGTTTGCGAGCCGGGTCACGGTGGAAAAGATCACCCACGTGCTGCCTCGCGCCTTCCAGCAAACCGCTACGGGCACGGCCCAGGGCGCCGATGAGGTGCTGGGGGAGCTTTTCGAACAAATCCACCGGGAACTGCTCCTGCTCGGCCGCAGTTACGAGGAGTGTGCCGGGATGGGCGCCACGCTCACTCTGTGCTGGTTCACGCCACGGGCGATGCACTTTGCCCACATCGGCGATACGCGCCTCTACTATCTCCCGGCCGCCGGGACCGGCCTGATGCAACTAACGCACGACGATACCTACGTGGGCTGGCTCTTTCGCAACCGGAAGATCAACGAACGCGAGGCGCGCAATCACCCGGGACGCCATTCCCTGCAAAAGGCGCTCGGGGCGGCCAATCAATTCGTCGAGCCGCAGGTCGGCACGGTGATCTACGAACCCGGCGACCGCTTCCTGCTCTGCTCGGATGGGCTGGTGGACGGTTATTTCGACGAAAAGATCGGCGAACTCATGGCCCAATGGCCGCCCGGGCCGAACCCCGCCGAGCAGCTCGTCTCCGACGCGGTCCAACTCTCCGGTCGCGATAACACGACGGCGCTCGTCATCGAAGTGCTCTGATCGCGGAGCCGCGCGGTTCGCTCACTACATTCCGAGGCCGCAGGAGTCCTAATCCACCCGCGCGTTTCACCACCCCTCGGAGACCTCTGAAACCACTGCCCCGGCGGTTTGACACCGCGCAGGCCGGAACCTA
>Ga0105048_10014726_pt1 | contig 12167 bp, 9 predicted proteins | sample MAT05_FD_78382 | JGI IMG/M metagenome (GOLD analysis project Ga0105048, IMG submission 78382) | Freshwater microbial communities from Lake Fryxell liftoff mats and glacier meltwater in Antarctica - MAT-05 | ecosystem: Environmental > Aquatic > Freshwater > Ice > Liftoff microbial mat | place... | reverse complement strand
TATCTGCGCAAATGATGCGGCGCCAGCGAGGGAAACGAGCGAAAGAACCAAAGTTGACCGACAGACCGAAGGGGTCCGCATATCGATGCCTCCATGCATAGGCGCGTCGGCGTTGCTGCCCATTCCGCTGGGCAAAGCCATACCTCCGCGCGAAAGAGTATATGAACCCTGTGCGGGCAAGGTGAAAAGCCCCAACTACTGCTCCCACGGCCACGCCAGCCGCACACCAAGGTGGGCTAGCACGCTCTGGACAGCCCCCACCTGCTCGGGCTGCACCGCAACCGCATGCGGCTCGGTGCGATGCAGCACGCACCAGCTGGCCAGTGCCCCAGCCGACTCGCCAATGTTCCACTCACTGTGGTGCATGCGGGTGGTGCCATTGACGATGTGAGAGACGCCCAGGCACTTGCCCGCGGCGAGCAGATTGCGGACCGAAACGGGTATCAGCGCACCCATCGGTATCTGATACGGCGCGGCGGGCACGTAGAGATTGTTGCGTCCTGCGCAGCTCGGGTGCAAGTCAATCGAGTAGTGCCCGATGCCGACCGAATTGGCGAACCTGGTGGCCGTTCCGTAAGGCGTCGCATCCCAGTTGTGCTCGGCGGTATCACGACCATCTCGCTGCCGCTGCGCCGTGCCGATGTCTACCTCGGTCAGCGTGGTTCGCGCCACCAGACGGCGCGGCTCGCGGATGTAGCAGGCCATCGCAAACCCATCGGCGGTGCCAAGTTCGTTGCCACGGAGTTTGAGGCCGGGATAGCCCTGTGATGAGCCGTCGTGATGCGGGGCCTGGGTTTGCAACCAGTGGAGCCAGCACAAGCTTTGCTCGCGCGCGCCGGCGAGCGCACACGCACGCAGGTGCGCGGTCACGCCTAGCAGCGGGCTCTGCCAGTAATCCATCTGCACCATATTGATGAGCGAGACATCCGGATGACTTTCGGCCAATACGCCGGGCCAGACGGAGCGATCAACAATGCGGCGGTAACGCCACATTTCCCACTCGCTTGGCTGCGGCTCATCGGGCCATGGCGTCATGCCGAAGGTTCGATAGCCAACCTCGTTGTGGCTCGGCACAGTCCAGGAAAACAATGGGCCACACCACGGCGGGTTCATTTGGGGCACGTGGGCCTGCCAGAAGTCGTAACCCGGCGGGCGGGCGATGGTGTGCGACTCGCCGGGCCGATGCTCAACGGCAAAGCACCACGAGCACGCCTGCTGATCGAGTTGATCGTGCGTAGCCAGCGCCGCATCAAAGTCAGTGCGACCATGCAGCTCGCCATACACACTTTGATGCTCGGCCCCGATGTGATGCGGCACATGCCCGAGGGCCAGCACGTCGCCAGTCTCGGTTGCATCGAGAAAAAACTTGGCGCTGATGACGATCTCGCGACCGGTTGCGCGGTCAGCGCAGCGCACGGATCGCAGATGCTCCGCATCGCGCGTTACGCCGATTGCCTCGCACTCCAGCAGCACCTTGAGCATTGGGCGACTGGCCGTCGGCTCGGCTTGCCGCAGCAGCTCGAGAATCTGTGTGTGCCAGCGGGCCGGCTCAGCGCAGCAGCGGCTCACCCATCCGCCGCCGGGGTTAAAGGCACCAAACGGCTCGGCGCTGCGCTCGCGCGCTCCTTCGGCCAGTGCGCTGCCGCGCACCATTGATCTGAGCTGCTGAAAGCTGGCCGTGCCACCAAACGACTCAATCCATTGGTTCTCATCCGGCGGCACGCCCTGGCTAGTCAACTGGCCACCCAGCCACGCTGAGGGCTCAACAATAATGCACGAAACACCAAGCTTGATGCACGAGAGTGCGGCTGCCACGCCGCCAGTGCCACCCCCGACGATCAACACGTCGCAGTGCATCTCTGCTGCGCGCGCTCCCAAAGCCGGTTTTGTCGGGCGGGCGGGGATGGCAGGATCATCTTCGGGCAGCGCGGCCATATGGCGGCAAGGTAGTGCGGCCTTGGGAGCTTCGGACGAAAAATCGCCAGCCGCAGCTACGCTCGCAGCTCAAAAATCTTGATTGCATACGAATCCGCAGTCGGTGCGCGTCTGGCAATGCCCTCCGCTACGCTGGCCGCCTGCCTCCGACGACACGCGTGACGGTCGCGTAGCTTCAAGATCATGTGAACTCTGTCGTTACTTGCCATGGCCAGTGAGCGTCCCAGACTTCGACCTTTCGGCAAAGCCCGCGCCAAGCGGGCGGCCGACGGCTCGCGGGCCGCAAGCACCACGCCCGGATCAGTCGATCCATCGGCCCCAGTCGCGGCGGCGGAGATTGAGTCGTTCGCCGATGCGCAGGCCTACTTGCTCGGCCTGGTCAATCTCGAGCGGTTGCCGCAAGATGGCACGATGCGCGATGTCTACAAGCTCGACCGCATGGTGGCCCTGTGCGCCGCACTCGGCGAGCCGCAGCGGCAGTTTCGCTCGGTACATATTGCTGGCACCAAGGGAAAGGGCTCAGTTTGCGAACTGACGGCGGCGATGCTCATCGGCTCTGGCATGTCTGTCGGCATGTATACCAGCCCGCACATTCTCGATATCCGCGAGCGCATCCGCATCGGCAGCAGGCAAATCTCAGCCGAGGCGTTCGCCGCCATTTGCCGCCAGGTCGCCATTGTTGCAGAGTGCGTCGAAGCGCAGCTTGATGCACAGTCGGCGCCGCGCGACCCCACCGATACACGGGCTCGTCGCAACGCACCAACGTTCTTCGAGATCATGACGGCGATGGCCTTTGTGTACTTTGCGCAGCAGGCCGTAGACCTGGCCGTGATTGAAGTTGGGCTTGGGGGTTTGCTTGACTGCACCAACGTGATCGTGCCCGAGGTTGCCGCCATTTCCCTGATCGGTTACGACCACATGGCTGTGCTCGGCAACACCCTCGCCGAGATTGCCGCGCAGAAGGCAGGCATCTTCAAGCCAGATGTGCCTGCACTGAGCTTCGTGCAGGATCCCGCGGTGCTAAGCGTGTTCGCACAGACCGCCGCGGCAGTCGGTTGTCCGCTCAAGGTGGTCGGTCGCGATTTGCCCTACGCCGTGGACAGCGAACCGGCAAAGAACGGCCGCACCCAGTGGATGGTGAGCATCAAGACCCCCCGCTTCGATGTCGCCGGTGTCCCGGTTCCACTGGCAGGTCGGCATCAGGCGCACAATCTGGCACTGGCACTGGGCATCATCGACACCTTGGCCGAGCGCGGCCACCGCATTTCCGAGGCAGGCATCATCAAAGGCCTCGAACGGTGCGTGCTCGCCGGGCGGTTTGAAGTGCTGCCCACCTCGCCACGAATCGTGCTCGATGTTGCCCACAACCCGGAATCAGTCCACGCCCTGATGCAGACCCTCCGCGAGAACCTGCAGTTCGACTCACTGATAATGGTCTTCGGCTGTGCGAGTGACAAGGACTGGGAAGCGATGCTCGGCCATCTTGCCACCGGGTGCGACAAGGTGATCTTCACCAAGGCGGCCGGCAGCCCGCGCGCGGCCGAGGCGACCAAACTCTACAAGTCATACCGCAAAATCCACCAGAAAATGGCCCAAGTTGGAAAAACCATGGCCGATGCCTTGCGCATGGCGCGAGCCGCGGCGGGCGCAGGCGACATCATCTGCATCGCTGGCTCGTTCTACTTGGTTGGCGAGGCAAAAAAGCTCCTGAAGCGCGAGGGCGCTCAGGGCAAGACGCCCTAAATCGACACGCATATGCAGATATTGTCGGCGTTATTTTAGTGTTGGGCACGTATCGGACCGAACACCTGATAATATCAAGGCCAAGCATCGCTACAGGCACTTTGTTGTGCCTGCCACGGTTCATTGGGCTTGTCACTTGACCTCGGGACGGACTGCCAGAGCCGGCCAGTTTGATTGCGTCAAGACGGTACCCGACACGTGTGGCCTCCTGGATGATCGTGGCCACACTGGACCTGAGTTTTTAAGGAACACCCAATGTCATTCGAAGCAGCCGTTCACCATCAGGCAATCGAACTCGACCGGATGTCTATAGAGATGTGTGCCGCGGCGGGCAGCGGCCACCCCAGCACAGCGCTCTCACTTGGTCACATCGTGACGGTGGTGATGTTCAGTTCGATGCGCTGGAGCCCGGATTACCCCGATTACCCTACCAGCGACCGCCTTGTGCTCTCTGAAGGTCACGCAGTGCCCATCATCTACTGCGCCTGCATCAAGCTGGGCGTGATGGTGGGCAAGGACCCGGAGAAGCGCCGCGAACTGACGATGGCCGACCTGAAAATGTTGCGAGAGGCCGACAGCGAGCTCGACGGTCACCCAAACCCGATGGAGGGCTTCCCCTTCTTTGATACCGCCACCGGATCGCTCGGGCAGGGACTTTCTGCCGCGGCAGGTCTGGGCGATGCGGCCCGGCTCGATGGGATTGACAAGCGAATCTACTGCATCGTTGGCGATGGTGAATCTCGCGAGGGCCAGATTGCCGAGGCTCTCGATTATCTCGTCGACCGCAAACTGAGCAACGTACTCACAATCTTCAACTGCAACGAATATGGCCAGGCCGACCGCGTGAGCGGCCAGCAGAGCGTCAAAACCATGGTCGCGCGCCTCACGGCGATCGGGTTTGTGGTTCGCGAGATTGATGGCCACGACCCCAAGGCCATCAAGGCCGTCTGCGATGAGTTTGCCAAACACTCGTTGACTGAGAACGCACCGATGGCAATGGTCGCTCGCACCGTAAAGGGCTGGGGCACCACCGTGATGCATGGTGCTGGCTGGCACGGCAAGCCCGCCACTGGCGAGCAGATGCAAAAGGCGCTTGGCGAGCTCGATCAGCGCCGGGTGGAGCTGACCAGCGCGCTGGTCAAGACGGATTCCTTCGAAATCCAGCCACCCAGCGAGTACAAGCCCAAGGACTTCAACAACGCCGAGGTTCCGACTCTTACCGAAACGGCCAAGAAGTACGATCTCTCGCTGACGATGGCCTCCGGAAAGCTCGCCACGCGTCGCGCCTATGGCATCGCGCTGCGGGCTCTGGGCCACGTCAATGACCGTGTGGTGGTGCTTGACTGCGATGTGTCAAACTCAACCTTCGCCGAGATGTTCCGCAAAGATGCCGCGCTGACCAAGCGCTTCTTCGAATGCAAGATCGCCGAGCAGAACATGGTCTCGCTGGGCGCGGGCTTTTCCGCGGCGGGCAAGATCCCATTCTGCTCTACTTTCGCCAAGTTCTTCACCCGTGCGTACGACCAGATCGAGATGGCCATCAACAGTGGCTCGAACCTGAAGCTCGTCGGTTCGCACGCTGGCATCACCTTGGCGGCCGATGGGCCAAGCCAGATGTCCTTGCCTGACATCTCGTGGTTCCGATCCTTTTCGACGATGCGCGATCATCGCGGCAACCCCGGCTGCTACCTGCTGCAGCCATCCGACGCGTTCGCCGCCTACTCGCTCACGATGGCGATGGCGGAGTATGAGGGCGTCTGCTACATGCGCACACTGCGGGCAGAGACGGAATTCCTGTACTCGGACCACACCACCTTCAACCTGGGTGGATTCGAAGTCCTGGCCGAGGGCCGCGACATTCTTATCTGTGCGGCGGGCTACATGGTTCACGAGGCCAACCGCGCGCTGGACATTCTCGACAACGCAGGCATTTCAGCCACGCTGGTCGACCTTTACTCGCTGCCGTTTGACAGCGAGAAGCTGATGGACATTGCCAATCAGAACAACGGGCAGATCTTGACCGTTGAGGACAACTACGGCGGTGGCATTGGCTCAGCCGTTGCCGATGCGGTTGCCGCCTCGGGCGACGGGTTTACGGTTCGCCAAATGCACGTGCGGCGCATCCCCAAGTCGGCCAAGACGCCCGAAGAAGTTCTCAAGATGTGCGGTCTGACGAGCGACGACATTGTCAAGCAGGTCATGCAGGCCTTGCAAGTGGTGTAAGTTGGTTTGCTAAAAACAGCTCAATGCTCACGCCCCGGCTGAAACATGCCGGGGCGTTTCATTTTGAGCCGCTCGCCTCACCTGGTCAGGGCAGGTGTGCCAGGCACACGAGGCGTGCTCGGCTCTGGCCCGCTCGGGCGCAACAACCGGGCGAGTGTTGGCCGTTCCTGCCCTGCAGCGCGAATCGCCAGCCACGCCGCCTGCATGCGTACTGGCGCGCTGAAGGTGCCGTCGCCCAAGGCCAGTCCGGCCAGCCGGGTGGCCGCCGCTTGGCGTTCGGCAAGCGACTGGCCTGGCGCTGGTGTTTGCAGCGGCTGCGCCGCTCCACCCTGCTCCGCCGCAGGCAAGCCAACCGAGTCAATGGCTGGCCGGTTGCCCCCATGGCGGGCTTGCACGAGCAAAAGAACATCGGTCAGCACATCGCCAGCTGGCAGTAGTGGCCCGATGGCTTGCACCGCGATTCCCGCCTGCAGGTTTGTGCTTGCCAGCGCGCCCAGCAGCACCGTCGCGATCGTGCGGCGGAGCGAACGTTGCTGCTCCGCCAGTGCTGCATTGTCGGCAGCTACATCGCCTTCGCGCTGCGCAGCAAGATCACCATGGGCCTTGACGACCAGCGCCACCGTTTCGGCTGGCTCGGAGTCCATCAGCAAGCGCGCGGCCTCGCGCGCAGCTTCGCCTAGTTCTGCAGTCGGCGCCGACAGCACCACTCGCAGTAACTCCATGCGCACCTGCTGCGCCGCCTGGGCCGGCTGCCCGCTCGACCAGGCCACCGCCCACGCGGCGATGAATGGCTGCTGGCGATAGGTCGCAAACGCGGCGGGCAAACCGGCCACTTTGGACGGCGCATCAGCGGAGCCCTGCGTAAGTGCCACCACGGCCGCAATCGATGCTTGGATCATCGCTGCCGAAGCCGTACCGATCTTTCCCGCCCGCGCACTGAGTACTTGCCACTGCGGCGTGCTGAGCCGCTCTGGCGCGTGGCGAACCCAGCGCAGCAACTCGGCAGCACTTTCCGCCGCGGCGGCACCATCGCCCGCCTCGGCCTGTGCGATCGCTCGCTCTGCCATCGCGAGCGCGATCTGGCGGATCGCATTGCCCGAGGCCCCTGAGACAACCGCGGCCGCCTCAGCGGCGCGAGCCAGCTGCGTTGATATGCCCGGCTGAGATGCGAGCACCATGCACCACTCACCGAGCCCGTCAAGCCGAGCCCGAGAGATCAGCTCAAGCACGCCAAACGCCGCAGATTCGCCCTCCGGCATCGCTAAACGGGGCAGTGCGCGGCCGAGCCGCATCAATGCGGTCTGCTCGCCCTGCTGGGCCAGCACCGCGGCGGCGGCCATGGCCATGGCAAAATCACCCGGCTGCGTAAGCGCGCTGAGCTCGCGTAGACGGACAGTGTTGCCTGAAGTTCGCGGCGCGAAGATGGCCGGTGGAATCGCGGGCGCACCGGAAGAGGATGAAGCCGGTGCCACCGGGGTCTGCGCAAGGGCGACCGCCGGCGGCAGCGCCTGGCCAGCTAGAAACGCGGCAGCGAGAACGGTGGACCGGTCGCCAAGATCAGGCCAGAGTGAGAGGTCGAGCAGTTGCTCGCGCGCGATGAGCTCCTGCTGCAGGCAGCTCATCAGCACCCGGTAACGGTAATCATCGCTCGGCAGGTGTCGCAGCAGCAGCAGATCAAGCCCGCGTCGAGGGTTGATCGCCGCCAGCGCAATCGTGGCATCAGCGCGGTCGGCCGCGAGGCCAGTTGATGCGAGAAGAGAAAAGAGTGGCTCGAGGGATGGATCACGCAAGCGCGCAAGACCAAGCAGCAGCGAGGCGCGCTCGGCAGCATTGGGGTTGCGCAGACCGCTGCCGAGCAGCGCGTTGAGGCGGGTGATGATCAAGCCACTAAGTTCAATTGGCGCGTCGGGTGGGTTCGCAGGTGCTGCTGCCGGCGCGACCGGGGCTGGGCCGTTCAACATCATGGCAGCCACCGGGCTGGCAGCGCCAACCCAAGCACCCAGAGCAAAGCCGCCTATGGCTCTGGTAGCGTTCTCGCTTCGAGCGCATGCGGCGGCAAGTAAATGATGGCTCCAGGAAGTCTTGGGCATTCAGGCACCATCGTAAACCGACCCGCCGCGGGCGTTAGACGCAAAGCGGACGGCCAGGAGATGTCGAAGATGCTAGAAGTTTCGACGTGGGCTAACCTTTATCGACCTGAAGCGGCAAACATGCTTCCCTCCGTTGGCTCTGTAGATGTCGAAGTTCGTGCAGTGCAGCAGATTTCGCTGCATGGCGATCATTATTTTGACTTGGTCATCTCGCGTTTCGCCGCCGAATCTGCCGAACCGCCAGCCCCCACCCCCACTGCTGAGCCGACTTTTCGCTCAGCTCGCGTCGCCGCGGCGGCATTTGCTGGTCGCCCCCCCAAATCTGGGGATGTTTTGCGACTGCAATGCCTGCTCGGGCAAGTGACCGAGGCGAAATACTTGCGGTAGCAAGCGTGGCGGCTGTCAACCTCCCCAGCCGGCAGTTTCCTCCAGAGCAACCGACCGGCACACCCACCGCACTCGTCTTGGCCAGTCAAATGCGCCCAGAGGGCAATTGATCGGGTACAGTTCCAGATGCCGGATGCACAGGACATTCCGACCCCGCACAACGCCGCTCGCCCACATACTCCGGCAGAGCACGCGCCATTGGCCGAGCAGCGCATATCTCAGCCAGCCCCCCCATCACAGCCGGATGTGGAGCGGCACCAGCCCGCGCCAGCGCATACCGAGCCGCAGCCCGATGCCCGCCCTGCCGCCACACCCAAGCCCGCGCCCAAGCCTTGGCACTGGCACGTGGTCCTGCTCAACGACGATCATCACACCTACGACTATGTGGTGCGCATGGTGCAGGAGCTCTTTGGCCGGACGCGCGAGGATGCCTACGCGATGGCGCTCAAAGTCGACGGCGACGGTCGTGTGGTTCTTCTGACAACGCACCGTGAGCACGCGGAGCTGAAGCGCGAGCAGATCATCGCCTTCGGTCGCGACCCGCTAATGGCCAGCAGCAAGGGCCCTATGTCGGCCGTGCTCGAACCCGCTGAGTAAACCGCGACCCGACTGGCAGCAACCGCGTTGGCGCTCCTTCGTGCATCAAACCTGAAGAAATCGTTTGGCGGCCGCCAGGTCGTCCGCGGCGTCTCGTTCGCAGTCTCCGAGCGCGAGATTGTCGGCCTGCTCGGTCGCAATGGCGCAGGCAAGACGACCAGTTTCCGCATGGCCATCGGCATGATTGAAGCCGATGCTGGCACCGTCGAGTTCGATGCTCAGGACATCACCACGCTGGCGATGTACCAGCGCGCCCGCCGCGGCATGGGATACCTCAGCCAGGAACCATCGGTCTTTACGCGGCTGACATGCAAGCAGAATCTGCTGGCGATTCTTGAGACGCTGGACTTTACCAAAGCCGAGCGAGAGCAGAAGGCCATGGAGCTGCTCGCGCAGTTTCGCCTTGAAAAAAAGAGCGGTGAGCTGGCCCGCACATGCAGCGGCGGCGAGCGGCGCAAGCTTGAGATTGCCCGAGCGCTGGTCACCAGCCCGCGGCTGATCATGCTCGATGAACCCTTCAGCGGCGTTGACCCCATCGCTGTGGAGGATCTGCAGCGCGAGATTCGCCGCCTGCGCGACAGCGGTATCGCCTGCCTTATCACCGATCACAACGTGCAGCAAACCCTGCGTGTGTGCGATCGGGCATACATCATCGACGATGGCAAAGTGTTTGCCGAGGGCACACCCAAAGAGCTGATCAACGACGAGATGGTGCGCCGCGTCTACCTCGGCTCTCTCTTTCGCGGCGATGAGTTCGATGCCACATGAGGTCTTGCCCGCATGAGCTCTAAACCACTGGTGATTCAGACCGAGCACCTTGATGCCGATGCCGCGGCGTGGCTGGCTGAGCGCTGCGAGCTGGTGCGGTGCAGCAGTGATGCGCCCGAGTTTGCTGCGCTGCTGGCCCGCGCCCAGGCACTGGTGGTGCGCACCTACACACAGGTGGATGCCGCCATGCTGGCCCGCGCCCCCAACCTTCGCGTGGTCGGTCGCGCTGGCGTGGGGCTCGACAATATCGATCAGCCGGCCTGCGCTGCGCGCAGAGTTGAGGTTTGCAGCACGCCCGATGCCAATGGCGACGCCGTGGCTGAGTATGTCTTTGCGCTGCTGCTTGATGCCACGCGGCCGCGGCTCTTTCTTGAGAAGTCGGTGCCGATGGCCGAGTGGAAGAAGATCCGCACTGAGCTGCTTGCGCGGCGGCAACTGCGTGAGATGACCCTGGGCATCTGGGGCATGGGCAAGATCGGTAATCGCATCGCGCGCATCGCCCGCGGCTTTGAAATGAGCGTGATCTACCACGATGTTGCCGAGATTGAGCCGACGCTGCGTCACGGCGCGCAGCCCGTCAGCCGTGATGAGCTTTGCGCGCGAGCGGATGCCATCACGGTGCATGTTGATGGTCGGCCCAGCAATCACCAACTGATTGATACCGGCAGCTTTGGCCGCATGAAGTCTGATGTCATTTTCATCAACTCCTCGCGCGGCTTTGTCGTCTCACCCGCTGCCCTTGCGGAGTTTTTGCTCTCTCACCCCGGCGCGTGTGCGATGCTGGATGTGCATGAGCCCGAACCATTCGGGCCGACGTACGCACTACTGGACATCAAGAACGCTCATCTTGCCCCGCACATCGCCGCCGCGACGACGATGGCCAACCGCAACATGAGCTGGGTGGTGCGCGATGTGTGGGCTGCGCTGAACCGTGAAAAGACTGCAGCTCGCTGACGCTAAACTTACTGATTGGGCTCGTCGCCCGCAGCTTCACCAATAGCTTCGCCATCTGCTGAATCTCCGCTCAGCGGCGCCGCTGTGGGCATGACCGCCGGCGCAAGCTTGCTGCCACTCTCGGGCCCGGCAGCCGCGCCATCGGCGTCGAACTGCTGAAAGCTACCGAGAGACTTGATGCTGTTGATCGGCGCTCCTTGGTCATCGACCGGGGCGCCGTGCTCGCGAATGTTCGCCAGCAACTCATCATCACCAATGACCACGATGCTGTCAAGACTTGGCACCACTGCGCCGCCAGAGCGCTCAACAGTGATCGCCACACGAAGAGCATGATCCACACGCACCGAAGTGCGCAGGGGCAGCATGATTTGCCCGCCTCCCGAGCGCACATCAAACACCCCTGCCGAGATCGGCTGCGCTTCACTTCGCAGCGCATCGACAATCCACAACTGATACTGATCGCCCGGACGCTCAAGCGGCGGCAAGCCCGAGAGCCGCACAAAGCCCTGCTGACGCGCCGATGACCACACCACTTCACCCACGGGCGCAGCCGCGGCGGCGATTGTCGCTGGCACTGGTGGGCCAACCTCTGGCTCGGACTGTGTACCAATGGCAGCAAGCGCCGAACCCGTCATGCCCAGCGGCATAAGCCGCAGATCGTCATGGTTTTCTGAGACAAACCGCTCCCAGTCTGCGGCAATATCCACCGGAGATTCGAGAGAGGCGACGCCAATACTCGGCTCTGCCGGCCCAGCACTGACTGGCGAACGGTCGGCGATCAGCGTGCCACTTGGTGAGGCCCCTGGCCGCAGCCAGCCAAACACAGCGAGCGCCAGGCACGCCGCGGCGGCCATCCAGCCCGCACTCGTGCGATTGATCAGCGGCATGCGGCCCAGGCGCACAGCAAAGCGCACACGCTCGCGCGAGTTCGCGGGTTGAACCTGCGCCGTGCGGCCAGACTGTTGGAGTGTGCCGAGTCGGTCCGTGAGGGTGAAGGGCCTGCCAAATGGCGAGGCATCTGCGCTCTGCCCAACTGCGCGCTCAAGCGTTTCGTCGCGTGTGGCAAGCCAGGCATCGCCCGCGGCCAGAATGCGATTGCGAAGCTGAACGGAGAGCACATCATCTTCGGCCGGTGGCTCGATCGCGTTCATCAACGATGCTGCGAGCAGCTCATAGCTCTCATCAAGTGCGCGGCCAGATTGCTCCAGCAGCATCCGCAGCTCAGCCTCTTGTTCTGCATCCAAGCCCTGCGTGGCCCGATCAATCAACAGCTCGTCGATCCGCTCCGCACGCTCGGCACCATCCAGCCGAGTCCGACCTGAGGTGCGACCACTGCCGCCGGGCAAGCCGGTGGGGCGGGGTTCAGGTTGGTCGGGACGCAGAGACATTTCGCATAAACCAAAGGGCAGTAAAACAGCAGGAAAAGATCACACACGGGCAGCACTCAGGCAACACATACTCTCACACGCT
>Ga0105048_10014723_pt1 | contig 12169 bp, 11 predicted proteins | sample MAT05_FD_78382 | JGI IMG/M metagenome (GOLD analysis project Ga0105048, IMG submission 78382) | Freshwater microbial communities from Lake Fryxell liftoff mats and glacier meltwater in Antarctica - MAT-05 | ecosystem: Environmental > Aquatic > Freshwater > Ice > Liftoff microbial mat | place... | reverse complement strand
CGCGGTCGATGAGGATGATCTGCTGCGGCTGGCCGAACGCGACTTCGGCGCGGCCCGGGGTTCCGGCATCCCGGCCGCCGATCCCGCCACCTTCACACTCGGAACCAAAACCGTCGCCCGGAAACTGGAACAATCCAATCTGGTTCTGCTGTTGCCCGCCGTGGGTATCCACGACCACGACTACTTCGCGCTGCGCCTGCTGGCCGAGATCCTGGGCGGCGGCATGGCGTCCAGACTATTCCAGGAGGCGCGTGAGGTGCGCGGGCTTGCCTATGCCATCGACGCCTATTCCGAGACCTACGCTGACACCGGCATCCTGGGCGTGTTCGCCGGGTGTGATGCCGCAAACGCCGTCGAACTGGCCGAGGTCACCGCCGGCGAAATCCTGGCCCTGACCAAACCCGTCACCGATGCCGAACTGGCCCGCGCCAAGGCCCAGCTCAAGGGGGCAATGTTCATGGGCCGCGAATCGGCACTCGCCCGGTCCGAACAGGCCGCAGGCCAGGTCCTGCTGTTCGGCCGCGCGCTGGACCCCGAGGCCATCGCCGATGAGATCGACGCCGTCTCTCCCGCCCAGCTCGCCGCCCTGACCGCCCGCATCCTGGGCCACCGCAAAGCCGCCGTCGCCATCCTCGGCCCTAAGGCCGCCATGGGCGCCGCCGCTCGCTTCGAGACCGCGTTGTTCGGGTAGGGCGACATACGCACTGCACATCTGCGCGCGCGAAGTTCATTGAGCCGGTGAAAACCGCACCCGTCCTTCGCCCCTTGTGGGAGAAGGTGGGCCGCTCGAGCGGCTCATATGAGCAGCTGTGTTCAGGCGTGGGCTGGATTGTAGGGTTGGCCGGTCCGGGGCATGGCGATGATGATGCCGAGTATGCGGCGCGCGACGGCGATGATGGCGGCCTTTGGCGATACGCCGGTGGCCACGAGGCGGTCGCGATACGCCTTGATGACCGGGTTGCAGCGGGCGGCGGTGAGTGCGGCCATATAGGCCACACTGCGGACCTCAGCGCGGCCTTCGAAGATGCGCTGCTTACGCACCCGCGTGCCGCTGCGGTCGTCGAAGGGCGCGCCGCCGATCAGGGCTGCTAGTTCGCATAGGTCAGCACTATCGATCTCGGAGACCAGACCCAGGAGGGTGTGGCTGTAGGTCGGCCCGATGCCGGGAAAGCTCTGGAGCAGCCGGTCCCGGCGGGCCTTGTCCGAATCGGTCAGACGTTTGCTGATCAGCAGGATTTCAGTCTCCAGCTGGGGCAGGCACCTAGTCTGCATGCGCCGCCTCGCCTGGTCACGCACCTGCTTAAGCTGGTTGGCGACCCGCACTTTGCCCTCGGTGATCTGGCGGCGCATCCACACCCGCTACGACCGATGCACACACACATTCATGTCCGCAATCGCCATCGCCGCCACCGTTATCTTCTGGCTGTAATTAATGGGTCTTGGCGTTGAGTTATTTTATTACAGCATCCTGAATTAAATTCATCCAGTCTCCAAAGTCCATTTTGACCGAAGGCATATTTACAAGTTCGGATACTGAAGAAAAATCGTGAGATCGGCCCCACCATTCATTGATATACATCGTTGTTCCGTTCAGTGTGAGGTAATATCCCTCAGGAACTGCTTGATCAATATTTTTAGGGCAAATAACAGCTACCGCGATTAAGCCGAATACTGTTCGGTCACTTAGACGGATTTTCCCTCGCTCAATAACAATCCGAGTTACTGCCAAGCCATTTTCGACGTCTTCAATTAATTCAAATCCATCAGGAAGTTCTGCGCCATGTCCGTGAGTACAGCGATGTATCCCATATATTATATCTGCTATATCCGGCGTTCCTCCCGGCGCTTTGGGATGCCTAATGGTAATCGGGAAACGAGTTTCAACAAGATCGATGCCTGGCATGATCATGGGACCGAGAATATGATAGTTATCCCGGAGTAATTTTGTGAAGCCCGCGTTGGTCCCAATATTTGGATATAGTCTTTTAGCTGTACCATCGACTGCGTTGCAAGCGTGAAGCATCGCGCTTTCATTGTCGCGCTGACCCATCTCATCAATGGCCTTGGTGATAGATTTTCCTATGTTCATATTCTCATTCTACCGCTTACACCAATCCCTCGATAATCCTTACACTCGGCCAAGCCACTACTGTGGTGAGAGGCTGACTGAAAGGGAAGTTATTTCATTTCAATCGGTTGTGATTCACCTGGATTGAGAAGCTCAATGGAAGACACAATGGCTTGGACGGAAACCACCCGGCGCCAGTGTCGGCGTGATGGTCTGCGTTACGCAAGTGATCTGATGGATGAAGAGTGGGCGTTGATTGAGCCGCACCTTCGCCTGGCTCAACCGGTGCAATAGGCCTGCCAAGGACTTCGAAACCGCTCTCCAAAGCGCCGCCGCCTGGATCTACATCGCCCACATCCACAGGCTCACTCGACGACTGGTCCGGCGTAAGTCACTCGCAGGAGTTTTCAGTCAGACTCCGAGGTCGTCGGAACGCCGCCACCCAAGGCACAGGGTGGCGCATAACGCTTCGAGACTGCAGTGTTCGGGCGGTCTCGTTGAAAGCGACCCTCCTTCCGTGACTGTCTGTGTTTTCCGTGGCTCCCTGTCTTTCTGGCCTCACTCCACCCCCCTTGACCGTCCGGCAAAATCCCCCACGCTGTGCCCATGGCCCTGCTGGACTGGATCGCGCCGGAAAGCGGACTTCGCGTCGAGGGCGAGGGGGTGTTTCTGCGTCCGCCCCGGGCCCAGGATTTTGCCGAATGGCGCGAACTGCGGGCCCAGAGCCGGGCCTTCCTGCAGCCGTGGGAGCCGACCTGGCCGGCTGATGACCTGTCGCGCGCTGCGTTCCGTCGCCGGCTCATGGCCTATGCCCGGGATCGCGACGCCGGAGCCGCATATTCCTTCTTCGTCGTCCGCGCCCATGACGACGCGCTGACGGGCGGGATCACCCTCTCCAACGTCCGTCGCGGCGTGGCCCAGATGGGGTCGGTCGGTTACTGGTGCGGGCGTCCCTATGCCCGCCAGGGTCTGACGCTGGCCTCCGTCCGCGCGCTCAGCGAGTTCGCGTTCCGCACCCTGGCTCTCCATCGGCTGGAGGCAGCCTGTATCCCGGACAACGCACCCTCGCGGAAGTTGCTGGCAAAAGCCGGCTTCTCCGAGGAGGGATTTGCCTCGGCTTATCTGAAAATTAACGGCGCATGGCGTGATCATGTGCTGTTCGGACGTGTCAGCCCCTACGGGGGTCATGATGGCCCGGACGCTGGGGTGTCGGTCTGAACGACACCGGTGTTACGAGTAAGATCAGGACGGAATGCCCAACGAGCGCTGGATGTGGGACGCCACGGCTAATCTGGAGGCGCTGGGTGCGGCTGAGGTTGCGCTCTGGGTCTGGGAGCCGGAGAAGGACCGCCTGCGCCTGACCGGGGCCACGCGCGCCCTCGGTCTTGGCCCTCTGGCCCCTGATTGCTCGTCGGCGGCGTTGCGCGCTCTGGCGTTGCCGCAGGACCGGGCGATGGCCGAGGATATCCTGCGTTTTCAACCCCCCGGAGGCGAAGTGGCCGTTCGCCTGCGTCTGCGCGGCGGCGAGCCCAGCATCTGGCGCGGCACATGGCTGGAAGACGGCGTCCGCGCAGCCGGGGTGGTGGCCCCTGAAGTGCGGTTTGCGGCCTCCGGCGTCGATCCCCTGACCGGCCTCTGCGATCGTCGCAGTTTCATCACCCTGGCCCGTGAGCGTTTGCAGTCTCCCGGCGAGCACGAGCTGATCGTCGCGGATCTCGACCGCCTGCGTCGCCTGAACGAGGCGCTGGGCCATGAACGCGCCGACCTGGTATTGGCCGCCCTGGGTTCGCGCCTGGCCGCTGCTTTTCCGCCCGGTGCCCTGCTGGCACGCATCGGCGAGGATGAGTTCGCCTCCTTGGCCCCCAAGAGCTCATCCCCTGGCCCTGACGCCCTGCGCAGTGCGCTGGAGCAACCTCTGCGCATCGCGGGCTTCGATATTCACCCGACGCTGGCCATCGGCGCTGTGGAGGCCACCGGCGGCGAAGACGCGCCCGAGGCCACCGAGCTGCTGCGCCGCGCCGAACTGGCCGTGGAATCGGCCCGCACCCAGGGCCGTGGTACGGCGGCAGCCTATGGCCGGGGCCTGGAGACCGACGGCCTCTCGCGGCTGGCCCTCGAAGGCGACCTCAAGGGCGCGATGCGGCGCGGCGAGTTGACGCCCTTCTACCAGCCCATCGTGCGGCTCTCGACCGGCGCGCTCTCCGGTTTTGAGGCGCTGGTACGGTGGCGCCATCCCCGGCGCGGCCTGCTGACCCCCGACCAGTTCCTGCCCAGCTGCGAGGAAATGGGCCTGATGAACGAGCTGGGCTCGATGATGATGCGCGAGGCAGCCCGGCAACTGGCCACGTGGCGCCAGCACCACCATGCCGCCGGTGAACTGACGGTGGCCGTCAACCTCTCCACCGGCGAGATCGACCGCCCGGACCTGGTTGCCGAGGTCCGGGCCATCCGCGCTGACACCGGCCTGCCGCCCGGTGCCCTAAAGCTGGAAGTCACCGAGGGCGACGTCATGCGCGATCCCGACGGTGCCGCCGTGATCCTGTGCGCCCTGCGCGACGCTGGCGCGGCGCTTGCCCTCGACGACTTTGGCACCGGCTTCTCCGCCCTGTCCTATCTGGCTCGGCTGCCGTTCGACACGTTGAAGATCGACCGCTACTTCGTCCGCACCATGGCCTCCAACGAAGGCTCGGCCAAGATCGTCAAGTCCGTGGTCCGACTGGGCCAGGACCTCTCCATGGAAGTCGTCGCTGAAGGCGTCGAAAACGCCATGATGGCCCACCAGCTGCTGGCGCTCGGTTGCGACTACGGGCAGGGTTTCGGCTACGCCCCGGCGTTGTCAGCGCAAGAGGCCGAGGTCTACCTCAACGAAAGCTACGTCGACGGTGCCGCTCCGGTAAAGGCGCGGGGGTAGCTGTCTGCTGTCAACAAAGTGCAATAGCGGCGTCGGCTGCGTTGCCAGGTGACATGCACGCGTCGTGACGGCTTGACGGTTCGTGGCCCAATTCTCGGGTGTTCCGGGCCGCTGGATTGGCAACCTTGCGCGACACTCACCTCTCTAGATCAACCCGGCCTCTCGCGCCTTGAACGCCGCTTCAGTGCGCGTGGTTACGCCCAACGCCAGAAAGGCCGCCGTGGCGTGGGCCTTCACAGTGGCCGGCGACAGGTCGAAGGCCTTGGCGATTTCCTTGTTAGTCTGGCCCAAGGCCATGGCTCGCATAACGTCGGTCTGGCGCGGCGTCAGGCGCATCGCTGAAGCCCTGCCCGCACGTTCCGGAGCCTCTGAGTGAAATGCCGCCTGTCCCATGGGCGGGAACCGACCTCCGGCCAGGATCATCGTGATCGCCGAGGCAATGACCCGGCTGCGGGCGGACTTCGGCAAGAACCCGGCCACGCCGGTTTGCAACAGCCGCAGCAGCAGGGCCTGGTCGTCGTTGCCGGTGACCACCAGGATGGGCGTTCCAGGTGCAGACGCCTGCACGCGGGCAATTCCGGCCTCCGGATCGGCACCGGGCATCACCAGATCGCACAGGATCAGATCGGGACGGGCGCGGGCCGCGGCCCAGGCGGAGGGGAAGTCATGGGCCTCGGTGAGAAGGGCCTCGGGGAAAGCCTGCTGCACGGCACCGACAAGGGCGTCACGCATCATGGCGTGATCGTCGCAGATCAGACAGGACTTCACGCGCCATCGCTCCTGCAGGACGCCTCATGCGCCGTGAGATCGCGACGTTGTCGTCAGCCAGCGCTTAACTCAAGGAAAAAGGCGCTGCCCTGTTTCCATCGCGGATCATGTCCGGCGCGGCCCTGCATCAGATCGGCCATCAAGCGAACGGACGCCAGGCCGAGGCCATAGCCCCCGCGGATCTCCCCGGCATGGTTGGAGCCCTGAATGTAAGGTTCGAAGAGGGTGGCTTGATCGGCGGGAAGGATACCAACGCCATTGTCGATCACCCACAGCCGCACCGTCAGTCCATGACGTTTGGCCCCCACCAGTATGGTCTTGGCGTGCGCATGGCGGATGGCGTTGTTTATGAGATTGCCCAGTGCACGCTCCACCAGGATCGGATCGCCCGCGACGACCAGGTGGTTGGACAGAGTGCGCAGTTCAACACCTGCCTGCCTCGCGGCGGGCTCGTTCTGCTCAACCGTCTGCGCGATGACCTGTCCCAACTGAACGAAGGACTGACTGCTGGCCAAGACACCGGCGTCCAGGCGCAGATAGTTTGTCACCTGATCGACCATCTGCCCGAGGGCCTCGAAGGCCCCTTCGACGCCTTGCGTGGCCTTCGTGCGCTCGCGCGTCGACGTGCTCTGCATGAGGCGATCGAAATAGAGACGCGCCGAGTTCAGAGGCTGGCCGAGATCGTGGGCAGCCGACGCCAGGAACCGCGTGGTGGCGGCGCGAGCGGTCTGGGCGTCCGCCAGCGCTCGCTCGGCCACCTGCCGGGCGTTGAACGCGTCGCTCATGGCCCCGGGAAACACCCCGCTGAGGGCGAAAAGCGTACCACCGAACAAGACGCAGAAAAGGACGACCGCTGAGCTCCATGGCCCAGGGTGGAGGGCAAAAAATGCTGCCAAGGATCCCGTCACGGAGACAATGGCAGGCCGAATGAAGTTGATCCCCTCCGGCTTGTTCAGGATCAGGTTGATGACCAGCCCGAAAAGGAAAAGCGTCACGACAAGCCTGAGATCATGGGGCGCATAGGGCATCAAGACCCAGACGACGGACGTGAGCCCCGTGACGTAGGCGAAAGCCATCCCGTATATGACCGGCGCCCAGGCTCGCAATTCCGCCTCGCTCTGAGGCTTGGCCACCAACGACAACACCACTACGACGGCCCAGAAAAGCATGAACGCCGCCGCTGCCGAGGCCCAGATGGTCAGCACCAAAGGCGGAGTGATCGGTTTGAACGCCACATAGGCCAGGGTGGCCACAATCCCAGACAACATGCAGCGCCAGACGCTGTAACCGGCCTGGATCAGCCTGGGAATCACCAGTTGTTCGGAGTTCAGGGCAGCTCTTGGCACGCTCATGGCTGCCAGTCTTGGCGCCCCAGATTGGCAGCGCAAGTCCCTAGACCATTTGTCCTAGTCCATCTGGCCCATGCGCGCGGCGAGAGACTCCTTAGACTGTGTTTTCGAGGACTATTCCATCCCGTTTCATTTGAGCCAGGCGTACAACATGCAGCACTCTTCAACATGCCCAGCCACCGGTGATACAACGAATGTGCCCGCCTTCCCGGCCCAGCCCGCCTACGCGCGGCTCCTGACTGTCGGCAGCCTGGCGCTGGCCTTGACGGCGGGGACGGCCCATGCCGCCGTCACGACCTATACGGGACCGGCCGGGCTTGCGGCGTTCAATGTCGCGGCGGGGTCGCCGGGCATTGTCATCTCGTTCGACGCCCTGTCCGGGAACATCGCCGGCACCACGATCAGCGGCGTGACGTTCTCGAGCCCCGACGGCAACAGTCTGGAAGTGGTCACTGGAGCCTCGACCTTTACGGCGGCCGGCTTCTCCGGGGTCATCAACGCCGCGACCAACGTGCTCATACCGACCTCGGGGCCCAAAGTGCTGTCCCCCGGCGGCTCCGAGCTCGCGCCAGGGCCGAGCCTGAAGCAGAGGGACAGCCTGAGGCTCGACTTCGCGACGCCGCTCAGCGCCTTCGGCCTCGATGTGCTGCTTCAGTCCATCGACGATTTCCCGCTCGCCAGCATCATCGTGTACGACGCTGCTTTGAATGTGATCGGGTCTGGCGGCATTCCCGGCGCCGGCGGCGGTGGCGGGCCCGGCGCCACCAGCTTCTTCGGCGTCTTCTCAAGCACCGGCAACATCAGCCGGATCGTGATCACCGACGGCGACGACAACGACATCTTCCCGGACGCCAATCTGGGCTACGATAGCTTCCGTTTCCAGATGACCCAGGCCGCAGTTCCTGAACCCGCCACGTGGGCGCTGATAATTGCGGGCTTCGGCCTGACCGGCGGGGCGCTTCGGCGGCGATCCGGGGAGTGTCGCCGTGCGGCATCGCGTCAAGGTCCGCTTACGTCATAGAGGCCCCTTGACTGGCTCCGCCGCGATCCGTCGCGCCGTAGTGCCGCCTAGGCCCGACCGCCCCCCGCGCTCAGGAACTGCGGATTGATCCGCAGCTTGCCCAGTGCACGCGACCACTTGGTCTCGTGGTCTTGGTCGAATACCAAGGCCGCGTCGGCCTCGACGGTCAGCCAGACGTTCTCGCGGATTTCATGCTCCAACTGGCCCGCGCCCCAACCGGCATAGCCCAGCGCCAGCACCGCCAGGCGTGGGGTCCCGTCGCCCTTGGCAATGGCCTCCAGCACGTCGCGGGTGGTAGTCAACGCCATACCGCCCGGCACCGCTTCGCTGTGCTCGCTGCCATAGTCGTCGGTGTGCAGGACAAACCCGCGCCCTGTTTCCACCGGACCACCCAACAGCACCGTCTGGTCTCGAACCTCCGAAGGTCCTTCCAAACCCAGTTGCTTCAGCACATCGGCCACGCTCAGCCCGGTGGCCGGTCGGTTCACAGCCACCCCCATGGCGTGATCGTTGTCATGCGCACAGACCAGAATCAAAGCCTTGTCAAAGCGTGGGTCTCCGATGCCCGGCATGGCGATCAGCAGTTGGCCGCAGAGGAATGTGCTATCCATCGCAACACAGAATCCCGCTCCCGGCGCGGACTTCAAGGCTTTGCGTAAATTTCCAAAAAATCCGCACTACGGTCGCAGCCTCTTCTCGGGTATCAGCGTTGATCAACGACACCCTTCACGGAGACAGACCCATGACCATCAAAGTCGGCGACAAGCTGCCTAACGCCACCATCAGCCAGGCCACCGCTGAGGGCCCGCGCCCGATCCAGACCGACGATCTGTTCAAGGGCAAGACCGTCGCCCTGTTCGCCTTGCCGGGTGCCTTCACGCCCACCTGTTCGGCCAAGCACCTCCCGGGCTTCAAGCAACTGGCCCCCGAACTGAAAGCCAAGGGCGTCGATACGATAGCGTGCCTTTCGGTCAACGACGCCTTCGTGATGAAGGCCTGGGGCGAAGACCAGGCGGTCGGCGATGACATCATGATGCTGGGCGACGGCAATGGCGACTTCACCACCGCCATCGGCCTTGAAATGGACGGCTCAAAATTCGGCATGGGCAAGCGCTCCCAGCGCTACTCCATGATCGTCAAGGACGGTATCGTGGCCGAGCTCAACGTCGAGCAGGGCGGCGAATTCCGCGTTTCGGCCGCCGACTACCTGCTGGCCCAGCTCTAGCGATGGTGCACGCGGGCCTCAGCCTCCTGGCCGCCCTGGCCATGGCGCTGTCGCCCGCTGCAGCCATGGCCAAAGGGCCGCGGGTTACCAGCGACGAATACAAGAAGAGCTGGGGCCTCGAGGCCATCGGCGCGCGGTCGGCCTACGAAGCCGGTCTCACCGGCAAAGGTGTCACCGTCGCCATGGTCGATTGCGGCATTGCCAAAGCCCAGAACGACGTCACGCGCAATCTCTCGCGCCGCTCGAAAGACGTCGTCGAGGGCAGGGCCATGCCGGTCATGGACCAGCACGGCAGCTATATGGCCGGCCCGCTGGCCTCGGCGCTGAACGGCCGGGGCATGGTGGGGGTAGCCTATAACGCCACCCTGCTGGCGGTGCGGGCGGACATCGACGGCGGACTGTTCGGTTCCTGTGCGTTCAAGCCCACAGATCTGGCCAGGGCCCTCGACTTTGCGGCGGCCCAGAAGGCACGGATCGTAGTCCTGCCCCTGCAAGGACGAAAGCCGATGGGTGCGCCTTTCGAGGAGGCCCTTGAGCGGCTGGTGCAAAGCGGGGCGGTCGTCGTCATAGCGGCGGGCAACCGCAATGGGCACGAGCCCAGCTGGCCCGCTCGCTACGCTGTCGATCTGCGTTATGCAGGGTCAATCGTGGTGGCCGGCGCCACCGGCTACTATGGCGCGATCACCGCATGGTCCAACAAGGCCGGGTCGGTGAAGCCCTGGTACATCGCTGCACCCGGCGAATGGGTGTTGACTGACTGCCAGGCCAAGTGCCGCATGGTCTCGGGCACCTCGTTCTCGACCGCGTACGTCGCGGGCGGCATGGCGCTGATGATGGAGGCCTGGCCGCAACTCACCGGTCCACAGGTCGCCGCCCGTATCCTTGGCCTGGCCCGCGACGCGGGCGACGCGGGTGTGGACGACATCTATGGTCGCGGTATTCTGGACCTCAGTCAGGCCTTCAAGGCGGGTTGAGGCGGGCGGTTTCGTCACCTCCTCCATCTTGATCGTCATCCCCCGGCCTGCCCGGGGACGACGAGTATTTCCGGGTTCAGAGGGTTCTACGCCGCCCGCATGGCCCGACTGAGGTAAACTGATCCAGCCTCACCAAATCGCCATGCAACGTCCACGGCCTTGCTGATGCCGATGCGCGGTCCCTGTTTCACACCGACCGGCGCGCCGGGCTTCAGGGCAAACGGCGCGGTGTCCAGCGGCCGCCCGTTGTGATCGCGACCCACCGCCAGCGCCTGACAGAGTTTGCCAGGGCCTGAGCAGAGGGCGCGCAGATCCTGCTGACCGCGCCGCACCCGCATCGCCTCAAGGCCCTGCGTCGGCTCCAGCGCCCGAATCAGCACGGCGCTGCCCGGTGTCTCACCGCAGACCACATTCAGGCACCAGTGGATGCCATAAGAGCGATAGACATAGGCGTGGCCCCGCGGCCCGAACATCGCGGCGTTACGATCTGTGCGGCCCATGAAGCTGTGCGAGGCGGCATCCTCATGGTGATAGGCCTCAGTCTCGACAATCCGGCCCCCGACGCCGTCGATGAAGATGTGCCAGCCGATCAGCCCGCGCGCCACCTCGGCAGGGTGGCGGCACCAGAAACCTTGACGTTCTGCTTCAGAAAGTCCGGAATGTGCGGAAACGAGAAAAACCATCCAGGGAACATGCGCCATGGCATACGTCGAAGGCCAGACCGTTCACGACGCCGATAGCCACATCATGGAGCTGCCGGGGGCCATCAACCCCTACATCGACCCTAATTTCCGCGCGGCATTTGTTGAAAAGACCGCGCCTGCAAAACCCGGGTTGATGGAATGGTTTGCGAAGGCCGCCGCCCAGCACGACGACCCGGAATTCAAGGCCGGGGCCGAGGCCAATATCCTGTTACGCAAGAACCACGCGGCGCTGGGGGCCTTCCGCAACCAGGACCGGGGCGCCGCGCTGGATCACCTGGGTTTCACTTCACAGCTGGTGTTCACGACTGCTTGCCTCTCCAATTTCGGCCTGGAGCAGAAGGGTGAGGTTGAACTGGCCGTCGAGGCCGCCCGTGCGCACAACCGCATGATGACCGAGTTCTGCGCGGTCGACCGCCGCCTGCTGGCCACCGGCTATGTGCCGTTGATTGACCGGCAGCGCGCACCCGAGATCGCCCGCGAGGCCCTGCGCCTGGGGGCCAAGGCGCTGGTGGTGCCGTCGCGCCATCCCCCCGGCTTCTCGCCCAGCCACCGCGAACTGGACCCGCTGTGGGCCGTCGCTCAGGAGGCCGGCGTGCCGATCCTCTTCCACGTCGGCGGCGAGGAGAAGATGCACAAGGACTATCTGGAAAACGGCCTGCCGTTCGTGCGCGACTTCCACGGGGGCGACGAGAATTTCACTTCCCTCAGCTTCATGTCGATCCCGCTCAGCGTCTGGCAGACCCTGTCGGCCCTGGTCATCGACGGCGTCTTCGACCGCTTCCCGCGCCTGAAGTTCGGGGCCATCGAACTGGGGGCCTCCTGGCTGCCCAGCCTCATGAAATTCCTGGACTCCGGCGTCGCCGCGTTTGGCAAGGAGGAGCGCCTGCAAACCCTGTCCGGCACACCGTCGGAAATCCTGCGCCGTCAGTTCCGCGTCACGCCGTATCCGCACGAGGACGTCCGCTGGATCATGGAGAACTCCGGCGAGGACATGGTGCTGTTCTCCTCCGACTTCCCCCACGTGGAAGGCGGCCGCAACCCGCTGAAGCGTTTCAACGACAATCTGGCCGGCGTGGAAGAGCGCCTGAAGCGCAAGTTCTACCGCGACAACTTCATCGACCTGATGGGGAACGGCCTGGCGAAGGATCT
>Ga0105048_10014722_pt1 | contig 12169 bp, 10 predicted proteins | sample MAT05_FD_78382 | JGI IMG/M metagenome (GOLD analysis project Ga0105048, IMG submission 78382) | Freshwater microbial communities from Lake Fryxell liftoff mats and glacier meltwater in Antarctica - MAT-05 | ecosystem: Environmental > Aquatic > Freshwater > Ice > Liftoff microbial mat | place... | reverse complement strand
GCGTGCTGTTTGTCCCAGTCTTCGCGCTTGGGCAACTGCTCGAACGTGTGTTCGGGCGGCGGGCAGGGCAGGGTCCATTCCAGCGTGTCGGCGTATTCGTTCCACGGGTTGTTCTGGGTGATCCTGCGACCATACATCAGGGTCCAGAACACCACGCCGATGAAGAACACAAAGCTCGCAAAGGAGAGGAACGCCCCGACCGACGAGAACCAGTTCCAGTAGGCGAACGCTTCGGGGTAATCGATGTAGCGGCGCGGCATGCCTTGGCGACCGAGGAAGTGCTGCGGGAAGAAGGTCAGGTTCGAGCCAATGAACATGGACCAGAAGTGCAGTTTGCCCGCCCATTCGGGGTATTGCCGCCCCGACATCTTGCCCATCCAGAAGTAGATGCCGGCAAACAGGCCGAACGCGGCACCAAGCGACATCACATAGTGGAAGTGCGCGACGACATAGTAGGTGTCGTGGTAGGCGCGGTCGATCGGGGCCTGGCTGAGGACGATGCCCGTCACGCCGCCCACGGTGAACAGGAACAGGAAGCCGAAGGCCCAAAGCATCGGCGTCTTGAACTCGATCGAGCCGCCCCACATCGTTGCGATCCACGAGAAGATCTTGATGCCCGTCGGCACGGCGATGACCATGGTGGCCAGCATGAAATAGCTTTGCTGGGTCACCGACATGCCGACGGTATACATGTGGTGCGCCCAGACGACGAAGCCCAGAACACCGATTGCCACCATCGCATAGACCATCGGCAGATAGCCGAAGATCGGCTTTTTCGAGAAGGTCGAGATGACCTGCGAAATGATGCCGAAGGCCGGGATGATGATGATGTAGACCTCGGGGTGACCGAAGAACCACAGGATGTGCTGATACAGCACCGGGTCGCCGCCGCCTTCGGGCCGGAAGAAGGTGGTGCCGAAGTTGCGGTCGGTCAGCAACATGGTGATCGCCCCCGCCAGAACCGGCAGCGCCAGCAGGATCAGCCACGAGGTGACAAAGATCGACCAGGCGAACAGCGGCACCTTGTGCAGGGTCATCCCCGGCGCGCGCATGTTCAGGAAGGTGGTGATCATGTTGATGGCGCCCAGGATCGACGAGGCGCCCGACAGGTGGACCGCGAAGATCGCGAGGTCCATCGCATAGCCTTCCTCGTTGGTCGACAGCGGCGGATACAGAACCCAGCCGACGCCCGCTCCAAGCTGACCGTTGCCGCCGGGCGAGACCACCGATGCTATCGCCAGCGACGTGCCGGCGATGAACATCCAGAACGACAGGTTGTTCATCCGCGGAAACGCCATGTCCGGCGCGCCGATCTGCAGCGGCATGAAGTAGTTGCCAAAGCCGCCGAACAGCGCCGGAATCACGACGAAGAACATCATCAGGATGCCGTGGGCGGTGACCGTGACGTTCCAGACATGGCCATTGGGTGTGCAGGTCGCGGCATTGTCGACGATGAACCGCATCCCTTCGGCGCACATGTATTGCACGCCCGGATACATCAACTCCATCCGCATGTAGATCGTGAAGATCACCGAAATCAGCCCGACGAAGCCGCCGGCAAACAGATAGAGAATGCCGATGTCTTTGTGGTTGGTGGACATGAACCAACGGGTGAAGAACCCGCGTTCGTCCTGTGCGTGGCCATGGATGGCGGCGTCGGCCATTGGCGTCTCCCGTTGATTTTTTCCGTTGGCCCGACCCCTGACGGAGTCGTTGCCATGCAGATCGTAATAACGGCGGGACGGATCAGGAGCAACGGCGGAAATTGATAAGGATCAAGATGAAACGTCGCAGGGGACTGGGAAACCAGAGGTCAGCACCAGTGCCCGCGACTTGCGGGGCACGGGCTGTTGCCTTTGGTTCAAGGCGCGTTGCGGCCTGGCAACCGCCCAGGTCGCGGGTGTGGATCGCACCACCCGCCGAACGCCGGGCCATCCGCCGCAGCGCAGCCCCCCTGTGGGTCGATACCCGGTCGCCGGGCCGCAGGTGATGCTACGTCTTGAAATGGCGCGGAAAAGTCTGCTGCAGCACCATGTCCAGATCGGCGAGCGTCACCGGCAGACCCAGATCGACGAGGCTGGTGATGCCATGCTGGCGGATGCCGCAGGGCACGATGCCGCCGAAATGGCTCAGGTCGGGCTCGACGTTGATCGAGACGCCGTGAAACGACACCCAGCGGCGCAGCTTGACGCCGATGGCGGCGATCTTGGCCTCGTGCGGGGTGCCGTCGGAATTGGGGGCACGGTCCGGGCGCACCACCCAGACACCGACGCGGCCGGTGCGGCGTTCGCCCCGGACGCCGAATTCGGCCAATGCGGCGATCACCCAGTTTTCCAGCGCGCAGACGAACTGGCGCACGTCACGGCCCCGCGCCCCCACATCGAGCATCACATAGGCCACCCGCTGCCCCGGACCGTGGTAGGTATACTGACCGCCACGCCCGGCCACATGCACCGCAAAGCGCGGATCAAGCAGGTCGGCCGGATTCGACGAGGTGCCGGCGGTGTAAAGCGGCGGATGCTCCAGCAACCAGACCGCCTCGGGCGCAGTGCCGGCGGCGATCTGCGCCACCCGCGACTCCATCGCGGCCAGGGTCTCGGTGTAGGGCGCAAGGCCCGGAAGCGTGGTCCAGTCGACCATGGGGGCATCCTGTTGATCTGTCGCAGAGATGGCGCATGCGGGCGGGGCGTGCAAGCGCGGCCCTGCCTGACGGCTGCACAAACCCCCTTTCCATCGGACAGCCATCGGGCTAAACAGCCGCCAGCCAAAGTCCGGATCAGTGCGGATGTGGCGGAATTGGTAGACGCGCAGCGTTGAGGTCGCTGTTCTTTAATCGGAGTGAAGGTTCGAGTCCTTTCATCCGCACCAATCCGGACTTTGGATTTCCCTCTCACAGATGCAGCGTTCTTGGCCTTTGGCAGAGGTTGGCCGTGATCCGCCTGATTTCGAGGCGCAATCGGTAAATTTCGCACGAATTTGCCCGGGTTGTGCCAAATATTTCAGCATGTGGGCCCTGCTGCGCAAGAATGTAACAAGCCGGTTGCAATGCCCCGGCGCTTTGGATTTAGTCAGGCCAAGCGGCAGGCCAACTGCCGGACCACAGGGGAGACTTGCGTGAACGCTGCCAGCCGCAACGATGACTTCGTTGTTTTTGACCATGTGCAAAAAAGCTATGACGGGGTGTCGCTGGTCGTCAAAGACCTGAATCTGTCCATCGGCAAGGGCGAATTCCTGACGATGCTCGGGCCGTCCGGGTCCGGCAAGACCACCTGCCTCATGATGCTGGCCGGGTTCGAGACCGCCACCAGCGGCGAGATCACGCTGGATGGCCGCCCGATCAACCAGGTGCCCCCGCACAAGCGCGGCATCGGCATGGTGTTTCAGAACTATGCGCTGTTTCCGCACATGACGGTGGGCGAAAACCTGTCCTTCCCGCTGGAAGTGCGCGGCATGGCCAAGTCCGACCGCGAGGCCAAGGTCAAGCGGGCGCTGGACATGGTGCAGATGTTTGGCTTCATCAACCGCCGCCCGGCGCAGTTGTCGGGCGGCCAGCAGCAGCGCATCGCGCTGGCCCGTGCGCTGGTGTTCGATCCGGAACTTGTGCTGATGGACGAGCCGCTGGGCGCGCTGGACAAGCAGTTGCGCGAGCATATGCAGTTCGAAATCAAGCACCTGCATGAAAACCTCGGCATCACGGTTGTCTATGTCACCCATGATCAGGGCGAGGCGCTGACCATGTCCGACCGCATCGCGGTGTTCAGCGATGGCCGCATCCAGCAGCTTGCCACGCCGTCCGAGCTGTATGAACGCCCCGACAACAGTTTCGTCGCCAGCTTCATCGGCGAGAACAACAAGCTGCTGGGCGTCATCGAACAGCTTTCGGGCGGGCGGGCGCTGGTGCGCCTGGAAACCGGAGAGTTGATCGACGCGACGCCGGTCAACGTCCGCGAGGTCGGGCAGACGACGCTGGTGTCGATCCGACCCGAGCGGGTGGAATTCAAGCCCGATCTGCTGCCGCCGGGTGCGCATCTGATCGAGGCCGAGGTCGCGGAAGTGATCTATATGGGCGATATCCTGCGCGCGCGGCTGCGATTGGCGGGATCGGATGATTTCGTGATCAAGATGCGCAACACTCTGGGTCAGACCAAGCTGACCACAGGCGAAAAGATCAAGGTTGGCTGGCATCCTCAGGATGCCCGCGCGCTTGATCCGGTCTGACCGGCGGCGCCATGCCACCGGGATAATCCACGTTCAACAAGGGAGCCTGCCACAATGAAAAAACTGCTGATCCTGTCCACCGCCCTGACCGGCCTTGCCTTTGCGGCACAGGCCGATGTCACGGTCATGTCCTGGGGGGGGGCCTATGGCGCCGCCCAGAATGAGGCGCATCTGAAGCCGTTCACCACCGCCACCGGCATCAAGACCGTGATGATCGACAGCGACAACCCCGCGACCCCGGTCAAGGCGATGGTCGAGGCGAACAACGTCACCATGGATGTGGTGTCGCTGGAATACGCCGATGCGATCCGCCTGTGTGACGAGGGCATGCTGGAAACCATCGACCCGGCAGCCCTGCCGGCAGGTGCCGATGGCACCGTGGCCACCGAAGACTTCCTGCCGGGCGCCATCACCGAATGCGCGGTCTCGACCGACATCTGGGCCACGATCTGGGCCTATGACAGCACCAAGTTCCCGGCTGATGCCGCCCCGACCGTCGCCAGCGATTTCTTTGACCTTGAAAAGTTCCCCGGCAAGCGCGGCGTCCGCAAGGGTGCCAAGGCCGTTCTGGAATTCGCGCTGATGGCCGATGGCATTGCCCCGGCAGACGTGTATGCCACGCTCGCCACCCCCGAAGGCGTTGACCGCGCCTTTGCCAAACTCGACACGATCAAGGACAGCATCGTCTGGTGGGAAGCTGGTGCGCAGCCGCCGCAACTGCTGGCCGACGGCGAAGTGGTGATGACCACGGCCTACAACGGCCGGATCTTCAACGCGGCGATTGCCGAGGGCAAGCCGTTCCAGATCGTCTGGGATGCGCAAAGCTACGAGAACGAAATGTATGCGATCCCGAAGGGCGCGCCGAACAAGGACGAGGCGATGCAGTTCATCGCCTATGCCACCTCGACCGAAGGACTGCGCGCGCAGGCGCAATACATCTCGTATGGTCCGGCCCGCAAATCGGCGCTGATCGAGCCGCTGATCTTCAGCGACGGCAAGACCGACATGGCACCGCACCTGCCCACCGCGCCGGCGAACATGACCAACGCACTGGAATCCTCGTTCGAATTCTGGGTTGACCGGGATTCCGAACTGAACGAGCGCTTCAACGCCTGGCTGACTGCGAACTGATCATTGAGGGGGGCCGGTTGCGGCCCCCCGTTTCATTCGGGATGAAATGTCATGACCGCCGATCTGTCGCTTGCGATGCCGTTGCTGACGACCGCCGATGGCCGGCCGCTGAAATCGGCGCTGGTTCAGGCGCAGGCACGCGCCAAACGGCGGGCGTTCTGGCTGGTGGCGCCGCTGCTGGCCTTCGTGGTGATCACCTTCATCCTGCCGATCGCGCAAATGCTGCAGCGGTCGGTCTATCACGACGGATTTTCCGCCTCGGCCCCGCTGACCAGTGAATGGCTGCTGTCGACCGAAGCGGGTGCCGTGCCCGACGAGGCGGCGTATGCCGCGCTGGCCGCGGATTTCAAGACCATGAAGGCCGAAAGGACGGCCGGCATGGCGGGCACCCGGGTGAACTACACCCTGCCCGAGACCCGATCGCTGTTCACCGCCACGGCGCGGGCGGCTGATGATCTGGCCCCGCCCTACAAGGCGGCGTTTCTGGCGCTTTCGCCCAAATGGGGCGATCCGGGCGTCTGGCAGGCGATGCGCAGCTCGGCCACGCCCTACACGGCGGATTTCTATCTGATCGCGGCGGATTACGAACGCGCCGATGACGGCAGCCTGCAAAAGGTGCCCGACAATCAGCGCATCTACATCTATCTGTTCGTCAAGACGGCGGTGCTTTCGGCGCTGATCACGTTTGTCTGCCTGCTTTTGGCATTCCCGGTGGCGCATCTGCTGGCCACCCTGCCGATGGCGCAGGCCAACCTGCTGATGATCCTGGTGCTTCTGCCGTTCTGGACCTCGCTTCTGGTGCGGACCACCAGCTGGATCGTGCTGTTGCAAGGGCAGGGGGTGGTGAACGAGACGCTGCTGGCCGTCGGGCTGGTGGCCGACGATTCCCGGCTGAACATGATGTATAACCAGACCGGCACGATCATCGTGATGACGCATATCCTGCTGCCGTTCATGATCCTGCCGCTGTATTCGGTCATGCGGGTGATCCCGCCCAGCTATGCCCGCGCCGCGCGCTCGCTGGGCGCCACAAGCTGGACCACGTTCCGCCGCATCTATCTGCCGCAGACCCTGCCGGGCATCGGGGCGGGGGCGCTGTTGGTGTTCATCCTGGCGGTCGGCTATTACATCACTCCGGCGCTGGTCGGTGGCGCGGACGGGCAGCTGATCTCGAACCTCATCGACTTTCACATGGACAAGTCGAACTGGTCGCTGGCCGCCGCATTGTCGGCGATGCTGCTGGCCGGCGTTCTGGTGCTGTATTGGCTTTATGACCGGCTGATCGGCATCGACAATCTGAAGTTGGGATAGACCATGGCGATTCCAGGTTATGCCACCCCGCTGGAGCGTGCCTGGGCCTGGGCCTACCGGGGCATCTGCGTGGCGATCTTTGTCTTCCTGATCGCCCCGATCCTGATCGTGATGCCGCTGTCGTTCAACGCCGAGCCGTATTTCACCTTTACCGAAGCGATGCTGAGTTTCGATCCCGCTGGCTATTCCTGGCGGTGGTATGACGAACTGCTGACCCTGGGGATGAACGCGCCAGAGGGGCCGCGCAACGGGTCGTGGTGGGCGCAAGCCTGGGCGGATGCGACCTGGATTCAGGCGGCGAAGAACTCGCTCTGGATCGGGCTGTGGGCGACGATCCTTGCCACCGGACTGGGCACGCTGGCGGCGCTTGGGCTGTCGCGACCCGAGATGCCCTGCCGCAGGCTGATCATGGCGCTGCTGATCTCGCCCATGATCGTGCCGATCATCATCATCGCGACGGGGCTGTTCTTTTTCTATTCCAACCCTTGCGCGCCGTTGGCGATTGTCGGGGTCACGGCACAGTGCGGGCGGCTGACCAGCACCTATCTGGGTGTGATCATGGCGCATGCCACGCTGGGAATTCCGTTCGTGATCATCACGGTGACGGCGACGCTTTCGGGTTTCGACCAGTCGCTGATCCGGGCCTCGGCCAGTCTGGGGGCCAGCCCGCGGGTGACGTTCTTCAAGGTGATCCTTCCCCTGATCCTGCCGGGCGTGATCTCGGGCGGGCTGTTCGCCTTTGTTACCTCGTTCGACGAGGTGGTGGCGGTTTTGTTCATCGCGGGCCCCGAACAGCAGACCATTCCGCGCCAGATGTGGAACGGCATCCGCGAGGCAATCTCGCCGGCAATTCTGGCGGTGGCGACGATCCTTGTGCTGGTCTCGATCGCCATGCTGGCGACGGTGGAACTGCTGCGGCGACGGTCCGAGCGGTTGAGGGGCGTGACACCGCGGTAGCGAAGCAAGAATTCGGCGTAACCTGCGGCGCGCCTTACGGCAGGATCTGCAACCAGCCCCAGATCGTCAGGATCGACAGCCCGGTTGCCACCAGCACCGCCGTCGCGTTGACGCGCCTGGCCACGCCATACATGTGGGCGAACACGTAGGCGTTGACGCCGGGGGCCATGGCGGCGGTCACCACAGCCGAGCGCAGGCTGTCGGTGCCGGCGTTGAAGCCCCAGCGGGCCAGCGCATAGGTCAGCGCCGGATGCACGATCAGCGAGAACAGGCAGATCATCGCAATGGTCAGCCGGTCGCCCTCGGGTCGATAGCGCACCAGCACGCCGCCAAGCCCGAACAGGGCGGTCGGAATCGCGGTGCCCGCCATCAGCGCCACCGCGTCCATCGCGACGCCGGGCAGCGGAATGCCCGACAGGTTGACCGCAAACCCCGCCATGATGCCGATGACCAGCGGCTGCGAGACGATGGCCCGCGTGATCTTTGTTCCCAGAACCGGCAGCGACAGACCCTGCCCCCGCGATCTTGCCCATTCCATCATCGCGATGCCGAACCCGTAGAACAGCGGCGCATGGATCGAGATGATGGCAAAGTTGCCGGTCAGCGCCGCCGTGCCATAGGCGCGTTCGGTGATCGGCAGACCCAGCAGCAACGAGTTCGAGAACAGGCAGGCAAACCCGATGGCGACGGCATCGGTCATCGGCCGGCGGAACACCACCAGCGCCCCGGCAACGCCAAGGCCAAAGCTGACGAAGGCCGCGATGTAGAAGCTGAGCATCAGCGGAACGTCGTAGGCACCCGACAGATCGAGCGTGGCAATCGACTTGAACAGCAGGCACGGCGCGGCAAAGTTCTGGGCATAGCGCATCAGCCCGTCGATCGCCGCGTCGGACATCACCCGCGTCCGCACGGCCGCATAGCCAAAGCCAATCAGCAGGAACACCGGCAGGATGACATCCAGCAGGGCGTTCATCGCTGGTTGTGAAACGTCAGCACCATGCCGTCATGCGCCGGACGGACATGCGCGGGCAATTCGGCCTCCAGCGTCGCATGATCGAGGTCGAGATGCATGTTGGTCAGCACCGCCTGCACCGGACCTGCCCGCGCGATCCATTGCAGTGTCAGCGCCAGATGGGCGTGGGTGGGGTGCGGCGTGCGGCGCAGGGCGTCGACCACCCAGCAGTCAAGCCCCGCCAGCACCGGCCAGGTCGCGTCGGGAATGGCCACCGCGTCGGGCAGATAGGCCAGACCGCCGATGCGAAAGCCAAGCGCGTCCATCGACCCGTGGTCGGCAGCGAACGGCGTCAGCGTCACATCGCCCCCGGCGCCGGTCACCGTAAACGGGCCGTCGATGCTGAACAGGTTCAAGATGGGCGGATACGCCGAGGTTTCGGGCTGCACGAACGCATAGGCAAAGCGCGCCAGCAGCGCATTCTGCGTCGCACCATCGGCCCAGACGGGCAGGCGGCGGCGGGTGTTGAACACGATCTGGCGCAGATCGTCGATGCCATGGGTGTGATCGGCGTGGCTGTGGGTAAAGGCGACACCGTCGAGCGTGCCGATGCCGGCATCCAGCAGTTGCTCGCGCATGTCGGGCGAGGTGTCGATCAGCACGCGGGTGATGCCGTCCCCGGTCTCGCGCTCGATCAGCATCGAACAGCGGCGGCGGCGGTTTTTCGGGTTGGCCGGGTCGCAGTCGCCCCAGTCGCCGCCAAGCCGCGGCACCCCGCCCGACGATCCGCACCCGAGGATGGTATAGCGCATCGTGGCCATCAGGCGGACGCCTTCCGGGTTGCCCGCGTGAACAGGCGGTCAAAGTTGGCAGTGGTCGCGGCGGCGAAGTCTGCCAGCGGCAGGCCGAACACCTCGGCCCCGGTGCGGGCGGTGAAGGCGGTATGGGCTGGCTCGTTCCGGCGGCCCCGATACGGCGGCGGGGCCAGATAGGGGCTGTCGGTTTCCAGCAGGATGCGGTCCAGCGGGGCGGCGGCAAAGATCGCCCGCAGATCGCCGCTTTTCGGAAACGCGGCGATGCCCGACATCGACAGGTAGAACCCAAGGTCGAGTGCGGCGCGGGCTAGGTCAGGCCCGGAGGAAAAGCAGTGCATGACGCAAGGGTATGGCCGATGGCGGCAGGTTTCGGTCAGGATCGCCGCCATATCCTCATCCGCCCCCCGCGCATGGATGATCAGCGGCAACCCGGTGTCCTGCGCCGCCTCGATGTGAATGCGCAGCGAGGTCTGCTGCAGGGCTTTCGTTTCGGCGGTATAATGATAGTCGAGCCCGGTTTCGCCGATGCCGACGAATTTCGGATGCGCGGCCAGCGCCACCAGATCGGCGACCGACACCGGCGGCTCTGCTGCCGCGCTCATCGGGTGAATGCCTGCGGCATAGAACACGTTCGGGTAGGTGCTGGCGATCTGCTGCACGCGGGGCAGGTTGCGCAGCCGGGTGCAGATGGTGACCATCCGGCTGACGCCTGCGGCATGGGCACGGGCGACGATATCAGGCAGATCGGTGTCGAAATCGGGAAAGTCGAGATGGCAGTGGCTGTCGACGATCTCGGGAGCCGGATTTTCGGAAACGGCCGGATTGTCGGCAGCAGCCGAAGTTTCGGAAACGGCCGGATTTTTGGAAGCAGCCGGAGTTTCGGAAACGGAAGGGGGCGGCGCCATCAGATTTACCTCTGGGCGAGCGTGGCCGCCGTCTCGTCAATTCTCAGAATCATATCCATCAGAAGCGCGGCAGGGTCAAGGTTCACCGCCTTGCCGCGCCGCGCCCTGACGCCAAGCGTCTGGGCAAGGTCAGCCCAGTGGCGGGCTGCCCAGGGATCGGGCGACAGGCGCGCGATAAGGTCGGATTCGCCGGGTGCGGCGCTGGCGGGCAGAAGGCCCGCAGTTCCCGCGCGGGCAAGCCGGGCAAGGCACAGGTCGATCAGGGTGACGATCAGGTCGAACTGCGCCTCGGCCCCGCGACCCGCCCCGGCCTCGGCCAAGGCCAGCGCCCGGGGGCGGTCCAGCCGGGGCAGGGTGGCGAGCGTGGCGATCAGCGTCGCATAAAGCTTCAGCCCGTCGTTGTTGGTCAGGCGAAACGCCTCGCCCACCGACCCCGCGGCGAGTTCGGACAGCGCGGTGGCGTCGCGCGGCGAAATCTCGGCCCCGGCGGCGGTCAGGGCCCGCGCCAGATCTCCGGGGGCAAGCGGAGACAGGCGCACCTCCCGGCAGCGCGACCGGATGGTGGGCAGCAGGCGAAACGGCTGGTGCGAGATCAGCAGAAAGGTGACGCCGGGCGGCGGCTCTTCGAGCAGTTTCAGCAAAGCGTTGGCGGCGGCGGTGTTCAGGTCATCAGCGGTGTCGATGATGCAGACCCGGCGGCCGCCATCCGCCACCGAAAGGTGAAAGTAGTCCGTCAGCTTGCGGACCTCCTTGACCAGAATGTTCTGCGCCACGGCCTTTTCCGTCTCGTTCAGGCCCTGGCGCAGCAGGTAAAGCCGGGGTTCGGACAGCGCGACAGAGCGGCGCGTGACCGGGTGATCATGCGGCACGTCCAGGCTGGCAGGGGGCGGCGGGGCGAACATGCCGCCATCGTCGGGCGGCGTTGCCAGCCAGAACCGGGCGATCTTCCAGGCGAGGGTGGCCTTGCCGATGCCCTGAGGGCCGGTGATCAGCCAGGCATGGTGCGGGCGACCCGCGGTATAGCTGGCCAGATAATCGGCCTCGGCGGCGGCATGGCCCAGCAGAACCCGGGTTTCGCGCGGATGCGGCGCGCCCTCGACCCTGTCGGGTTCGGGGAAATCGGCAAGGTAGACCGATGGCATGGCCTAGACCTCCAGATGCCGCAGCGCGAGGGCCAGCACGTCTGCCGCCACCGCCTCGGGGCTGCGGGCGCCGTCGATCACGCGGAACCGAGGCAGGGTGGCAAGCTGCAGAAACCCGGCGCGCATCGCGGTTTGCAGGGGCAGGCCCATATCCTCGAACCGCTGCTCGGGCCCGGCGCGGGCCACCGCGCGCGACAGGCCAAGGCCCGGGTCGATGTCGATCAGAAAGGTCAGGTCGGGATCGACGCCGATCATCAGATCGTGCAGGCGGTTCACCGTTTCTGCATCGCCGCGCAGGCCCTGATACATCCGGGTGGAATCGGCAAACCGGTCGGTGATCACCACGCAACCACGGGCCAGCGCCGGGCGGATGGTCTTTTCCAGATGGTCGCGGCGGGCGGCGGTGAACAGCAGCGCCTCGGTCTGTGCCGACCAGCGGTCAGGCTCGCCCTCCAGCACCAGCCGCCTGATCTGCTCGGCCCCCGGACTGCCGCCGGGTTCGCGCGTCAGGGTGACAGGGTGGCCAAGCCCGTGCAGCGCCTCGGCCAGCAGCCGCGCCTGGGTGGATTTGCCCGAGCCGTCGATGCCTTCAAAGCTGAGAAACCGGCTCATCAACTGGCGGGCGCGTCGCCAAGATAGCGGCTGCGCAGGCTGTTGACGGCCGTCATCAGCCGGGTGCCGAAACCGCCGCGCGCGACGTCCGCCTCGGCCACCAGAGGCACCCGCGCGTCCGGCAGG
>Ga0105048_10014719_pt1 | contig 12171 bp, 8 predicted proteins | sample MAT05_FD_78382 | JGI IMG/M metagenome (GOLD analysis project Ga0105048, IMG submission 78382) | Freshwater microbial communities from Lake Fryxell liftoff mats and glacier meltwater in Antarctica - MAT-05 | ecosystem: Environmental > Aquatic > Freshwater > Ice > Liftoff microbial mat | place... | reverse complement strand
TTTTTAGGTTCAAACTCACCCCGACCACCGGCAGTCAGACGCCCCGGAGCCACACTGAATTTGGTTTGTAACATGCGCACAACCGAGGTAGCCCGCATTACGCTCAAGTCCCAGTTATCTTTCATGAAGTTACCCGAAATAGGGACAACGTCTGTATGACCCTGCACCAAAACGTCCAATTCTTTGTGGTCGTTTACCACCGAAGCTACTTTGCCCAGTACCGATTCAGCGGCCTGATTAACTTCGAAGCGACCCGATGCAAACAGCAGTTTGTCAGCAATGGACACATACACAACGCCTTTTTTCACTTCAACCTGCACATCCTGATCGTTGATGTCGGCCAATGACCGTTTCAGGTTCATCACCAGAGCAAGGTTCAACGAGTCTTTGCGCTGCATCGACTGGTTCAGGCTGTTCACTTGTTTTGTTTGCTCGTTCAACGTTTCGAGCGATTTCTTGATGCTTTCGGCACCGGCTTTGCTCACAACCGACAGGTCGGCCATACGGTCGATCAGGCTGTTGTTGTTCTTGCGAAAATCAGCCAATTGAGCTTCCAGTTCAGAAACACGAGTTTTGTTGGCAGCACTGCTAGTAGCAAGTTCCGAGTCACGGGTACGCAAATCCGACTGAAGGCCCGTCAGTTTGCGGTCACAGTCGCCTAAGTCGGTAATAGCCTTGTTACGGGCATTTTCCAACTCATTATAACTTGATTGTAATTGGGTCAGTTTCTTTTTGCTGACACAGGAGGATAGTAGCGCCATTGCCACTAATACATAAAAGGCTTGTTTCATAAGTATTAAAACAAACAAGGACTAAAGGTGAAACTTGTTAAACGACAACAAAATTACGTTTGTTTCACTATTTACTGATGCAAAAAGTGAAACTTGTATTTTTTCCTTCCACTACTATCATGCCAGAATTGGTTTTACCACTCTTCCGGACACATCAGTTAAGCGAAAAGGACGTCCCTGGAACTGATGAGTGAAGGTTTCGTGGTCAAAACCAAGCAGATGCAGAATGGTTGCCTGTAAGTCATGCACATGCACTTTATCCTTAACACCATAGTATCCGATGTCGTCTGTCTCGCCATAGCTGAACCCTTTTTTAACACCTCCGCCCGCCATCCAGACGGTAAACGCATCTAAATGATGGTCGCGCCCCATAAAAGGAAGTGTCAGCCCATCGCGGTTCTCCTGCATAGGTGTCCGGCCAAATTCACCTCCCCAAACCACCAGTGTATCTTCCAGCAAACCACGCTGTTTTAAATCAGTCAGCAGTGCGGTAACGGCCTGATCAGATTCTTTACACTTATTTTTTAATCCAATTTCAATAGCTCCGTCAGCACTGGTACCGTGGGTATCCCATCCCCAGTCGAACAACTGAACGAATCGGACACCCCGCTCTACTAATCGGCGGGACAACAGGCAGTTGCGTGCAAACGACCCCTTATTTGGATCGGCTCCATACATATCCAGAATGTACTGCGGCTCGCTTTTGATGTCCATCGCATCGGGTACCGACATCTGCATTCTGAACGCCAACTCGTATTGGCTGATACGGGTGAGAATTTCGGGGTCTTTTACCTCATCGTACTCCTGCTTATTAATTTCACTGATCGCGTCGATGGTTTGCTTCCGAATATCACGATTCATACCGGCCGGGTCTGACACATACAGAACCGGGTCGCCATCCGTCCGGCATTGAACTCCCTGATAAACCGTTGGCAGAAAGCCACTTCCCCATACTGACTTACCAGCGTCGGGTTGTTTGCCGCCTGAGGCCAGCACGACAAAACCCGGCAGGTTATCGTTTTCGGAGCCAAGTCCGTAGGTAACCCACGAGCCAATGCTGGGCCGACCAAGCCGCGCACTGCCTGTATGCATCAGCAACTGAGCCGGAGCATGGTTGAACTGGTCGGTATGCATGGCTTTCAGGAACGTAATATCGTCGACTACACCCTGCAAATGGGGCAAATAGTCGGATACCCAGGCGCCCGATTGCCCATGTTGGGCAAACTTACCCTGTGGCCCCAACATTTTTGGCGTGCCCCGAATAAAGGCAAACTTCTTGCCTTCCAACAATTCCTGAGGGCAGTCTTTTCCATTGTATTTAACCAGCTCCGGCTTATAATCGAACAATTCCAACTGGCTCGGCGACCCGGCCATATGGATATAGATTACCCGTTTGGCTTTAGCATTAAACGGCGCTGGCTTTGGCATCATTGGTTCGTCAGATTGCGTCAGAGCGGGATTTGTTCTTTCGTCTTTTCCCCCGAAAAAGCCGCAGCTACTCAGCACCGAACTGAGAGCCATTCCTCCCAGACCCGTTGAGCAGGTATGGAGAAAATGCCGCCGGGTTTCGCGCTGTAGAGCGGCCTGTTGAAGTTCTTTGAGGAGCTTGTTCATGTTGTTATTTACCCCACCCCCGGCCCCTCCCCTGAATTCAGGGGAGGGGGGAAAGTACGAGCGTTATTTGTTAAAACAGGCCTTTATTTGTTGAAGCACTTTTTCTATATTCTGCTCAACATCTGCATTTTTTATGCGCAATGTTCTGATAAGCAATTGAGCCATGGTCGCATCACGAATTGCATCATGATCTTGCTGTTCAAGTATGTTGTGAACTCCGCCATCTACTTCCACAGCTAAACGTTCTTGAGGGCAATAAAAATCGAGTATATAAACTCCCACGCTATGTTGTCGTCTGAACTTCCGACCTTCTAATTGACTTCGTCTAAGTCGTTCCCACAATAAAGTTTCAGCATCTGTCTGACTCTGCCGTAACTCACGGCGTAAATCTTCCATGATCTTCCGATTATGAATTAGCTGCCCCATAGATAGCATTCACCTTTTTAAGAAAAGAACCAAAACAACAACCCGCTGACTTTTAGCCCCTCCCCTGAATTCAGGGGAGGGGTTGGGGTGGGGTCGAAAGTTATTCCTTCGTTATGACTTCGTCTAAGTTCAACATCGTATTAGCCGTTACTGTCATGGCAGCCAGTTCGGAGCTGGCCCGATCAAAAGCAAGTAACTTATGCGCTTCGTCGGGATGTTGCCGATAGTGTTGTTCAGTATTTCGATACAGTTTTACTAGTACCGCTAATTTGCGGGGAGCCAGGTCGCGGAGCATTATGCGCCGGAAACCAGCCTGAATTTGCTGTTCGGGTGTTTTCCCCGACTCGCGCATACAGTCGGCCAGGTTACGAGCCGCTTCTACATAGACCGGGTCGTTGAGCGTAACCAGTGCCTGCAAAGGTGTGTTGGTTCGCAACCGGCGCGCCTGGCAAAACTCCCGGCTCGGGCTATCGAACGTAACCATCGAAGGATACGGCGATGTTCGTTTCCAGTAGGTGTACATGGCCCGACGGTATCGGTCAGTGGCATCGCTGAGTTTCCAGCTTTCGCCGTTGTAGGGCGATTGCCAGATGCCATCGGGCTGTACCGGCATCACGCTGGGTCCGTATAGCTTACGATTCAACAAACCACTTACCGCCAGTGCCTGATCGCGAACCTGTTCGGCGGTTAACCGTACCCGTGGCCCACGAGCCAGGTATTTGTTGGTCGGATCAGCAGCAATCAAAGCAAGGGTAGCTTCGGACTGTTGCCGGTAGGTGGCCGACATCACTATCCTTTTCAGTAACTTTTTGACACTCCATTTGTCAGTTTCCATAAACTCAGCGGCCAGATAGTCGAGCAATTCACGATGCGACGGAGAAATTCCCTGGGTACCGAAATCTTCGATCGTTTCAACAATTCCCATTCCAAACAACTGCTCCCAGATCCGATTGACGGCCACGCGGGCGGTGAGCGGGTGCTGCCGGTCGGTCATCCAGCGAGCCAGCCCTAACCGATTGCGAGGCAAGTTTTTGGCCATCGGCGGGAAAGACTTTGGTACATCAGGCTGAACAACCTTTCCTTTCACCAACCAGTTACCCCGATCGAATACCTGCGTTTGCCGGGCCAGATCACCGGTGCCGTCGAGCATAATGGGCGTTGAGTCGGGTTTTTTGTTGAGCAGTTGTACGTACTCCTCTTCAATGGGGCCAATGTTGTCAGCAGACTCCCCAGGTATAGCCGTCTGAAACGCCAGCCACTTTATCATCACCCAATTATTGGCTCCGGCTGGATTAGTCAAGGCAAAAAACAGGTGGTGCCGACCGGACGTAGCGGGTATCGGAAAAATTTGCACCGTGTCTTTCCCTCCCGTAACGGTTACTGATAAGGTAGCCAATAGGGGCCCCGCAGGTCCATCTCGCCGAATAGTTAGCGTGGCACCAGGGGTTTTGTTGCCCCAGGCCATCAACAACCGATTTTTTCTGGTTAGCGTTACATTAGGTAATCGGGCGGAACCTTCATGAAGAATCCCGAAAAACTTAGCATCGATAAGTGATGCTTTCTGGTACAGGTCGAGTCCATGAGAGTTGAATTTGGGTTCCAGTGTCCGCAAAAACCGGCGTTGTTCGGCAGTTTGGTGGGGCGGGGCTACGCTACCCATCCACTCCTGAAGCGCCTGTAACCGGACCGAATCTTTGTTCCTGTAAAACCGAAGCGTAGGTGTGTCAGTCGTAACATCTTCGTCGCGGGCGTTGTTAAAAAACGCCATATACTTGTAATATTCGTCGTGCGTGAAGGGGTCGTAGGGATGACTGTGACACTGCACACAAGCAAAAGTGGTTCCCCCAAACACATCCCAGGTTGTACTGACCCGATCAATAACCGCAGCCACGCGAAACTCTTCGTCCTGAGTGCCGCCTTCGTCGTTGTTCATGGTATTCCGGTGGAAACCTGTCGCTATCAACTGATCTTCATTGGGTAAGGCCGTAATCGGGTCTCGGTTGGGCAAGAGGTCGCCCGCGAGTTGTTCCGTCAGAAATTGGTCGTAGGGTTTATCGCCGTTGAACGCTTTGATGAGCCAATCGCGATACCGCCAGATTTTACGGCCGGGGTCACGTTCGTAGCCTTTGGTATCGGCATAGCGGGCCAAATCGAGCCACATACCCGCCCATTTCTCTCCGTAGGCCGATGACGCCAGCAGTCGGTCAACGGCTTTCTCATAGGCATTGGGCGATTTATCGTTCAGAAACGTTGTGACTTCTTCTGGGGTTGGAGGTAAGCCTGTCAGGTCGAGGGCCACTCGCCGGAGTAAGGTGGCGCGGTCGGCTTCAGGCGCGGGTTGTAGCGGAGACGCAAGATCTTGCGTCTCTACGGCCGTTCGAATCTTGTCGAGCACAAAATTGTCGACTTCGTTCTTGACCCAGGCGTTTTCGTCGCTCTTCGCCAGGCCAATTCGCGACCAAAACGAGCCAACGCTGGGCACTTCAGGCTTTTCAACAGGCGTATAGGCCCAGTGATCGCCCCACTTGGCTCCCTGATCAATCCATTTCCGAAGCAAGTCGATTTCTTCGTCTTTAAGTGCCGGGTGCTCTAGTGGCATTCGCTCTTCGGGATCGTCGAGCGTCAATCGGCGAATCATCTCGCTGGCGTCGGCATTTCCGGGGATAATGGCAGGCTTGCCCGATTTAGCCGGAGCAACCGCTTCGTGCCGGAAAAGCAAGCTGAACCCTGACGTTTTCTTAACGCCCCCGTGACAGGCAATGCACTGTTTATTGAGGATTGGCTTGACTTGGGTATTGAAGTCCACCTTCTGATCGAAAACACCCAGAATGGAAAATGACGAAAGAGCTACCACCGCCACTAATCCGCTGACCACCAATAGTTTCGATTTCATCATACGACTTTACACGTTGAACTGTACTGGACATATTACTGTAAAAGAGCTGGCAGGTAGAATACTCATTGGTAAACAAACAAAATTTGTAATAAATCCCAGAAGGGTTAATAACCTTCTGCCATTTAACACAATCTAACCGCTTGCTTTCTGTTTTTCGCGATATTGCAGATTAGTATTTCTATCATCAACTTATTCCTACTTCTGACTGCATGAATCGAAGAGATTTTATTCAACAGGCAGGCTGGGGCGTGGGAGCGCTGGCCGCTTCGAGTATCCCAATTATGGGCTACGCCGTGCCTATTGAACGCCTGCTTGAACCCGGCCTCAGTGTCGCCACCAAAAAACAACTAGCCGACGTGGCCCTCAACGCGGCCAAAAGCCGGGGAGCCACATACACCGACGTTCGAATTGGCCGCTACCTGCAACAGTTTGTGTTTACCCGCGAAAAGCAAGTTCAGAACATCAGTAACGCAGAGTCGTTCGGTGTTGGTATTCGGGTGATTGCGAATGGTACCTGGGGCTTCTCGGCTACTAACGACGTAACCCCCGACGGTATCGCTAAATGCGCCCAAACAGCCGTGGCGATTGCCAAAGCTAACTCCAAAATTCAGACCGAACCAGTTGTGCTGGCTCCTCAAAAAGGAGCTGGCGAAGTGTCGTGGAAAACCCCATTGACCAAAAATGCCTTCGAAGTTCCAGTTAAGGAGAAAATTGATCTGTTGCTTCGAACCAACAATGCCGCACTGACCAATGGTGCCGGCTTTGTGACCTCGAACCTGTTCATGATCAATGAACAGAAGTATTTTGCCTCGACTGATGGGTCATATATCGATCAGGACGTTCACCGGATCTGGCCTACGTTTACCGTAACGGCGGTAGACCGGGCGGCTGGTAAATTTAAAACCCGCGATGCACTTAGCTCACCCATGGGAATGGGTTACGAGTACATGGACGGGCTGGCGTCGGAGAAAATTCCCGGCCCAAACGGCCTGGTTGGTTACCGCAACTCGTACGACATTGTTGAAGATGCCACGCTGGCCGCCAAACAGGCTAAAGAGAAAATGACGGCCAAGAGTGTTCCGGCTGGTAAGTACGATCTGGTGCTCGATCCTAACCACCTAGGCCTGACTATTCACGAATCAGTAGGCCACCCCACCGAGCTTGACCGCGTATTAGGCTACGAAGCCAATTACGCCGGAACGTCGTTTGCCACGCTCGATAAGTGGAAAACGAAGTCGTTCAAATACGGCAGTGATTTGGTCAATATTGTAGCCGACAAAAAGCAGGCTGGCTCACTGGGCGCGGTTGCTTTCGATGATGAAGGTGTGCCGGCCAAAGAATGGGATTTGATCAAAAACGGTGTGCTGGTCAATTATCAGGCGATTCGTGATCAGGTGTCTATTCTGGGCGAAAAAGAATCGAACGGCTGTTGCTACGCCGACAACTGGGATTCGGTGCAGTTCCAGCGGATGCCCAATGTATCCCTGCGTCCCAGTGCAGAAAAACGGTCCGTAATGGATATGATTAAGGGCGTTGAAAAAGGAATTTATATTATTGGACGGGGTTCGTATTCCATTGATCAGCAGCGCTATAACTTCCAGTTTGGTGGTCAGTTGTTCTACGAAATCAAAAACGGCGAAGTAGTTGGTATGCTCGACGACGTGGCCTATCAGGCCAATACGCAAGAATTCTGGAACTCTTGCGTCCAACTGTGCGACAAAGACGATTATCGCATGTTTGGTTCGTTCTTCGATGGAAAAGGCCAGCCTTCGCAGGTAAGCGCCGTATCGCACGGAAGCCCTACTACCCGTTTCAATGGTGTCAACGTCATCAATACCGGACGGAAAATATAAAACATCATTAAGGCTGCGGGCGCAGCGTTATGACCGTTCAAATAACCACTTAATGACAATCAGCAACGCATGGCTATTTTAAGCAAAGAAGAAGCAAAAAGTATAATCGACAAGGTGTTGAAATACGCCAAGGCCGACGAAACAGCGGTTAGCGTTTCGGGCGGTCGTACGGGTAATATTCGATATGCCCGTAACTCAGTGTCGACGAGTGGCGAAAGTAATAATCTGGCACTGGCCGTAACGTCGGTATATGGCAAACGCTCTGGCACGGCAACCATCAACGAATTTGACGATGCCTCGCTGGAGAAAACAGTTCGCCGGGCCGAAGAGATTGCCCAGTTGGCCCCCGAAAACCCGGAATACATGCCGATGCTCGGGCCACAAACATACCTGACCACGAATCCGTACTCCGAAAATACGGCTAAAATAGACCCAGAATACCGGGCAAAAGCTGCGTTTGATAGTCTGGACCCTTGCCGGAAAAAGAACTTGACGGCAGCTGGTTATATGGAAGACTCAACCGGATTTTCGGCTATTGGTAACAGCAAAGGGTTATTTGCGTACAACCGCGCAACATCAGTCGATTTCACCATTACTGTTCGGACGGCCGACGGTTTGGGTTCTGGCTACGCCATCCGCGACGTAACCGATATTTCGAAGCTCAGCACCAAAGAAGCAACCGAGATCGCCATGCAAAAAGCACTGGCATCTGTTAGCGCCAAAGCATTGGAGCCGGGTAAATACACCGTTATTCTGGAGCCAGCCGCTTCGGTCGATCTGCTTCAGAACATGATGGGTAGCATGGATGGCCGTAGTGCCGACGAAGGCCGTAGCTTCCTGAGCAAAAAAGGGGGCGGCACCCGCCTGGGCGAGAAGCTGTTCGATGAGCGCGTTACGATTTACTCGGACCCTACCAACCCCGAGATTCCAACGTCGGCCTTTGGTGGTGGCGGGGGTGGCCGTTTTGGTGGTGGTGCCGACGGTCGTCCGCAAGAGAAAGTGACATGGGTTGATAAAGGAGTGATAAAAAACATGTACTACTCCCGTTTCTGGGCCGACAAAAAGGGCGTAAAGGCAACACCGCCACCCGCTGCAGTCATTATGCAGGGAGGAACGCAGTCGTTGCTGGATTTGATAAAAAGTACGGAGAAAGGGATTCTGGTTACGCGCTTGTGGTACATCCGCGCGGTTGATCCGCAAACGTTGTTGTACACGGGCCTTACCCGCGACGGAACGTTCTACATTGAGAACGGTCAAATCAAATACCCCGTCAAGAACTTCCGTTTCAACGAAAGCCCGGTTATCATGTTAAACAACCTCGAGGCAATGGGGGCACCTGTTCGCATCAGTGGTAACCTGATTCCGCCCCTGAAAATTCGGGATTTCACGTTCTCCAGCCTGTCGGACGCGGTTTGACGAGGCTAAAGCCTCTTTAGAGCTACAACACGGAGGTTCACAGAGAATCTCCGTGTTGTAGCTAAGAACCGATACATCAAAAAGAGCTTTAGCTCTAAAACCTTTCGTTTAACTCCCCAAATGAACCGTCGAAATTTTAATCAATTATTAGGCATGGGTACCGCCGGGCTGATGATACCTTCGCTGCCTGCTTTTTCATACGCCGTATCTTCAGAAGAACTGATCGGTAACTGCATGGATGTTGCCGACAAAAAACGCCTGGCCGATGCCGGGCTCAACGCGGCCAAGTCGATGGGGGCAACTTACTGCGATGTACGCATAGGCCGTTACCTGAACCAGTTTGTACTCACCCGCGAGAATAAAGTACAGGGCATCTCCAACACGATGTCGTACGGCGTTGGCATTCGGGTGATTGTCAATGGGTGCTGGGGTTTTGCTGCTATGGCGAACCCAAAAGACGAAGCAACGGTGGCGAAATGTGCCGCCACTGCCGTATCGATCGCCAAAGCCAACGCCCGGTTACAGACTGAGCCAGTGCAACTAGCCGCTCAGAAAGGTTATGGCGAGGTGAGCTGGAAAGCTCCCATCAAAACAAACGCCTTTGAGGTTCCAATCAAAGATAAGGTAGACCTTCTGCTGACCGCCAATGCTGCGGCCATGAGCAATGGCGCCAACTTTGTAAATTCGGTAATGTTTATGGTCAATGAGCAGAAGTATATCGCCACCAGCGATGGAACCTACGCCGACCAGGACATCCACCGGATTGGACCCAACTTTAACGTTACAGCTATTGATACGCAAAGCGGAAAATTCTCGACCCGAAACTCGCTGAATTCGCCCATGGGAATGGGGTACGATTACCTGCAAACCAACCCGAGCGACAAAGTTGGTGGCGTTACTACCCGCTACAACAAAGGCTACGATATGCTGGAAGACATTACGTTGGCCGCCAAACAAGCCAAAGAGAAACTGACAGCCAAGTCGGTTGAGGCTGGCAAGTACGACCTTGTACTCGACCCCTCTCACCTCTGGCTGACTATCCACGAATCGGTTGGTCACCCGCTTGAACTCGACCGGGTGTTGGGCTACGAAGCCAACTACGCCGGTACGTCGTTTGCTACCCTTGAGAAATTACAGTCCAAGAATTTCGCTTATGGCAGTAAGGAGGTAAATTTAGTGGCTGATAAACAACAGGTTGGTTCACTCGGAGCGGTTGGCTATGACGACGAAGGTGTTGGTACCAAAAAATGGGATTTGGTACGCGATGGCATCCTGGTAAACTACCAGGCCATTCGTGATCAGGTACACATTTTGGGCGAGAAAGAATCGCACGGCTGTTGCTACGCCGACAACTGGAGTTCGGTTCAGTTTCAGCGGATGCCCAACGTATCACTCGAAGCAGGCAAAACGCCTTTATCGGTGCAGGACATGATTAAGGATGTCAAAAAAGGCATTTACATCATTGGAGACGGTTCATTTTCGATTGACCAACAACGGTACAACTTCCAGTTTGGGGGCCAGTTGTTTTACGAAATCAAGGACGGGCAAATCGTTGGTATGGTGAAAGACGTAGCCTATCAGGCAAACACGCGTGAGTTCTGGAACTCCTGTGCCGCCGTTTGCGACCAGAGCGATTACCGGTTGGGTGGCGCTTTCAACGATGGCAAAGGGCAACCTTCACAATCGAGTGCCGTGTCGCACGGTAGCGCAACGGCCCGTTTCAACGGGGTCAACGTGATCAATACGGCAAGGAAAATTTAGTCTACTATTCTCTTTAGCTATTACGCAGAGATGCACAGAGAACACAAGAGATTCGCAGAGGGAGAATTAACATCTATTGTGATCGGTCGTGCTATTGATGTGCATCGGGCTTTAGGGCCTGGGCTGTTAGAGTCAGCTTATCAGGAATGTTTAGCGTATGAACTGCAACAGGCGGGATTATACATTGAGCGCGAAAAATCATTGCCTATTGTATACAAAGAGGTCCGTTTAGAACATGGTTACCGGCTTGATTTACTTGTTGAAAAACAACTGGTGATTGAATTAAAAACGGTAGACGTTTTATCCGAGGTTCATACGGCTCAGATTCTAACCTATCTCCGATTAGGTGGGTTTCCACTTGGCTTGCTTATCAATTTTCATGTAAAAATGCTCAGGGAGGGTATTCGTCGCTTTGCTAATACCTCTCTGTGAATCTCATTTTTCTCTGCGTATCTCTGCGAAACAACTCACAAATTTAACTAATGAATCGCCGACACTTCAATCAACTGTTGGGCCTGTCAACCGCTGGGTTGCTACTCCCCACTATCCCTGGTTTGGGCCGCTCTGTGGATCCGGCCGCACTACTCGAAACCGGCCTCGATGTTGCCCTCAAAAAACGGCTGGCCGATGCTGCCCTTACTGCTGCCAAAGCAAAAGGTGCTTCCTACACCGACGTGCGCATTGGTCGCTACCTGCGCCAGTTTGTCATCACGCGTGAAGACAAGGTGCAGAACATTGTGAATACAGAAAGCTACGGCGTGGGCGTTCGCGTGATTGCCAATGGCTGCTGGGGTTTTGCTGCCATTGTTGATGCAAAAAACGAGGCCGATATGGCGCGTGCGGCCGAAGAAGCAGTAGCCATTGCCAAAGCAAATGCCAAACTGCTGAAAGAACCCGTCCAACTCGCTCCGCAAAAAGGTTATGGCGAGGTGGAATGGAAGGCCCCGATCAAAAAAAATGCCTTCGAGGTTCCCATCAAAGAAAAAGTAGATTTGCTGTTAGGTGTGAATGCCGCAGCGATGAAAAACGGAGCCAACTATGTGAACTCGGTTCTTTTTATGGTGAACGAACAGAAGTATTTTGCCTCCACCGATGGAACCTACGCCGATCAGGATATTCACCGGATCTGGCCCATTTTCAACGTAACCTGCATCGACGCTAAATCGGGTAAGTTCGAGACCCGCAATGCGCTTAGCGCACCCATGGGGATGGGCTACGAGTATCTGCAAGTGAACCCGTCCGATAAAGTAACTGGCGTTACAACCCGCTACAATAAGGGTTACGATATGCTGGAAGATGTTACGGCGGCCGCGCAGCAAGCCAAGCAAAAACTTTCGGCCAAGTCGGTGGAAGCGGGTAAATACGATCTGGTTCTCGACCCCTCGCACCTCTGGTTAACGATCCACGAATCGGT
>Ga0105048_10014717_pt1 | contig 12172 bp, 10 predicted proteins | sample MAT05_FD_78382 | JGI IMG/M metagenome (GOLD analysis project Ga0105048, IMG submission 78382) | Freshwater microbial communities from Lake Fryxell liftoff mats and glacier meltwater in Antarctica - MAT-05 | ecosystem: Environmental > Aquatic > Freshwater > Ice > Liftoff microbial mat | place... | reverse complement strand
ATACGCCAATTCCGCCGTCATCTCGTCGCCGATCATTGATCCGGTGCCGGGCAACAACACGTCCACCGTTACGCCCGTGCCGCTGCTTCAACCGGTGCTCGTAAAGGCGATTGCGCCCACCACGATCGCGTTGGGCGGATCTGCCACACTGGCCATCAGCCTGGGCAATCCCAACGTTGTCGGGATTGCGCTGATCGTACCCTTTACGGATACGATGCCGGCCGGCGTGACCATCACGTCGGCGCACACGGGCACCTGCGCTGGGGTCACCACGACCAGCACCGTCATCACGATGGCGCAGGGATCGATCGTCCCGGTGGGCGGCTGCTCGATTGTCGTCACGATCACGTCGAGTACGCCAGGTACGGTGCTCAACACGACCAGTGTGCTGGACACTACCGGCGGCATGGCGCCACCCGCCAGTGCGCCGCTGACCCTTACGGCGTCCGCCTCGACGGTCGGCAAGACCATCGTCCCGCCGATCATTCCCATCGGCGGCTCCGCCACGCTCACGATTTCGCTCAGCAATCCCAATGCTGCCGCGCTGATCCTGTCGGCACCCTTCATCGATGCCATGCCGGCCAACGTGACTATCGCGTCGCTCAATGCCGGTACCTGTGCCGACGTGACCGTCACCACGATTGCCATCACCAAGGCCGCCGGGTCCATCGTCCCGGTCGGCGGGTGCACGATCATTGTCACGATCACGTCGACGACCGCGGGCAGCGTCACGAACGTCACCAGCACGCTCGAGACGCAGCTCGGCAGCACGCCTGCCGCCAGCGCACCGTTGACCGTGATAGGCACTGGAGCCACGCTGGACAAGACCATCGTGCCTGCGACGATCAGTGTGGGCGGCACGGCCACGCTAACGCTGACGCTCGGCAACACCAATCCGGTACTGATAACGCTCAGCGCCGCCTTCGCCGATACGATGCCTTCGGGCGTGACGACCACGTCCGGCAATACCGGAACCTGTGCCGGCGTGACAGTGACGCTGAAAACGGTGTCGATGCCGGCTGGGTCCACGATCCCCCCGGGCGGTTGCACCATTGTGCTGACGATCACCTCGTCCACACCCGGCACCGTCATCAACACGACCGGCAGCCTTGTGACCAACGTCGGAACCGTGCCGCCGGCCAATGCGCCCTTGACCGTCACCAGCGGAAGTACGCTGGTCAAAACAATCGCGCCGTCGACGATCGCGCCTGGCGGTACTACCACGTTGACGCTGGTGCTCGGCAACGCAACGGCCGTGCCGATCACGTTGTCCGCGCCATTCACGGATGCCATGCCTGCAGGCGTGACCACAAACTCCGGCAACACCGGCACATGTACGGGCGTGACCGTGACGGCAACGCTGGTCACCAAGGCCAGTGGTTCGATCATTCCGCCTGGCGGTTGCACGATTGTCGTGACCATCACGGCATCGACGCCCGGCATGGTGATCAACACCACCAGTGCGCTGCAGACTGACGCGGGCACGACACCTCCGGCCAGCGCGCCCCTGACCGTGGTGACCGGTGCGATCACTTTGGCCAAGGCCTTCACGCCATCCACGATCGTGGTCGGCACGCATGCGACGCTGATGCTCACGCTCGGCAACTCGGGCTTCGTGCCGGTGACGCTGACCGCGCCATTCACCGATCCGATGCCGTCTGGCCTGACGATCACGTCACCCAACACCGGTACTTGTCCCGGTGTGACCGTCACGCCGACGCTGATCACGATGGCAGCAGGATCGATCGTGCCGCCGGGTGGGTGCACCATTGTGGTGGGCATCAAGGCGTCCGCGGTTGGTTCGTATGTGAACGTGACCAGTCAACTTGCGACGTCCGGCGGCTCCGCTCCACCCGCCACTGCACCCATCGTCGTGGTGGTTTCGCCGCTTGTGGTCGAACCGATTCCCGTCAACGGGCCGCTTGGCCTGGCCCTGCTGCTGCTGTTGCTTGGAGCGATCGGTGGCAAGCAACTGCGCCGGCGGAAACTTTAGCGCGCTGCGCGCGTCTCGATCACTATGAAAGAAGCCATGCGTAAATTTGTCGCGCGAACCGTTATCCCGGCGACCTTGGCGGTGCTGTTCATGGCGATCGGCGCCGGCAGCGCTTCTGCCAATTCGATCCAGGCGCTGATGACGGTCAACGGCGTGACTGTCATCGACGAAACGCGCACCGGCTCGTCGATCTCGGGCCGCTACAGCTCGACGATCAACAACGTCACGGGCTCGTTGGAGCTGCGCGCATTCCGCGGCGGTGACGTCGGCGCGAAGGCCACGGTGGCCGGAGGCGCCACGTCCACGGCCAAGGCGATCGCCCGGTCGTTCGCAACCTACGCTCTCAAGCGCCCCGCCACCGGCGCAGATGTTGCCGGCGGTCAGGTCGTGCTGTCGCTCCTGTTGAGCGGCGAGGTTTCCGGCAACGCCTCGCTCGAACTGAGGGCGGATACCGTCCTGTTCACGAGTGAGGGCGAAGCCCGCGCCGAGACCTCACGTACGCTGGTCGGGCAGCCGGGGCGCGAGCAGGTCGCCTTCGATCTTGCGCTGCCGCTGCCCGCGAACCTCGGTGCAGCAGGCGCCATCCGTGTTGACCCCACGTTGTTGCTGACGGCCGTGGCCACGATCACGTCTTCGAACGGCCAGGCGCAGTCGTCAACCACCGATGCGATCGACTCCGGCAGGGTCGTCGGCTTCCGCGTGCTCAATGCCACAGGCGTCCAGGTCCCTGGGTTCACGATGTCGGGCGATGGCAAGAATGTGCCCGAGCTGGCGGCGCCACCAGTCGGGCTTGCCATAGCCGTCGAGTACTACAACGCCACGTTTTCACACTATTTCATCACGGCCAATGCCGACGAGATCAGCAAGCTTGACGCCGGCATCATCGTGGGCTGGCAGCGGACCGGCCTTGCCTTCAATGTCTACACCAAGGTCATTCCGGGTACCGTGGGTGTGTGCCGGTTCTTCTCGGCCTCGTTTGCGCCGAAGAGCTCGCACTTCTACGCACCACGTGGCCTGGGTTGCGAAGCAGTGCTGGGCAGCGCGATCTGGCAATACGAGGGCGATGTGTTCTTCACCGCGCTGCCGGATGGAAGCGGCGCGTGTCCGGCCGGCAATGTCCCCGTCTATCGTCTCTACAACAACGGACAGAGCGGTGCGCCCAACCATCGCTTCACGATCAGTGAAGCCGTGCAGCTCGACATGATCGCGGAAGGCTACATTGCGGAGGGTGCGGGTACCGGCGTGGGCATGTGCTCGCCGATCTAGCCGCCGCGCTGGCGCCGGCGTCCGCGCCTTCGCGGGCACCAAGAAAAAGGCCGGGATCCCCCGGCCTTTTTCACTACTGCGTGTTACTTGAAGTTCAGGCAGCCTGAATGTTGCTGGCTTGCTTGCCCTTCGGGCCCTGCGTGACTTCGAAGGAGACTTTTTGGCCTTCCTTCAGCGTCTTGAAGCCGGGCATGTTGATCGCGGAGAAGTGCGCGAAAAGATCCTCGCCACCGCCGTCCGGAGTAATGAAGCCGAAACCCTTTGCGTCGTTAAACCACTTCACGGTACCTGTTGCCATTTCTGTAATTCCTTAAGATAAATAATCGGCGGGCGGATGCCCGCCCCATGTTTCATTCTCAAGGACAGAAATCTACAGAACCGTGATCGCTTAAGACCGGGCCGGTACGTACTCTAGCACTTGAAACAAAACACCTTTGGAAGTGTACACGAAATGTCAAGCTTTGGGAATACCCCCGATTTCGGGCTGGCTTGGACCCGGAACAGGGCTGTTCGGGAGGCAAGGCCCCTTGGCGGGCATGGTCGCCACGTTGCTTGACCCCTGCGAAGGCGGCGCATACCCTTGCCGGCGCCTTGCTCCACCACGCTTCGTCACTCCAAATTTCTGCCCATGCCCAAAATTCTCTACGCCGACAACGACTATCCGAACATCGACCTCGAGCGCGACCTTTTCGCGCGTGCGGGCATCGAGATCGTCACCGCTCAGTGCAAGACCGAGGATGACGTCATCCGTCACGGCCGCGGTTGTGCCGCCGTGCTGTTGCAGTACGCGCCGATCACTGCGCGCGTGCTGGCGGGCCTGCCCGAGGTGGGCCTCATCAGCCGCATCGGCGCCGGCTTCGACACCATCGATACGGATGCGTGCGCGAGCGCGGGTGTGTGGGTGGGCAACTCGCCCGACTATGGCGTGGGCGAGGTTTCCACGCACGCACTGGCATTGGCGCTGTCGATGCTGCGCAACATTGTCGCCTATGACCGCGACATCCGGCGCGGCGAGTGGCACTTCATGTCATCGGGCACGTTGCCGCGCACTGGCACGCTCACGCTCGGCATCATCGGCCTCGGCCGCATCGGCAAGCGCATGGCACACATCTCGCGCAACGTCTTCAAGCGCGTCGTTGCCTACGACCCGCACATCATCGACGGCGATTTCCCGGCTTACGTCGAACGCGCCGCCACGCTGCACGATCTCGCGCGGCAGGCCGATGTCATCTCGCTGCACACCCCCCTCAATAGCGAGACACGCGGCCTGATCGACGGGAAGTTCTTCGGTGCGATGAAGCGCGGGAGCTATCTCGTCAACACCGCCCGCGGCGCAGTGGTCGCGCTGCCCGACCTCGTGGCTGCACTCGCGGACGGTGTGTTCGCCGGCGTGGGCCTCGACGTGTTGCCTGAGGAACCCGTGCCGGCTGGTTCACCGTTGCTGTGCGATCCGCGTGTGATCCTGACGCCGCATGCGGCGTTCTACTCGCTCGACGCCGAGGTGGAGCTGCGGCGCAAGGCTGCGCAGAATATCGTCACGTGGCTTGGCACCGGACGCCCGGACTATGTGGTCGTGCGCGGCACGCGCACCGCCTAGCCCGATACCTGCGGCTTGGCCTGCCCCGCGTTCCGGCCGATGGCCGGGGGGATGATGCGGGCGGGGGGGCGGGCAGGGAGTAAGATCGGTTTTTCGCGCCACTTTCAGGAGCTTTTCCATGACCATCGTCCAGGACACCATCAACGACCAGCTGGCCAAGCACGGCATCGTGCTCTACATGAAGGGTACGCCGCAGTTCCCCCAATGCGGCTTCTCGGCCACCGTGGCGGAGATCCTGAAGCGTTGCGGCGTCAGCGACTACTTCTCGGTCAACGTGCTGGCGGATGCCGATATCCGCGAGGGCATCAAGCAACACGCCAACTGGCCGACGGTCCCGCAGCTCTACGTCAACGGCGAGTTCATCGGCGGCTGCGACATCGTCCGCGAGATGTATTCCACGGGTGAATTGCAGAAGGTGCTGGCGGGGCAGACGGCCTGACGCCGCCGCAGCCCGATTCTGCCGGAAGGGCCGCCCAAGGGCGGCCCTTCGCAATTCTGGCACTTTGGCGCTACCTTGGGATTCACGTGCGCGCGCGCTGCGCGCGCCGCACGTCGGGTATGTGCTTCAACGCACGGATCACCTGCGCGAGGTGCCGACGGTCGCGCACCTGCACGGCAAAGAACATCGCGAGCACGTCGCCGCCGTCGGGGCGTTCCATCGACACGGCATCGATATTGGCGTCGGCGTCGGCGATCGACGTGGCCAGGTCCGCGAGCAGCCCGCGGCGGTCCGCGACCAGCAAACGCAGGCCCGTCTCGAACACGCCGGTGACGTCGGGCGACCATTCGACATCCACCAGCTCGGCCGGATCGTGACGCTGTTTCTTGAGCGTGATGCAATCGCGCGTGTGCACCAGCAGTCCCTGGCCGCGGCGGAACTGCCCGACTACGGTGTCGCCGGGAATCGGCCGGCAGCACTTGCCGTACTGGATGGCGACACCTTCCACGCCACGCAGCGTGAGCGCGCCTGGCTTGGAGGCGACCGCCACCGGATCGTCGGGCTTGCCGGCCACCTTGGTCAGTGCTTGCGCGACGACGAAAGACAGGCGTTTGCCGAGCCCGATGTCGGCCAGGATCTCAAGCTGGCTCTTGGCGTCGTATTCCTTGGCCAGCGCTTCCCACCGGTCCCAGGTGATGGCGTCCGGCCCGACGCGCAGCGTGGCCAGTGCCTGGTTCAGCAGCCGCTCGCCGAGCGCCGCGGATTCCTTCTGCTGCAGCCCTTTCAGGTAATGCCGGATGCGCGAGCGCGCCTTGCCGGTGCCGACGAACGAGAGCCACGATGGATTGGGGCGTGCGGTGGGCGACGTGAGGATCTCGACGTGGTCGCCGTTCTTCAATTCGGTGCGAAGCGGTAGCAGTTCATAGTTGATGCGCGCAGCCGTGCAGTGGTGGCCGATGTCAGTGTGCACGCCGTAGGCGAAATCGACGGCGGTGGCGCCGCGCGGCAGCGCCATGATCTTGCCCTTGGGCGTGAACACGTAGATCTCGTCAGGGAAAAGGTCGCCTTTTATGTGTTCGAGGAATTCCTTCGAGTCGCCGGATTCGGACTGGATATCAAGCAGGCTCTGCAGCCAGCGCGAGGTTTCCTTCTGCGCTTCAAGCAGATTTAGTTCGCCGCCCGATTTGTAGAGCCAATGCGCGGCCACGCCGGCCTCCGCCACGCGGTGCATGTCGTGCGTGCGGATCTGCACTTCGAGCGGCGTGCCGAAGGGGCCGAACAGCGTCGAATGCAGCGACTGGTACCCATTGGCCTTGGGAATGGCCACGTAGTCCTTGAACTTGCCGGGGATGGGCTTATAGAGCTCGTGCAGGACCCCCAGGGCGGCGTAGCAGGCCGTCTTGTCGGCCACCAGGATGCGCACGCCGTAGATGTCGAACACCTGCGCGAATGAATAGCGCTTCTCGCGCATCTTCTTGTAGACCGAATAGATCGTCTTCTCGCGACCGGTGACCACAGCCATCAGGTTCGACTTGGCGAGGCCCTCGCGGATGACGTCGAGGAGCTTGTTCATCACCTCGCGGCGATTGCCACGCGCGGCCTTGATCGCGCCGGCCAGCACGCGATACCGCATGGCGTTGATGTGCTTGAACGACAGGTCCTGCAGCTCGAGGTAGAGCGCGTTGAGACCGAGCCGGTTGGCGATAGGTGCATAGATCTCGAGCGTCTCGTGCGCGATGCGCTTGCGGTGCGCCGGCGCCATCGCGTCGAGCGTGCGCATGTTATGCAGCCGGTCGGCGAGCTTGATCAGGATGACGCGAACATCACGCGCCATCGCCAGCAGCATCTTGCGGAAACTCTCCGCCTGCACTTCCTCGCGCGATGTGAACTCGATCTGGTCCAACTTCGACACGCCGTCGACCATGTCGGCCACCGGCTTGCCGAACGTGGTCTCAAGCTCGGACTTGGAGACGGAGGTGTCCTCCATCACGTCGTGGAGCAACGCCGCGGCCAGGCCCTGTGCATCGAGTCGCCATTGCGACAGGATGGTGGCCACGGCCAGCGGATGCGTGATGTAGGGCTCGCCCGACTTCCGGAACTGGCCGCGGTGCGCCGACTCCGAGAACTCGAAGGCGCGCGAGACGAGGGCTACGTCTGGCGCGGGCAGGTAGTTGCCCAGGTGCCGGGTGAACTCCGCGATCTCGGACATACGTTACACGTGGGTCCGGGATCGCAGGATGTCAACTTTGCGGCGTCGTGGGCAGCGTCGGCGCAGTCTTCAGCAGCATCTCGATGCCGATCTTGCCGGCGGCCATTTCGCGCAGCGCGATCACTGTCGGCTTGTCGCGGTCGGCATCCACCAGAGGCGTCGCCCCGGAGGTGATCTGCCGCGCGCGATTGGTGGCAGCCAGCGTCAGTTCAAAACGATTGGGAATGCGGGCGAGGCAATCCTCGATGGTGATGCGGGCCATGGTGGTGCTCCGGTCAGGTATGCAATAAATCTGCGAGTAACGCCGCGTGCCGCACCTGCTGCCGCGTGGCGGTCAGCCGGGCCGCTCTGACAATGACTGAAAGATCGTCGACGGCTCTCGCAAAGTCCTGATTCATAATAACATAATCGAATTCACCGCAGTGCCGCATCTCCTCGCGCGCGGCCTCGATCCGGCGACCGATCACCTCCGGTGCGTCCTGCCCGCGCTTTTCGAGGCGCTCCTTCAACGAGGCCAGCGACGGTGGCAGGATAAAGATGTGCACCGCCTCGGGCATCAGGGTGCGCACCTGCCGGGCACCCTGCCAGTCGATTTCAAGCAGCATGTCGTGGCCCTGCTGCACCTCGTCGCGTAGCCAGACGGCGGACGTGGCGTACCAGTTGCCGTGCACGTGCGCGTGCTCGAGGAATTCCCCCGCAGCGTTCAACTTCATGAAGGTGGGCTCGTCGACGAAGTGATAGTCGATGCCGTCCTTCTCGCCGAGGCGGGGTTCCCGCGTCGTGTACGACACGGAGAGCCGGATGCCGCCCTCGCGTTCGAGCAGCGCGCGGACTAGGCTGGTCTTGCCGCCGCCGGAGGGTGCCGCGAGCACGAAGAGGCACCCGGATGCTGGCGGCGCCTTGGTGGAGATGATGGTGCGTTGGGTCATTTGACTCTGTGTTCGAGCTACTCGACGTTCTGCACTTGCTCGCGCATCTGCTCGATCAAGACCTTCAGTTCGAGCGATGCCTGGGATACCTCGATGTCCACTGACTTCGAGCCGAGCGTATTGGCTTCGCGATGCAGTTCCTGCGCCAGGAAATCGAGCCGCTTGCCCGCGCTGCCACCGGCACGCAGTACACGGCGCACTTCGGACACGTGGGCGGTCAATCGCTGCAGTTCCTCGGCCACGTCCACCTTGGTGGCGAAGACGGCCAGTTCCTGCTTCAGCCGATCCTCGTTGGGATCCATGCCCGCTTCGCGCAATCGCGCGGACAACCGCTCGTTGAATGCGGCATGGATGGCGGGAATGCGCGGCGTGACGCGGGTGACCTGCGCGGCGATGCCGTCGCAGGCCGCGTCGAGCATCGCGAAGATCTTCGCACCTTCGCGCGCGCGCGCCGCATCGAGTTCCCGGATCGCGCTGTCCACCAGGGTGATCACCTGCTGGGCCAGCGCGGCCGGCGGGACCGACGCATCGGCCAGTACGCCGGGCCAGCGCAGGATCTCGTGGATGGACAGCGGTGACGCGGCCGGCGCGTGCCGCGACACCGCCGCCGCGGCCGCGGCCAGCTGGTCCACCCGGCTCGTATCGACAGCCAGCGCCGTGCTGCCAACGGCGGTCCGGTTGAGTGACACCCGGCACTCGACCTTGCCGCGTTTGAGCGCGGACCCCAATCTTTCGCGCAATCCGGGCTCGATCGCGCGCAATTCGTCCGGCAGCTTGACGGTGAGGTCGAGATAGCGGTGATTGACCGAGCGCAGATCGACGCTTAAGGCCATTCCGGGCAACTCCGCGGCAACCGCCGCGAAACCGGTCATGCTGAGAATCATAGGAGTCGTCCGGGGAGTGCGGATGCCACGCGGAGGACCCGCAGCAGCCAAAAGCAGCATTTTGTGCCGTTTCGGGCGGTTTACGGGCCCGAAATCCCGACGCCTACGTGTGATTTCTTTACATTGGACGCCAGGTTGCCGAGAATGTAAGAGGATTTCAGTGTCGGCGCAAGCCGCGATTGTCGCGACTGGCATGTGTTTTGCCCTGTCTTGGTCGATTGCGACCCCGCTTCGGCGGTCCATCCGGACCACCGGCACTTGCCCCGGACCCCATCCCATGGCCGTTACCAACCAAGCCCTCGTCGGCGGATATCAGCTCCTGAACTACCGGGTCGACCGGCAGATCAGCCGTGGCGGTTTTTCGATCGTCTACCGCGCGTTCGACACCGACGGCTCGCCAGTGGCCATCAAGGAGTACCTGCCGTCCTCGCTGGTGCTGCGCACCGAGGGCGACATCGTGCGCGCCAGCTCGGCGGAGAACTTGACGTCTTTCCGCTACGGGATGAAGTGCTTCTTCGAGGAAGGCCGCGCGCTCGCCAAGATCAACCATCCCAATGTGGTGCGCGTGCTGAATTTCTTCCGCGCCAACGAAACCGTGTACATGGTGATGCGCTACGAGCGCGGCCGCACGCTGCAGCAGCAGATCCAGATGCGGCAGGACCAGATGTCCGAGCGCCTGGTGCGCCACGTGTTCATGCATCTGCTGAACGGCCTGCGCGAAGTACACACGCACAAGCTGCTGCACCTCGACATCAAGCCTGCCAACATTTATCTGCGCACCGACGGCACGCCGGTGCTGCTCGATTTCGGCGCGGCCCGGCAGACCCTCACCAGCGCCAAACCCAAGCTGGCGCCGATGTATACGCCGGGCTTCGCGGCACCGGAACAATATCGAGACCCCGATCGCCTGGGGCCGTGGACGGACGTCTACGGCGTGGGCGCATCGATGTTCGCGTGCCTCGCCGCCTTTGCGCCTCAGGCCGCCGACGCACGCGTGCAGGAAGACCATCTCGTGTCCGCCAAGAAAATCTGGGCGGGGCAGTACTCGGACAACATCCTCGAGGTGATCGACTGGTGCCTGCGGCTTGACCCGCTCGAGCGCCCGCAAAGCGTGTTCGCGCTGCAGAAGGCCATCCGCGAGATTCCGCAGACCAGGCGCAAGCTCACGTTCTTCGGCAATCTGAAGAAGATGCTGTTCTCGGACGTGCGCGCATAAGAGATCGGTATTTAGATGCGCTTCACGATCTTCCAGGAATCACGCAAGGGCTCACGCAAGGTCAACCAGGATCGCATTGCCTATACCTTCAGCCGCGATACGCTGCTGCTGGTGGTGGCCGATGGCATGGGCGGCCATGCCGGTGGTGAAATTGCCGCGCAGATCGCGGTGCGCCTTTTCATCGAGCGTTTCCAGCAGGAAGCGAAGCCGATCCTCAAGAATCCGCTCAAGTTCCTGCAGGACACGATGCTGCGCGCACATGCGGCGCTCGGCTCCTATGCCAACCAGTTCTCGATGCTGGAAACGCCGCGCACCACCTGCGTGTGCTGCATCGTGCAGGCCGGGCACGCGTACTGGGGCCATGTCGGCGACTCGCGGCTGTATCTCTTCCGGCAGGGTGGCCTGATCGGCGCGACGAAGGACCACTCGAAGGTGCAGTACCTCGTGGACCAGGGGATCATCGGCGCGGACGAAGTGGTCTCGCATCCGGACCGCAACAAGATCTTCAGTTGCCTGGGCGGCCTCGTCGATCCGGTGATCGATCTTTCGCGGCGCACGCCGCTGCGCAACGGCGACGTGATCTTCATGTGCACCGACGGCCTCTGGAGCGTGTTCGACCAGCGCGAGGTGGCCACGTGGCTGACGTCGACGCCCATCCTCACCACCGCGCCGCAGATGATGCGCGAGGGCGAGAAGCGGGGCGGCTCCGACGGCGACAACCTCTCCGCCATCGTCGTGCGCTGGGGGCCGGAGACGCTCTCGGACGAACCATCCACGACGATCACCGAGACATTGGGCCTGGGCGAGTTCCAGACGCAGCTCGAGCAGACGCTGACGCTCACCGATCGCAAGGGTTCGCAACGCGACCTGACCGACGATGAGATCGAGCATGCGATCGAGGAAATCCAGTCGACCATCCAGAAATACAGGCGTTGAAACCCTGACATGCGGCAACTGATCCTCGATACCGAAACCACCGGCCTCGACCCCAAGCTGGGCCATCGCATCATCGAGATCGGCGTCATCGAGCTCGTGGACCGGCGGCCCACTGGCCGCAACCTGCATGTCTACTGCGATCCCGAGCGCGAAATCGACGCGGGCGCGACGCAGGTGCATGGCAAGACCTGGGACGATCTTCGCGACAAGCCGAAGTTCGCCGACGTAGCAGCGGAGTTGCTGGCCTTCGCGCATGGCGCGCAGTGGATCATCCACAACGCGCCGTTCGACGTCGGCTTCCTCGATGCAGAATTCGCGCGAACGAAGCGCGCCGCATGCGCTGCCGTCTACGCGTCGCTGATCGACACGCTGGCGCTGGCGCGCGACGCGTTTCCGGGCAAGCGCAACAATCTCGATGCGCTGTGCGAGCGCATGGGCGTCTCCAATGCGCACCGCACGCTGCATGGCGCATTGCTCGACGCGCAACTGCTGGCTGAGGTCTACCTCGCGATGACGCGCGGCCAGGATTCGCTGACCATCGACATGGGCGCGGCGCCGCTGCGCCACGATGCGACCCAGGGTGCAAGGCTGCCGCTGGCAGGCCGCGTGCCGTTGCCGGTGATCACGCCTTCGGCCGGCGAGCTGTCCGCGCACGACGCCTACCTCGAGGCGCTCGAACGCGATACCAAAGGGCGGTGTGTCT
>Ga0105048_10014716_pt1 | contig 12172 bp, 8 predicted proteins | sample MAT05_FD_78382 | JGI IMG/M metagenome (GOLD analysis project Ga0105048, IMG submission 78382) | Freshwater microbial communities from Lake Fryxell liftoff mats and glacier meltwater in Antarctica - MAT-05 | ecosystem: Environmental > Aquatic > Freshwater > Ice > Liftoff microbial mat | place... | reverse complement strand
TTCATTCGGGGACACGATGAAAATAAAACCACAGTGTATCCGATTGCCCCCAGTGCCTTAGTGTTTAAAAAACGAGTTTGAATTAAAAATGAAAAACATCCGCAACTTTTGTATTATTGCCCATATCGACCATGGTAAAAGCACTTTGGCTGACCGTTTATTAGAATTTACCAAAACTATTTCTTCCCGCGAAATGCAGGCGCAGGTGTTGGATGACATGGATCTTGAAAAAGAGCGCGGCATTACTATTAAAAGCCATGCCATTCAAATGGATTATGAATACAAAGGCGAAAAATTTGTATTAAACCTTATTGACACGCCTGGCCACGTTGATTTTAGCTACGAAGTTTCGCGTTCTATTGCTGCTTGCGAAGGCGCACTGCTCATTGTTGACGCGGCTCAAGGCATTCAGGCACAAACCATTTCCAATCTATACTTAGCGCTCGAACAAGATCTAACCATTATTCCCATTCTTAATAAAATGGACTTGCCAAGCGCGGAACCAGAAATGGTAAAAGACCAAATCGTGGACTTGATTGGCTGCGACCGCGAAGAAATTATTCCTGCCAGCGGAAAAACCGGTATGGGCATCGAAGAGATCTTGGCAGCGATTATCGAAAGGGTTAAACCTCCAGTAGGAGATCCTCAAGCGCCTTTACAGGCTTTGATCTTTGACAGCGTGTTTAACTCCTTTAGGGGAATTATCGCTTATTTCAAAATTCAGAACGGCACGATTCGAAAAGGGGAAAAAGTAAAATTTGTAAATACAGGCGCCTTTTATAATGCAGATGAGATTGGTGTGCTGCGGTTAAAACCAGAACCACGTCAGGAATTGAGCACAGGCGATGTTGGGTATATTATTTCAGGCATTAAAAGCGCCAAAGAAGTAAAAGTAGGTGACACAGTTACTCATTTCGACCGCCCTTGCACAGAAGGCATTCAAGGTTTTGAGGAAGTGAAGCCAATGGTATTCGCTGGAATTTATCCTGTAGATACTGATGATTTTGAAGAGCTGCGTTATAGCATGGAGAAACTCCAGTTGAATGACGCTTCTTTAACTTGGGAGCCTGAATCGTCGTTGGCATTGGGCTTTGGTTTTCGATGCGGCTTTTTAGGAATGCTGCACATGGAAATTGTGCAGGAGCGTTTAGAACGTGAGTTTAACATGACAGTTATTACAACGGTTCCCAACGTTTCGTATATCGCTTACCAAACAAATGGCGATGTGGTGACAGTGAATAACCCAAGCGATTTACCCGATCCGGGTAGGATTGATTATATTGAAGAGCCCTACATTAAAGCCAATATAATTACCAAATCCGACTTTATAGGCCCGGTAATGAGCCTGTGCATCGAAAAACGCGGGCAAATCGTGACGCAAAATTATTTAACGGCAGACCGTGTTGAGTTGGTTTTTGAAATGCCCTTGGGCGAAGTGGTATTCGATTTTTTCGACAGACTAAAATCTATCTCAAAAGGTTATGCATCTTTTGATTACCACCCAATAGGTATGAGAGAAGCCGATTTGGTGAAGTTGGATATTCTGTTAAAGGGCGAGCCGGTAGATGCTCTGTCCTGCCTCATTCACAGGAGCAATTCGTATCAATTTGGTAAAAAGATTTGCGAGAAATTAAAAGAACTGATCCCAAAACAGCAATTTGAAATTCCGATCCAGGCGGCAATAGGTGCTAAGATCATTTCCCGTGAAACCATTAGTGCCATCCGCAAAGATGTTACCGCAAAATGTTACGGTGGAGACATTAGCCGTAAACGTAAATTGCTCGAAAAACAAAAAGAGGGTAAGAAGCGGATGAAACAGGTAGGGAATGTAGAAATACCGCAGAGCGCGTTTATGGCGGTGTTAAAATTAAACGATTGAACATTGAACAAAGCAAAAAAACTAATTGTTGCTTTAAAGCGCTTAATGAAAGAGCCTTCGTTACTTAATCTGCTCATTGATGATCCGGATCAAAGCAAAAACGAAGTAATTTCCAAATACCAGCTAGCCTTAGGTTTTAACGAAATAAATTTTTTTGACTTAGTTGCAGACGGTAATTTAAAATTGCCCCTATTTACTTTCGGCGGCGGCGGCTCTATGCCAACAGATTTGTTATTACTGTGCGCGCTTGCCAAAAAAAAAGTCGGCTGTACTTATTTTGAAATAGGAACTTGGCGCGGCGAAAGCGCGTATAACGTCTCGCAGTTTGTTGCAACCGTATATACCTTAAATCTTGGTGTTGAAGAATTAAAACAACTTAAACAAACGAAACAATACATTGACCAGATTGGTCTTTTCTCAAAAAATTTACGTAACGTCAGCCATTTATCGGGCAACTCTTTTACTTTTAATTTTAGCGCTTACGAGAATAAAATCGATCTTGTATTTGTAGATGGCGACCACCGTTACACCGCAGTTGTAAACGACACGCAAAAAGCTTTTAAGTTGCTAAAAGATAAAAGTTCCATAATTGTATGGCACGATTACGCGTCGACGCCCGATGAGTTGCGTTACGAGGTAATATTAGGCATTTTAGATGGCGCTCCTAAATGGGCACACAAACATATTTATAAGGTTAGCAATTGCCTCTGCGCGGTTTATTACCCTTTTGATGTAGTCTCGAAACCATTTACGTATCCAGGACAAATCTCGAAGATGCTAAGCGTTGAACTTTTATTGATAAAATAACCGTTTTCAACCCGGTTAAAAAAGAAATTTTTTGTCTTGAATAGTGTAAAGTACAAAAGATCGCAAAAGCGCGAGTTTCTTGAGTGTGCTATCTTCTTTACGTGGTTTAATAGACAGATCCAACCTTTACTCCCCCAATGCCCCGCGTTTCTTGCGCCTCGCCAATTAATTATACCATCTTGATTTGTAAATTTGTTCAAAGGACAACGAACAAATCAAAGATGGTATTGTGCCGAAGGAAAATAATTGCACTAAATTATTTTTCCTTTTGATGAAATTTGCTAGGCAAACGACAATTATCCCTCAGAGTTGTAATATTCGTACCTGAACTTCGCTACATTGAATCCCACACTTTTCAACCCCTTAATTGTTCACAAAAGCTGTAACCAAACCACATTGCTAGCATTATGCTGTTTAATTTTATAAGATGCGTTTAATCCTATTCTTTACTCTTTTCACGTCTGCCTTTCAATTGTATTCACAACCCAAACAAGAGTTTTATGATGTAGAGCAAACAAAACTAAAATCAGAAACCGACTACTACAAAGGCATGCCTAATGGCCAGTTTACAGAGTTTTACAGATCAGGAAACGTAAGCAGAAAAGGATATTATACATTCGGAAAAGAAGACAGCACCTGGATTTTCTACTATGAGGACGGTAGTAAAAAAGGCGTGGAACGCTTTTCAGGGGGAAAAAAAATGGGAACCAATGTGTATTATTACAAAAGCGGTAAAATCGCTCAAATAACACGTTACGTGGTGGTTGGCAAATTAGCAAAGGAGTTACCCGACAGCACTTGGACCTCTTTTTATGAAAATGGCGCTGTAAAAAGTAGAGAAGTGTTTGCGGCAGGGAAAAAAGAAGGCGAGTGGCTTTACTTACACGATAATGGTAAGATTGAAAGCCAAGGCGTTTTCGAAAATGATAAAAGGGTTGGAAAAGTAGAAACTTTTTTTAAGTCAGGAAAAGTAGCTGCTATACAAAATTATTGCAACGGCAACCCTTGTGGCGAATGGGAAGAGTATTATGAAAACGGGCAGAAAAAATTTATTAAAGAATATAAAGATTCAATTCTTTACCTCAACGAACTTTGGGACACAAAAGGTAGGCAGTTAATTTCGGGCGGGAACGGGAGTCTTACCGCCAACTATGATAATGGAATCATCCGAGCTATGGGTTTTTACAAAGATGGTTTGCAGGATGGTGTCTGGCGTTTTTTTCACCTCAACGGCGAGCTTGATTACGAAGCCACTCATGAAACAGGCATTTTAAATGGTTATTATTCTTCATATTATCAGAATCACAATTTAAAAAGTGAAGGCAATTTTTCGGGTAATAAAAAAAATGGTATTTGGAAGTTCTATACCCCAGCAGGTAAAATGGAAATGAAAGGCACATTAAAAGACAATTTGCGTGACGACAAGTGGACTTATTATTACTCAAACGGAAAAGTAGAAAGTGAAGGGTATTTTCTGAACGATAAACAAAACGCCACTTGGGATTATTTTTACAGGGGAGGTGAAAAATGGAGGCAGGGAAATTACAGCGATGGGATTAAAACCGGAACCTGGACTACTTGGTATGAAAATGGCAAAAAATTACAGGAAGGGCCTTATGTAAACGGCAAAGAAAATAATTTGTGGTTGAGTTGGTGGGATAACGGCGCAAAAAAAGATGAAGGCAATTTTAAAGATGCCACGCTTATCGGTCTTTGGCAAGGTTGGTTCAGCAACAATAAACGCAATTACATCGGCACTTATAACAACAAAGGAAATAAGACGAACACTTGGAATTATTATTTTGAAAGCGGTAAACCAAGAGAAGTTGTGACCTACGTTAATGGCATTAAAAACGGCAAATACGCTCAATGGTTTGAAAGGGGAGGTTTTGTTGATTCAGAGGGAAAATACAGACGCGGCCATCAAAACGGCGAATGGCGTTATTATTTTGAAACCGGCGGCATAAATAGAACCCAACGTTTTACAAACGGTAAACTTAGCGGAAAAACAATTACTTATTACCCTAATGCTAAAATCATGAGTATATCAAATTACGCTATCATCAACGACAGCAGAAGAGGGAAAGCGCAAAGCGTGCCAGATGGTGAGTGGATTTTTTATGATAAAAACGGCAAAGAAATTAACAGGATGAATTATCGAAATGGCGTAAAAAAGTAAACGATATTTTGTATATTTGCTAAGACAGCTTTTATGACAAAGATCCTTTATAGAATTATAATTTTATTTTTCTTTTTTACCGTTTCCTGCAACAATACCGAGAAATCTGAAGACTTAGTGCCGGAAGACGACTTTACAATAGAGGCCGTAAAGGAAACAAAGTTTAACGCCGAACATGTATTTAGCGCTCTGCCGGATCGCAAAATTATTTTGTCTTTGATCGAAGAAAACAAAATCGAATACAACCCCGACTTTTTAAACGATCCCAATTCGGTAAATAAATATACCGTTGAATTTTTTAAAGCCCTGAATCTTGGCGCTTATGGCTCTGATTTAAACATTGCGAGTTCTTTTGACCAAACACAAGAGAGTATGGTTTTTTTAAAATGCGTAAATGTTTTGGCTGGGAGTCTCGGTGTAAATAATGTTTTTGACGAAAGCTTGTTTGATCGCATTAAAGAGCAATCTGGGAATAAGGACTCCATTCTTGAAATTATAATTGGGGCGTTTAAAAAAGTCGATGAAACACTTAAATACAATAATAGACCTGCAACCTCAGGTTATATTCTTGCCGGCTGCTGGATTGAAGGTTTGTATGTTTCGTGCCAAATGGCAATCTCCAACAATAACGAAAAAATAATCAAAGCAATTATTGCTCAAAAAGAGTCTTTAAAACATCTCATTCTTATGCTGGAGTCGTCGCCGCTAAATGACAATTCCAAATTGGTGATTTCCGACATGAAACAGTTGTACAATGCGTTTGTGGAAGCTGAAAGCAAAAAGATATATGACAAATCTACGCTTGAACCCATCAGTAAAGAGGTGGCGGCGCTCCGCAAAAAAATAACGCTCGGAGCCTGAATGCTTTTAACCTTTTTTCAAGTATTACAACCCCAGAGATAGGGCATTTATTTTTAACTTAGAGCTTGATTGTTACGGAACAGTTATGTTTCCGAAACACAAACCCGATAAAAATAACATGGATATACTGTCTAGAAACAAGATCGCGACCGGTTATGATAATTAAAAAAAACTATACCTGTCTATGAAAAAAATTGTTTTCCTAATCGCGATCTTTTCATTCTGCATAAAAACCTACGGCTCTTATCTTTTAATTCCCATGGATGAGACACAAAAAAATCATTTAAAAGCTTATGGACTGGCCTTCTGGGCACTAAAAGGAGAGCTTGAAATCCATTGGCTTTTAAATTACCGCGGTGGCAGTTTTATGATTCCAAACGCAAAAGCAGTTTCCAACGAATGTACAATTAGAGGTATCTCATTTGAAACCGTGAGCAATGCGCAAGGCAGTTCTGTCCTTTCAGAAATAGCCAATCCCGAAGTAAACCAAGACGCCGTAAAGCTAGAAAAGGCCCCAAGGATTGCGGTTTATTCTCCAAAAGGAAAACAGCCCTGGGACGACGCGGTGACCCTTGTTTTGAAATACGCAGAAATACCCTACGAGGTTATTTACGATGAAGAAGTGTTTCTTGACAAGTTAAAGGATTACGACTGGTTGCACCTGCACCATGAAGATTTTACCGGACAGTACGGTAAATTCTACGCACAGTTTCAAAATGCGGCTTGGTATCAAAACGAAGTGAAAGAAAATGAGCTAATGGCAAAAAAACTGGGCTTTACCAAAGTGTCTTTAATGAAACTCAACAGCGCGAAAAAAATAAAGGATTTTGTTTTCAACGGCGGTTTTTTATTCGCGATGTGTAGCGCATCCGACAGTTACGATATAGCTCTAGCGGCAGAAGGGGTGGATATTTGTGAATCTATCTTTGATCACGACCCGGCAGACAGATCCGCAAATTCAAAAATAGATTTTTCAAAAGGCTTTGCTTTCGAAAACTATAAGTTAAGTATGAGTCCCATGGAGTATGAATATTCGACTATCGACACCTATCAAACCAGGCAAAGTCAACACGACATTACACAAAAAACCGATTTATTTACACTATTCGAATTCTCAGCCAAGTGGGATCCTGTTCCAACAATGCTGTGCCAAAATCACACAAGTACAATACAGGGTTTTTGGGGACAAACAGCTGCTTTCAACAAACAATACATTAAAAAAAATGTGCTCATTATGGGTGAAGCAAAAGCCTTTGGCGAAGCGCGATACATTCATGGTGAAATAGGCAAAGGTACTTGGACTTTTTACAGTGGCCACGATCCCGAAGATTACCAGCACCGTGTTGAAGAACCGCCAACAGATCTTTCTTTACATCCAAACTCTCCAGGATATCGTTTAATTTTAAATAATATTTTATTTCCCGCCGCTAAAAAGAAAAAACAAAAAACGTAATTTCGGCCTATTAAATTTATTCTCAAAATAATTGTTTCTGCAATAGCGGTATTTATCGCCGCTAATTTTTTACCCGGTATAAAACTCGACAATTACCAGTCAGCCTTGCTGGTTGCCATTGTGTTGGCTTTTTTAAACGCTATTGTAAAGCCTATTCTTACTGTACTAACCATCCCTATTACGGTTTTAACGCTTGGATTATTTTTGTTAGCTATTAATGCGTTCATTATTATTTTTGCCGAGAAGCTGGTTCAAGGATTTCACGTTAAAAATTTTGGTTGGGCTCTGCTCTTCAGTGTCATACTTTCAGTATTTACCGGGATTTTAAACGCGCTATTTGGCGTAAATAAAAAGGAAGAATAAAAATTGTTGCAACGACGTGATTATTCGACTTTATTGTAAGCAGCCGGAATTTCTAAATTGGCATCTTGTGGCGTTTTTTTATCTACTTTAATTACCTCGAGCTTGGAAATAGCTTTACCATCGCTGATCCGTTTCTCTTCACTTAACAAAGGCATGCTTCCGACTGGGAGGTCTTTTATTTGAATAAAATAAATACTTTGTTTGTACTTACTATTCCAGAGTTTCATCATGGGCGAAAAAAAAGTGAATTTTTCATCAGCAATCCAATAGGTGATAATCGTATTTTCCTCGTTGTTTTTTACGATGTATTCTCTGCACTTAATTCCCGCGACAGATCTCGTGTTTTTTCCTTTCACAACATCATACACACCTTTCAAAAGAGGAGGAGTTTCGTTGGCATGCTCCCCCCACAATTTTCTTTTGTGACTTACAAATTTCATTTTTTTTTGTGGTAGGTCAAAAATATAACTACCTTCCATAACGGGTGTAAATTTCACATAGTTATCGAGTTTTACGATTTTATTTTTCACAAAATAAACATTACGGGTTGTGTCTTTTAAAGTGTAATATTTAAATTCTATACTTCCGTTAAAATCCTGCGCATTTATTTTTATTAGATTTAGAGCGATCAGCAAGGCGATCAAAATATTTTTCATCAACTGGGTTTGAGGACACTAAATTATGTATTTTAGGTACACTAATAGTTTAAATGAATAATAATTCACAAATCTTAGGAATTGAAGGTGAAAAAATCGCCCAAAAACATCTCATTAAACAAGGTTACAAAATTCTTGAAACCAACTGGCGTTTTAAAAAACTTGAAATTGACATTATTTGTTGCAAAGAACTTGTGATAGTTTTTGTTGAAGTGAAAGCCCGCTCCAGCAGTATCTTCGGAGAACCGGAAGTTTTTGTAACGCCTAAAAAACAACGTTTTTTGATTTCTGCCGCTAATCAGTACCTCTTAGAAAACAACATCGAGCTCGAGTCGAGGTTTGATGTGATCGCCGTTGTTTGGCATAACAATAAAAGCTTGCTAAACCAAATTGAAGGCGCATTTTACCCTGCCGTTCTTTAATCAAATTTTCGGCGCGCGCTTAAATTTTATATCGTAAATTTGTTCAACGTTAATTTAACGTAAAGCTAGGGATAAACCCCCTGCAGTTAATAAACTTACCTTAAACACATTATGCGCAAACCAACAAATTCAGGCGGGGCTTCCGGAAAAGGAAAACCTTATAGAGGCAAAGACTCTGAACGAAGTGAAAGGAAATCACCAAGCACCCGGTCATTCGGCAACAGACCTTCACCAGCTGGAAAATCTTTCAGCGGGAGAAACTCAAGTAGCGAAGGGGTAGAAGAAAGAACGCGTGGCAACGCCGACCGAGCAGAACGGTCCTCAGCTCGCGGAAAATCTAAACCGTTTAGCTTAGACGATAAACCGGCAAGAAATTTCGACCGTGCAGATTCTAAGCCCGCCTATAAAAAAAGAACCCCTGAAGAAAGACCCGCTTCAGGCAGGAAACCTAAACCTCGTAATTTTGACGACAAGCCACGCAGAAGTTTTGAGAACACAGACCAAAAGCCCGTATTTAAGAAAAATTCACGCGAAGAAAACACCTATGGAACTGATAAATTTGCCGGAAGAACTTCAAAACCACGCAGTTTTGAGGAAAAGCCTCGAAGAAAGTTTGAAAGTTCTGAGGACAGAATCGCTTTTAATAAAGAAGCGCAAGAAAATAGACCTTCAGACGGTGAAAGGAAGCCGCGCAAGGAGTTTGGCAATGCAGATAACAAAAGAGAAAAACCCGCAGGAGCCAAATTCGACAGCAACGCCCGAAAATATGGTGCTCCAAAATACAGCGATAACAGCGTTCCTGAGCGTAAAACACGCTTAAGAGAACGTGATGATGAGGCAATAAAACGTGTAAAGTTTGATGATTTTGAAGAAGGAAAGGTTTTTTCTAATTCAGAAAAAAACAAAACTGCAACAAAAAATAAACCCTCGAAAAATAAAACCAAATACAAAAAACCAACTTCTAAATCTAACCCGCAAACTGGTGATGGCCTCACGCGCTTAAACAAATATTTATCCAACGCGGGTGTTGCTTCTAGACGAGATGCTGATACGCTGATTCAGAGTGGCGTTGTTAAAGTAAACGGCGTTGTGATTGACCAATTGGGTTACAAAATTAGCGAAGGCGACAAAGTGACTTATGGCGACGCCGCAGTAAAGGGCGAACGCAAAGTTTACCTTTTATTAAACAAGCCCAAAGATTATATCACGACTGTTGATGATCCGCAGGAAAGGAAAACCGTGATGGAATTGGTGTCAAAAGCCTGTAAAGAACGCATATACCCTGTTGGGCGTCTTGACAGAAATACAACAGGATTGTTATTGTTTACTAACGATGGCGAAATGACGACTAAATTAACCCATCCTAAATTCGGCGTTAAAAAGGTGTACCATGTGAGCTTAAATAAGGGGTTAAAACCGGAAGATTTTAAAGCTATTTCGGAGGGATTAGAATTGGAAGACGGCACTGTAAAAGCAGATGATCTTGCCTTTGTAGGCGAAGGAAAAAAAGAGATCGGCATAGAAATACATAGCGGGCGAAACCGCATTGTGCGGAGAATTTTCGAACAGCTCGGTTATGATGTACTTAAGCTCGACAGAGTAGTATTTGCAGGGCTAACTAAAAAAGATTTGCCTAGGGGGAAACATAGGTTTTTAACGGGTAAAGAGATCAGTTTTTTACAGATGATCGGCTAAATTTTAGTAATTTTAATAACTAATCAACTAATCTTGAAACAAAATTATGTGTGGAATTGTAGCATACATTGGTAGAAGAGAAGCTTATCCCATATTATTAAAAGGCCTGCAGCGTTTAGAATATCGGGGTTATGATAGTGCTGGCGTTGCCATGATCAACAAAAATGGTGAATTGAACGTGTTTAAACGTAAGGGAAAGGTAAGTGATCTTGTTGCATTTACAAAAGACAAAGATGTTGGCGGTGATATTGGCATTGGTCACACCCGATGGGCTACGCACGGCGAACCCAACGACGTTAATTCACATCCACATTTTTCACAAAGCGGCGACCTTGTAATGATTCATAATGGAATCATTGAAAATTATGCTTCTATTAAAGAGGGGCTTAAAAAAAGAGGGCATCAGTTCGTTTCCCAAACCGACACCGAAGTGCTGATACATTTAATTGAAGAAATTCAAGTGCACGAAGGCATGAAACTCAGTTACGCGGTTCAAGCAGCATTAAACCAAGTAATTGGCGCTTACGCAATCGTGGTGATCGACAAAAAAGATCCGAATGTACTTGTTGCAGCGAAAAAAGGAAGCCCCATGGTAATCGGGATTGGCGCCGATGATTTTTTCATCGCCTCAGACGCTTCGCCGATTATTGAATATACAAAAAACGTGGTGTATTTGGAAGACGAGCAGGTAGCTGTTCTTCGCAGAGATCATCCATTGAAAATCCGCAATCTGAAAGATAAAGAAATAACGCCTTATGTGCAGGAGCTAACGCTCGAGTTAGAATCGATCGAAAAAGGCGGATACGATCACTTTATGTTAAAAGAAATCTATGAACAGCCGCGCTCGGTGTTAGATAGCATGCGCGGCCGTTTAAACGCTCACGAGGGTGAAATCAAAATGGGCGGAATTACAGATCACGAGAAAAAATTCGAAAAAGCAAAACGTATTATTTTTATCGCTTGCGGCACTTCTTGGCATGCCTGCCTTGTAGCCGAATATTTATTCGAAGAATTTGCAAGGGTGCCAGTTGAGGTGGAATACGCGTCTGAATTCAGGTACCGAAACCCAGTAATTTATCAAAACGATATCGTCATCGCCGTCTCTCAAAGTGGCGAAACGGCCGACACCTTGGCAGCCTTAGAGTTGGCCAAGTCAAAAGGAGCAACTGTTCTTGGCGTTTGTAATGTAGTAGGTTCTTCTATTGCACGAGCAACCCATGGAGGCTGTTACACGCATGCAGGCCCAGAAATTGGCGTTGCTTCCACAAAAGCATTTACAGCCCAAATTACGGTTTTAACATTAATGGCTCTACAAACCGCCCATATCCGTGGTACCATGTCTGAAAGCCGCTATCGCCAACTTTTGTACGAAATGGAAGCTATTCCTTCAAAAATTGAAGAAGTATTAAAATTAAACGACTGGCTTCGCGAAATCGCTTTTATTAATAAAGACAGCCGCAACGCCCTCTATCTGGGTCGCGGTGTATCCTTCCCTGTTGCTCTCGAAGGAGCGCTTAAGTTGAAGGAAATTTCTTACATCCATGCCGAAGGGTATCCAGCGGCAGAAATGAAACATGGCCCTATTGCTTTGATCGATGACGAAATGCCTGTGTTTGTAATTGCCACGAAAGGAGCTAACTACGAAAAGGTTGTCAGCAATATCCAAGAAGTAAAAGCCCGCAAAGGAAAAATTACAGCTGTTGTTACCTCTGGCGATGAAGAAGTTAAATCTATGGCTGACTATGTGATTGAAATTCCTGAAACCGATGAATTCCTCGTGCCATTAATCTCTGTGATTCCTTTACAGTTGTTATCTTACCATATCGCTGTGATGAGAGGCTGTAACGTTGACCAGCC
>Ga0105048_10014714_pt1 | contig 12173 bp, 2 predicted proteins | sample MAT05_FD_78382 | JGI IMG/M metagenome (GOLD analysis project Ga0105048, IMG submission 78382) | Freshwater microbial communities from Lake Fryxell liftoff mats and glacier meltwater in Antarctica - MAT-05 | ecosystem: Environmental > Aquatic > Freshwater > Ice > Liftoff microbial mat | place... | reverse complement strand
CAATATCGCTGAGCGCGCTGCACATGCCGATCACAAACGTAAACATCGCATTGAAACAGGCCAGCACTTTTTGAACGATGGGCGAAGCTGCCGCGATGCCGTTGGCGCTCGTGATCGTGCTTACCCTCGTTCCTGCCACTGTAGATGAAGGCAATAGTTGAGATGGATATTGCCCCTCGGCCACCCGAATGATGATGGTGACGGGAATGGCCGCCACGAGCGTGGCCAGATTCAACAAGGTCAGCGGCTCGCCAAACAGCGTTTGATACAACCATGTGATCACCGGAATTTCAATCTCGGCGTTCAACACCGCCAGCACGGCCGCAATCGCATCGTCAATCAAGGCCAGAATGCCGTCTACAAATGCATTGGCAATGGCCAGCGCGCCGACCAGCAACACCTCCAAAATATCCAGCAGCGTCGTCAACAACGTCGTAAAAAATTGGCTGATGGAGCCGGCCGTGAACAACTTGCCAAAATCGGCTTTGAGCTGATTCAAGCTCTGGCCCAGATCGTTGTCGTCGTTAAGGCGGGCTACAAATGTCGTGAAAAAATCGGCCAGTGGATCAGCCGTTGCAGCGGCCACCTGCAGCGTGCCAGTGCTGGCCGACGGCAGGCCGCTCTTCATCTTCTGCATGCCCCAGCCGCATTGCGTCGCATGCGAGGGGTCGCTGTTGTTCGCGCCGGTGTTGAACAACGTGTGCGGCGTCGCACCCGCGCCCTTCAAATTGCTGATCTGATCGCTCTGCCCCAGATCGGCCCGAAGCTGATTAAACAGGCTCTTGATGGTGTCCTCGCCCTGTTTGAAAAAGCCATCCACCGCCGGAATGACATTGGCTTTGATGGTGGCGGCCATCGCACTAATCTGCGTGTTGAACTGCTGCACCAGCCAGCGATGCGTCCACATGATCTCGCCAAAGTGGAACACCACGCTCAGCGCCGCAATCACGTCTTCGATCAACTTCACCAGCATTTTGAAGAAGCTGCCAATGGCCGAGGCAATATCGTCCACGACTTTGACGATGGCCTTGAATATCTGCTCGACCCCATCCACGATGAGCCGAATGCCCACCATGATCTCGTCGGCCACCGTCACAATGATGTGAGTAATCGCCGCCGCCACGCCCTTCAGCCAGTTCCAAAAATCGGTGAAGATGTTGTGGGTGCCGCGCACGGCCAACCCGCCATGAACGCTTTGCCCACGCAGCGCCGTCTCCCACGGCGGATTCACACTCGGCGGCGGCAACGCATCCAGCGCGGCCTGCGCATCGGTGTGGTGCACGACATGGAGCACCGCTGCCGTGCTCGGCTGCCCCTGACTCTGGATGAAAATGAGGCCGGTGGGCTGTTGCACTGTGGTGAGCCGTTGGGCCGGCACGTTGGCCGGGAAGTAACCCATCCCCGCCAGGTCGTTATACGCGGTGTATTTGGGCGGCGGCGCAGTGGTGGCCAGCCCCACAAATGCCTTGGAGCGAATCGCCCGCTGTGCCGATTGGCGGCCACCTGCGTGCAGCATCAGCCGGCTAAACAAGGTCGCGGCCGAGTTGGCCGCACCGCCACTGCCAAAGCCGACGCCGCTTTTCATCTGCTCAATGGCCGTGGCGCAGTTTTGGGGCTGGCCGGCGCTGGTCTCGGCGCTGGTAAACAAGGGCGTCGGTGCGGCCCCCTTGACCGCGGCATACGACGTGGCCGTGGTCAGGTTCACCTTGTCGGGGTCGGCATCGCTGTCGACGGCATGCGCCGTGGACACGCGGCCGTGAAACTCGTGGTCGGGGTTCACGACGATGCGCTCATACGGGTCCATGAAGCCCGCCCACACCCGCAGCGCCGGCACATACAGATCAGGCACATCACTGCCATCGGGTTTGGCGTAACCACTGGTAATGACCAGTGCGCCATCGACGCCGGTTTTGACGGTAGCAAATTGGGCATCGCCGGGGCCGACCTCGTAGGCGACGCCGTCCACCTGAATCGTCATCGGCTGTTCAGCCCATACCTTTACCGCCTCATGCGCAATCGGCTTCTTCTGGTCATCGACCACAGTCAGGTGGGTTTGATAACGCGCGCGTGAAGGTGGAATGGGATTGTCTGCATCAAGCGAGCTTGCCCTAAGCGAAGCCGAAGGGTCAGGATCCTGCATCATCTGGCTCTCGATGATGAAGTCGCGCAGTGCCTGCGGCAGCGCATCCACCCGTATCCCAAAGACTTGTGACACCTGATCGCCATTTATGGGAGCGCCACCGCCGGCCGCAAACACCACGCCGTTTGAAACCCCTTGCGACAGGTTCCAGATGTAGGTGACGCCAGTGGGCACGGCCGCGTGTCGGCCACTGGCTGGGTCATAGCCATACAAGCTCGGCGGCGGCGGGTTGGGATTGCCACTCACCGCATACAGGCCATACAACACGGTGACGCCGCCGCTGGGGTCTTTGTAGAGTATCGGCGCAGTGAAGATCAGGGTTTGCGGGGCCGTGATGTAGGGCGTGTTGTCCACGGCTTGCAAGCTGGCATTCAACGACCACAGGTTGCCGGCCGTATCGGCAAACCATATTCGGCTGGCTGTCGACGCAGGGCCATTGCTCGATGCGCCTGCGCCGAGGCGCGTGCCGTCGTCGTAGGTCAGGCAGGTGAGGGCAGCCGCACCGCCGGGCAATGTGAGCGTGCGATTGCGCGACACATCGGGCAAGCCGTTGCTGTCCAGGGCGATGGCCCAGATGGTGTGATAGGTGTTCAGCCACACGGCCGGCGTCGCCGTGGCTTGTCCATCGCCACCCGTCGCCATCATCGTGCCGAGAACCGGCGGGAAGATGATTTTGGTGACATCGACATTGCCATCGGTGCCGAGCACATGCGCGGCCATGTTGCCGCCACTGGCCGCATCGCAGGTGAAGATGCCACCGACGTTGGTCACGCTCCCTTGATATTGTGCGGTCACGTCCCAGACCATGCCGTAGATCCGACCGTTGCTGATGAGCGGCGTGGAAACGCGACCGGTTTGTCCGCCCGAAAACCCTGTCGCGACCTTCCACTTTGGCGTGATGGGCTGACCTTGCTTTGACGCTGCCAGAACCGCACTGGTATCAAACATGTAGAGCGCGTTGGTGCGGTCGCCAACGCACAGTTGGGTGCCGTTCAGAGCCGGCGTCGCGTCGAGGCCGGTTGCCGTTTGGAACGTCCACTGCACCGCCAACGTGCGCGCATCCAGTGCAATGAGATGGCCGGGGGCCGCGTTGTTGTAGGGGTCGCCGAGAACGGCCGTGCCGAAATAGATCAATTCGTGGACCGGATCGAACACAATGCCGGTGTATTCGAGTGCAGTGCTGGCCGGCGTCATGCTGGCGGTTTCAACGCCAGTGTGCGCGTCGAGCGAGACGATGCGCACGGCCATATCGCGGTTGCCATTCAGTTGGGTCAGTTGCACAAAATACAGCCGGCCCAGACCCTGTGCCATGGGCGACGTCCCAAGCAGGGTGTATGGCGCGGCTGTCTTAAACATATACGGCGAGTCGTACTTGTAAATCAGGCTGCTGCCATCAGCCTGTTGCGCCAGACAGTGCGCGGCACCAAAGCCGGTGCTGGCCACCTTTTGCACGGCCGTGGTGATGCCGGGTTTGATGGGGACGCCGGCCGATGCCGCAGTCGCCTCGGAGATCAACCGAAACGCGTTGGCATTGGCGCTGTTGCAATGCCACAGGGTGCCATCGGCATTCGCAGCGATATGAGTTGGAGCCGGTATGCCGGCCCCCAGACTCACCGCCACCAGCCCTTTGAGCGGGTCGAAGCGGTGCACGCCGTTGTTCACATCGCGCACCCACACATGCCCGGCACCGCCAGCCGCCACCTGGCTCAGACCCGCCGAATGGGTCGCGAGAATTTGCCACTGGCCGTTGAACCATTGCCACAAGCGACCGGCACTGCTGCCGCACAGATAGGTGCTGCCATCGCCGCCCGACGCGACCGAGATCACACCGTTGCCGGCAATGTCACGCGCGATCCAGGTGTCGCCATCATGTTGCACCGCACCGCCGCTCTGAGTCGCGGCCCACAAATTGCCCACCCGGCCGCTGGGCGCGTGGTTCAACACCGGGTGCCAGGTCGCCGGCCAATTCGTGTTTACAGCGCCGATGTATTCGGGCGTGACTGGGACTGTGTTCGCGGCGCTAAACCCCGCCACCATTGGGCCGTTGTAGAGCACGACATTGCCGGCCTGGGTAAACGCCGCATCAATCCCCGTCGCAGCCCACCCCATCGGCATGCGGTTTTGCCACGGCACATAGCTGCTGAGTGGCGCTGGTGACGCCGTGACTGTTTGCGTTTGCAAATTGGCTAGAATGAATTCGTCGCCGCGCAAGAACATCACCGTCTCGCTGCCGTCGGAATGCACGGCGTCGATGACACCGGCCGCCCACTCGTCAGTCTGCGGCCAGTTCACCAGATCGATGAGCTTCTGGCGCGCTTGCGGCCCATCCGCCGGCAGATACCAGCCGCCGCGAAAGAAGATCAAATTGCCAGCCACATTGGCCGCGCCAGTGAGGCCGAGTTTGAACGAGTCGGGCAGATTTAGCCACGCCGTGCCGATTTTTTGGATGGCGCTGATGCTGCCGCCAAACGGCGCGGTCACACACTCGTCGCCCTTGAACCAGTAGTAGGTGCTGCCGATCCAGGCTGCGGCATCCAACCCATCGCCGTGCACATTCCACTGCTGCTGCTGCGGGTCGAACAGGTGCGGCGCGCCGCTGGTGTCGATGGCCCACACGGTGCCGTCCCAACCCATCGAGAGATCGGCGGCCGGCTTGCCCAGCATCAGGGTCGAAGGGATGGCACTGAAGGTGGGTTGCGGCAGCACGCGGTTGGCAGCCGTCGCATCGGCCAAAGCCTGCTCTGGTGCAGGTGCTGCGATGCTGACGAGCGAAGCCGCGGCCACGGCAGTCACGCCGAACACATTGAGTTTGAGGAATTGCCGGCGGGTGATGGGTTGGGATTTCATCGAAAATAATGAAAATTAATGGGGCAGGGTCATCGCTGTTCCACTCACTGGCTTTTTCACCAGCAAAAAACTGCCACGAGCTTTGTCACAGAACCCCCGACCCCTAAAGGGGAGTCCGCTGATGAACTCAGCGACTCCCCTTTAGGGGTCGGGGGTCTCCGAAGCGGAACTCAATCTAAGCCTAAGCGCATTGATGGATTCTCAAATGCTCTATACCCAACATTTCATTTCACAGCCTTGCGCACAAACACGCCCTCTTTGTGGATGTTGAGGTTCTCCACCTCGACACGCATAGCCTGGCCGTCCGGCGCAACGGTGAAGAAGACGCCGGTGGTGCCGACGGCATTTTCACCCTGCGTTTCATAGGTGAACGTGTCGCGGTCATAGTGGGTGAGGACGCTGGTTTGCTTGGCCGGCCCCTCCACAATGGCCAGTCCCTTGTCTTTGGCAATGATCTCGATCTCGCCAAAGAAATCATTCTCGTAGGTGCCGGTGTAGGCATCCAGCGCCAGCGCCGGCTTGGGTGTGGCAGGCGGCTTGGAATAATCGCGGCCCAGAATGACGCCGACGGCCGAGGGGTCGCTCAGGCGCTGCTTGTAGAGCGCGACCCAATCCTGGGTGAGTTTGCCATACACGGCCAGGTCGATAAACGCCGCAGCCAACCCCTCGGCCACGCCGATGGGATAGGCATTGGTCAGCACGATGACGCCGAGCTCCTCCTGCGGCATCAGCACCACGTTGGTGCCGACACCCAACGCAAACGCGCCGGAGTGCGCCAGCCGCAACTTGCCCTCGCTGGTATAGCTCACTCCCCAACCCAGGCCATAGAACCCGGGGAGCTCGTTAAATGGATTGAAGCCGGTGAGCATGTGCGGGTGGTGCGTCTCGGCCAGCGCCGCTGCATCCACAATTTGCTCGCCCGCGAACTTGCCGCCGCTAATCTGGAAGCGCATCCACTGAGCCAGATCGTTGGGTGAGGAGCTGACACCGGCGGCCGGGGTTTGTGCATTCGCATCGCGCACAAACTTCTGGGCCCATTTGCCGCCATCTCGCACATGGCTCAGGGCCTTGTTCGTGCGGCTCTCAAAATCTTCGAAGCGCGAACTGGTTGACTTCATACCCAGCGGCCCATACAGCTTGTCCTGCGAGAGCGCTTCCCACTCGGCACCGGCTGCCTTGGAGGCCGCAAATGCTGCGATGGACATGCCGAAGTTGTTATAGGCGTAGCCGGTTCGGAAACTGCTGTCGGGCCGGCAATAACGCAATCTGTGAATGACTTCCTCGCGGGTGTAGCCCATGTCCTCGGCCAGATCGCCGGCGTGGTCGGGCAGGCCGCTGCGGTGGCAATACAAATCGCGCACGGTAATCTCGCGGGTCACCCACGGATCAAACATCTCGAAGGATGAATCAATATCGCTGATGCGAGTGTCCCAGTTAATCACGCCCTCGCCCACCAACGCCGCCACCACGCCCGAGCCGATGGGCTTGGATACGGACGCCAGTTGAAACACCGTGTCGGCATCGACGAGATCGGGCTTGCCGACGACGCGCACGCCGAAGCCTCTGGCCAGCAGCACCTGGTCTTTGTAGACCACGGCAATGCCAATGCCAGGGATGCCGGTGGCTTTGAGTTCCTGGGCGGCCAGCTTTTCCAACTGCGCCGCAGCCTGCTTCACCCGCTCGGGAGTGGCCTGGGCCAGGGGAGCCTGGGCCGCTAGGGTTGCGGCCGGTGCGGCGTGGGCCGCTTGTGGCGCGCCGCCCAACATCGACGCCAGTGCCAGCGCACCTGCGCCAGCGCCGGTGGTTTTAAACAGTTGTCTGCGGGTTACGGATTGATTTAGCATCGTGTGTGTTTCTCCTGAAGTTATTGGGTGCTGGGTGATTGATTGGCCGCTGAAACCAGCATGGGTATCGCTTTGAGGCATATTTCAGGGACCGCCGGCGCAATCCGTTTTCGGCAGCACCACTTGTTTGTGAATTCGGCCTCTGCCAATCCAGTAGTCTGTCAAGGCAAAAAATTTAGGTTGCCCCAAGGGCGAACCTGAGACTTGATGGAAACCATGAGCCCAGGCCGTCATTCCCGCGGAGGCGGGAATCCAGGCCTCGATCTACTATTGTGTCGGGGTTACGCCTGGATTCCCGCCTCCGCAGGAATGACGTGGCTCTGTAAAGACTTTCCTTTGACAGACTACTGGATTTAATCCCGCTTCGCCTATCCTTTCGGCCAGGCTCATGAGTGTGCTAATGTGTAAAAAGCGTAGCAAACGGGGTGTGACATCGGCGTGACACGGCTTGACTCGCGGCGTATGAAAAGCAATCCGGGCAGACTTTCGTTGACCTACTTCGGAGCCTTTCAGGCAACCGATGCCGGGAAGCCGATTCTGCTCGGCAACAACACGGCCCGTGCACTGCTCGCCTATCTCGCCGTCGAAGCCCATCAACCCCGCTCACGCGAGGAGATCGCCGGCCTGCTGTGGCCCGATCACACTCGCATAAACGCCTACGGCAACCTGCGCCAAACCCTGACCCGTTTGCGTAAGGCGATTCCGGACTTGATCGACGCCATGCTGGTGATTACGCCCCAAAGCCTGCAATTCAAGCGTGCTGCGGCCCAGTTGGATGTGATTCAGTTCGAGGCACTGTTGGCCGGGGCCGCCCACTCGGCTAGCAACATCGACTCACTGCGCGAGGCCGTTGCGTTGTATCAGGGTGAGTTCTTACAGGGCGCATTGCTGGCCGATAGTGTGTCATTCGATGAGTGGGTGATGTTCAAGCGCGAGCAGTTGCACCGGCAGGCACTGGATGCCCTGCACACGCTGGCCGGCCACTACGAATCCATCTCCGACCACGAGAACATGCGCCAATATGCCGTGCGCCAACTGGCGCTGGAGCCGTGGCGTGAGGAGGCGCATGCCCAGCTGATGCGTGCGCTGGCCTATGCCGGACGACCTGCCGAGGCGCTGGCCCAATACGAGGCATGCCGGCGTGTGCTCAGCCAGGAGTTGGGGCTGGAGCCGGGCATGGACCTGCGCACGTTGGCCGACCGCATCCGCGATGGCAAAATTGGCCGCACGGGGTCACTCGCGCCGGTGATGCTGAACGCGCAATCGCCCAAACACAATCTGCCCAATCAACTGACTGTGTTTGTCGGCCGCGAGCGCGAACTGAGCCAGATTCTGGCCTGCCTGGCAGAACCCGAGCTGCATTTACTTACGCTGGTGGGGCTGGGCGGCATGGGCAAAACGCGCCTGGCGATGGAGATTGCGCGCGCACGGCTGAGCCACTTTCCCGACGGCGTGTTTCTGGTCTCGCTTGCGCCCCTGACGACGGCGGCGGCCATCGTGCCGGCCATTGCCGCCGCGCTCAACCTCAGCCTGCAAGGCAGCGACACCACCCAGGCGTTGTTCGCGGCCCTGCACCACAAGCGGCTGTTGCTGATCCTGGACAACTTCGAGCATCTGCTCGATGCAGATTTACACGATGCAAACGAGTTGATCCTGACCGGTGCGCAAATCGTGGTCGAGCTGTTGCAGGCCGCGCCGCAGATTCAAGTCGTCGTCACCTCGCGCGAGCGGCTGAACGTGCGCGGCGAACACATTCACCTTGTGCAAGGGTTGGACTACCCGCGCCTGAGTGATGCCGCGCTGCCAGTCCCTGACCCAGGCGGCGCACAAGCTGGCTCGGCCGTGCGACTGTTTGTGCAAGCGGCGCGGCGTGCTCTGCCCGACTTCCAATCGAGTCCATCGAATCTGCCGGCGGTGTTGCGCATTTGCCAGTTGGTCGAGGGGATGCCGCTGGGTCTAGAACTGGCAGCGGCGCGTCTGGAGACATTGCCGCTGGATGCCATCGTGACCCAGATTGAACACAGCGCCGATGTGTTGGTGGCCGATTGGCGCGATGCCCCCGAGCGGCAACGCAGCATGCGCGGCGTGTTCGAGTGGTCGTGGAATCTGCTCAGCGAGATCGAACAGCACGCCTTTTCCCGGCTGTCGGTCTATCGGGGCGGCTTCACCCTGGAGGCGGCCGAGTCCATTGCCGCTGCTTCGCAGTGGGTGCTCACCAGCCTGTTGCGCAAATCGTTGCTGCGCCGTAGCGAGGCGGGCGAATCCAGTTCATCCAACCCAATCAACCAGGCTTCACAAGCCATCGGCCGCTATGAAATTCACGAGCTCTTGCGCCAGTTCGCCATTGAGAAGCTGACCACGTTCGACCTCACAGCGACCCAGAACACCCACGAAAAACACTGCGTCTACTATCTGACACTGGCCGGCCAGAAAGCGGTGGCCATGTATAGCGGCGCACCTCAACACGCGGCCAGTGTGCGGGCCGATGTGGACAACATTCGCCAGGCCTGCCAATGGGCCGTGGCGCACGCCCGATTGAAATTGCTGCACGATTACACGCCCAGCCTCAGCTCCATTTTTAATCTGTTGGGGCTGCTGCCGGAGGGCCGGCGGCTGATGCAAACCTTTGCCGAGCTGGGACAGCATGTGCCGCAGGTTGCACAAGCAAGTGATCGCGAATGGGCGGCTGCGCTGACAGCCAAGGCGCTGGTGGAACAAGCCCGTTATCTGGCGACAGAGAATCTGCACAAGCAAGCGGCGGCCGTGGCACAGCAGGCGTTGGGTCAGGCCCGGCTGACCGGCGACATTGACAGCCAGGCCGGCGCGCTGATGTATTGGGGCGAATGCCTGACTGAGCTGGGCGATATTGAAGCAGGCCAACACCAATTGAGCCAGGCGTTGAGTCTGGCCGAGGCCGCGCCGGCGTATCACGCGCCGCAACCTGGCCGGGGCACACCCGTGCTGAAAGCGATGATCCTGACTTTTCTGGCAGGCAGCGCTTTATTGCGGAAGTGCTATGCGGAAGCGCAAACCTACGGCGAGCACAGCTTGCGCCTGTGCGCCGACGCGCGCGACTGGCTGGGTCAGGCTCGTGTGGCCGGCAACCTCGGCATCGCCTACAACAACATCGGCCACTACGGCCAGGCCAAACAATATTGCGAACAGGCGTATGCGCTGATGCAGCCGTTTGGTCACAGTCTGATTCTGCAACGTCTGTCGCTCGAAATTGGGCGCATTCTGGTGTATTGCGGCGATCACGCCCACGCCCACAGCTGGCTGCAACAAGCCCTGTCCATCTGCCGCAGTTTGGGCGACAGCCTGGGTGAAGCGCGCACGCTGGTGTTGCTCAGCCGGCTGGCATGCAATCGAGGTGACTATGCGGCTGCGCACCAGTCCAGCCAACTCAGCACCCAGATGGCCCGCGAGGCCGGCAACCCACAGTTGGAGGCCGAAAGCTTGAGCAGCCTGGGCGATGCGTTGATAGGTTTACACCAACCGCATGACGCCGCACTCGCCTATCAACACGCCCTGTCGCTCTACGGCACACTCGGCAATGCGCGCCTGGCCGCCGAGCCCAAGACCGCCCTCGCCGGCATCGCGCTGGCCGATGGCAACCTGGCATTGGCACAAGCGCTTGTCGATGAGATTCTGCCCGTGCTCGACGCGCATCCGCGCAGCAGCCTGGACGAGCCGTTCTCGGCCTACCTGATCTGTGTTCGCGTCTTGCAAGCGGGGCAGCAGCATGCACGCGCAACGGCCGTGCTACAAGCCACGCACACGTTGCTACAAGCCTACGCCGCCCGCATCGACGATGCCGTGTTGCGGCACAGCTTCATGGAGCAAGTGCCGGCGCACCGCGAGTTGCGGCGGTGTTTTGCCGAGCAGGTTGGGCAAGAGCCGTTGGGTGTAATGCCGTAGCGCGTCAGCATTAGTAGGGGCAAAGCAGCGGGCTCATGTATGGGTTTGATCTGCGATGAGCCCGCTGCTTTGCCCCTACATCAACCCGAAGGTTCGCACGCGGCAAGGTATTTACGCCACCCAACGCTGGATGCGCACGGCCAAATCGTGGGTGAACGCGGGCAACCCCAGCCGCGCGTTCGGCCCACCCTGCAAGGGCAGCGCCGGCGAGTAGAGGCCGGTGACAGGGCTGTAGCAGCTCATCTGGTAGGTGCCGTCGGGCAGGTCCAGCACCAGCTCACCCTCGATGGTTTGGCCGGCCCCGCGATCAATCGCATCACCGTCGTCGAGGCCGCGCGCGGCGGCCAGCTCGCGCTCGTCGGCCAGGTAGATGGCGTAGTCGTCGCCGGCCACGCCGAACACGGTCTCCAGCGTGTGCGCGGGGCAAGCCTTCACCACATCGGGCAACGGCCGCGCCTGCACCAGATCCAGCGAGTGCACGAACTCGGACAGGTGCTTCATCCAGATGCGAATGTGGCGCTGTGAGGACGGCGTGCCGGTCTCCAGGTAATTATTGATGGAGAAGTCGATGTAGTCATAGTGGCCGCCGGTGAGCAGGGTCATCCAGGCGCGCTTGCGATGGATCGTCCAGCCATCCACGTCTTTGTATTGGCTGGCCACATTGTCCTCGTCCTGGTTGAGCGGCTTGGGCGTGGCATAGGTCGCCAGCCCAAAATCGCGCACCGCCCGCAGGCGCAACTGCTTGGACATGAAATCGCCCAGGTGATAGCTCTGGCCGCCGGCGGTGGTGTTGGGCAACGGGTGCATATTCACCACGTCGTAATCCATGTGCAAAAAGGTCAGGTCGGCGTTCTGCTCCCACGGCGTATATTGGAATGCCTGCTGGCCCGCGATCAGGTGCCGATTGGGCAGCGCCGCCTCCGTCTCGCGCACCACCTGGATCAGCGCGGCCAGCCAGTCGTTCACCTCGTCCAGCGACGGCGGATTCTCCATGCCCGGTGCTACACCGCCCGGCTCGTTGCAAATCTCGAAGATGACGTTGTCGTAGGCATTCAGCTCAGTCACAATCTTGCGCACATGCGCGACCTGACGCGCGAACAATTTCGCATGCCGCTGGCTCAGGTAGTCTGGCCAGGGGATTTCGTCCAGGCCGTTCACATTATTTTTGGCATTCAGCGGATTCAGATCCCACACTCCCGGCGCATAGGTATTGCTCAGCAGCACCACCTCGACAATGATGCCGTGGGCCGAGGCTTGCGAAATGAAATCGTGCAGGCGGCGGAAGAATTCGGGATTGGGCTTGTCGAGGTCGTATTTCAGCTCCATGTCCAGGGCGCGGCCAGGGCCGGTGCGCACGAACGGCGCAATGTAATCCGGCGTCTCGGGCTTGCAGGTCGAGTAGGGATTGATCGACGATTGCTGCT
>Ga0105048_10014713_pt1 | contig 12173 bp, 14 predicted proteins | sample MAT05_FD_78382 | JGI IMG/M metagenome (GOLD analysis project Ga0105048, IMG submission 78382) | Freshwater microbial communities from Lake Fryxell liftoff mats and glacier meltwater in Antarctica - MAT-05 | ecosystem: Environmental > Aquatic > Freshwater > Ice > Liftoff microbial mat | place... | reverse complement strand
CGGGTCGCGTTTGCGCTGCATTCGATGATTGTGGTTTCGGCGATTGATTTGGGGGAGCATCGGCAGTATGTGCCGTACTTACGAATTTTGCATGAGGAGGCGTTTGGGAATTATCAGCAACTGCTGCGTCGCATCACGCTGAACCCGGCGATGGGCCGGTATTTGAACATGATGAACAACGCCAAGGCGAATTTATCGCGGAATACGGTGGCGAACGAGAACTATGCGCGGGAGCTGCTGCAGCTATTTACTTTGGGATTGGTGGAGTTGAATGTCGATGGGACGCCGAAGACGGGGAGCCCGGCGACTTATACCGAGGCTCATGTGGCGCAGTTGGCGAAGGTGTTTACGGGATGGACGGCGGCCCCGCTGCCGGGGGCGCAGCCGCGGTTTTGGTCGTCGGAGAACTGGGGCGAGCCGATGGTGGCGATTGAGGCCGAGCATGATCCGACGCAGAAGAACATTTTGCCGAACGTGACGGTGCAGTCGGGAATGCAGGCATCCGAGGATCTTAGCGCGGCGTTGGACGCGATTTTCAACCATCCGAATATTGGACCGTTTGTTTCGTATCGGTTGATTCAGAGATTGGTAACGTCGAGCCCGTCGCCGGAGTATGTGGCACGGGTAGCGCGGGTATTTAACAGCAACAGCCGGGGGGTACGGGGGGAAATGAAGTCGGTGGTGGAGGCGATTTTGATGGACCCCGAGGCGGGAACGCAGGCGGGACCGCTGGTGGATTTGCCGGGTGATCAGGGTAGTTTGCGAGAGCCAATGCTGTTGACCCTACAGACGATGCGGGCGTTGAATATGCAGTCGACGGGGGCATTGGCGAATACGATTAATGGATTGGGGCAGAATTTGTTTTATCCGGGGAGTGTGTTTAGTTACTTTTCTCCTTTTTCGGAGCCGGGGCCGGAGTTTCAGACGTTGAATGCGACGACGGCGTTGAACACGGTGAATCTGATGTATCGGTTGACGAGTAACGGGATGGGATCGGCGGCGGTGATGGATTTGGCTCCGTGGGACCAGTTGGCGGCGAATCCGGATGCTCTGGTGACGGCGGCGGCGAATGCGTTGGCGCGAGGGGTGTTGCCGGCGAATGTTCGGTCTTTGATTTTGCAGGCGGTGGGGGTGCAGACGAGTAATCGGATGAAGGCGATTACGGCGTTGTACCTGGTGGCGGCAAGTCCGCAAGTATTAGTGAAACGGTAAAGAGTAAGAGGAAAAAGACATGGCACAATCAGCAGCGGGTCGACATTTGGGATTGCTGGGCAATCGGCGGGCGTTTTTGAGGATGGGGGGCCGGGCGGTGGCGAGCCTCGGGACGGCGGCGGCGGTGGGGCAATTGGGATTGATGAACTCGTTTGCGCAGAGTTCGGGAAGTGACTATAAGGCGCTGGTGTGTCTGTTTATGTTCGGGGGTAATGACGCTAATGACACGCTGATTCCGACCTCGGATGTGGGCTATGGGCAGTATGCGGGGATTCGGAGGACGGCGGCGATAGCCCGGGACCAAGTGTTAGGGGCGACGGTGCAGGGGAACCAGACGTTTGGATTGCATCCGTCGCTGGGCGGGATAAGAAGTTTATTCCAGGAGGGGAAGGCGGCAGCGGTAGCGAATGTGGGAATGTTAGTCCGGCCGGTGACGCGGGCGGAGTATTTAGCCAATTTGAAGACGGTTCCGAGCAACTTATTTTCGCATTCTGACCAGCAGGCGCAGTGGCAGAGCGGGACACCGAGGGGGAGTGCGCCGACAGGATGGGCCGGGCGGGTGGCGGATCAGGTACGGGGGATGAATGCGCCGTCGCAGTTTCCAGCGGGGGTGTCGGTGAATGGTAATTCGTTGTTCTTGATTGGGCAGGATACGCAGCCTTCGCAGATTGCGTCGACGAATTTGGACATATTGGGCCAGCAGAACCGCGCGGGTGATATGGACCGGCAGAACGCGTTGCAGCAGATCTTGACGATGTCGACGGGGGCGACCCTGGTGCAGGCGGCGGGGCAGCGGATCAACGATTCGTTGGCGGTTCTGCGGCAGGCGGATGCGGCGTTTAAGGCGTTGCCGACGTTGCTGACCGTGTTTCCGACGACGTCGATTGGGAACCAGTTGCGTCAGGTGGCGCGGTTGATTCAGATTCGGGGGCAGGTGGGCTTGCGGCGGCAGATTTTCTTTTGTTCGCAGGGCGGCTATGACACGCATGAGGCGCAAGCGCCGACGCATGCGCGGTTGCTGTTAGAGATGAACGATGCGGTGCTGGCGTTTAACCGGGCGATGGAGGAGTTGGGGCTGGGGGGGCAGGTGACGTTATTTACGGAATCGGAGTTCAGCCGGACGATGCAGCCGAACGCGAGTGCGGGGACCGACCATGCATGGGGCGGGCACCAAATTGTGACGGGTGGGGCGGTGAAGGGTGGGGTTTATGGGGTGTTTCCGCAACTCGTGTTGAACGGGCCGGACGATTCGGGGGACCGGGGGAATTGGATTCCGACGACGTCGTTGGACCAGTATGGGGCGACATTGGCGAAGTGGTTTGGGGTTCCGGGTTCGGCGATGGGGACGGTGTTTCCGAACCTCGGGAATTTCTCGACGGCGGATTTGGGGTTCCTGTAGGGAGGGGGATGCTGTCGCCTGATTGGGCGTCAACTTTCCGCTTTCGGTGCCGACGATCAGGGCCACGGTGAGGCAGGGTATGAGGATGATCTTGGTGTCTTTGGTGAGGCCCTTTTCGGTTCCGGCCGCACTTTGGCTCGGGCGACGGGGGGAATGGGGGTTATTGGTGGACATGACGGGAATCGTAGTTCTGGAGCAGGTGGCTCGGTCGAGATCAGAGCTCGTTCCTCCCATAGGGCATCACGAAGCCTACCCGCGCCCCTCGCTCCTCCCGATTCTCCGCCCAGACTCTCCCCCCGTGGGCCACTACAATCCGATGCACGAGCGATAGTCCCAACCCTAGCCCAGTTCCCCCAGAGCCCGAAAACGCCTGAAATCGCGCCTCTCCTTCTGGCCCGGCAAACCCAGGGCCCTCGTCAAACACCTCCACCTGCCCTCCCTCTTCCGTCCACCGCACCGCCACCCGCGCTACTCCCCCACCATGCCGCACCGCATTGTCCAACAGATTCGCGATCGCCCGATGTAACAGCGTCGGATCCACCCAAACGTCCGCCTCTTCGCCCTCCATCCGCAGCAGTCCCGCCTCCAGCCCGGCTCTCCCCAACGCCTCGCTTACCGCATCGCTAAGCCTGACCCCCCGCCGGGCCAGGTTCCCAAACTCCAGACGCGACCGCGCCAGCAGGTTCGCTACCAGATAGTCCACTTCCGCGACTTCCCGGTCGATATCGTCGAGCGACGCGTCGACGCTCCGTCCCTCCCGCGCCAGGTCCGTCAACACCCGGATCCGCGCCATCGGCGTACGCAACTCATGCGACACCGCCGCTAACAACTCTCGCTCCTCCTTTACCTGCCGTTCAATTCGTTCGGCCATCTCATCAATGGCACGCGCCACCCGTGCTACCTCATCTCGCGACCGCGCCGGCACGCCCGTCCGCGCCGAAAAGTCTCCTTGTCCAAAGCGCCGCACCACGTCTACCAGCCGCTGCAGGGGCCGGACAATGCGCCGGGCCAACCGGCCAGACGCCACCCACAGCGCGACCATCACCGCCAGACCCACTCCCCACACCGTCCATCCCGACCACAGCCACGCAAACCCCAGCGTCACGACCCCCGCTGTCAACATCGACCCCACCAGCGACCAAAACACCTGACGCCGCAAACCAAACGGATTTCGATGCCTCATGACTCCGCCGCAAACACATAGCCGACGCCCCGCACGGTCTTGATCAGGCGTGGTGGATCATCCCCGAGCTTCTGCCGCAACCGCGCCACATGGACATCCACCGTCCGCTCGTTCACCGTCGTATCTCCGCGGCCAGCCAACCGCAGTAACGCCTCCCGCCCCACGACGCGCCCCCGCTTCCGCATCAGCGCCGCCAACAGATCAAACTCCAGCGCCGTCAGCGCCAAGAGCACCCCCGCTTTCCATACCTCTCGCGTCTCGGTCGCCAGACGGATCTCGCCATGGCTTACACCTTCCAGACGCGGGTCCGGCACGGCTCGCCTCACCAGCGCTCGCATCCGCGCCAGCAGTTCCCGCGCGCTGAATGGCTTCGGCAGATAATCATCGGCCCCTAGTTCCAGCCCCACAATCCGATCCGTCTCATCCCCCCGTGCCGTCAACATGATCACCGGGACATTCGATTTCGCCCGGATCCGCCGCAGCACCTCCAACCCATCCATCCCCGGCATCATGACATCCAACACGACCACATCAAACGTCTGCCGGTCCAACATCGCTAGCCCCGCCGCCCCACTCCCCGCCTGGGCGAGGACAACGCCCTGTGGCTCAAGAAAAGCTCTTAGCAGTTCTGGCAATCGGGCGTCGTCATCCACCAGTAGGGCTTCGATCGGCAAGTTCTTATCCTACCTGCCTGGAGCAGCCACCGCCCCAATCCGCTGGCATCCGCCGTGCTTTCCGTGCCGCACCGCGGACGCCACTCCCAGCACCATCCCGGCGCTCAACACAATCGTCAATAGAATCTTCATGCCTTTTCTCCTTTACCAAATCGTCTCGTCCAAATCGCCACGAGCTTCCATCGCTGCTCTGCGTCCAATGTTTGTCGCAACCGCTCGATCACAGACTCCATCGTCGGCCGCGCCGTCTCTTCGGCCGCCGCCCGCATCTGCCCCCACCACAGCTCCTTGTCAAACGCCGGCCCGGTCAAGGCGTCCGCGACCGGAGTCATCATCCGCCGGGAGTTCTTGATACTCCATAGCATCCGCAACTCCTGAGCGCTTTCGCGCAATGCGGCGGTCTGCTCCGGAGTCGCCTTCAACTCTCGAAACAAGCGTCCGCCTCCACACCCCATGCGGCCAAACCGCCTCGGCCGCCACACCTTGTACAATCCAATGGCGCAAATTGCCGCCAGAAAAATTCCAAACATTTCGCCTCTCCTTGGTCCAGCTCCTTCTGGAGCCTTCACTACAAGAGACGATTTCAATATGAAGCCATACCCATCGGCTCTGTGAAGAAGTATGAAGTACGCCGGAAAGCGCTGAGCAGGGCGTTATAACCAATCCAAACAATAATTGATAGACTCGACCCATGCGACGCGCCCTCTCCCTCGCCCTCCTCCTGGCATCCGTCGCGCTTGCCGCCGACCCCCTCGACCGAGCCATCAAACCATTCCTGCGCACCCACTGTGCCGGCTGCCACGGCATCGCCAACCCGGCCGCTGGCCTCTCCATCCCCGCCCTCCTCGCTACTCCCCTCGCCGACCGGCCCCGCTGGGAGCAGATCGCCCACCGTCTCCACTCCGGCGAAATGCCCCCCAAGTCCTCTCCCCGTCCCCCCGCCGACCAAGCCCTCGCGGTCACGACCTGGATCGAAGCCGCCTACGACCGCCTCGACCAGTCCCGCCCCCAGGATCCGGGCCGGGTCACCGCCCGCCGCCTCAACCGCTTCGAATACTCTCGCTCCGTCGCCGACCTTCTCGGCTTCAACCTCAACCCCGCCGAAGACTTCCCCACGGACCCGGCCGGCTATGGCTTCGACAACATCGCCGACGTCCTTTCTCTCAGCCCCCTACTCACCGAGCAGTACCTTAAAGCCGCCGAACGCATCGCTCACGCCGCCATCCCCCTCGACTCCGACCCGCCCCCCGCCACCATGCAGCGCTACCTCGCCGAACGCATCGGCCAGGACCGCCAACTTCGCATGGCCGTCGACCATCCCTTCCCCGCCGATGGCACCTACACCCTCCGTTCCGCCTTCTACCAGGGCCTCCGCGACGGTACCCAAGTCCGCATGCGGCTCTTCCTCGACGGCCGGGAAACCGCGAGCGAAGTCCTCAAGTTTTATTACCAAATCGACCGCGGCATCGAAGCCCGCAACCTCCAAATCCCAGCCGGCCTCCACCGCGTCGAAGCCTCGATCGAAGTTCTTCCAAACCCGCTCTACAAGGGCAATCTCCCCTATCTCGAATACATCCAGGTCTACGGCCCCACCCAAACCACCCCTGCCGCTCAATCCTCGGCCTACCGCCGTTTCTTCACCTGCGGCCACGCGCCCGGCAAGCATTCACCCGCCTGCGCCCGCCGAATCCTCGCCCCCCTCGCCCGCCAAGCCTTCCGCCGGCCCGTCGAACCCGCCGAACTCGATGGCCTCCTGACGCTCACGCACAAGGAGCAATCCCGAACCGGCTCTTTCGAACAGGCCATGCGAACCGCTCTGACTGCCCTCCTCGTCTCCCCCCACTTCCTCTTCCGCGTCGAGCGCGACCGCGGCCCCGGTGCCCGCCCCCTGTCGAGCCATGAGCTCGCCACCCGCCTGTCCTACTTCCTTTGGAGCTCCCTCCCCGACGCCGAACTCAACCGGCAAGCCGATGCCAACCAACTCCACGCCGGACTCACCGATCAAACCCGCCGATTGCTCGCCCACCCCAAATCCGGTGCCCTCGCCGAAAGCTTCGCCGCCCAGTGGCTCCAAACCCGGAACCTCGCCGTCCTTAAGCCAGACCCAGCCGTCTTCCCCTCCTTCACCGGCGAACTCGCCGCCGACATGCGCGTCGAAACCGAAAAGTTCTTCACCGCCATACTCCGAGAAGACCGCTCCATCCTCGACTTCCTTGATGGCCGCTTTACGTTCCTGAACGAACGCCTCGCCGGTCACTACGGCATCCCGGGTATCACCGGCGATCACTTCCGCCGCGTCGAACTCGACGGCCTGCAGCGCAGCGGCGTCCTCACCCAGGCCAGCGTCCTCACCGTATCGTCCTATCCCACCCGCACGAGCCCGGTCATCCGAGGCAAATGGGTTCTTGAAAACCTTCTCCATCAACCCCCTCCACCCCCGCCTCCCAACGTCCCCTCTCTCGACGAAAAAGCCGCTGCCAACTCGGGAACCCTCCGCCAGCAACTCGAAAAACATCGCGCCGACCCCGTCTGCGCCGGTTGCCACTCCCGCATGGACCCCCTCGGCTTCAGCCTCGAAAACTACGATGCGATCGGCCGCTGGCGCTCTACCGACGGCGGCGCTCCCATCGATACCTCCACCGAACTCCCCAATGGGCAACGCTTCTCCTCCTCCGCCGAACTGAAGTTCATCCTTCGCGCCGACCCGGACACCTTCGCCAAGGCCCTCACCGAGAAGCTGCTGACGTACGCTCTGGGCCGTGGCCTGGACCTCCGCGACCGCCCCGCCATCCGCCAAATTGTCGCCAGAGTTCGCGCCCAAAACTATCGGTTCTCCGCACTCATCCTCGCCATCGTCGAGTCCGCAGCCTTTCAACAACGCCGGCCCGAAGGAGCCAAACCATGACCCCGTCCCTCTCTCGCCGCCACCTCCTCCGCGGCGTCGGTGCCGCTCTCGGCCTCCCCCTGCTCGAAGCCATGGGTGCCGCGCCGGCCCCCATCCGCCTCATGGTCGTCTATGCCCCCAGCGGCAAGATCATGCCCCTCTGGACGCCCAAGGAAACCGACGCCAACTTCGTCCTCCCCCGCACCCTCGCTTCGCTCGAGCGCCACCGTGCCAACCTCGCCGTCCTGAGCGGCCTCGCCGCCAAGCAGGGCAATGCCCTTGGCGACGGCGGGGGAGACCACGCCCGCGCCGCCTCCAGTTACCTCACTGGCGTCCACCCCAAAAAGACCGAAGGCGCAGACATCCACTGCGGCGTCTCCATGGATCAGATCGCCGCCCAACACTTCGCCAAATCCACCCGCTTTCCCTCCCTCGAACTCACCTGCGAAGACAGCCGCCAAGTCGGGTCTTGTGACAGCTACAGCTGCGTCTACCAAAGCATCTCCTGGAAGTCAGCGTCCCAACCCGTCCCCCCGGAGATGAACCCCCGCACCGTCTTCGATCGTCTTTTCGGCGACTCGAGCCTTAGCCCCTCCCAACGCGCCTCCCGCCAGAGCGTCCTGGACCTCACCCGCACAGAAACCGCCCGCCTCGCTCGCAACCTCGGCCCTACGGACCGCCGCAAGCTCGAGGAATACTTCACCGCCATTCGCGAAGTCGAAACCCGCATGCACAAGGCGTCCCCGCTCCCCGCCTCCGCCGGAGCCTCGCCAGCCGGCATTCCCACCAGCTACCGCGAACACGCCCGCCTGCTTTTTGATCTCTCCGCTCTCGCCTTCGCCACCGGCTCCACCCGCATGATCACCTTCATGCTCGCGCGCGAAGGCGGCCTCCGCACCTATCCCGAAGCCGGCGTCCCCGAAGCGCACCACTCCTGCACCCACCACCGCGGCGACCCTGACCTTATCGAAAAGGTGGCCAAAATCAACGCGTTCCACGTGGAGCAGTTCGCCTATTTCCTCGACAAACTCCGCGCCACCCCGGACGGTGAAGGAAGCCTTCTCGACAACACCATCGCCATCTACGGAGCCGGCCTCGGCGACCCCAACGCCCACGACCACAACAACCTCCCCACGCTTCTGGCTGGCAGCCAGCGCCATTTCAAAGGGGGGCGCCACATCAAATACGCTCGCAATACCCCCGTCACCAATCTCCATTTCTCCGCTCTTGAAATGGCAGGAGTCCCCGTTGATCGCTTCGGGGACTCGACAGGCCGCCTCGACTCGCTCGCCGATCTCAAATAGGCGGTGGACCGGCCACTCCTCCACTAGGGTGCTGAGCGGCCAGCAACTCCGTCAGCACCCGCCGCTCTGAGCCCTCATAGAACAAGGTCAAGGCCCCTTTGTTCTCGAGGATCTTTTGCGTCTCGAGAATCTCAAACAGCGCATCGGCCACCGCAGGATCCCCGGAGATCTCCCGCAGCGTCTGCCCGATCATATTCGGCCGAATCACCGCGGCTTTGGCCAACTCGACCGCCGCCTCCCGCTCTGCCGAGCTCGTGATGATACTCACCTGGTTCGCGCCATCCTGTCGGATAGCCGAAGTCACCTGGCGCAGTCGATTGACGACTTTCTCCTCAATCTGCCGAATCATCCCGACATCCCGGAAATGCACCTTTCGGATGTAAACCGAACCCAGCGTATATCCCCAAACCTCTGATTTTGCCGACACCTCCGCCCGAACCGTCTTGCTCATTTCATGCCGAGTTCCCAACATGGCATTCAAAGGCATATTGCTCAAACAACGCACGGTAGCATTGCTCACATTCGCCCGCAAAGACCCCCGTGGGTCCGTATTCTTGAACAGATAAGAAACCGGATCGCTGATCTTCATTTCGTACCAGATGCCAATCCCCATCGGCGCGCCCTCTTCGGAGTTCACCGTCTGGCTGCGCAGATACTCCTGGTCCAATCGCAAGTCCACGTCATAGCATTTCCCCAGAAAATGGACGATCAGCGCCGCCGGCCCAAGCTCACTGGGCAGAAAATACCACCCTGGTTCGGTCAAAATCCCGATGACCTTCCCAAACAGCACATACACCTTGCAGGTCCGCTCCTGAACAATCGCATACAGTCCAAACAAGCGGCAAACCAACAGCCCAATTCGCTCCGCAAAGAACAAGCCGACGACCGTCACCATCGCCATCCAAAGTGCGTCGCTCATCGTTTCACCTCCAAAAAGATCTGCTTCGCCTTCCCCGGCAACGCCAACTTCACATTCCGCAAATAGGCGTTCAGCAGGTTCGGCCCCTGCTTCTGTAGGTTCCCCAACTCGACGGCCAGCAGTCGCAACGGCTCCAGTTCCGCCTGCGCCCGCAACGTCTCTATCTCTACTGACTTCCGCGACAACACAATCTTCTGGTCCGCGCTTGCGTGGGCCAAACTCACATCGCTCGAAACCTGGTTGTAAGCCGTATTGATCGCCGCCAGTGCCGACTCCACATCGGCCGGCGGATCAATCCCGGTAATCAAGGAGGCATCCAGCACCACCCCATACCGCGCCGCCGTCGACACGCATTCCTGGTCCATATAGTCGTTCAGATCCCGCAGGTTCTTCCGCAGGTCATTGATCGAAACATCCGCCACGTCGTTGCCGTGCTGCTTGGCTTGGAAGTTCGCAATCTTCTGCCGCAGCACGGAGACGAAGTAAGCCATCACATGCACCATCGGCTTCTTGATCGCAAAAATATATGCATATAGGTTGGCCTCGCTCGCCCGAAACCGGATCTGCCCGGTCAGCCCCGTATTGAGTTGGTCTTTGGTAACCGCCTCCAGCATCGCCCCCCCCTGGTTTGCGGTGGGGTCTTCGAGGTCCAGCGCCATGTTCAAGGTGCTCGTCGCAATCGTGACTTTGTGGATTTTCTCCCAAGGAAATTTGAAGTAAGGCCCGCCTGCCGGAATCACTCTCACGAGCGGATACCGATATCTTTCCCGCTCATCCGGCCGCAGAAACTCCGCGATCGGATCCTCTAGCGTCGACCCGTCCCCGGGAATTCGCTGCGCCCTCCCAAACACTGTTTTCACGGCCCGTTCATTTTGGTCTACCGTGTAAATTCCCGTCAGCACAAAGCGGACGAGGAACCACAAAAACAAGCCCAGCAAGAATCCTGTAGATAGCAGCATGGATGTATTCTACACACCTTCCGTCAAGGAGTAACAGTGCCTGATGCTGATGCTGACGGTGCGGCCTGTTCGCTTTTGAGGGCAGACGTAAGCGGCTACGAATCGCCGGGTTTCGTAAGCCAACTTTTCATTACGGCGCGGGGGGCTAATCCAGCCTGTTGATGAATTACGTTGCCGCGGAAAAAGACATGGAAATTAGGGATGGATTGGATTCGGAACTGGGCGGCGAGGGCGGGTTCGGCCTCGGTGTCGACCTTGAGGACAAGTGCATGGCCGGACATCTCTTTGGCGAGGAGTTCGAGTTCCGGGGCGGCTACCCGGCACGGTCCGCACCACGATGCCCAGAAGTCGACGAGGATGGGGACGGGGGACTTCTGGATGATTTCGGCGAAGGCGGCGGCGTCGACGGGGAGGGCCTTCGAGAGGGCGGGGAGGAGGGCTTTACATTTACCACACCGGCCGCGATGGGAGAGATGGGCGGCGGGGATGCGGTTGGAGGTCGCGCATTCGGGACAGGCGGTGAGGAGGGAGAAGGACATTACTTTTTTACTCCGATTTGGTGATCGCGGGCGAACTGGGCGTCGGCTTGGTCCCAGAGGGTCGAGAGTTGTTTGACTTTATCCGGGAGGGTTTTGGCGAGGTTTTTGGTTTCACCGCGATCTTCACCGAGGTCGTATAGTTCCCATTCGCCGTCAGGCCCGGCAGAGGAGAGCTTCCAGTTACCGGAGCGGATGCCGCGGTTGGTCATGTGGTGGAAGTAGATGAAGTCCCGTTTGAGAGGGACGTCCTTTTGAAAGACGGGGAGGAGGTTGAGGCCGGGGAAGGGCGGGGGCGTGAGGCCGTTGTGCTTCATGACGGGTTGAGCGCCGGAGAGGGAGAGGAGGGTGGGGACGATATCGATGAAGTGAGCGGGGGCGTGGCGGAGTTTGCCCTTGTCGTTGATGCCGGCGGGCCAATGGACAATGAACGGGGAGCTGATGCCACCTTCGTGGTTCCAGTGTTTGTGGAGTTTTAGGGGAGTGTTGGCGGCGGTGGACCAGCCAGGTCCGAGGCAGAGATAGGTGGCGGCGGAGCCGGGCGGGGCAGAACGATCGTGCTTATCGCCACGGATGATCTGTTCGGCGGAGGCACCGTTGTCGGAGGCGAAGAGGATGACGGTGTTATCGAGTTCTTTGAGGGCCCTGAGGCGGTCGACGACGCGGGCGATTTCGATGTCCATGCGGGCGATCATGGCGGCGTGGACCTCCATTTTCTGGGCTTGGAAGCGTTGCTCGACGGGGTTGAGTTGGGTCCATGGGACAGCGCGGGCGACTTCGCCGGGTCCAATTTCTTCCTTTAGTTTGGCTTCTTCGAGGTTCCAGGAGGGGATGATTTCGGGGGTGAGGGGAGGGAGGGGGCAATTGACGAGGCCCATTTTAGTTTGGCGCTGCCAGCGGCGTTGGCGGATGACGTCCCAGCCTTCGTCGTAGCGGCCTTTTTGGGCGGCGATGTCCGGGGCGGGGGCGTGGAGGGGGAAGTGGGGGGAGGTGAAGCAGAGATAAAGGAAGAAGGGGTCGGCTTGGTGTTCGGCGGCGTGTTGATCGAGGAAGGAGATGGCTCGGCCGGCGATGTGGGTGGCGAGATAGAAGTTGGTGTTGGG
>Ga0105048_10014709_pt1 | contig 12176 bp, 11 predicted proteins | sample MAT05_FD_78382 | JGI IMG/M metagenome (GOLD analysis project Ga0105048, IMG submission 78382) | Freshwater microbial communities from Lake Fryxell liftoff mats and glacier meltwater in Antarctica - MAT-05 | ecosystem: Environmental > Aquatic > Freshwater > Ice > Liftoff microbial mat | place... | reverse complement strand
GCCTCATCCTCGGCGATCTCCCAGCGCACCGGAACCGGCGCGGCGGTCATGCCCGCGCCTATCTCCCTGGGCTTCGTCGCCAGTCGGGTCCACAGCACAATCCCATCCGGCAGGGGCTCGCCCGAGGCGACCCCAAGCCCGAACGGATTGTCGGCCATGCGTGCCTGCGCCACGGCCGAGGTCCAGGCGGCTGGGGTCAGCGCCACGCCGGCCAGGCCCGCCGCCTGGGCCAGCAAACTTCTGCGCGACCTCATGCCATCTCCCCGTTTTCCGCAGCTTATCGCGCCCATCGGCCCACGTAAGGCCCGCTCTGTGACAGTTGCTTGTTGGGCGCGGGAAGGCTAGGCCGCGCGCCATGTTGCAAGGACTTTCCCACGCCGCCCGCGAGGCCCGGAGCTGGCCGTTCGAACAGGCGCGTCTGCTGCTGGACCGCATCACCCGGTTGCGCCTCTCGGATGCCGAGCGCGATCTGGCCGCCGCCCTGTTCATGCAGGGCAAGTTCCACGAGGCGGTGGCGACGCTGCCGGCGCTGGCGAAACCGGTGATCTTTCAGTGCGGCTATGGCGCGTCCGGCCTGCCGCATCTGGGCACCTTCGGCGAGGCCACCCGGCCTACCATCGTGCGCAACGCCTTCAAGGCGCTGACCGAGGATGCCATCCCGACCCGGCTGATCGTCTTCTCCGACGACATGGACGGCCTGCGCAAGATCCCGGACAACGTCCCCAACCGCGAGATGCTGGAAGAGGATCGCGACAAGCCGGTCACCTCGGTCCGCGATCCGTTCGGCGAGTACGAGAGCTTCGGGGCGCACAACAACGCCCGCCTGCGCGCCTTCCTCGACGGGTTCGGCTTTGACTACACCTTCATGTCGTCCACCGAGACCTACAGGTCCGGGCGTCTGGACGAAGTACTTCTGAGGATCCTGCAACGGTTCGACGCCGTCCAGGCCATCATGCTGCCGACCCTTGGCGAAGAACGCCGGGCCACCTATTCGCCCTTCCTGCCGATCAGTCCCAAAACCGGCCGCGTCCTGCAGGCCCCGACCCTGGAACGCAACGTCGAGGCCGGCACCATCGTCTTTGCCGACGAGGACGGAACCCTGACCGAAGTCCCCGTCACCGGGGGTCACGTAAAGCTGCAGTGGCGCCCCGACTGGGCGGCCCGCTGGACGGCGCTGGAGGTCGACTTCGAGGCGTCCGGCAAGGACCTGGTCGACAGCGTTCGCATCTCCAACCGCATCGTGAAGGCGCTGGGCGGCGAACCGCCGGAAGCCTTCCACTTCGAACTGTTCATGGACGAGCAGAACCAGAAGATCTCCAAGTCCAAAGGCAATGGCCTGACCATGGAGGAGTGGCTGCGCTACGGCACGCCGGAGAGCCTGACCTATTACATGTTCCAGTCGCCCAAGTCGGCCAAGCGGCTCTATTTCGATGTGATCCCCAAGGCGACGGACGAGTATCTCCAGCAACTGGACGCGCTGAACCGCAAGAAGGCCGAGGGCGAGAATGCGGCCCAGCTCGACAACCCGGCCTGGCACGTCCATCGCGGCGCGCCGCCCAGCCAAGGATCACCGGTCAGCTTCTCGCTGTTGCTCAATCTGGTCTCGGCGGCTGACGCGTCGACCAAGGACCTGCTGTGGGCCTTCATCGCCCGCTATCTGCCCGGCGCAACCCCGGCGTCCGAGCCGCTGCTGGACCAGCTGGCCGGCTACGCGATCAACTACTACGAAGACTTCGTTAAGCCCGCGAAGCGCTTCCGCGTGCCTACCGGTGTCGAACGCACAGCCATGCAGGCATTGGTCGTGCAGCTGAAAGCCCTGCCCGCAGGTGCCGACGCCGAGGCCATCCAGAACGAGGTCTTCGCCGTCGGCAAGGACGCCGGCTTTGAACCCCTGCGCCTCTGGTTCACCGCCCTCTACGAAGTCCTGCTGGGCCAAAGCCAGGGCCCCCGCTTCGGCTCCTTCGCCGCGATATTTGGTGTAGATCGTACCATCGCTCTGATCGAGCGGGCGCTGGCGGGGGAACTGGTCGGTAACTGAAAACCTGCCCTGGCGCATCAACGCAGCGTGAAGGATCGGCGTGCTTGACCCAACGGCTATCCCTTGACGTTAACGGAAAGGAGGACCTAGTCTTCTTCCCAAGACCATAAACCAAGGGAGGATCCGACATGCCAAGCGACCTGCGCCGCCCGCCCCGGACCTATTCGATCCGCCAGCTGTGCCTGGAATTCAAGTGCACGCCGCGCGCGCTGCGCTTCTACGAGGACAAGGGCCTGCTCAATCCCGCCCGCGACGGGATGAACCGGGTCTACAACTATCGTGACCGGGGCCGGTTGGTGTTGATCCTGCGCGGCAAGCGCGTCGGCCTGTCGTTGCTGGAAATCGGCGAGATCCTCGACCTCTATGAGGCCGACGACACCGGCACCCAGCAGGCCGTCAAATCCCTGCGCAAGTTCCGCGAGCGCATCGTCGCCCTGGAACAGCAGAAGACCGACATCGACGACGCCATCGCCCAACTGCAGAGCGGCGTCTGCGATCTGGAAAAGCGCCTGACCGAAACCAGGCCCGACCTGTTGCCCCGTGCGACGGACTACGATCAGGTGCTGCGTCGCCAACTGGACGGCGCAGAGCATAACGAAGCCTGATATCTCGACCTGACACTGTTCGAGTCCGGAGCTCCCATGACCTATCAAGCCCCTGTGCGGGACTATGTTTTCCTGTTGCGCGACGTGCTGCAATTGGAGTGCTACGCCAACCTTCCCGCCTTTGCCGACGCCTCGATGGACACCGTTGAGGCCATCCTGGAAGAGGCAGGCAAGTTCACAGCCGAGGTGCTGGCGCCGCTGAACGCCGTGGGCGACAAGGAAGGCTGCACCTGGAGCCCGGACTATTCGGTCAAAACGCCTACCGGCTTCAAAGACGCGTACGTCAAGCTGGTCGAGGGTGGCTGGCCTGCACTGGGGTCGGATCCGGCCTATGGCGGCCAGGGGCTGCCCCATGTTGTGAACCTGGCGTTTTCCGAGATGTCGTCGTCGGCCAACATGGCGTTTTCCATGTATCCCGGCCTGACGCATGGCTGCTACTCGGCGATCCACGTCGGCGGCTCCGACGAACAGAAGGCGCTCTACCTGCCCAAGCTGGCCTCGTTCCAGTGGGCCGGGACCATGAACCTGACCGAGCCGCACTGCGGTACGGACCTTGGCCTGTTGCGGACCAAAGCGGTCCCGCAGGCCGACGGCACCTACAGGATCTCGGGCCAGAAAATCTGGATCTCGGGCGGCGAGCAGGATCTGACCGAAAATATCATCCACCTGGTGCTGGCCCGGATCGAGGGCGCGCCCGCAGGCACCCGGGGCATCAGCCTGTTCATCGTCCCGAAGTTCATCCCCGACGCCGAGGGCAACCCCGGTGCCCGCAATTCGGTGAACTGCCTGGGGCTGGAAGAAAAGATGGGCATCCACGGCAATGCCACCTGCGTCATCGCCCACGAGGAGGCCACCGGCTGGCTGATCGGCGAGGAGAACCGTGGGCTGGCCGTCATGTTCGTGATGATGAACGAGGCCCGCCTGGGCGTCGGCCTCCAGGGGATCGCTCAGGCCGAGGCCGCCTATCAGGCTGCCGCGGCCTTCGCCAAGGATCGGTTGCAGGGCCGCTCCCTGACCGGACCCAAAAACCCCGACGGCCCGGCCGATCCGATCATCGTCCACCCGGACGTTCGCCGGATGCTGATGGAAGCCCGCGCCTTCATCGAGGGCGGCCGCGCCTTCATGGCCTGGACCTCGCTGCACGGCGACCTCAGCCACGCCAGCCCGGACGAGGCCGTCCGCCAGAAGGGCCGCGACTACATGGGCCTGATGACGCCGGTGGTGAAGGCGTTCCTCACCGACCGGGGTTTCAACGTCTGTTCCGACGCGATGCAGGTCCACGGCGGCTCGGGCTTCACCGAGCACTTCCCCGCTAGCCAGTACCTGCGCGACGTGCGTATCGCCCTGATTTATGAGGGCACAAATGGGGTGCAAGCCCTTGATCTTGTTGGAAGAAAACTGGCGGCTGACGGCGGTCGAGGCGTCATGAGCTTCTTCGCCGAGCTTGACGCGTTCATGTCCGAAAACGAGGGCCACGCCGGCATGGCCCCCTTCATCACCGGCCTTGCCGGTGCCAAGGCCGAACTGCAGGACGCCACCCTGTGGCTGATGCAGAACGGCCTGGCCAATCCTGACAACGCCGGGGCTGCCTCCACCGACTACCTGCACCTCTTCGGCCTGACGGCGCTGGCCTACATGTGGTCGCTGCAGGCCAAGGCGGCACTCGCCCGGATCGCCGGCGGCGACACCGACCCCTTCTACGAGACCAAGCTGACCATCGGCCGCTACTACATCCAGCGCATCCTGCCCGAGACCGGTGGACGCCTCGCCAAGCTGAAAACCGGTTCTGAACTCCTGATGAAACTGCCCGCAGAGGCGTTCTGATGGCCGTTTACCGGGCCACCATCGAATGGGCGCTGAACTGCGGCGAGGACTTCGCCAAGGGCCGCTACAGCCGGGGCCACACCGTCACCTTCCAGGACCATGTGGTCCCCGCCACCGCCTCGGCTCATGTCGTGGGCAAGTGGGCGGCACCCGGTTCCGTAGACCCCGAGCAAATGCTCGTAGCCGCGCTCAGCAACTGCCACATGCTGACCTTCCTGCATGTGGCCCGGCTCAAAGGCTTCATCGTTACCCGCTACCGCGACGAGGCCGTCGGCGTGATGGAGAAGGATGGCGAAGGCCGCATGGCCGTGACCCGCGTCACCCTGCATCCCCAGATCACCTACGAGGGCCCACGCCCCAGCGTGGCCGAACGCGACGTCCTGCATCATGAAGCCCACGAGGAATGCTTCATCGCCAACTCGGTGAAAACCGAGGTTGTGGTGGAAGAGGTAGCGGCCTGAGGCACCCCTGAAGTCGTCGACGCTCAAGCTTATTTGCGAAACGACGGCATCCGAATAGCGCTTTGCGCGTTGGCTCACTGGACGGACTTCACGTCAGGACCCAAAAATGCGCAAGACGCTCGCCTACACGGCCCTCGCCGCACTCATCGCATTGCCGATGATCGCCGGCCCCACAGATGCGGACGCCTCGTGCCGCAGCCGCAAGGTCAACGGAACGCTGATTGGCGGTGTCGGCGGTGCGCTGCTGGGCGGCGCGGTCACGCACGGTTCGACAGGCCCAATCGTCGGCGGTCTCGGCGGCGCGGTGATCGGCCACGAGATTGGACGCGGCGGCTGCGGCAAGCAGAACCGCACCTATTCCCAACGGACTCGCACACGGTACGTTTCGGCCCCCGCCGCCGCACCGGCGCGCGCTGTCCGCAAGGTCTATTACGACCAGTACGGCAACCAGGTGGGTTCGGCGCCGGTGGAGTATCGGCGTTGATGCGCGCCCAACTCACCGGCCTGTGCCTGACGGCCTTGGCGCTCAGTGCCTGTAGCGGCCAACCGGGTGCCATGGCCTCCAACACCAAGATCTGCGTCGACTTCAAACAGCCCAAAGCGGCGGCCCTGCCGGGCGTGTCCGCGGATGCCGCCGCCGTCGACGATTGCGTGCGCCGCTGGGCCTACAGCCTGGCGCCGTCGCCCGACGACGCCGGAACGGTGGCAGAAGCCGCGTCAGCCGCCTGCAACACCCAACTCTCTCGCTGGAACCAGCAGTCCCTTACCCAGCCTGGTGCCGACGAAACGTCGGCCAGCCTCATTACCGGTGAACCGACAACGGCATTGGCAGAGCACAACAACTTCAGCCGCACGCGGGCGCTGTTCTATGTCGTCCAGGCGCGCGCCGGAACCTGCAGCCCGCCCCCTGCGAAGGACGGCGTGCCAGAAGGAATTACCTGAGTTTGGCGGCGAAGCAGGGTGGGTAGCCGGGTTTCGTCCCCCAGCCTACAGCCCGTCGAACAACGCCGTCGAGACGTAGCGTTCGGCGAAGCTGGGGATGATGGCCACGATCAGCTTGCCGGCCATCTCCGGGCGGTTGGCAATTTCGAAGGCGGCCGTGATGGCAGCGCCGGACGATATCCCGCCGGGGATGCCCTCTTCACGCGCCATCCGACGGGCCATGGCGAAGCTGTCATCGTTCGAGACCTGTACGATGTCGTCGATGACTCCGCGGTCCAGGATACCGGGCACGAACCCCGCGCCGATGCCCTGGATCTTGTGCGGTGCCGGCGATCCACCCGACAGCACCGGCGAGGCTTCCGGCTCCACGGCTACCATTCGGATCGACGGTTTGCGGGCCTTCAGCACCTGGCCGATGCCGGTGATGGTGCCGCCGGTGCCGACGCCTGAGATTACCGCGTCCACCTTGCCGTCGGTGTCAATCCAGATTTCTTCGGCTGTCGAGACCCGGTGGATCAGTGGATTTGCTCCATTCTCGAACTGCTGCGGCATCACGGAGTTAGGCGTCGCCTCGACGATCTCGCGGGCCCGGGCGACCGCGCCGGCCATGCCCTTTTCCGCCGGGGTCAGCTCCAGCTGGGCACCCAGGATCAGCAGCATCTTGCGCCGCTCCATCGACATGCTTTCGGGCATGACCAGGGTGCACTTGTAGCCCTTGGCAGCACAGACGAAGGCCAGCGCGATGCCGGTGTTGCCCGACGTTGGTTCCACCACCCGCCCACCAGGCTTCAGCAGACCCAAGGCCTCCAGGCTCTCGACCATCGACACCCCGATGCGGTCTTTGACGGAGGCCAGCGGGTTGAAGAATTCCAGCTTGGCCACCACTTCGCCCTTGGGCTTCAGCGCCGCCATCAGGTGGGGCAGACGCACCAGCGGCGTGTCGCCGATCAGGTCCAGAATCGAGTCATAGATCTTGCCCCGCCCCGTGCGGCGATAGCGTGCGGCGTCGTAGGGGGTGTCGATGATGGTCATTGGCGGCCTCGTGCAGCAGGGTCGCCGCAAACCTAAGCCTTCCGGAGCGGATTGGAAGCGTCCAGCGGTGGTGCCGCTATCAGATTTACTCGGCGGCCATGGCGGCGGCGGGGTTCAGCAACGGCTCCAGAAGTTCGCGGGCCAGCCAGCGCACGACAGGTACCGCCACGCCGTCTCCAGCCACATGCAACGCCGCCGTCGGCGTGGCGGGCAGCCGGTAGCTGTCTGGCAAGCCCATCAGGCGTGCGGCCTCGCGGGGCGTCAGCAGACGGCTGCGAACCTGTCCGCCCTCGACCACCACGATGGCCTGCCGCGAGGACCCGCCCCGCGGCGTCCGCAGACACCCGGCCAACCCGTCAAACCGCACCTCGGCGCGCTGGATGGAGCGCCCGTTCTCGATCCGCGTCCGCCGAAACACCGCGCCAACGGCCCGGCTGGATCGGGTCTCAAGCCGGGCGCGATGCAGGGGGGTCATCAGTTCGATCAGGCGCTGCGTCTTGGCCGCGCTATGCCAGATCACCGCGTCATCCGGTTCCAGCAAGGCCGCCAGGTCAGTGTTGCGCGCGGGCGGCGAGGCCAGCCGCCACCAGATCCAGTGGGCGGCGACGGCGTCGGGCAGTCCGGCATGCGCCACACGAACCGCCCGTGTATGAAACGTGCTCTCGCCGATCAGGTTCGCTGGGGCGTCTCGAGCCGCCACCACAAACACCCGTGGGCGCGACTGCGGCAAAACGGTCGCCGCGTCGATCTCGAGCGCCCCGAACCGATAGCCCCGCACTGCCAGCGCCGTCCCCAACGCCGCGAAATCCGCGCCACCGTTCGAGGTAAGCAGTCCGGTGACGTTCTCTACGACCATCAGTCGTGGCGCGCGTCCCGCATCATCCAGCGCCTCCATCAACCTCCAAAACCCGAAGAAGGCAGAAGACCGTCCGCCCGTCAGACCCGCGCGGGCACCGGCCAGGCTGAAATCCTGACAGGGGCTGGACGCCCAGGCCAGGTCGGCTTGCCCCGGCAGATCGCCCGCCGACAGCGTCCAGACATCACGCTCATGGAAATGGTCCGCCGCGTCTGAAAAATTCGCCCGATACGTCGCCGCCTTCACCGGATCAAAGTCGTTGGCAAAAGCGCACTTCCAGCCATCCCCCAGCCCAATCCGCGCCATCCCGCCGCCGGCGAAGAACTCATAGAAGATGGGAGCTCGTGTCACGAGACAGGACGCTAGCGTGATTTGCGCGGTGCATCGCCCTTGACGTTTTCAGCCTCAATCGACCCTTCTGGACACCAGCGTCCCGCACGCCTACAAGCCCGCGCTTTCCTGAGCATGGTGTCCGATCCGCCAGCCAGGCGACTGAGGACGACCATGGCTCCCCGCAAACCTGAAAAACCCCGTGCCCCCGCCGGTCCGTCACAGCGCCAACTTAGAGCCGGGGAGCTGGTGCGCCACGCCCTGGTCGACATCTTTCGCGAGGTGACCATCAACGACACCGTGCTGGCCGGGGTCTCGGTGACCGTGGCGGAGGTGCGGATGGGGCCGGATTTGCGGCATGCCACAGTGTTTGTCGAACCGCTGGGCGGGGAGAACTTTGAGGCGGTGACCAAGGCGCTCAATCGCCACAAGAGTTTCATCCGAGGCCATCTGGGGCGCGGCATCGAAATGCGCTTCACACCGGAACTGCACTTCCGCCACGACGACAGCTTCCTGGAGAGCGAGCGAATCGCCAAACTTTTCGATGACCCCAAGGTCCGTCAGGACCTGACACCCGACGAACCTTCCGACAGCTGGAAAGACGCTGACTGATGGGTCGCAGGCGCAAGGGCCAGGCGATCTCGGGCTGGGTGAACCTCGACAAGGCCTATGATCTGGGCTCGACCAATGCGGTCAGCCGCGTGCGGTGGCTGTTCGATGCCCAGAAGGCAGGGCATGCGGGCACGCTCGATCCGCTGGCCACCGGTATCCTGCCGATCGCGCTGGGCGAGGCGACCAAAACCGTTCCGTTCCTGGTCGATGCCGACAAGGCCTATCGCTTCACCATCGCCTGGGGCCGCACGACCACCACGCTGGACCGGGAGGGCGAGGTCGTGGCCCAGTCCGATGTGCGACCCACCCCGGCAGAGGTCGAGGCTGTCTTGTCCCGGTTCGTGGGCGAGATCGATCAGGTGCCGCCGATCTATTCAGCCATCAAGATCGATGGTGAGCGCGCCTATGACCTGGCCCGCGCCGGCGAGGTGGTCGAGATGGAATCCCGCAAGGTAACCGTACATTCCGCGCGCATCTCCGAGCTTCAGAGCGCACCCGGCGACCCCGACCACATCACTCTCGAAATCGAGTGTGGCAAGGGCACCTATGTCCGCGCCATCGTCCGCGATCTGGCTGAAACTCTGGGGGCTTGTGGTCATGTCAGCGACCTGCGCCGCACTCGCGTCGGGCGGTTCACCGAGGAAAATGCGGTGACACTGGAATTGCTTGAGAAATTAGAGTATAAGGCCCGCCAGTCGGAGGCACTGCTTCCGGTCGAGACCGCGCTGGACGACATCCCGGCGCTGGCCGTGACCGATGAAGACGCTTTCCGGCTGAAGCAGGGACGGTCCATCGTTCTCATTCCCCGACAGGTGGAATCGGTCAAGGCCAGGCTCAAGCCGGGCTCACGAACCGTTTCGGCGACATCGGGCGGGACGGTGGTGGCGCTCTGCGAGATGCGCGGCGGTAGGCTCGAACCCTCGCGTGTCTTCAACCTTTGAAGAGCGGAGAAACCCGATGTCGATTACGACAGAGCGTAAAGCCGAAGTCATCAAGACCCATGCCCGCGGTGAAGCGGACACGGGCAGCGCTGAAGTTCAGGTGGCGATCATGTCCGAAAGGATCGCGAACCTCACCGAACACTTCAAGATGCACAAGAAGGACAACCACTCGCGCCGCGGCCTGCTCAAGATGGTCTCGGCTCGCCGGTCGCTCCTGGACCATCTGAAAAAGTCCGATGTGGACCGTTATCAGAAGCTGATCGAGACCCTCGGCCTGCGCCGTTAAGGCCTGATCTGCGAACCGCTCCCTGGCCTTACGGCCAGGTGGGCGGGTTCTCTTTGTTTTTGCCGCTCCCCGCGACAGGCCGGTGGATCGATGCGGTGCCGGGCCCGGTACGGGTCCATACACATGCCGAGGGAAGTCCCTCAACCCGCCTGTTCACTGGAGAGGATTCGGAAAGTCCGATCGCTGTCCGCGCCCGCCGGGAATACGCCTGGGGGCTGAGAAAGAAGCAAAATGTTCGAAATCAGACGCAAGACCATAGAGTGGGGCGGCAAGACCCTCACACTCGAAACAGGCCGCATGGCCCGTCAGGCTGACGGCGCTGTTCTGGCCACCTACGGTGAGACCATGGTTCTCGCCACCGCCGTGTTCGCCAAGAGCGCGAAGCCGGGTCAGGACTTCTTCCCCCTGACCGTGAACTATCAGGAAAAATTCTACGCCGCCGGCAAGATCCCCGGCAGCTTCCCGCGCCGCGAAGGTGCACCCAGCCAGAAAGAAACCCTGACCAGCCGCCTGATCGACCGTCCGATCCGCCCGCTGTTCGTCAAGGGCTTCAAGAATGAAGTCCAGGTCGTCACCACGGTGCTGGCCCACGACCTCGAGAATGATCCTGACATCGTCGCCCTGGTGGCCGCTTCCGCCGCCCTTGTGATTTCCGGTGCCCCGTTCATGGGCCCTATCGGCGGTGCCCGCGTGGGTTTCGTCGACGGTGAGTACATCCTCAACCCGACGCTGGACCAGATGAAGGAAAGCCGGATGGACCTGGTGGTCGCCGGCACCGACGACGCTGTGATGATGGTCGAATCCGAAATTCAGGAAATGACCGAGGACGAAGTGCTGAAGGGCGTCATGTTCGCCCACGCCGGCATGCAGCCCGTCATCCAGGCGATCATCGAGCTGGCGGAACACTCCGCCAAGGAGCCCTTCGACTTCACGCCCGACGACACCGACGCCATCAAGGCCGACGTCAAGAAGCTGATCGGCAAGGATCTGGCCACGGCCTACAAGATCGTCGCCAAGGGCCAGCGTCAGGACGCCGTCGGCAAGGCCAAGGCCAAGGCAACCGAAAAGTTCGCCAAGTCCGACGCCAATCCGGGCGGCATCGGTGCCGACAAGCTGGGCGGCGTGTTCAAGGAACTGGAAGCCGACGTGGTGCGTCGCAACATCCTGGATACCGGCATCCGCATCGATGGCCGCAAGGTCGATCAGGTCCGCCAGATTGTCGGCGAAGTGGGTGTTCTGCCCCGGGCCCACGGCTCGGCGCTGTTCACCCGCGGTGAGACCCAGGCCCTGGTGATCGCCACCTTGGGCACCGGCGACGACGAGCAGATGATCGACGCCCTGGAAGGCAAGTATTACGAAAAATTCATGCTGCACTACAATTTCCCCCCCTTCTCGGTCGGGGAAACGGGCCGCATGGGTGCGCCAGGCCGTCGCGAAGTCGGCCACGGAAAGCTGGCGTGGCGGGCGATCCGCCCGATGCTGCCGGCCTATGAGGATTTCCCCTACACGATCCGCCTGGTTTCCGAGATTTTCGAGAGCAACGGTTCGTCCTCGATGGCCTCGGTCTGCGGCTCCTCACTGGCCCTGATGGATGCGGGTGTGCCCCTGAAGAAGCCGGTCTCCGGCATCGCCATGGGTCTGATCCTGGAGGACGACGGTTTCGCCGTTCTCAGCGACATCCTGGGCGACGAAGACCACCTGGGCGACATGGACTTCAAGGTCGCCGGCACCGCCGATGGCATTACGTCGCTGCAGATGGACATCAAGATCGCCGGCATTACCGAAGCGATCATGAAGCAGGCCCTGGCTCAGGCCAAAGGCGGTCGTGACCACATCCTTGGCGAGATGAACAAGGCCATGGAAGCCCCCCGCCAGGAACTGGGCGAATACGCACCGAAGATCGAGACCATCAAGATCCCGGTGGAGAAGATCCGCGAAGTGATCGGCACGGGCGGCAAGGTGATCCGCGAGATCACCGCCGAAACCGGTGCCAAGATCGACATCGGCGAAGACGGCACCATCAAGATCGCGGCAGCCGACCAGGCCAAGATTGATGCCGCCAAGACCTGGATCAAGTCGATCACCCAGGAAGCGGAAGTGGGCGCGATCTACACGGGCAAGGTCGTGAAGGTTGTCGACTTCGGCGCCTTCGTGAACTTCTTCGGCGCCAAGGACGGCCTGGTTCATGTGAGCCAGATCGCCAACCAGCGCGTGGACAAGGTCTCCGACGTGCTCACCGAAGGCCAGTC
>Ga0105048_10014697_pt1 | contig 12180 bp, 8 predicted proteins | sample MAT05_FD_78382 | JGI IMG/M metagenome (GOLD analysis project Ga0105048, IMG submission 78382) | Freshwater microbial communities from Lake Fryxell liftoff mats and glacier meltwater in Antarctica - MAT-05 | ecosystem: Environmental > Aquatic > Freshwater > Ice > Liftoff microbial mat | place... | reverse complement strand
CAGCGTCGAGGGCTAAGTGAGCCTGCGGCAGTAGTGCGCTCATTTTGCTCGCGAAGGGTGGGGCCATCAGGAGCGCATCGAAATGTTGCGCGTTCTGGATGCGCCAGTAGCTAACGGGTAGATTGTTGCTGCGCACCGCTTGCACGTACGGTGCACTACTAAAGTTCGGCGGAATCAATGCGTCATGGCTGCCGTGCACCACGATCAGTGTTTTTACGCGCGGCTTGCCGGTGGCCAAGATTTCAGCGACGCCGGTGTGCAGGCGCTCAGCGGCGGCATTTTGGCCGGTCCACAATTCGCGCGCGCGCAGCAAGCCGGGAAGTCTCGGATCGGGCAGCGTCGGCGCCGGATCCAGCACTGCGATGCCGGCTGTCGGCGCAATGCCGCTGGAATCACACCACCACAGCGCGCGTTCCTCGAGCGAGGCTTCACGCGCCTGCTGGTTCGAATCGAGCAGCGCAAACCGATAGCCGCAGGCGGGTTCTTCAGCGCTGCTGCGGCTGTAGGCGGAACAATACGTGGCCAGCAGCGATCGCCAGATATCAAACGCTAGGTTGCTGTGCGCGGCGTGCAGGCTGGCGTGGGTCCAGCCACCCGCGAGCAGTCGATCGAGGGCCTGCTGCGCTTGCGCTTCAGTCGAGCTGGCGCTGAGCAAGCCCGCGGTTTTCAAGCAGTTGCCGCGCATCTCCGCGGCCGCACGCCACAGCGCTGCGGGCAGCACCTCGATTGCACCGTCAACGGCGAGCATCGCGCAGGGCTGGAGCAGAGCGGCTTCGCTGGCGTAGTCGTACAGCGGCCGCGTGCCCCTAACGCTCAAATTTGGCGCCACTGCGACCACTGCGCGAAGAATCTGCGCCCCGGCAAGCTCGGCTGCGCGCAGCACCGCGCCGCCGCCGTTGGATAAGCCGACCGCGATAATTGCGGTGTTCTCAGGCGTAAAGGGCGCCAGCTCAGGAAATGCTTCATCAAGCGCGCGCAGGCCAAAGCGCGCGGCTTGCAGCACATGCTCACCCCAACTTGCTTCGGGATTGTCCTGCGAGTGGGCGTGTTTCATGGCGATGGTGTGGCTTGGCAGCGACGCGCTACAGGTAAATTCGAGCAAGTCCGGCTCGCAGGAGCGCGTGCCATCAAGCGCCACGCCCGAGCCGTCAGCCAAACCAGCAATCCCGGTCCCCGCTCCTTTGTCGGTGTAGACCACCGCGCAGCCGCGCGCTAAACCCCAGGCGCCGCTTAAGCCAATCGCGCCATAAATGCCGCGTGAGCCCGATGCGGGCGCGACCAGCAAGCAGCGCGGCTCGCGCTTAAACGCATCAGGAATCTGCGCCAACACGCGATGCGGGTGGCGCGCGCCTGCAATCCACGCAAACGCGCTGAACTCGCGTCCCGGCACGCTGGCCGCCTGGCCGTAAGCACTGCCAAATCCGCGCGCCGATAAATCAACGATCGCGCGCCAGCTGCTATAGATCGCGCGCCGTCTGAGTGCGGCGGCGCTTGGATGGTTCGGGTCATCCAGCGCGGGCGCGGCCGCCGCCCGCAAGCCTTCGAGCCCAAGCCCAGCGCTTAGCAAATCGTCGTTAAAACGATGCTCGGTGACGCGTAATTGCGAGAGGCGCATGGTTTTTTGCTAGCGTTGGCGCATTCCAGCCGGACGCGATTTTAGCGAAAGCCGAAACGACCAGCCTGTGCACGAAGGTTCAGCATCCGCAATAGCGAATCGTCTCGGCCGCAATCACCGTGCGTGCGCTGCGCGAAACCCAGTAACGATCCAACTCGCATTTTTCAACTGCGATCGGATTCACACCACCCAGCATCAATGCTGCAAAAAGCCAACTCATTTAAGCGTCCTCATTAGGTCGAAAGTACATTTTCAGTCTACGCCGGATGCTTGAACTTGCGGTCTACAATCCACGCACCCCCTGACTTTGCCCAGGTTCGCAATATGCTCACTTTTGCCGCCCGTTATCTGACGCTGTGGGCCTGTATTGCAATTTTTGCGGCTGCATTAATTGCGACGGTCTTGCGCGTGATGCACTTGGAATGGCTGGCGGTGATTGCCGGCACATTGAGTGCGGTGGGCTTGAATGATTTGCGCCAGACCCGCCAAGCGATTCGGCGCAACTATCCGATCCTGGCGCACTTTCGCTTCTTTTTTGAATCGGTGCGCCCGGAGATTCGCCAGTATCTGCTCGAGGACGATACCGTGGAGCTGCCGTTTTCACGCGTGCAGCGCTCGATCGTCTATCAGCGTGCGAAAAATGCGGTGGACAAGCGCCCGTTTGGCACGCAGCTTAACGTGTACGCCGATGGCTATGAATGGATCAATCATTCGCTGCTGCCGGCGGAGATTCAAAGCCACGATTTCCGCATTTTGATTGGCGAGCATTCGTCCAAGCAGCCCTACTCGGCGAGCGTGTTCAACGTCTCGGCGATGAGCTTTGGGGCGCTGTCGGCGAACGCGATCATGGCGCTCAACGAAGGCGCCAAGAAGGGCAATTTTTACCACGACACTGGCGAGGGTTCGATCAGCCGCTATCACCGCATCAAGGGCGGTGATTTGGTTTGGGAAATTGGCTCGGGCTATTTCGGGTGCCGCAATCGCGACGGGTCGTTCAACGCGGAGAAGTTTGCGCAAAATGCGCTGGATCCGCAGGTCAAGATGATTGAGATCAAGCTCTCGCAAGGCGCCAAACCGGGCCACGGCGGGGTGCTGCCGGGCGCCAAGGTGACGCGTGAAATCGCCGAGGCGCGCGGCGTGCAGGTCGGTGAGGATTGCATTTCGCCGCCGCGCCATAGCGCGTTTTCAACGCCCTTGGGCTTGCTTGAATTTGTCCAGCGGCTGCGTGATTTATCCGGCGGCAAGCCGACCGGATTCAAGCTCGCGATTGGGCATCCGTGGGAGTTTTTCGCGATCGCCAAGGCGATGCAAGAAAGCGGCATCCTGCCGGATTTCATTGTGATCGACGGCGGCGAAGGCGGCACGGGTGCAGCGCCGCTGGAGTTCACCGATCACGTTGGCGCGCCGCTGCGCGAGGCGCTTTTATTGGTCCACAACACGCTCGTTGGCCTGCGCCTGCGCGGCAAGATCAAGCTAGGTGCCTCGGGCAAAATTGTCACTGCATTTGATGTGGCGCGCACGCTCGCGATTGGCGCTGATTGGTGCAATTCAGCGCGTGGCTTTATGTTTGCACTGGGCTGCATTCAAGCGCAGTCCTGTCATACCGGCAAATGCCCGACGGGTGTCACGACGCAAGATCCGGTGCGCCAACGCGCGCTGGTGGTGCCCGATAAGGCCGCGCGTGTTTACAGCTTTCAGCAAAATACCCTCAAGGCGCTCAAAGAGCTGGTTGCCGCCGCCGGCTTGAGCCACCCGGAACTGCTTGGGCCGGAACATGTGATCCGGCGCGTTTCATCGACCGATGTGCGTTCGCTGGCGTCGCTGCACCATTTTGTGAAGCCCGGCGAGCTGCTCGACGGCACGCCTGAACACCCGGTGTTTAAAATATTTTGGGCGCAGGCGCGCGCCGATACCTTTAACGCACCACCGTCAATTTTATCTTTGCAAACGTCGAAAGCCGAATGAACCCTTTGAATCCAGTCATTGGGCAGCAGTTCGTTGAACTGGCCTTGGCGCGCGGCGTGATCCGCTTTGGCGAATTTATCCTCAAATCCGGGCGCGTGAGTCCGTATTTTTTCAACCTAGGCGCGATCTCTAGCGGCGCAGGCCTAGAGGCGCTCGCGCACTGCTACGCCGACGCGCTGATTGCCTCGGGCGTTGAGTTCGACATGCTGTTCGGCCCGGCTTACAAAGGCATCGCACTGGCCGCCGCGCTAAGCATGGCGCTGCACGCCAAAACCGGCCGCGACGTGCCATTTGCGTACAACCGCAAAGAAGCAAAAACCCACGGCGAAGGCGGCAGCTTGGCGGGTGCCGCTTTGTTTGGCCGCGTGCTGATTGTCGATGACGTGATCACCGCTGGCACCGCGGTGCGCGAGGCGATCGACCTTATTCGAGCGTCGGGCGCGCAAGCGCATGGCTTGATTGTCGCGTTTGATCGACAAGAGCGCGGAGCGCATTCGGACTTGTCGGCCCTAACTGAGATCCAACAGACTTTTGCCCTTCAAGCGTTTGCGGTGGCATCGTTTAGCGACCTTGCCGCGCATATCCAGCCGAGCTTAGACATCCGCAATTCGTTGGAAAGCTATCGTGCGCGCTACGGCGAAATGCGCGCTTAAGTTCTGATTCACCTGCTGTCGCTCTATAATTTTGCGATCGTTCTTAACTTCGAGGCTCCGACCATGCGCTTTTCCCTTCACCTACGAGCCGTCATTGGCGCTGTACTTATCGCGGGCACATTCAGCGCCGCCAACGCGTCCAAACTCTACAAATGGGTCGATAAGAACGGCAACGTGCACTATTCCGACAGCGTGCCGCCCGAGGCGCTCGATAAAAAGCGCGAGGAAATGAGCGAGAGCGGGCTGGTGGTCAATACCGTCGATCGCGCGCCGACCCCGGAAGAAAAGGCGCTACTCGACAAAAAGAAAGCTGAAGATGCGGCGCTCGCAGTGGTGGAAGCTGAGCGCGATCGCCAAGAAGAACTCATGATGGCCGCCTACACGTCGGAAAAAGACGTGCTCCGCGCGCGTGATCAGAAAATTGAAATGATCAATCGCCAAATCGAGTCGTATGAGGCCAGCATGAAGAGCCTGCAGGGCTCGCTGACTCAGCTCACTGCGCGTGCCGCCGAGAGCCAGCGCGCCGGGCGACCGGTCAGTGAGGCGCTGACCGCGCAGATTGCCGAATCCAAAAAAAGCGTGCAGCAGCAGGAAGCGGCGATCAAAGCCAAACGCATTGAGCGCGGTGAGGTTGCAGGTGATTACGAAGCCGAACTCAAACGCTATCGCGAGATGGTGGCACGTATGAATACGCGCGGTTAAAGCTTAGGTTGTTAAAGCGCAATTAGCGCTTTGCACTTACGACCACAGCGTTGCGAACCTAAGTGAGCACGCCCCGGTTGCGGCTAAGCGATCGAACCGCCAACGTGCTCTTGCTGTTGATCAGCTTAAGCGTTTGTGCGCTGTTGCTAATACTCGCGACGCGTTGGTTACGGTCTGGATCCGACGCCGCGCTCAATGATTATGGCGCGCTAATTTCGTTTGATCCGACACGCACAGGCGGTCATTTGCTGCCAAACGTGCAGCAAGCCGTGCAGGGTGCAAGCACTGGCCAAGCGGTTAACTGGCGCACCGACGCGCACGGATTTCGCATCGACGGGGAGCTCAGCCTACTGCCCGCGGTCGGCGTGCGCCGGATTTTTCTGCTCGGCGATTCCTTTGTCGATGGCATGCGCACCGACCAGCGCTTGACCATCGGTGCACTGTTGGAAGACGCGCTGCGCGCGCGCGGCGAGGCCGTTGAGGTGGTGATTTCCGGGCACAACAACCCGGCCAACGCGTGGTATTGGCTGCAAACCCACAGCCCGCAGTTCAAGCCAACCGAGGTGATCCTTGGGCTTACGCTCGGCAACGATCTCTTTGCGCAGAACCTGCACGCCGGCATGCAGCCGGATTCGCGCGCTGGGCGCGTGCGCTTGGTCGATGCGGGCATGCTCGACGGCGATTTGCGGCGCATGCCTGCTTACCTGCCAGCGAGCGCCTACCGCGCGCCATCGTGGTGGCGCGATCAGTGGTATGCGCAGACCTTCGCACTACGCGGCGCCTTAGCCGAGCAGCTCGGCTGGTTTGCCGATTCAATCCCGCCATTTGCGGGCGCCTCCAAGCCGCGCAAAGTATGGGATCGCGACATTTACGCATCGCTTGGCCTGTTTCACGTGCCGATCAACGGGTTTGCTGAGTTTTCTTATGCAAGCAATCGCGAAACCTTAAACGGGATTGCAACGCTTTTGCGCGAGCGCGGCATTGCATTTAGCGTGGTGATTTTCCCGGTGCGCCATCAGGTCTCGCCGCTTGATTGGCAGCGCTTGGTCGATGTTTTGGCGCTCAATCCGACACGTTTTGACCTGGACGCACCTAATCGGCGTCTGCTGGCCGATTGTGCATCGTTGAAAATCAGCTGCCTTGACCCGACGGTCGCGATGCGAGCACATATGCGCGCAGGCCTTGAGCCGCTGTATCGACCGCGCGGCGATATGCATTTCAACGAGGCGGGCAATCGTTTTATCGCCCGCATGCTGGTGGCGCGCCGCCCGGCGCCGATTGGTGCATCTGCAAAATAGAATTTAAGCGCGATTAAATTCGCCGATGCCTTTGATCAGCGTGCTCAAGGCCAAGCGCTCGGCCGCGCTTAAATCTGGGTGCCACGCGTCCATCAGCAAAATCACCCGCGCGCTGCTTCCACGATTCCAGGCTTCATGCTCATAAGTGTCATCGAACACCACGCATTCGCCCGAACGCCAAACGTGCTCCGCGCCACCCACGCGCAGCGCGCAGCCGTCTGGCACGATCAGCGGCAGGTGCACCACCAAACGCGCGTTGGTTACCCCGGTGTGCGGCAGAATGTGGGTGCCGGGGCTTAAAACTGAGAAGCAAATCTCGGGCGCGTGCGCGCTGATGCGCACCAGTGGCGCGGCTTCCAGCGCGTTAGAGGTGGCCGGGCAGGCGCTGTGGTGGGCGTCAAAGCGCTCGCCGTTGCGGTAGAAAAAATAGGCGTCCCACTGTGGTGCTTGGTCGGCTTGAGAACTGTGCAGGAAACCGTCGATTTGTTCTGGCGAATCAAAGCGCAAGAACGGCTCGAGTCCGGCGCGAGTCTCCAGATGCGCTTGCGCCTCAGCGCAGATGAGCGAGCTTTGCGCGGCCAGCGCCTGCGTCCACGGGAATTCAAGCGCGTCGAAAAAGGGCTGCTCGCGCAAGCCCGGCACATGCATAAAGCGCGCGTGCTGGCGGGCGTCGCCCGATTGCAGCCGCGTGCGCTGCAAATAGCCGGCAAGCGCGGCGCTGACGCGTTTGAGTTCGCCCAAACCGTAGGCTTCGATCAACGGCGCCAGCAGCATTCCGAGCAGGCGCGGACGATCTTGCTCGATCTGATCCATGGCTTGCAAAACCTGAGTGTGCAGATGCGCGGGCGTGGTTTGCGCGCTGCGCCAATCGCCGCGCATTTGGGCGCGGCTGACGGCACGAAAATAGGCGCGCGTGGCCAGATCGCGCTCGCCTTGTGCGTTTAACACCTGCGCTAGGTGCAAGTGCGCGGTGGCTAGCTCAGGATTGAGAGCAATGGCGCGTTCGAACGCCATGCGCGCGGCTGGCAGTTCGCCATTCGCGAACAGTGCGGCGCCTAGGCTTTTAACCAGCTGGGCGTTGTTCGGATGCAGCGCACAGATATCCGCGAGCACGCGCACCGCCGCCGCTGGCTTGCCGTCGCGCAGCGCTAATCGTGCGGCGCTCAGCGCGTCTTGAATGTGTGCGTGCATGGCCACCGTGAGGCGATAATCCGGGCCCAAGATCATAGTTCAGCCGATGCCGTTCGCTGCTTCATCAATCGATTTAACGCCAAAGCTCAATCTCGCCTTCGCGGCGCTCAGCCGTGGTGATGCCGCGCTCGCCAGTGCAATGGCTGAGCAGGCCCTCAGCGGCACCGCTGAATCAGTGGATTGGCTGTTGGTGCGCGCGCTGGCGTTCAGTCAGGAGGCGCAGCCGCTGCGCGCGCTCAGCGACTACCAGCGCCTGGTGACGCTTGAACCTAACGTTGCAGCGCATTTCAGCAATCTGGGTAACTGTCTGCTCGAGCTTCAGCGCCTCGAGCCTGCGCGCGCGGCGCTCGACCAGGCGATGGCGCTTGGCGCGCACGACGTCAGCACGCTATTTGCTGCCGCCCGGGCGGCCTATTTGAGCGGGCACGCGCGCGCTGCCTTGCCGCTAAACGCACGCGCCCAGGCTCAGGCGTCCGACGATATTGAGATTGCGCTGTACGCGGTAAAAATCGCGCTGGCGATCGATGATTTACCCAACGCGCTCGAACGTATGGACGCCCTTGCAAGCGCGCCGTTAAGCGCTGTGGAAAGCGCTGAACTCGGCCATTTGAATCTAAACGCCGGGCGCTACCTGCAAGCGCAAGCGCTATTTGAAGGGGCGCGCTCGGTTGAATCCGCACGCTTCGATGCCGAGCTTGGGCTAGCGCTGTGCGCTGAGCGCAGCAACCAGCTTGGGCAAGCGCAACGTTGGCGCGCAGAACTTGGCAAGCGCGCGGATACTTTTAACCCGCGCGAATTAAGCAAGCTGGATCTGCTCGACGCGCGCTTAAGCCTGCGCAGCAAGGATGCGGCCGCGAGCGCAACGCTGCTCGAGCGCCTGCTGAGCCAGCCTATCGATGAACCCGGGCTGCGCCCTAGCTTAAATTTTTACCTGGGCCGCGCCTACGACCATCAGGGCTTAATCACGCAAGCCGTGCACGCATTCGAGCAAGCCCACGCGACGCGCCTGGCGCTCACTGCCAGCGCTCATCCTGCGCTGCTCGGCGACGCCGATTTGCTGCGCTTGCTGCAGCGCGACGTGCCGCTATTTGGGCCGCGTCCAGGCGCTGTCGCAAGCGCGTCGGAGCCGATTTTTCTGGTCGGATTTCCGCGCTCGGGAACCACGCTGCTCGAACAACTTCTACACGCCCACCCGGCGCTGCAATCGTTCGATGAGCAGCCGTTTTTGCAGCGCCTGATCGACGAGATTGAGCGCCGCGGCTTGCGCTATCCGCAAGATTTGGCAGCCCTCGATAGCCACACGGTCGAGGTGCTGCGCGCGCGCTATTTCGAGCGGGTCGCTCAGCTGCAAACCGTGTCCTGCGGGGTGCGCTTGGTGGACAAAAACCCGCTGAATTTGGCGCGCCTGCCGTTGATCCGCGCGCTCTTTCCAGACGCGCGCGTGCTGCTCGCGCTGCGCCATCCGTGCGATGTGGTGTTGAGCTGCTGGATGCAAGATTTTCGCGCGCCAGGGTTTGTGGTGATGTTCCAAAGCATCGAGCGGGTGGCAGAAATGTACGCGCGTGTTTTCGCGCACTGGGCGCAGTGGCACGACGCGCTGGATTTGGACACGCACCTTGTGCGCTATGAGGATCTGGTCGACAACGTGCGCGCCACCGCCGTCCCGATCTTTAATTTCCTGGGCGTTGAATGGTCCGACAGCCTGCTCAACTTCACCGAACACGCAGCCACCCGGGGCGCGATTTCAACGCCAAGCTACGCGGCGGTGACGGAGCCGGTCCATGCGCGCGCGGTCGGCCGTTGGGAACGCTATCGAGAACACTTCAATGACGCGGCATTGGCGCATTTACAGCCGTGGATCGAGCGCTTCGGCTATGCACCAAGGCCTATTAAAACGTGATCGCCATGCTGCTAGGGGTGCTGGCTTTGAGCGTGTTGGCGCTGTTAGCGGGCGTGCTTTTAACGTGGGCGGCGCGGCGTTTTGCGCTGGTTAGCGACCCGCTTGTGGAGGAAATCAACGCGCTGCTGCCGCAAACCCAATGCGCGCAATGCAACTTTCCCGGATGCAGGCCGTATGCCGAGGCGATCGCTCGCGGTGACGCGGATATCAACCAGTGCCCGCCGGGCGGCGAGGCGGGTATCCGAGCGCTGGCCAAGCTGCTCGGACGCGAGCCCAAGCCGCTCAATGAAGCGCATGGCGCCAGCAAGCCGGCCCAAGTTGCGCTGATCGACGAGGCACGCTGCATCGGCTGCGTGCTGTGCATCAAAGCCTGCCCGGTGGATGCCATTGTTGGCGCCGCTAAACGCAGCCACACGGTGCTGGAAGACGACTGCACCGGCTGCGAGCTGTGCATCGCGCCGTGCCCGGTAGATTGCATCACGATGGTGCCCGCCGCCTTGCGTTTCGCGCCCGGCGTGCCGCTTAAAATGCCCGCGCCCATTCCATAAGAGTTAAGCCTGAGCAATGCCCAATCGCCTCGACTACCGCGCCCCCGATTACACGATTGATCACGTCGATCTAACCTTCGACATCCGCGAGCGCGAAGTGCACGTCCGCGCGCGCTCGCGCTTACGGCGCTTGGTCGATCAGGCCTGCGATTTACGGCTGGACGGCGTTGAATTAACCCTAGATGGCATCGCACTAAACGGCATTGCGCTTGCGCCCGAGAAGTTTGCGCTCGACCCGCTGGGCTTGACCGTGCGCGATCCCGGCGCGCACTTCGAACTCGATATCCGCACGACGCTCAAACCGCACGAAAACTTTTCCTGCGAAGGCCTGTATGCCGCCGGCTTAAGCCTGCTCACGCAATGCGAAGCCGAAGGTTTTCGCCGCATCACCTATTTTCTCGACCGCCCGGACGTGCTCGCGCGCTACACCACCACGATCATCGCCGACCGCGAGCGCTACCCAATCCTGCTAAGCAACGGCAATAGAGAAAGCAGCCCAAACAAACCCGCTCAACCCAGCCTGCCAAAAGAATCGCCACCCACCAGCTCGGCTGACGCCGAGCCCGCTTCAGGCTCTCGAATCCTTGGTCAGGATGACCAATGGATGAGCAGACAACGCGCCGAGCCCCCTTCAGGCTCTCGAATCCTTGGTCAGGATGACCAATGGATGAGCAGACAACGCGCCGAGCCCACTTCAGGCTCTCGAATCCTTGGTCAGGATGACCAATGGATGAGCAGACAGCGCGCCGAGCCCACTTCAGGCTCTCGAATCCTTGGTCAGGATGACCAATGGATGAGCAGACAAACATTCACAGACCCGCATCCGAAACCCAGCTATCTGTTTGCACTGGTTGCCGGTGATCTTGCCGCATTGGAGGACAGTTTCTATACCGCCGATGGTCGCGAGGTGAGCTTGCGCATTTACACCGCACCCGGCGAAACCGGGCGCGCTCGCCATGCGATGAGCAGCCTCAAGCGCGCGATGCGCTGGGACGAGGAGCGCTTCGGCTTAAGTTACGATTTAGATGAATTCAATATTGTCGCGACGCATGATTTCAACATGGGCGCGATGGAAAACAAGGGTTTGAATATCTTTAACGCGAGCGTTGTGCTGGCCGATCAAGACATCGCCACGGATCAGGATTTGGAGGTGATCGAGGCGGTGGTGGCGCATGAGTATTTTCACAATTGGACCGGCAATCGGGTGACCTGCCGTGACTGGTTTCAGCTCACCTTAAAAGAAGGTTTAACGGTGTTTCGCGACCAGGCGTTTAGCACCGATCAAAGCCAATCGGGCGTGAAGCGGATTGATGATGTCGAGCGCCTGCGACGGCTGCAATTTGCCGAGGATGCGGGTGCCTTGAGCCATCCAATTCGGCCGGAAAGCTATAGCGAAATCAATAACTTCTACACCATGACCATCTACGAGAAGGGCGCCGAGGTAGTGCGCTTGTATGAAACGCTGTTAGGCCGCGAGGGCTTTCGGCGCGGCATGGATTTGTACTTCCAGCGCCACGACGGTCAGGCGGTGACCTGTGATGATTTTCGCGCGGCGATGGCGGACGCAAATGGGCGCGATTTGAGCCAGCTTGAGCGCTGGTATTCGCAAGCGGGCACGCCGACTTTGCGCGTTGCATTGGCGCAATCCGGCAGCACGCTGACGCTTGAGTTTCAACAAAGCGGGCGCACCGCTGCGCAAGCGTTGCCGATCCCAATTCGCTACCGCGTGTTTGGCTTGAGCGGCGCGCCGCTCGGCGACGAGGCGCTGTTTGTGCTCGAGCAAGCCGCGGCATCAGTCACTATTGAGGTCAACGAGCCCGCCACGGTATCGATGCTGCGCGGACTGTCCGCGCCGGTGAAGTTGGAGTTTGAGCGCGACTTAATCGCCCTCAAAGTGCTGGCACTCAACGACGATGATCCAGTGGCGCGGCATGATGCAAAGGCCCTGCTTGAACGCAGCGCTCTGTTAGCGCGCATTGAGGGCAATCACGGCCTGGCAGATATTCGGCTGGCGGCATTGCTTGAGGTGCAACGCGTGCAGCTGGAAACGCTTGGTGACGAAGCCTACCTGTCGCGCGCGCTGAAGTCGCTCGATGAGAGCGCGTTGGACGATCATTTTTCGGCGTTGCCGCTCGATAAGATCGCAGCTGCGTTTGACTGGTTAGAGCAAGCCCGACGCTCGGATCTGCGCGACGCGGCGCTTATGCGTTTGCTCGATTTGGATAGCCGCCCGCCAGCGCTGTATAGCCTCGACGGCGCTGCGGCTCGCGCTCTGCGCGGGGTGTTATGGATACTGCTAGGCGCCACT
>Ga0105048_10014696_pt1 | contig 12181 bp, 13 predicted proteins | sample MAT05_FD_78382 | JGI IMG/M metagenome (GOLD analysis project Ga0105048, IMG submission 78382) | Freshwater microbial communities from Lake Fryxell liftoff mats and glacier meltwater in Antarctica - MAT-05 | ecosystem: Environmental > Aquatic > Freshwater > Ice > Liftoff microbial mat | place... | reverse complement strand
GCATTTTTACGCTCTTGCTCAGCATTTTTACGCTCTTGCTCAGCATTTTTACGCTCTTGCTCAGCATTTTTACGCTCTTGGTTAACCTTCTGCATCTCTCTGTGAGCGACTTCTTGAGGAGTTAGCAACAAAGCGCCTTCTAAGGAGAAATAGCGTAATTGACGCTCATGGATTCCTAGAAATGCGCCAACTACTTCACTCCACATCCAGCCTTGAGTATTAGGAGCAATGGGTACATATCGATTGATGTCTAAGCGAAATCCTGCAAATTCTAGAGTTTCAGGCGAAAAATAGAAATATTCGGGAGTATGAAATCTCTCAGCATATAAGTCAAGTTTTAAGGTGCGATCAACATTGGCGGTGGAGTTGGATAAAAGCTCAATAATCAGATCGGGATAACGTCCATCTTCTTCCCAAACTACCCATGAGTTACGCGGTTCTCTGGTAGTATTCGTAACTAGAAAAAAATCGGGACCGCGAAAGTCACGATTTTTTAATTGCTGACGACTGAAATAAACTGTCAGATTTGCACCAATAAAAAAGTCATCTCGCTCTTGCCAAGCCCATTCTAAGCAAGTTACAAGTAATAGCAACTGCATATAATGCAAAGAACTTTCCATTTCAGGTTCATCACTCAAAAGTTTTTTTGCATCGGGCATTTGCATCTCTAGCTCACGCGCGGTAATTGCTGCCATAGGTTTCTTTCCTGTGATGCACTGTTCTCAAATTATGGCACGAGTTATTACTGAATAGACTAAGATTATGTATTGTAGCGGAGGACAAATCATGACTTTCACTTTAGATCCATCGACTAATCCCGTCACCCGACCCGACCATACTCAACTCCCCGAATCTGACGGTACATTTGTGAAAAATTTTCAAGAACATCCACAAAGTGTTTTGCTGACAGATTCAATTGAGCCAATTCTACAAAAATGTCATCCTGATGGACAATATGCGATCGGGCAAGATTCTGGCATTTACTGGCGCATGACTGAACCACCCGAAAAAGGAGCAGAAGCCCCTGATTGGTTTTATGTGCCGAATGTCCCTCCGACCCTAGAAGGTCAGCCGCGCCAATCCTATGTGCTGTGGCAAGAATTTATTGCACCTCTGAATTATTTTAGAGTTTGTGTCTGGTACTAGTAAAGAAGAACGCGATCGCACTCCTTGGACGGGCATATTCTTTATCTACGAGCAGGTAATTCGTCCAGCTTTTTATGGCATTTACGAGGTGCAAAAATCGAGCATTGAGCTATATCGCCATGTCACAAACCGATTTGAGCTAGTCGAGGCAAATGAACGCGGACATTTTTCTGTGCCTGAGCTAGGCGTAGAGCTTGGCATTTGGCAAGGCACTTATCAAAATTCTGAGTTACCTTGGCTGCGTTGGTGGGACTCCGATGGCAATTTATTGCTAACAGGCTGGGAAAACTCTGAGCAAGAGCGGCAACGTGCTGAGCAAGAGCGGCAACGCGCTGAGCAGGAACATCGGCGCGTCGAAACCTTGATGGCGCAATTACGCGCTGCGGGGATTGAGCCGCAATTTTAAGTAAAAGGGACGCTTTACGTCCCTTTTACTTATTGGAATACTGCTTCGATCGCACTCAACAATTTTTCCTGAGTCCAATTTTGATAAAGATGTGCAGCGATCGCCGCTCCACCTGCACCTACGCCTTCTTTGACAAAGCCTTGCTCATAGGCTCGTAATTGTGGAAATTTGGACTTAGCAAAACTTAGCTGTGTGGCAAGCAGTGGGACATCGCGTACCATAAGCGCTAACTCTATCGTCTTGCCTGTTAAGTCTTCAGCAACCCAGCGCGTTGTACCGATCGCGATCGCATCAGGATTCCAGACTAATTTTTGATGTATAGAAATCGCTCTAGCAAGTGCATACACTGCCAACATTTGGGTTCCGCCTGCGAGTAATACGCCTACATGACGACTTGCGGCGATCGCCATTCCTGCCACAGCGATTTGCATCGGATCGCCCACTGTCGCCACAATTTCAAAGGGTGTAGCCTGTGGATTTAAGTTCTCTAATCCTGCTTGCACGATTTTCCATTTTTGAGCGTGATTGCAAGTGGGATGAGAGCTATTGACCTTATCTTTTGCATCAATTCCTAATGCTGTAAGTACGGCTAAGGCTGTGGTTGTGCCGCCGACAACGCATTCACTTAAGATTACATACGCTCCTAACTGAGCTAATTTTTCTCCCCACACCAATCCTTGCACAAATAATTGCAGCACCGTTTCAATGGGAAGTGCTTTACCTGTACTCAAACATTTTGCAGGCTGTCCACTGAGGTTAATCGCTTCAACTGTGGGGGCGATCGCTAAGCCTGCGTCAAAAATAAATAGCGGTAATTCTTGTGCTGCCACAACTGCGCGAGAAATTAGTACGGGGGAGGCTCCAGCGATTAGGTGTGGCAAAGGGAAGTTAAGATTTTCGCCTGTGGCGAGAAATTCGGCATCGGCGATCGCGGTATATTTGCGGTCTTCAGGAGTTGCTCCTGCGGCGGAAATATTGGGGATTAATCCTGTTTCGGTGAATCCTAGCACACAAGCAAATACTGGGCGTTTACCTCGATAGTTTTTGAGCCAAGCTTTAGCTTTTTTGCGTTGTGTGTAGGTTTTGATCATTTATTTTTTATACCAAATCGTGAAGGTTGGCTTCGCGAATTTTTATGAGATTACTTTTGTTTGCGACAGCGATCGCTACAATACTTGACTTCATCCCAACATTTTTCCCATTTCTTGCGCCACGAAAAAGGCTTACCACAAACTACGCAATCTTTGCTAGGTAAAAAAGATTTGTTACCCTTATAAGTCATTTTTTTGGTGCTTTTTCTTTGGTGCTTTTTATGGCGATCACTATACTAGAAAATATTCTAACAATCGAGGATGACAAGTCATGGTTGCGATCGCAGAACCCACGAAACTAACAGCTCCAACGAAACACCGCTTTACAGTTGGGCAGTATTACAAAATGGCAGCAGTTGGCATTTTGGATGTAGAACAACGTACAGAATTAATTGATGGAAAAATTATCGAAATGTCACCGATTGGGACAAAACACGCTGCTTGTTTATCAAAACTGGCTGATCTACTACGCGATCGCACTAGAAATTTGGCAGCAGTCAGACAGCAAAATCCTATTCGGCTTAGCGATCGCTCAGAGCCACAGCCAGACATCGTATTAGTAAGCGATCGGCAAGATTATTATGCAGAGTATCACCCTATCCCATCAGAGATTTTTTTACTCATCGAAGTATCTGATTCAACTTTGAAATATGATCGCGAAGTCAAAGCTCTTCTCTATGCCAAAGCGGGCATACCTGAGTTATGGATTGCCAATTTGGAAGCACAGGTGTTTGAGGTCTATCGTCAGCCTAGCGAAACTGGATATGAGAATGTACAGATTTATGGCAAAGGAGAAATAATTAATTTGCAAATACTTCCTGATGTAGCGATCGCCGTTGATGATATTTTTTACAACGCTTTGCGCTCAAACCAGAACCAGTAAAAATTTTGAAATGGTTGCGAAGCAACCATTTCAAAATTTTTACTGTGGTTCGTTTGATTGGAAATTGCTATAAGAAGTACCGATAATACATCGGTTTGCTTGTAAATCGATGTATTACGAGAGAATATTCTAACAATCGAGGATGACAAGTCATGGTCGCGATCTCAGAACCCACAAAACTAACATCTCCAACAAAACACCGCTTTACAGTTGGACAATACTACCAAATTGCTGAAATTGGTATTTTGGGAATAGAGCAACGCACAGAATTAATTGATGGAGAAATTATTGAAATGTCACCGATTGGAGTAAAGCACGCAGGTAGCATTAATCGTCTAAACAGAGTATTTGCAAATCTTGTTGGTGACAACGCGATTATTTCCATTCAAAACTCAATTCAGTTAAATAATTATTCTGAACCACAACCTGATCTAGCAATTTTGCGTTGGCGAGAAGATTACTACACTGAAAGCCTGCCAATAATTTCCGAGATTTTCTTACTTATCGAAGTCTCTGACTCTACGCTGAAATATGATCGCGAAGTCAAAGCGCCTCTCTATACCAAAGCGGGTATACCTGAACTTTGGATTGCCAATTTGGAAACACAGGTATTTGAGGGCTATCGTCAACCGAGCGAGACAGGATATAAAGAAGTACAGACTTATGGCAAAGGGGAAGTGATTAATTTGCAGTTGTTGCCTGATGTAGCGATCGCCGTTGATGACATTATGAATTTTGATTTTGAATCAAAGTAACTTTCTGTTCTGCCTTTTCTAGATAGGTGCGGCAATATTGCGATCGCTTCATACCTTCTTCATAAAGGGCAAGCATTTCATCTAAAGCGGCTTCCCCATCATCAAGAATCTCGACGATTTCTTCTAGGCGCTGCATTTGTTTTTCAAAAGATAGATTATTTTGGTCGGTCATATACTTTCTCGATTTTGACTTGGGCAATTTCTAATCGCCGCACGATGTCCACTTTATCAAATGCTGTGAGAGATTCATCGTTGCTGAGTACGCGATCGCCTACTTGAAGCAATGCAAAGCCGCGCTGTAATGGGGATAGTGGATAAAGCGATCGCAAATGGGCACTGAGGCTATCGAGATTGGTAGTGGATTGGCGCAGATGGCGAACTAGGGATTTTTGGATAGCTTGTTCGGCTTCGTCTAACTGTTGAGCGCGATCATGTAAGCGATCGCCAAAGTTTTGCAACGCATAGCTATTAGTCAGTAAGTTGAGGCGTTGCTGATAAGTTTGCATCTCCAATTGCATACTGCGAGTTAAGCGATTTTCGGCAAGGGATATCTGTTGCAATAGCGTATCGCGATCGCATTGAGATACTAACTCAGCAGCGGCGGTTGGCGTGGCGGCTCGTAAATCGGCAACAAAATCAGCGATCGTAAAATCGGTCTCATGCCCCACTGCGGAAATGATCGGAATGCGTGAATGAAAAATTGCTTCGGCTACTTGCACCGTATTAAACGCCCAAAGGTCTTCAATCGAGCCGCCACCACGCCCCACGATCAAAACATCAGCATCGGTTGCTTGCAAAGTCGCGATCGCCTTGGCAATCTCTTCGGGGGCAGATTCTCCTTGGACGATGGCAGGACACAAATAAATCTGACAATGAGGCGATCGGCGATTTAGGGTGCTAAGAATATCTTGAATTACAGCTCCTGTCGGAGAAGTGACTACGCCGATTTTGAGCGGTAAGGCAGGAATATTGCGTTTTCGATCTAGGTCAAAATATCCCGCTTCTGCAAGCTCTTCTTTCATTGCGGCAAAAGCAAGATATAAATCGCCTTGTCCTGCGGCGGTCATGCGATCGCAATCGATCTGATATTTGCCACGGTTTGCATATACTGTCAGCCGACCTTGAACGACTACTTGCATTCCACTTTTAGGACGAAATGCTAAAGTGCGGCTTGCCCACATTACGCAATCAATTTGAGCCGATTCATCTTTGAGCGTAAAATAGCGATGTCCAGAAGCGGCGGTTGTAAAGCCTGAAATTTCTCCTGTCACGCGCACGACGCCAATTTCTTCGCGCAACAAAAGCCCGATCGCTTGCGTCAAATCAGCTACTGTCATCGCATTTTTAGAATTGCTCATGGAAAACCGCTATATGAATATTCTCTTTAGGTCACTGACATATTCTATGCTGCTGTTTGTGGTCTTGCCTGCCGCAGTTCAAGCTCAAGCATCCGATCGCAAAGGTAACTACTACAGAAATGAAACGCCTGTACAAGCACCTAGTAAAAAACCATCGGCTAGATCGCTTTGGCGAGTTGTCGTTGAGGAACTTAACTGTCGTCAAAATACAGGTTTAGATAGCCCTATAAGTCGTACATATCCAGCAGACGCGGTGCTAGAAGTAGAAGTCTATCGTGGTGGCTCTGACGAGGTACTGGTTAATCCACTTGATAAAAATGACAATCCTTGGATGCCTGTACGCGGTGCGAAGAGTGAAGATACATGTTTTGTGCGAGCTAACAGTCGGTATATTCAACCCGTGATGTTTAGATACAGCAATTTCCGATCAAACGAACCACAGTAAAAATTTTAAAATGGTTGCGAAGCAACCATTTTAAAATTTTTACTAGTTTTGGTTTGAGCGCAAAGCGCTGTAAGAGATCACAGATATGGGATCACTTATGGGATCGCTATAAATGAAATCCATAATTTACAGTGATATACCGTAGTATTATAAAAATAGTTTAAGCAAAATATCTTTAAATAAGAATAACGGTCACTTGTGGAACTTTCTTTAAAGAGTGAATATGCGATCTTGGCGATGCTGGAGCTAGCCCATAACTTTGCGATCGCGCAGCCTCTCCAAATTCGGCAAATTGCTCTACAACAAAATATTCCAGATCGCTATTTAGAACAATTACTTGCCACTCTTAAGCGTCAAGGTTTAGTCAAAAGTCAGCGTGGCTCGAAGGGAGGATATATTCTTGCCCGTGAACCTAGGCAAATTAGTTTACTGGAAATTATTCGAGGCATTGAGGGGCATGATCCAATTTTTGATCAAAAAAATGGTAAGGCAAATAACGAAAGTGCTTCTCTTTCGGTAATTCGTGAAGCATGGGAATTGTCTCAGAAAGCGGCTTCTAATGTTTTAGATGACTGCACACTTAAAGATTTATGCGATCGCCAGCGTCAACGTCAAATTGCCACAACCATGTATTACATCTAAGCATTACATCTAATTTAGTAGGCGATCGCTATATACGCTGAATCGGAGCAAGTTTGGGATCGATAATTTTTTTGCCTTGCCCTGCAAAGGCAACAGCTAGATACATCTTGTCGCCCGTACCAAGCAAGTTTGAGACTTGACCTTCGCCAAATTTGTCATGCATCACGCGATCGCCTACTTGCCAATCGATTCTAGGTTTGGGCTTAACAGAACTTACTTTGACGGGAGGTACAGATCTGAGCGAACCTTTGACGCTAGTGGCTTCGGCGCGTTGGCTAGCTTTGCTGATAAACTTATCGATCCCATGACCTGTTAGATATTCTTTAGGAAGTTCCGCAAGGAATTGCGAAGGGATCGCATATTCTCGATTGCCATAGAGACGTCGGGCTTGAGCATGGCTGAGGAATAACTTCTCTTGGGCGCGGGTGATGCCCACGTACATGAGGCGGCGTTCTTCTTCTAGAGCCATCGGATCGTTGATCGAACGGAAGCTAGGAAATAGTCCCTGTTCCAGCCCAACTAGAAATACGACTGGGAATTCCAATCCTTTGGCAGCATGGAGCGTCATCAGGGTAACTTTCTCGGCACTTGCACTACTGTCATCAAGCCCAGAAGCAAGGGCAGCATTGGCTAAAAACGCATCAAGAGAGGCATCTTCATTCTCTTCTGCAAACTGAACAGCGGCGTTGTAGAGTTCTTGCAAGTTGGCGATGCGATCATTAGCTTCATCATTGCTCTGTGCTTTCAGTTCATCGACATATCCAGACTCAGCCAAAATCCCTTGAATGATATCGGCAGCAGGCGTAATACTAACTTTATCTTGCCACTTTTGCATTAGTTCCACAAAAGAGATCACTCCTTTTGCCGATCGCCCTGCTAGAGTTTTGACAGTCGTTTCATCGCTGATGATTTCCCAAATCGGAACGCTGAGTTCTTGGGCGGCTTGTTGGAGCTTGTCGAGCGTTGCCTTGCCGATACTGCGTTTCGGGACGTTAATAATCCGCATCAAACCGAGGGTGTCGGATGGATTGGAGAGCAATCGCAAATAAGAGAGGACATCTTTGATTTCTTTGCGATCATAAAATCGCATACCGCCGACTACTTTGTAGGGAATGTTCCAGCGAACAAGCATTTCTTCAAAGGGACGAGATTGAGCATTGGTGCGATAAAGAATCGCAAAATGTCCAAGATTGGCACTAGGCGTTTTGGTCTTGACGCGACGGATTTGCTCGATTACAAATTGAGCTTCGTCAACTTCGTCCTCAGCACGATATAGCTCGATTAAGTCTCCGTCAGGACGAGTCGCCTTGAGGACTTTATCGATACGTTGGGTATTGTTGTCAATCAGTTGGTTGGCGATTTCGAGGATATTCGCCACTGAGCGATAGTTCTCTTCCAGCTTAATCATCGAACTTGTATGGGCATCAGGCAAGCGATCGCCAAATGCTTCTTGAAACTCCATTAAGATCGTAAAGTCAGCCGAACGGAAGCTATAAATTGATTGGTCAGCATCACCGACGACAAAAATTGAGCGATTTTCCCAAGTCGGCTTTTGATCATTTGTGGACAATAAACGAATTAGATCGTACTGAGTACGATTGGTATCTTGATATTCATCAACGAGAACGTGCTTAAAGCGATTGTGCCAATAGTTGAGAACTTGAGGATTTTGTTGAAATAATCGGACTGGTAAGAAGATTAAATCATCAAAATCTAGAGCGTTATTTGTGGCTAATTGATTTTGATAAAGATTATAAACTTGGGCGATCGCGCGTTTGCGAAAAGGCGAATCATCGCTTTGAGCCTCGTATTCTTCAGGAGTCCAGCCTTTATTTTTGGCATTACCGATTGCAAAGCGCACCGACTTCGGCTCAAACTTCTTGTCATCAAGATTGAGTTGATTGACGACTATATCTTTCACCAACGATTGCGCGTCGGAATCATCAAAAATCGAAAAATTCTTTGCCCAACTTCTACCATTGCTATCTTTGTATTTATCAATATCGTGGCGCAAAATTCGGCGACACATACTGTGAAAGGTTCCCATCCATAGCCCATCTTCAGCATAGCTATTGATATATTGCTTATAAACTTTCTTACGGAGTTTATCCTGTTCCCAGTCAGGAAGATCACTCAAAGATTTACCTAATTCTCTTAATGCTACTTCTTGAGTTAACAAAGATTGAATTCGCTCATTCATTTCTTTGCCAGCTTTATTTGTAAAAGTCACGGCTAAGATTTGCTCAGGAGCTACTCCATGATTGAGCATTAAGTTGGCAATGCGATAAGTTAACGTCCGCGTTTTTCCTGATCCCGCACCTGCAACCACTAACATTGGACCGTGGAGATGGCTAGCTGCTTTTTGTTGAGCAGTGTTGAGATGGTTTAAAAAATTGGAACTCATGGGCGCAGGAGGGAAAAACTTAGGTAGACTCTTATACAGTATGCCAAAAATGTTTACTCATACGCTTTAACAGTGGATATTTACTGCACACGCCCCAATTGTACGAAGCCTTTAAACTCTTTTGCCGATCTTGATAGCGGCAATACAGTCAAAACGATCGCCCAAAAATTTTGCACTGCTTGCGGGATGCCCTTGCTGCTAGGCGGACGTTACATTGTCGAAAGCCCGCTTGCTAAAGGTGGTTTTGGTACGACTTTTCTGGCGCGCGATCGCTATACACCTGCGATGAAACGCTGCGTAGTCAAGCTGTTGCAACCAGTTGGTTTCACCAGTGCCCAGATGGTTATTGCCAAGCAAATGTTTGAGCGCGAGGCAACGGTTTTAGAGGATTTGGGGACACATCCACAAATTCCTGATTTGCTTGCCTATTTTGAAATCCAAGCAGGAAATGATGAATTTTTCTTTTTGGTACAAGAATTTGTCGATGGCTATACTTTAGAGCAACTGATTGAGCAGCATGGCGCGATCGCCGAAGTCGATGTTTTAGAAATTATCAAGAGTTTGTTGCCTGTATTGACTTTTATCCATGACAAAGGCTCGATTCATCGTGATATTAAACCCGCGAACATCATGATCCGCAAGTCTGATCAGGTTTACTTTTTGTTAGATTTTGGCGCAGTCAAGCAAGTTGCAGGAGTTGTGCAAGGTCAAAAATCGACAGGGATTTTTACGCCTGGTTATGGCGCACCCGAACAAATGCGCGGCGATACGGTGTTTCCTGCCACTGACCTTTACGCCTTTGCAGTCACTTGTCTGTATTTGCTAACCGCCAAACCGCCAGAAGAATTATTTGATGTTAATTACAACAAATGGCAATGGGATCAATTTGTAAAACTTAGTCCCAATTTTGATAGTGTCTTGCACAAAATGTTAGAGACGGCTCCAAGCGATCGCTTTAACTCTGCATTCGCAGTTCTTCAAAATCTAAGTACAAAATCCCCTGCCCCTACCACAGCAGCGTTGCATAAGACAAGTATTCAAGTCCCTGCTCCTATTGCTTCTGCTAGCGCTATTAATACTCCTTCAGTACCAAAACCTATAGGGGCGCGATCGCAAAAAACTCCTTGGTTATTATCTGCACCAATTCCCACGCAATTCATTGCTGCTTTTTTGCTTGGAGTCGAAGCGATGCTCCTATGGCAAGTAAGCACCACAGTCGGACTGGCTTTAATCGGAACCCCTACAAATTTAATCACTTTTGCGGCTGTGTTATTGGGCGTTATCTTGCTCAGGATTAGTTCCATCCTCGATAATAAAGACCTGTTTGTATTCGTAAACTTGCTGAGCTTCGCCTCTTTGTGGGGATTCCAGTTCTTTGTTAAAATCCCACAATTCCAGAATTTGCCTCAATGGATAGAAATTTTTTCGATTTGTGGAGTCGCAGGTTTTAGCGCGATCGCACTCATGGCAACTTTTCGCCTGATCTTCCAATTACTCTATTCGTTCCTGTGAGACGCCTATTTTTTATCATGATGAAATTAAATTGTAGTACTCAAAAAGTGTGATCATTTATAGATAATAGATATTTTAAGTGTGACAACGCTATCATCTTTTCGCTTTACGAAGATCTATACTTCTTTCTTAAACGCTCACTACAGCCCTTTACGCTTTCAAAAACCTCTTGCACTACATAAAGCCTAAAAAAGCTGTAATATTAAAAAAATAGCAGCAAAAGAATGTTGAATAACTTGAGAACTAATAAAAGACCATTAAGGATTTTTAGCCTATTTGTTTTGAGTACTCTTGCTACTACAGCCTGTAGTTTTAACTTGTCTACAGCAACTCTAGAGAATATCAAAATGTGTGTTGAAGTGCCAGAAAATAAGACATGCGCCAGTGATACCGCACAATTTAAAACAACTACACCCAAAATATTTGCCACCGCCGATCTGAAATATGCACCTGAAGGAACAAAGGTGAAAATTGATTGGAAATACTTAGGAGGTGATACGGTTAAACCAACTGATATCGATAGTATAACCTTGGAAACTAAGTCTGATACACAGCTTATTACTTCCTCTCTATCTGTTCCCACTAATGGATGGCCCGATGGTAATTACGAGGTTGTGATGTCTTTAAGTACAGACAATTCAAAGCCAATCAACAAACAATTTTCCATCTCCAAGTCTCAGTGATTGACTGGGATTAATCTGGCTTGCTGTAAACCCAAAAGATGAATGCGGCGCATCTCATCTTTTGGGTTTTGATTTTTATGGCTATAGCTACTCCCTTCCTACTGAAAGAATAGGTGTTTTAAAGTGAATAATTAGTGATGCGCGGCTTCGCCGCGCATCACTAATTATTCATTGGGAAGGAAGTATAATGTCAATATGATCCAAAGATTCTTTGTCGCGTTGTTGCCGCCTGATTCTATTCAAGATGAAGTTAGGCAGATTCAACATGATTTGCGCGATCGCTACAACACCCAAGCCACGCTCAAATCTCCGCCTCACATTACGCTAATTCCTCCCTTTGAGTTATCAAGCGATCGCCTTGAGCCATTACAAATAGAACTAGATAAATTTGCCAAAATGCGATCGCCTTTTGCGATCAATTTATCAGGATTTGCCGCTTTCCTGCCTCGCGTTATTTATCTCAACGTCTCGCCAAATCCGATTCTCCAAAATCTATATGTAGATATCGCGGATATCCTTGCAAATAATCTTGGCATTATCGATCCCTATGCTTCCAGACCTTTTGTGCCGCATATGACCGTTGGTTTTCGAGATTTGACTCCTGAAAACTTTGAATTAGCATGGGCAGAGTTTCGCGATCGCCAAATTGATTTTGACTTTCAAGCGATCGAACTGAGTCTATTGGAACATGATGAGCAGAAATGGAATGTTCTCTCTAAATTTAGCTTGCAATCTCCAGAAGGATCGTTCTAATTTACTCTGGATAGATTTCACAAGCAAAGGCTTGATGAATTTATACTACAACTTTCTAGATTTTAATCTGATTTAAATTTATTCCTTAACTGACTGCTGAGTG
>Ga0105048_10014691_pt1 | contig 12182 bp, 10 predicted proteins | sample MAT05_FD_78382 | JGI IMG/M metagenome (GOLD analysis project Ga0105048, IMG submission 78382) | Freshwater microbial communities from Lake Fryxell liftoff mats and glacier meltwater in Antarctica - MAT-05 | ecosystem: Environmental > Aquatic > Freshwater > Ice > Liftoff microbial mat | place... | reverse complement strand
AGGCAGGCCCTTCCGGCAGCAACACGAAGACAACCGGAATTGAGTGTTGCCTACAAAGCGCGGCAAGGTCGCCAAGGGCACGCAACGCCGGGCCTTCGAGGTCGAGTTCGCCGAGAGTCTTGCCATATTCGGAGCGTGCGGAAGCCGTGTAGCGCGCCCGTTGCTCCTCAGTCACATCCGGATGTTGAATGCGGTTCCAACCGCAGGCATCCGCTCCGCGCGACCAATCGTAGCGGACCTGCCACGGCAGCCAACTCGGAGCGATCCGAGCCGACGCCGGGAAGCGTAAACTGTCCGCCGGGAGCAGCAGCGAATGCAGCCGGGCACGACCGGCGGCGGATTCGTCGAAGCCATAGTCCGCCACGAAAGCCGCTTCGCCGCCGAAGAATCGCTCCGGCACGAAAAAGCTACGTTCCAAGGCTTTACCGGCGTCGTTGTGCAGCAGAGCCGGCATGACTTCGACGAGCAGCAGATCCGGTTTCACAGCCGCACCGAGCAAGCGACGAAGATAGAGCAAATGCGTCACCGGTCCGGCAGCAGGCACGCCGAAGTTGAAGACGATGGCTCGCTTGGCGTGCGCGCAGTACAGCCGATCTTCGGCCGACAGCCCGTCGAGTGCATATCCGGTCCGCGAACTGCCGAGCATCAACACCAGCGGTCGGTCGGGGAAGGCCCGAGTGCGGCGCTGAAGTTTGGTGAGCTTATCGCCGTAAGAGGGGTCGCGCAGTTTCGGCACATACTCAGCAACGGTGCTCCACATCCCCTGACCCGTCAGGAAGAGCAAACAACACCAGACCAGCGTTCGCCGGGATCGGTTGACGGTACGCATCAGAAGGTGAAGTAGATGAAGGCGGCGCCCTGCTGCGGCGCCAAGGTCATTGCAGTCGTGAGCGTCAGGGCATAGCCGAAGCCGAGCACGCCGGAGGGCAGACGCTCGCTGAGTTTCTTCCACAGTCCGCTTGCGACGAGCAGATGGCAGCCGAGCAAAAACAGCACGGTGTACCAGAGGCCCCGATTGTGCAGCGGAAGCGTCTCCCCGAGCTGCGGGATTGTGAACATGCGTTCGAGGATGATGAGGGCCTTATCCAAATCCGGCCGGAAGAAGACCCAGCACAGGCTGACGACGAAGAAGGTCGAGGCGATACGAAATGCGGTGCCGACGTGCGTCTCCAACGCCGCCGTTACCCGCGGCCGCATGTCGCACCAACGGCGGAAGTGCCTGTGAGAGACCAACAGGATCCCGTGCAAGCCACCCCAGACGACGTAACTCCAGGTCGCGCCGTGCCACAGTCCGCCGAGCAACATCGTGATCATCAGGTTGCGGTCGGTGGCGAATGACGAACCGCGGCTGCCGCCGAGAGGGATGTAAAGATAGTCGCGCAGCCACGTCGAAAGGCTGATGTGCCAACGCTTCCAGAATTCACTCACATTGGCGGATAAATACGGCATGTTGAAGTTGATCGTCAGCTTGTAGCCGAACAGATGCGCAATCCCGACCGCCATATCCGAGTAGCCCGAGAAATCGGCATAGATGCGCACCGAATAGGCCAGGACCGCCAGCCAGATGGCCGAGGCGTTGTAACCTTCCGGATTGGCGAGCACCGGGTCGCAGTAAAGCGCCATGCGGTCCGCGATCGCGAGTTTCTTGAACACACCCAAGAGGAAAAACTGCACGCCGACCTGCATCCGCACCCAGTTCCAACGCTTGATTCGCCGCGTCTGACGCAGGAAGTCCCCAGCCCGTACGATCGGCCCGGCAACGAGGTGCGGGAAGAAGAGAATGAACAGCAGGAAATGCGGCAGGCTGCGTTCGGCCTTCACCTTGCCGCGATAGACATCGACCGCGTAGCTGATCGCTTCGAAGGTATAGAAGGAAATGCCGAACGGTACGAGGATATCCAATGGCGACAGCTTACTGTAATTAGGATCACCACCGAACGTCGTCAGAAAATTATGCAGCTCATTCAGAAAGAAGCCGCGATACTTGAAGTAGGCCAACACGCCGAGATTCATGACAATGCTGACGATCATCAGGCCAAGTTTCAGCCTGCGGGGTTTTGCGGAGTCGATGCCCCGAGCCAGAAAGTAGTCGAGTGTGGCCGTGGCCGTAACGAGGAAGGCGAGTGCCGCATTCCATGCCGCGTAGAAGTGGAAGCTGGCGACAAGCAACAGGAGAACCCGCACGGTGTTCCAGCGTCGCGGCACCAGCCAATAGACGATGCCGACGGCCAGCAGGAAGAGCAGAAAGCCCTGAGTCTGGAAGAACGGTTCGGGAAGCAGGGTGTGCAACTCGCGGAAGTACGACCATTCGCCGGCCCAGCGTGCCGTTTCTTGAGCCTTCAGCGCGGCCTGCATCTGCTCCGCCGTCAGCCCGGCCGGCCCGTTCGTCGCGGCAAACAACGTCTCCATTCAGCACCATCCGTGGCGGCAAGTTTCTCGTCGTCACGCTAGGCTAGCTTGGGAAAAATCGACGCGTCAACCCCGATCCGGATCGGCATTGACCCCGCGGTTGCGAACCCGATAGAGTGCTGGGATGTGGTCATGGACGGCCGCACGACGGGTGAAGAACTTCAGGGACGAACACCATGCGAAGCTTGATTCTCGGTGCCGGCGGGCTGATCGGAACGCATCTCGAACGTCAACTTTCCACTCGGAAATTCGCCAAAGTCGGCACCTGCTATCGCAAAGCCGGCCACGGCCACATACCGCTCGATACCCGCGACGCCCAGGGCGTGCAACTGCTGATCGCGGACCACGAACCGGAAGTCGTCTACTTCGCCGCCGGCTCGGCCGATGCGGGCTGGTGCGAACAACACGCTGAGGAATGCCGGGCCATCCTCGTCCGTGGCGTGAGCACGGCGGCCCGCGCCGCCGCGGCCTGCGGCAGCCGATTTGTGCTGTTCACGTCCGGTGAGGTCTATGGGGCGAAACGCGGTGCCGGATTGGAAAGCGACGCGCTCGCACCGACCAGTGTTCTGGGCCGCGCGCAGGCGGACGCCGAAGAGGCCGTGCGGTCCCTACTGCCGTCAACGCATCTGATTCTTCGTTCGCAATGGGTCTTCGGGAGCGCGGCAGGCAGTCGCTGCCGAGTCGGCACTTGGCTGCGGCGGCTCGCGCGGCAGGACACGGTGAACGCTTCGACTTCCCTGGAAGGCAACCCGACCTTTGCCGGCGATTTGGCGGAGACGTCCGTCGAGTTGACCCGGCTGGGCGAAACCGGCACGATCAACGTCGTCGGCCCGGATCGGCACACGGAGTTCACCTTCGCCCGGCAACTGGCCCATCTGCACGGCTTTGATGTCGATCGGGTCGAGATCGATCGGGACTCGACCGGCCCGAGTACCCGATTGGATCGGAAAAAGCTCCGCGATCTGCTCGGACCCCATGCCGTGCGCTCCACGGCCGACGGCTTGCGGACGGGGCTTCGCCGAGCCGTGGTCGCCGCTTAGATTCACGTCAGGATCGGCTTCACCACGGTTCCGTGCACGTCGGTCAGGCGGTAGTCTCGGCCGCCGTGGCGGTAGGTCAGCTTTTCGTGATCGAAGCCGAGCAGGTGCAGAATCGTCGCGTGGAAATCATGGACGTGGACGCGGTCCTTGGCGACCGTCGCCCCGATGTCATCGGTTTCGCCATAGGTGAAGCCCGGCTTCACGCCCGCGCCGGCAAGCCAACTGCTGAAGCAGGCCGAGTGATGCCCGCGACCGTATTGGCCGTCCTGCCCCGGCGTGCGGCCGAACTCGGTCGTCCAGACCACCAGAGTGTCCTCGAGCATACCGCGGCGCTTCAGGTCCGTCAGCAGGCCTGCGATCGGCTTGTCGATGGCCTTGGCTTTGCCTTCGTGCTGATTCATGTTGTCGTGGGCATCCCAGTTGTTCGCGGCCCCCGAGTCGATGAGTTCGATGAAGCGGACCCCACGTTCGCTGAGGCGACGGGCGATCAGGCATTGCCAGCCGAACCCGGTCGTGTCGCCGTCCTTGATGCCGTAGAGGTCGAGCGTTTCCTTGGTTTCCTTGGAAAGATCGAATGCCTCCGGTGCCTCGGCCTGCATGCGGAAGGCGGTCTCGAAGGACTGGACGCGCGCTGCCAGTTCGGAATTCGCCGGCGGCGGATTCAGCGCGGCCGTCAACTCGAGTTCGCGTCGTTGTCGGTCGGCGTCCGGGGTGCGGCGCTTCAGGTTGGCGATCGGCTCGGCCCCGGGGACGACGCGGGTGCCCTGATGATAAGCCGGCAGAAAGTCGTTGCCGTAGACTTGGGTGCCCGCGTACGGCAGGTTCGGGGCGATGACCATGAACGACGGCAGGTTCCGGTTCACGCTGCCCAATCCATAGCTGACCCAGGCGCCGAGGCTGGGCCGGGTGAAGAAGAACGAACCGCAGTGCATGGCGAGTGTCGCCTGGTAGTGCTCGTTGTCGTCCGACTTCATGGATCGAATCAGGCAGAGGTCATCCATCTTGTCGCGCAGGTTCGGGAACAAATCGCTCACCATCGCGCCGCACTGGCCGCCGGGGCGGAAGGTCCACTGCGGCTTGACGAGCAGCTTTTTCTGGTTCGACAGTCCGCCGCCGGCACCGTAGCTTTTGCCGTCGGCTTCAATCAATTTCGGTTTGTAGTCGAACGTGTCCATGTGGGACACGCCGCCGGTGCTGAAGAGGAAGATGACGCGCTTGGCCTTGCCGAGAAAGTGACCCGCCTTGGGCGCCAGCGGGTTGACGGCTTCCCCGGCGAGCAGGTGATTCACGATCCCCGGCATCAGCAGCGAACCGCCGACGAGGGATCTGATCACAGCGCGACGATTCGGTTGATACTGGAACATGGGTATCCTGAGGATCGGTGGGAAAGTTCAGATCGTATCCGGGTCGATGCCGAGTTCACGGAGCTTGGCGCGAAGCTTCTCAACGTTCAGCATCGCGGCTTCCTTGGCAGCGCGTTCCGATTCCTTGGCCGTGCGTTCCGATTCCGCGCGATTGCGGGCGAGGTCGGCGTGGAAGCGTTCCTCGTCGGCTCGAAGTTCCGCCGCGTCGCGCCTTCGCATGGCTTCCTTCGGATCGATGAGCGGTTTGCCGTCCGGTCCATCGATGCTGATTTCGCCGTTCGACGTGTGTGAAGCGAAAACCCAGGCGCGGGCTGACGAATCCGTCGATCGTCGGAATCCTCGTCAAGCAGCCTTGTTCCCGTCGCCAGCCGAAGATGTCTTCGTGGCCTTCCGGGTCGACGAGGTAGTATTCCTCGGCGCCGTACTTGTCGTAGAAGGCGAGCTTGGCGTCGAAATCGGCCTTGCGGTTGCCCGGTGACCAGACTTCGAAGACGACATGCGGGAAGATGCCGCCCTCCTGCCAGACCTTATAGGAACCGCGATCGCGGTTCGGCACACCGAAGGCGACGTAGGCATCAGGCGCGGAGCGAATTTCCGGTTGACCTTCGACCGGGTAGATCAGGTGATCTCCCGCGACGAACACGTCGGGTCGATCGTGAAACAGCGCGGCGGCATTCCACATCACTATCGCAATCCAACGAAACTGGATCGTGTTCTCGGCAATGGGTAGTCCATCCGAATCGGGGTAGAGGATTTCGTCCGTCTGCCGCATCGCATCTTCTCCGTCGGTCCTCAGGAAACGTACACAAACTCATTGAGGCGGAGCAGCGCCCGGACGAGGCTGTCAAGGTTGCTGTTGTCGCCGTTCAGGTAGGCATCGGCTTTGGTCCGTTCCTGGTCAGTCGCCGGTCGGCCGAAGAGCATGCGATAGGCGGCATCGACGCGGTCGGATGCGGGCAACGCCTTCAACCGCGCGGCGATGCCTGCGGCTTGTTCGTGGACAAACGGATCGTTGAGGAAGTAAAGCGCCTGCAACGGGGTGGTACTGATCACCCGCGTGCCCGTTGCAGCTCCGGTGTCGGCCCCATCGAAGACGGCAAGATAAGGATGCCGCTGGATGCGTTGCGTCATGAGGTAGACGCTGCGTTTGTTATGGTCGTAAACGGCGCGAAAGGGGTTGTGCTGGGTGAAGTTCCATTTGGACGGATCGGGGAACGGGTGCTCGCTGCCGGGAGTGCGATCCAATTTCGCGGCATGGAACAGCAACGAATCGCGGATCGCCTCGGCATCGAGACGCCGAACTCGGAAGCGGCCGAGCAGGTCGTTGTTCGGATCAGCAGTCTCCGCTCCGGCGACAACTTCGCTGCTGGACAAGCGGTAAGCCCGACTCAGCAGGATGCGGCGATGCAGCGCCTTCAGGGAATATCCATCGGTGATGAAGGCTCGCGCCAAGTGATCCAACAACTCGGGGTGTGTGGCCGGGGTGCCCTGTTTGCCGAAGTCGTTGGGCGTGGCAACCAGACCGCGGCCGAAGTGATGCTGCCAGACGCGGTTCGCCATGACCCGGGCGAACAGTGGATCGTCGCCGGCGGTGATCCATTCGGCCAGGGCCAGTCGACCGCTGCTCGTGTCGGCGGGCGGCAAGGCCTGCCCGCCGAGAACTTCGAGGAATCGCCGCGGTGCGACGGCTGCGGGCTTGGTGGGGTCGCCCTTCATCTGGATCGGCACGTCGCCGATGGTTTTGCCTTCGGCCATCGCATAGGCCGTCGGGTAAGGCAGGCCGCCCTGCAGGATCTTCGAGCGCTCGCCCCGCTTCGCGTCCGTCTTCTTCTTGAAGGCATCGCCTTCGCTCGCGGGCGCGCTTTTACGGGCCTTGTCGAGTTCGGCGATCTCCTTCTCGATCGCCTTCAGTTTTCCGTTGCGATCCGTATCGATGACCGCAGCTTTCTGCGCATCAATCAGCGGCACGAGATCGCGTTGACGCTGTTCCAGTTCGATGCCGGGCCACGGGTAGCGCGTGCTGTTGAGGATGCCGTAGACGGCGTAGTAGTCTCCCATCGTGACCGGGTCGAATTTGTGGTCGTGGCAGCGGGCGCAGTTGATCGTCAATCCCAGGAAGGCCCGGCCGAGGTTGTCGATCGTGTCCTCGATCGTGAGATGCTGCGGGTAATCGTCGACGCGGGAACCGAAGCGGCGGGCATTGGCCAGATAGCCGGTGGCGACGGTTCGCGCCTGCTGCTCGTCGATCGTGCCGCCGGGGATCAAATCGCCCGCGATCTGATGCTTCACGAAGTCCGTGTAGGGCAGGTCGGCATTCACCGCATCGATGACCCAATTGCGGTACCGGTGCATCTGCGGAATCGGAAAGTCCGCATTGTCGCCGGCTGTGTCCGCGTAGCGGACAACGTCCAACCAGTGGCGGCCCCAACGCTCGCCGTAGGCCTTATCCGCGAGCAACTGGTCCACAAGCTTCGCCAGAGCCGTGTCCGAGTTCTTCGCATGATCGATGACGAATGTTTCCACATCGGCAGCTGTCGGCGGCAATCCCGTGAGGTCGAAGGTGACGCGGCGGATCAGCGTGCGGGCATCGGTGTCGTTCACCGGGTGCAGGTTCTTGGCTTCCAACGCGGCGAGCAGGAAGCGGTCGATGTCCGTCTTTGGCCACGCGCCGTCGCGGACGCTCGGCACCGGCACGGTCGACGGTATCGCCGTAAACGGCCTGCGTTGCTTCGCCTGGGCGATGGTCTCTTTCGTCCTTTCCTGAACCTGATCCTCGGGCAGGAATGCGCCTCGTTTCACCCAGTCCGTCAGGGCTGCGACTTCCTCCGGCTTCAGCGGAGCCTCCGGCGGCATGGCGGAGAATTCGGCGTGATTGCGGCGGATACTGTGAATCAGGGGCGATTCGTCGGGCTTGCCCGCGACGACGACCGGACCGCTCGAACCGCCCTGCCGAATGCCGGCTTTGGTGTCGAGTCGGAGGTCGCCCTTCAACTTCTTCGCTTGCGCGGAGTGGCAGGCGTGACAACGCTCGATCAGCACGGGTCGGACTTTGGTCTCGAAGAACGCGCCATCATCGGCAGTGCCGACGACCGGGAGGAGCAGCAGGATCAACAGCGAGAATCGCATTCGCAATGCCCCGGGAGGAGGGAGTTCGCTAGAGTGAATTCTAACCGGAAAGTCCGACTCAGGGGAATGTAAAGATGCCGACGACGATCGCGATTCACGGAGCCGCGGGCCGGATGGGCCGACGACTCGTCGCCTTGGCCGCCGAGGACGCGGAACTGCAGGTCGTCGCCGCCATCGACGCTCCGGGCGGACCGCTGCTGGGTCAGGATGCAGGCATCATCGCCGGCGTCGCTTCGGCCGGCGTGCCGATCCGAGATCATCTGGCGCTGTCGCAATCCGTCGAGTGCCTGATCGACTTCTCGATGCCCCACGGCACCTTGTCCATCCTGAAGACGGCCGTCGATCGCCGCATTCCGATCGTGGTGGCGACCACCGGATTCGAGAAGGCCGAGCGCGACGGGATTTTGAATGCGGCCCACCATACCGCCGTGCTGTTGTCCCCCAGCATGAGTCTCGTCGTCAATCTGCTGTTCAAGCTCACCAAGCTGACCGGTGAAGCGTTGAAGGGCCAAGGATTCGACGTCGAGATCATCGAGCGGCATCACCGCTTCAAAAAGGATTCGCCCAGCGGCACCGCGGCCCAATTCGCCCGGATCGTGCAGGAAGCGATGGGCCAGACGCACATCCGACACGGCCGGGAGGGGCTTCTCGGCGAACGGCCCGCGCACGAGATCGGCATGCACGCGATCCGAGGCGGCGACAGCGTCGGCGAGCACACCATCGTCTTCGCCGCCCTGGGCGAAACGCTCGAGTTGGTTCACAAGGGATCGAGCCGGGACAGCTACGCGCGGGGAGCCTTGTCCGCCGCGAAATTCCTCGCGGGCAAACCGGCGGGGCTGTACACGATGGCGGACGTATTGGGGCTGTGATCCCGCTGTGCGGCTGACACTCATGGCGAGCAGCGGTGGTCACCCAACACAGCTTGCCGTGTCGTCTGAAGTCGGCTTCGCATACAGATACGTCTCGGCTTCGACTGCGGACGCCAACAGTACCGGCGTGCGACGGAACAGATGCGGGTGATCTTCGAAGGCATCCAGTACCGCAAGACAGGCATCATCGACCCGGAACAGTTCGCCGGGGACCTCTTGGCCCTCGGCCGCTGCGACCATGCCGATGTACGGCCCGAGGTCGTGCAGGCGAGATCCCAGCTTCTGACTACTTCGCGATATGCCAGAACGACCGCGGGGCGCTGTTCGGCAAGCTACGTCAACTGGGCATCATACCGAAGGAGAAGCTCGGGGTCGGAACAATTAAGCTTACTCCGGCAGAAGTCAGCAACTCAGGCGTGATTGCAGGAAACACCGACATTGACAAGGTCGACATCTTGATTGCCATATTTGGCGGGAAACCGTCGGATTGGGTCAAGAAGAAGACTGTTGGTAGAATTCCGGAAATTCACTGGTACCAGGGGCCGGGTGGTATTAAAGTTGGGATGAAAGTCCAAGGTCAGCATGATCCGTTTTAAGGAGTACATGGTGTTTGTTACACTCGTTGCTAGACCCGAGACAGGTGGAACCAACTTGACACTTGGTGAAAGGTATCTGGCGGTAGGTATCAACAACGATACCTACCGTGTCGTGGATAATGAGTTAATGGCATTCGTTTACCCACGGGACTGCTTCTCGCCTTCAGACCTGACACCGCCTGCGGGGTGGACGCTCACCAGCCACCCGGACGGGTCGTACCAGTCGTACGATCCGGCGACCGGCGGGAAAAAAGTGATTATGGACATGTTTGACGGGGACTCGGAGGCAACCGAAGAGTATCTGACACGCATCCGCAAGTTGCTCGCAGAATCAGTCTGAAAAACGATGTAAGACGTCACACTCTTGCCTCATGAGTAAGTATTTCAATCGAGGCAACGACGATATTGGGCACGAGTGACCGCGTCGCCCAGATACTCCGCGTCCGCCATCAGATGATGATTGATTTTGCCGCGACGCAGCGTGCCGTACACGAACAGAATCATGCAGTCCCCTTCAAGTCCGCCAGGATGCGGCCGCGAAGCTCACCGGCGAGAAACACTGAGCCGCAAACCACGAGCAAGCCTCCGCCGGCAGTCCGAACCTTGGCCGCTTCCCAAGCAGCAAGCGGCTGGTCGTGGACGGAGTGAGACTTGCCCGGCGAGACTTCGTCGAGCGTTTCCGCCAACGTCACCGCGGGCACACTGCGGGCGTTGTAGGTGTAGATCGTCAACGCAAAGTGATCGAAGAAACCCGCGAACAAAGTCAGCATCTCGCGGTACTGCTTATCGTTCGAAACGGCGAACACGGCAACGCGCGGCCGTGCTGCTGGGAATGCTTCACTCAGCGTCTGCACCAAAGCTTCCGCGCTCGGCACATTGTGCGCGGAATCGATAACGACGACAAAAGGCTCCCGCTGCACGCATTCGATCCGCGCGGGCCAAACGACGCCCTTCAAACCGTCGACGACCGCGCTGGGCGGGATGGTCAATCCGAGGCGATTCAGTTCATCCACTGCGGCGACCGCGAGAGTGGCGTTGGCATCCTGATGCGACCCGAGCAGATTCAGGTAAAGCCCGACGCGGTTCGTGCTCGGGCCAAACACCCACAGTTCGTTTCCGAGTCGGCGATGGCCGAGTTGCTCGGAACCGAGTTCGATCAGCGGGACGTTCAGCTCCGCCGCAATGCGGCGAACCACGGCCCGCGCTTCAGGCTGCGTCACACCGCTGAGGCACGGCACGTTCCGCTTCAGAATGCCGGCTTTCTGATAGGCGATGGCTTCGAGGGTCGTGCCGAGTTGCTGCATGTGGTCGAAGCCGACCGAGGTAAGGATCGTCAGCAGCGGGTTGCACACATTGGTGCTGTCGAAGCGGCCACCGAGACCAACTTCGAGGATGGCAGCTTCGACGCGGCGACGGACGAAGTGCAGAAAGCCCAACGCGGTGCTGATCTCGAAGAACGTCGGCCCGGCCCATTCCGTCGAGGCGTCCATGACCCGTACCGCCGCGGCGACCTCCTCCATCAGCGTGCAGAATTCCGCTTCCGAGATCGGCACTCGGTTCACCTGAAATCGTTCCTCGACGCGCTCCAAATGAGGCGACGTGAACAGACCGACGCGATACCCGGCCGACCGCAGGATCGCGTCGAGCATCGCACAGGTGCTTCCTTTCCCCTTGGTCCCCGTGACGTGAACGATCCGCAGCCGATCCTGCGGGTCATCCAAGAGGCGCAGCAAGGCCCGCATCCGCTCGAGTTTCAGGTCCGTCGTCGCGGCCGAGCGAACTTCGTAGTTGATGCGGCCGAACCAGAAGGCGATGGCATCCGAGTACTTCATGCCGCTAGCTTAGTCGGCGGGCGATGGCTTCGGCATCGTAAACGCAGCCGCCCCACACACCACCCGAGGCCTGCTGAAGCGCCGCCCACAACTTCGTATCCGCCGGCAGGCCGGGGTCGACAGCCAAGTCGCTTCGCGGCGGTCGTTCGGCAAGTGCTGCCGTGCCCCACTCGGCACCGTGAATGCCGGATGCATCGCCGACGAGGTCGATGGACCCCTCCAGATTCACGCGGTCGATGGCGATGGAAATTCGGTCGCCGTCCTGCAGTTTGCCGATCGGCCCGCCCGCCAACGCCTCCGGCGTGATGTGGCCGACGCAGGCGCCGGTGCTGACCCCGGAGAAGCGGGCATCGGTCAGCACCGCGACGTGCTTGCCCCACTTCAGGTGCTTCAGTGCGGACGTGACCTGATAAGTCTCCTCCATGCCGGAGCCGAGTGGCCCGCGGCAGCACAGCACCAGGACGTCGCCGGGGATGACCGCCTTCGGCCCCTGGCCCTTGAGTGCCGCAATCGCGGCCTTCTCGGTGGTGAAGACCTTGGCCGGGCCGAGCTTGCGGTAGACGCCGTCGTCGTCGACCACGCTCGGGTCGATGGCGGTGCTCTTGATGACCGCACCATCGGGGCAAAGATTGCCGCGCGGGAAGGTGACGGTACTCGTCAGCCCGCGCTGCTTGGCCGCGTCGGGGGAGAGGATTACCGTATCCGGGTCGATCCGGTCCACCGTCCGAAGGTGCTCGCGAAGTCGAGCGCGACGGTCGCTGGTCTTCCACCAGTCCAGCATCGCACCGAGCGTTTCCCCCGAAGCCGTCAGTGCTTCCAAGTGCAGGACGCCGAGGTCGCGGAGAGGAAGCATCACTTCGGGGACGCCGCCGGCGAGGAAGACGCGGATGGTCGGATGCCCGATGGGGCCGTTGGGCAGGGCATCGACGAGCCTGGGAACCTTCTT
>Ga0105048_10014689_pt1 | contig 12183 bp, 12 predicted proteins | sample MAT05_FD_78382 | JGI IMG/M metagenome (GOLD analysis project Ga0105048, IMG submission 78382) | Freshwater microbial communities from Lake Fryxell liftoff mats and glacier meltwater in Antarctica - MAT-05 | ecosystem: Environmental > Aquatic > Freshwater > Ice > Liftoff microbial mat | place... | reverse complement strand
TCCAGCATTCATTACTACCAAACCGCCCACAGTTCCAGGTATGCCGATCGCCCATTCAAAGCCAGACCAACCATGATTGGCGATTTGCATAGCTAGGCGTGCAACAGGCTCACCTGCAGCGGCAGTAACTTGTCCAGATTGTTCATTAAACTTGATGCCGCGCAAATGGCGAGTGCAAATCACTAAACCTGATAGACCTTGATCACTAATTAAAAGATTGCTTCCAGCGCCGATGATGGTGATTGGGAAATGGCGATCGCTTGCCCATGACAAACTTTCGGCTAATTCTCTAGATGAGCGTGGTGAGATAAAATACTCGGCTGCACCACCGACTCGCATTGATGTCAGTGCTGCCAAAGATACATTCGGACGAATTAGGTTGGAAGTAACTAGATCGAGTGACATTTGCCTAAAGTAAAGCTAACTACGAGAGCAAGGCAGCGCTTCCGCGCTATTTTTGCTTAAACTACTGCCATTTCTTGTATGGTCGGGGCAATCGTTTGATTAAGATTTCCTGCACCAAGAAATACAACAAGATCGTCAGATTTCAAGTTCTTAACCAAAAAAGCTTGAACATCTTTGAGAGTTTGTGAATAATGCACGCATTTGTTGACAGAGGCGATCGCTGAAGCAACTTGTTCGCCTGTAATCTTGCCATCGTTGACTTCATTAGCGGCATAAATATCAGTGACAATTACCAAATCTGCCTCTGTAAAAGAATGACTAAACTCAGACAAAAATTTTATGGTACGGCTGTAGCGATGTGGCTGAAAGATCGCGACGACTCGACTAGTAGTATTTTGTTGTCTAGCAGATGCAAGAGTAGCAATAATTTCGCTAGGGTGGTGCGCGTAATCATCGACAAAAGTAATTCCATTCTGCACACCTTTAATTTCAAAACGGCGGCTAGCTCCTACAAAGTCGGGTAATACTTGCGCGATTACTTGCCACTCAACTCCAGCATGACGTGCCACAGCGATCGCCGCTAGCGCATTGCTTAGATTATGCTTACCCAAAAGCGCCAACGATAGCTCCCCTAAAATTTCGCCTCTTTCTATAACCAATGCTTGCGTGTGCGATGGCGTGTACTGCACCTGCGTCACCATGTAGTCAGCGGTAGGATCGCACAAGCTATATGTAATATCTAAAGGTATATGTGCCTTCACATTTGGACAATCCAAGCAGCCGACAACAACTTGACAACGTTTAGCAAAAGCCTGAAAGGTTTCAATCACCTGTTCTAGGTTTTGATAATGATCAGTATGATCTAGTTCAATATTTGTAATGATGCCAATATAAGACGAAAATTTGACCAAAGTTCCATCTGACTCATCTGCTTCAGCAACTAAATATTTGCCATTGCCTAAACGTGCATTCCCTTGCCAAGCAGACACTTCACCGCCGATTACTATGCTTGGATCGAGTCCCGCTTCAAGCAATAAAAAACCAATTAGACTACTAGTCGTAGTTTTACCATGAGTACCTGCCACTGAGATCGCTTGAAATTGTGCGATTAAAGCTGCTAACAAATCAGAACGATGCAAAATTGGTAGCCCATTGGCTAAAGCTACCTGAAATTCAGGATTTTGTTGATTAATAGCAGTAGAGCAGACAACCTGAGGTGCTTTTGCTAGATTAATATTGCTGGACTGATGCCCTTGAAAAACTTTAACACCAATATCTTGTAGCTTTTGAGTGATGCGACTGCTACTAAGATCTGAGCCAGAAACTGTAAAGCCCTGCTTCGCTAAAATATAAGCGATCGCAGACATACCGATACCGCCAATACCCACAAAATGAAACGGTCTACCGCTGAAATCAACTGGATTCAGCATTTATACTTTTTACCTACCAAATAACGAGCACAATCATAACAGACTTAGAGGAGCGCTTTGCGCGCTCCTTATAATCTAAACCATTAAAGCCTCTAAGCCTTCAGGGTTAAGAATGCACAATACATCGCGATCAGGGATACGCTGAATCAAATTTTTGCGCTCCAGTTTACCGAGGACGCGAGTGACCGTCTCTCTAGCTAAGCCACTAAGACTACTGAGTTCTCGATGGGGCAAATTGGGGATTTCTAAACCACTATTAACTCTAGTTCCTTGACCTTCTGCCAAAAATAGTAAAACATCCGCAACACGAGAAGTGCTATCGGCTTCACGGAGTCGGAGACGGCGATTGACTTGACGCAACCGTTTAGCCATCAACCTTGCCAGATGTATACCCGCAGTTGGCTCTGTTTCGATCAAATACACAAAATCGGAGGCAGGAAGACTACCAATGGTTGTTGGTGTAAGCGTTATCACATCAGTTGATCTTGGTACTTGATCAAGAGGTGCCATTTCGCCAAACATTTCACCAAAGCCTAAAATATTCAGGGTAATTTCCTTGCCATCAAGGTTGTAGGTGCGAATTTTTGCCCAACCACCTAAAATGAAATAAACTGAGTTACCCCAATCATTTTCCAGTAAAATTACTTGGTCGGCTGGATGAGAGCGTGTAACCATATGGGCTGTAGCTCTTAACACAGCGGCATCAGGCAACCCCACAAAGAATGGGGCAGACATGATTTTTTGCTGAAGATCAGTTCCATCCCGCATAGTAGCTGTTCTTAGCCCTTAAAAACTTTGCTGTAAAACTTTGTAAGTAATCACTTTATCTGAATTTGGAGCGATAAGTGTATAGTCTAAGCACAAAAACTTACTAATTCATCTCAAGCATTAAGCAGTTTATGTAACCTCAAGGCTAAAGCTTTAATAATTCCATTAGGCTGTTGCTCATCTGAAGGAACGATCGCTGCTTCGATATCAGCCACAACTTCTGAGGGTAAATCCAATATTCTGACTAATCTTTGATACGCAGCCGCTTCATCAAGATTTACCTTTGGCTCGTTGGGATTACGTTGACTAGCTTGAATGACTAGATAGCCAAGTCTCAAGGTCATTTTTCGATCTTCGATACTTTTAATGTTTGGGACAATTTCTTCTAATGGAATATTTTGTTCCAAGTAGTCTCTTAAACGATTTTTTAGCGATCGTCTTTCTGCATCTGTCTTAGCAAATAATATTGCAAACTCATCCAGCATCAGTCGAACTTCATTAGGCTCTAGTTTGCCGTCAGACCAAGCCATTGCTGATACTGCACGAAGCATATCCATCTGACGGGGACTAATCGGAGGTGGTATTTCTGAAAGTGCCATATGGTTACTCTGAGCTAAACTTTCTGCCAAATTTTCTGACAAATCATGAACAGATCATATGCCAAAGCATAGGGTGCATTTCATTAAAATATTCCATGCTTCACTAATATTAACGACAATCCCTGACCTAATTATTTGCGCTGTGCAAAGCACTACAAAACATAAAAGTAAAGATGTGCGCGCTTACTTTATGAGTTGTACTTTGGTCGTAGCTATACTTAACATTTCGTTGAAAAACAACTAGGAAGAAGTCCAAAGATTGTCTATATCATGGTAATCATTGATATATAAAACGTAATATTTCTCATCTAATATCGTTAGCCAAATTTATGAGTCAAGCTTCTACATCCGCCGATGTCCCAACCATGGGTCGTCGTAAGTTTATGAACCTAGTATTGGGAGGTTCTGTTGCTGTAACTGCGCTTGCTGCACTTTATCCTGTAGCAGCATATTTTGTGCCTCCATCTCGCGGTGGTGCTGGTGGTGGAGTTGCGGCTAAAGATGCACTTGGCAATGATGTGATTGCTTCTGCATTCTTGGCAAATCATCAAGTAGGCGATCGCGTACTTGCACAGGGACTCAAAGGCGACCCCACTTATATTGTGGTTACCGACAACAAAGAAATTGCATCTTACGGCTTGAACGCAGTTTGTACCCACCTTGGCTGCGTTGTGCCTTGGAATATAGCCGAAAGCAAATTTATGTGTCCTTGTCACGGCTCTCAATATAACGCTGAAGGCAAGGTTGTACGTGGCCCTGCACCACTATCACTCGCGCTTGCACATACTACAGTTGCCGATGACGTTGTGCAATTTAGCACATGGACAGAAACTGACTTTCGCACCAATGAAGCTCCTTGGTGGTCTTAAAACAATATTGACAAGTATTTATTGACAAGTATTTTGTGAATACGAAATGTATAAAAAACACCTGTCAAAATTTTGTAAATTGATCTTTAAATCGTATTTGAACTAACAAATGAAAAAAGCTTTGTTCCGTGCTAATCGTCTGCTTGTAGGAGTAAGTCTATGCATTCTCACAAGTTTCGCTTTACTACTCGGTCTTAACAGTCAACCTGTTCTTGCCTATCCGTACTACGCTCAAGAAGCATATAAAAATCCTCGCGAAGCGACAGGTCGGATCGTCTGTGCTAATTGTCACCTTGCTCAAAAGGGGATTGAACTAGAGCTTCCTCAAGCAGTTAAGCCAGACTCTGTATTTGAAGCAGTTATCAAACTTCCTTATGATCATACTCAACAACAAGTAGCTGCTGATGGTAGCAAAGCAAGTTTGAACGTTGGCGCAGTTTTAGTCCTGCCTGAAGGTTTTAAAATTGCACCTGAAGATCGCTTGTCTGAGGAATTAAAAGAAAAAACTAAGGATACCTACTACCAACCGTATAGCGATACTCAAGAAAACATCGTGCTAGTTGGACCTGTATCTGGTGACGATTATTCGGAAATTGTTTTCCCTGTGCTTTCTCCCGATCCTGCTAAAGATAAGAATATTCACTTCTTAAAATATGCTGTCCATGCAGGTGGTAACCGTGGTCGTGGTCAAGTTTATCCAACTGGCGAAAAGAGCAATAACAACGAGTACTTCTCTTCTGTTTCTGGTCTAGTTACTCAAATTAGTCCTGTAACACCTAATGAAGATGAAGGTATCTATGGTGGTTATGAAATTTCAATCCAAACCACAGATGGCAGCATTGCCGTTGAGAAAGTTCCTGCGGGTGCTTCACTGGTTGTAGAACCTGGAAGTGAAGTTAAGGTTGGTGCGGCTCTAACTACAAACCCCAATGTTGGTGGTTTTGGTCAGCATGATGGCGAAATCGTCCTTCAAGATCCTCGTCGCATTCAGTGGTTACTAGCATTTTTTGCTTCAGTAACTGTTACCCAAATTTTGTTGGTACTGAAGAAGAAGCAAGTCGAAAAAGTTCAAGCTGCGGAAATGAATTTCTAAAAGCCGACGCTAGACAAAGGGCTTAAGCTTTTTGTTACATCGCTTGTTATCAAAAAAATAAGCACCCAAAAGGTGCTTATTTTTTTGTTTTAAAATTTTTGCTTTAAATCAGTGTCATGTCAAAAATACTAATTTTAATTCGGTTCTTCACATCACCAAATTGACTCAAGACTTAAAACAAATTCGGGTAAAACGTCTTCGCCTGATAGAAAACTAGGTGACTGTAATACTTCAAATATTTGCCCAATTCGATAAATTTCAACCTGCTGATCTTTGCGATTAATTAACCAGCCTAGTCTTGTGCCGTTGTCTTGATATTCTTGCATTTTAGCCTGCGTGATTTTTAGGCTATCGCTAGGAGACATTAGCTCAATTACAAAATCTGGACAAATTGGGGCAAATTTTGCCCGTTGTTCTAGGGTTAATGCTTCCCAACGCTCTTTTAAAATCCATGAAGCATCAGGAGAGCGATCGCTGCCATTTGGCAGTTTAAAACCTGTTGACGATCCAAAAGTGAAGCCTAGCTTGGTTTTACGATTCCAAATTTCTAGATCTGTGGTAATGCCAGCGCTACGCATTCCCGTTTCCCCGCCTTCTGGAGCCATGATTGTTAAATCTCCTTGCGAATTACGCTCGAATCTGAGATCGCTATTTTTGCGACAGAGTTGAAAAAACTGTTCATCAGTGAGATCGATTACAGAATCTAGGCTGATCGTTAAAGCGTTCATTTCAGATTGCTCGCTAATCACGGCACGGCTAAATTATTTAATTTTATTCTAGTATTTTCGATTAGAGGCAGCATATAGCGCCACCTCTACTTTTTAGATTGTCGAAATTTCTTTTTCTTTTTCGGCAGTGACTTTATCGATATTTTTAACGAACTTGTCGGTCAATTTATCTACTTGCTCTTGTTGACTTTTTGAGTCATCTTCAGACATTTCCTTTGACTTCTCTAACTTGCGAAGCGAATCGATCGCATCACGACGCACATTACGAATCGCGACTTTGCCTTCTTCAGCAAGTTTAGAAACCATTTTCACCAATTCTTTGCGGCGATCAGTAGTTAAAGGAGGAATATTTAAACGAATGCTACTACCGTCATTATTCGGTGTTAGACCAATATCTGACTCTGAAATTGCTTTTTCAATTGCTCGCATAGCTGAGCGATCAAAAGGCTGAATCATTAAAGTCGTTGCATCTGGAGAGGAAATATTCGCTATGGTTTTGAGATTCGTTTCTGCACCATAATATTCCACCGTAATCCGATCTAACAACGAAGCATTAGCACGCCCCGTTCGCACACTATTAAAATTGTGCTGGGTCGCTTCTACAGCTTTCTGCATTCGCGCCTCAACATCAGTTACTTTCACAAGAACCTCCAACATAAGTACCAATCGATTCTCCCATGATGACGCGACGAATGTTACCTGTAATACCAAGATCGAACACAATAATGGGTATCCCATTTTCTTTGCATAGAGCAAATGCTGTGGCATCCATCACGCGCAAATCATTGATCAAGGCGTGATCAAAGCTGACAGTTTTAAAGCGTTTTGCATCAGGATTTTTCTTGGGATCGCTGTCGTAAATGCCATCGACTTTAGTAGCTTTAAGAATTACCTCGGCATCAATTTCAGCTCCACGTAGGGCTGCTGTTGTATCGGTCGTGAAATAAGGGTTGCCTGAACCTGCCCCAAAAATAACCACCCGATTGTTTTCAAGGTGGCTAATGGCGCGACGACGTATATATGGTTCAGCGATCTCTTGCATAGCGATCGCTGACATCACTCTTGTCGGGATCGGTTCATCTAAATGTTCTAAAGCATCTTGCAAAGTTAATGCATTCATGACTGTAGCAATCATGCCGATATAGTCAGCCGTGGCTCGATCCATACCCTTCGCGGCTCCGTTGATACCGCGAAAGATGTTACCGCCGCCAACTACGATCGCTACCTCAATCCCATCATTGACAATTTTGGCTACTTGCAAGGCAATATCTTGCACAACTTCAGGATCGATACCAAAGCTCAGATCGCCCATGAGCGCTTCGCCACTGAGTTTTAATAAAATGCGCTTGTATTTCGGAGTCTCTGATTTCGGAGTCTCTGACGTTGTTGTAGTTGCGTTCATGTTTCATTCCTAATGGTTATTTGCTGAGCGATCGCTTTTTTATCGATTTCTCTCTTTAGACAAGACGTATCTACATACCTTTACAGTTTCTACGGCAAATGGCGTAACTTACTAATTGATCAACTGGTTGCATTAATCAACTGGTTGTAAAGAGGCATTCGAGAGATTAGTACAATTTAAATTTGCTCCATTTAGATTTGTTCCTAATAAAAATGCACCTTTAAAATCGGCTCTATAGCAATTCGATTTACTAAGATTTGCACAATCTAGATGCGCTCTACTTAACTGAGCATCAACAAGAAATGCACCATTAAGGTCCGCTTCGTGCAGATCGGCATCATTGAGATTGGCATTACTTAGATTTGCCGCGCTCAGATTAGCTTTTGTTAATAGACAATTACTGAGATTGGCTCCATACAAATTAGCGTGCGAAAGATCCGCCGCGCTCAGATTTGCATTACTAAGATTAGCCTCATTAAAACTTGCCCCACTTAAATTAGCGCCTTCAAAATTAGCTCCGTTTAATTTTGTCCCATCTAAGTTTGCTCCTTTCAAAAATGCGTCTGAAAGATTTGCCCCTTCAAGGTTAGCTCCGACCAGAGACACACAACTTAAGTTTGCTCCTGTTAGATCAGAATTCGCAAGACTTACAGCATTGAGATTAGCTCCAGTGAGGTCAGCATCTCTTAAATTTGCCCGTTCTAAAATAGCACCATGTAAATCAGCCTTAATCAGACTAGCACCATTTAGATCCGCCTCACAGAGATTTGCATCACTTAAACTTGCTCGATAAAGAACGGCAGTATTCAGCTTTGCGAAGCGTAAGTTTGCCTCATTTAAAGTAGTGCAAGACAAGTTTGTTTCGCTCAGATCAGCATTAGACAAATTGATCCCCGTCAAACTTGCACCACTCAGATTTTCACGACTGAGATCGATTTCATTAAAATCTCGAAAGCCTTGGTTATAGCGATCGACGAGTTCTCCAGCTTTCATCACTCTTCAGCACCATATTTTTGTTGTTAATTTTTTTAGCCAGTGCAAAACACTTTACTAAAACTTTTTTACTTGTCTGTAGGCAAAATTGCACCCGTCATATTTGCACCCTCTAAATTTGTCCACAACATGAAAGCTCCTCTTAAGTTTGTCCATAACATGAAAGCTCCTTTTAAATTTGCACCTGTCAAGCTGGCTCTAGTGAGATTAGCCCGATTCAGATTAGCCCGATTTAAACTGGCTCCGTTTAATACTGCTTCGTCTAGATTTGCTCCCGTCAAATTAGCTTCATTCAATATGGCATTGTGTAAATTTGTGCGGATTAGAAAAGCACCACGAAGATCGACATTACTTAAATCGGCTCCGCTTAAATTTGCACCCATCAAATTTGCACCGCTCAAATTTGCACCACTTAGATTGGCATTGGAGAGATTTACCCCATTTAGATTTGCCCCACTCAGATTTGATTTCATCAAAAATGCACCAGTGAGATTTGTCCAACTTAAATCTGCCTCGGTTAGATTTGCTTCGTTCAAATTTGCCCAGCTCAGATCAGAACCAACTAGATTCGCTTTTTCTAAATTTGCGCTAAGTAAATTTGCCCAGCCCAAATTGACTCGACTGAGAGAACCATTACTCAAATTTGCCTCAACAAGATCAACAGCATTGAGATTAGCTTCATTTAAAATCGCTCCTCTCAAATCAACTCCATACAACTCTGCTCCTGTGAGATTGGCTTCGGTCAGATCGACATTCATCAGACAAGCCTGACTAAGATTTGCGCCACTGAGATTAGCTTTAATCATTAGAGCGCCTGTAAAGTCAGAGCCACTCAGATCTGCACCAAGTAAATTGGATTCGATAAAAAATGTGCCATTCAGTTTAGCCTGACTAAGATTTGCTCCATTGAGACAAGCACCTGTAAAGGTTGCCAGACTAAGATCAGCATTGATCAAAGAGGCGCTAGTGAGATTTGCCCCATTGAGATTAGCTGCGACTAAATAAGCTTCATCAAGGCAAGCTCGTTGGAGATCGGCTTTGATTAAAAATGCGGAAGTGAGATTCGCTTCAGACAGATTCGCTTCGACAAGATTGGCTCGATTGAGATCTGCACCATGTAGAAATGCGCCTGCCAGATTAGCTTTGGAAAGTATCGAGTCTGCAAGTTTGGCACTACTAAGATTAACGCGCTTGAGATCTGCTCCCTTGAGGTTGATTCCTTCTAGGCTTGATTTGGTAAGATTTGCTTTGGTAAAGTCTGTAAGATTCACGCCTGCCTCGTTTTAATTCGTTGTACTCGTTACATCTAAAGAAGAGCTTTCAACATATAAATGTTCCTTTAGGTAAATATTCCTTTAGGGTTCCTTAGGTCTCCTTGATTTGGCTTGACAAGATGGCTGCGTCTCAATCTTTTCTAATTATTTCTCCCCCTTTACCTCTAAAGAGAAGTGATGGGGCTAAGGGCGATAAATTGCTATAACAATTAGAATACATGAGGGAAATGGTGATGTGATCGCCTTGCAATATTTGGCTTAGATGCTACGGGTTTCATAACGAATGACAAATACAAATACTGATGCAAATACCCTTTTACACGAAAAAGAACCGAAAAAGCCTGCTTTAGGTAAGGTTTATCTGATTGGGGCGGGACCTGGTGATGCGGGATTGATGACTTTAAAAGGCAAAGCCTTGCTAGAGATCTGTGATGTTGTGCTTTACGATGCGTTGGTTAGTGACGAAATATTGGCAATGATTAATCCGATCGCACTAAAAATCCATGCAGGAAAACGGCGTGGAAATCATTCTTTATTGCAAGAAGAGACTACGCAGTTACTGATCGAAAAGGCTCAGGAAAAGGCGATTGTGGTGCGTTTGAAAGGAGGAGATCCGTTTATCTTCGGGCGTGGGGGTGAAGAGTTGGCAGATTTGCGATCGGCTGGAATTGCGGTTGAAGTTGTACCTGGGATTACATCAGGCATTGCTGCACCTGCCTATGCAGGGATTCCACTTACGCATCGCGATTTTAGTTCGTCGGTAATTTTTGTGACAGGACATGAGTCGGCTGGGAAATATCGCCCTCAGATCAATTGGATAGCGATCGCCCAAGCTGCTGAAACGATTGTTGTATATATGGGACTGCACAACTTAGTTGAGATTGTAACGAAATTAATATCGGCTGGTTTGCCTGAATCTACGCCCGTAGCTTTAATTCGTCAAGGGACACGCTCTGATCAATCAGAGTTAATTGGCTGCTTAGGCAATATTGCTGAATTAGTGCAAGAAACTCACTTTGCACCACCTGCGATCGCTGTTATTGGCAATATTGTAAACTTCCGAGCATAAAAAAATAGCGGTCACAAAGCGTCTTTGTTGGAACTGTATCTAAATGTTAAACTAGTTTTTTTAAGTGAATAAAGCTAATGGGAACGAGTAATGTGAGTATTCCTGCCGAATTGGAGAATAACAACCAGCGTCTTGAAGTGCAGATACAGGACATTTTAGAAGCAATTTCGGCAACTGAGTCATTTGTTAAGGGAATAGATTTTTTGGAGTTTAGTTGCGATCAAAAAACGATTTTTGCGATCGAACGAGCGCTGGGAATTATCGGGGCAACTGCAAGGCGATTGCCGATAAGTTTTATGGATCAGTATCCCCAAATTAACTGGCGACGCTTAACGGGCGTGGGTGATAGCTTAATGTTTGGCTATTTGGAAATTGATCTCAATACTTTGTGGGAATTGACTCAGCAAGATGTACCTTTTGTCAAAGAATTGATGAAACAGGCGATCGCTAATTTATAAGTGCTTTGATAAATGTTCTGCACAAATCCATCCTTCAAGCTGATCACTATTATCAGGAATCCCGTAATTTGGTTGTCGAGAAGCATATGCAGCTTGGATTGCGGCGAGAATGGCATCTAATGTGTCACCTGAGGAATCTTGTTGGCACTCGAAAGCTAGATGATCACTAACTTCTATAGCAAAGCCATATTTTTGTTTAGAGATAGGCGATCGCACTTGATCAATAATTTCTTGGCGTGATAGTTGCATATTAAGAGTTTGTTTACGCTTGTCATCAGATTTATAGCTTTGTTTACCAATCAAGGATCGGGCGATGAGCGCGGGATAAATCTCAATTACAATGCGTGGATCTAAGGTGGGATGACAAGGCAGGATACTAAAACCCGCTTCCAGCATTCGTGGTGCGCCCTCAAAAAACATCTTGCCCACTGGTATGCCATAGACTTTCATCGGACTGATTGCTCCTGCGAGCTTATCTGTATAACGCAAATGTTCGCGATCGCCGATCGCTCGACCTTGACGATATTGATTTAAAGTTTCGACAAATTCCTGTTTGGTCATTTGCCCCACGCGATTTACATATTCTTTCCAAGTTGTCCCCCACTGCAAATTTTCGATCAGTTTGCGCGGCTGCCCTAACGGAAAATCTACTCCTGCAATCCAAGATGGCGATCGCTTGAGAAAGTCCATAAATGATAGAAAGTCAATAAACTGATAGAGCTTTTCAATATTGAGAACATCTGCTTCAAGCCAAGCTTCTGCACAAGCGATCGGTTTAACTTTGCTAGGTGCGCTAGTAAAATCAATTCCATATATTTTCATGCTTTTCCCTAAATCATGAGGACTTACACAAAAATAAATCTAAAGCATTATTTAAGAGTAAGGACAATTCACGGATTACCACTACTTTTAAATAAATATTGGATTCCCTTTAAGGACGAATAGGACGAATTACAGCGCCTTGCGCTGCCATAAAAACCAGATATTTTTTTGAAAGTGCCGCGAAGCGGCACTTTCAAAAAATTATCTGGATCACTCAAACTCTCAATAGGCTGTACTATAATTTATCTGTTTCTGACTTTGATTTCTATTTGA
>Ga0105048_10014687_pt1 | contig 12183 bp, 10 predicted proteins | sample MAT05_FD_78382 | JGI IMG/M metagenome (GOLD analysis project Ga0105048, IMG submission 78382) | Freshwater microbial communities from Lake Fryxell liftoff mats and glacier meltwater in Antarctica - MAT-05 | ecosystem: Environmental > Aquatic > Freshwater > Ice > Liftoff microbial mat | place... | reverse complement strand
GCCCAGTTGTAGGTGCCTGGAATGTTCATCCAGCCGAGGCCTGCTAGTAATAGGCAAGGCCGATAATAGGGTACGAAATCTTTCTCCTTTGTGCGGAAAGTGGTATAGGCCCAAAGCCCAACAACAGCCAATGGTATAAGCGATTGCACCTTAATTGTAGTAAAACCTGCTTCCAGCCCAAACCTTACAAAGGCAATAATGAACAACAGCAGCAACAATTGGCTAATGATATTGATGGCTTTATAATTGGGTCGCCTAAGGGTGATAACAAAGTCGTAATCCATGGTGCAGGTTTGTGGGTGAAGGTTTAAGGCATGGGGTTTTAAAACGGGCGGCAGTTTGCAATAAGGTTATAAAAATTATGCACGGACGTTAAACTTAAGGTCTGCTTACAGGAACAAAGCTTTTAACTCCGTGGCATCTCCGGCTTTCATTTTGCCCCCCAGCACTAACCTTAATTGCCTCCGGCGCAATGCGCCTTCGTACAACGTTCTTTCGTCGTCGGTTTCGGGTTCCACGCCTGGTACGGCACGGGGGTTGCCATTGGGATCCAGCCCTACAAACGTAAAGTATGCCTCATTGCTTTCGTATTTAAACTGGTGGAGGGTATCTTCTCCCCATACTTTTAAATGAATTTCCATAGACGTACTAAAGGCCCGGGTCACGTACGCTTCTATGCGAACATAGTGCCCCAGCTTGATGGGGTTTTTAAAAGAGATATTATCTACAGAGGCGGTAACCACAGGGGCGTTACAATGCCTGGCAGCACTATAGGCCGCAGCAATATCCATCCAGTACATTAGTCGGCCACCCATTAAATTACCAAAGGTGTTGGTGTCGTTGGGCAGCACCAGTTCGTTCATTACCGAAAACGTTTCGGATACTTTTTTTATAATCATGGCGGTGAAGGTAAATTATTGCCTTTACAGTAATTGCGGCAAATAGTTGGTCAATCAGGTCAGTTGGTCGTTGGTAAATGAGGAAAATGAAACATCGGAGGCTTGAAATTTTACTGCCCTATTTTTAAAATAAAACAGTAATAAAATGAAAAACATGGGCATCATAAAAGCTTCGCTCCGACTGGTAAATACAGCAGACGAAGTAAAATTAGATGAAGGCATGATAGCCCAAGAAAGCGTAAAGGAACTTACCGAGGTGTTTTTGGTAGATACGGGTGCTTTCATGCTTTGTATAAACGAAACGATGAGAGAACTACCTGGCTTGCGCCACTTTGGGTATGAGAGTTACAAGCTTCTTTTGAAACGCTTAAATACAATACTATCAACACTTTCAGAGAATATAAAACACATTTACTAACCCAAGGCTTCAGCCTCGGGAAGTGGCTCACCTGCTACAAAATTACCGCCATATCAGTCCCAAGGCTGAAGCCTTGGATTAGGAATGGAACCCTATTTTTACTACCTATTTCTCTTTGTACAATTCTAACCCCCATTTTACTTCCTTAAATTGATGCCAATGCGATTCATCGGAACTGGCGGGCTCAAAAAAAAGATTTTACCATTTTACCCCTTGTTTACTAAAGGGCATCTCTAAAAACCTTCCATTTTCCCTACTTTGGAGGGGATTTAAAGGGGAGGCCAACAAAGAAAAGTAGGTTTTTAGTGGTGCCCTACACATCATCTTGTTGGTAACAACATCTAACTAGAGCCAATTAACCAATCATCAACCCCTACACTTTAAACTGTTCACAACCTTTTAAAAATGCCGGGTCGGCATCGGCACCAATGCCGGGCAGGTTGGGCAATTTAAGTTTCATACCATCAAACTCTACCCCGTTTAATACCGGATCCAGCTTGTGGCCGAGCAGGCAGGTGTCCAAATCGTAAAACTGAATATTGGGACAAGCCAGCGCCAGGTGTACTTTGGCACTAAGTGCCACCCGACTTTCCAGCATACCACCCAGCATGTTGGGCATGCCGTTTTGTTTACATACATCGTGTATGCGCAGCGCTTCGCTAATGCCGCCAGCTTTAGAAAGTTTTATGTTGATGTAATCACAGCTCTTATTATAAATTAGCCGCTTGGCATCGTGGTGGGTAAATACACTTTCATCGGCCATTATGGGTATGGAAGCAATCCTTTTAAGAGATGCCATTTTATGGTCGCGGTATGGTGGCATGGGCTGTTCGCAAAATTCTATGTCCATTTCGGCCATGGCAGTTAAGGCTTCTAGGGCCTGCTCAAAATTCCAGCCACAGTTAGCATCTATCCGTATTTTAATATGTGGCCCTACAGCCAATCTTATGGCTGAAATACGAGCCACGTCATCAGCAACCTTTTTGCCCACCTTTACTTTTAAAATGTTCGCTTTGCGATTTTGTACAAAATCTTTTGCCATGTCTGCCATCGTCTGCACATCGCCAATGCCAATGGTTAGGTCACTTTCCGGTTCAAAATAATGGCCGCCCAAAAATTCGTAAAGGGGCATTTCTTTTGCCTTGGCGGCCAAATCGTACAAGGCCATGTCGAAAGCACTTTTAATGGTGTGGTTGCGGGTAATATATTCTTGTAGTTCCAGCAGCCTGTCTTCTATTTGGCTGGCATCTTTGCCCTTCCAGATGTTGGCAAAATCTTTGGCCAGTACAAAGCAGGTATCCTGCGTTTCGCCCACTATCATAGGAAAAGCCGAACATTCGCCAACCCCGGTAAGCCCATTGCTGGTGTGTATATGAATGAGTACGTTTTGTGCAAATTCCATGGTGCCTGTAGCTATGGTGAAAGGCACCATAGGTATGCTGTAGCGGTAAACACTTATTTCTTTAATGATCATTTTTAATTTTTGATAGACGATTTCGGGCCTGTGTGCCGAAAGGCAAGTTTACGATTTGTTCAATTCTTACCCGCCATTAATATTGTTTACAGGTGTAGATCTTAATTTTTTACAAGCGAAAACTTTCCCTTACCTGCGTGTAGGTAAGCAGGTTTAGTCACATAAGCGGTAATTATCCTGGTCGGTGGAACTTTACTTACCGATTGCAACTATTTAACCCATCCATCTTTCCTATAAAATTAAAAACTGTGTCTGCCCAGTTTCTTTCAACCCCCAAACAACTATTGCCATAGGCACCCAATTACCAGTAGCCAGAGTTTTATTTACTTAGTGACACGATGTGCTTTTCACATTTTTTCCAAAAAGAAAAGAAACTACTTGCATAGCCCTGCACCTGAGGATACATCCATGGATATGGGTCTTTAACACCACTGAAATGCTGGTGAAGCGGATGTTCCAAACTTGCAATTGTGTCACCGCCAAACCTTTTTTTAAGGTCTTCAAATTCGCCTGTAAAAATTTTGATACCGGGTATATTTTCTTTGGCTAATGCTAAACAGAATGCCAATACTTTTTCACTTACCGGATATTTTTTAAAATGTGATGGCTCCAATAAAAGTACCCTGTTTGCCGCAAGATCCTTTCTCCATTCGGGGTTAAGCCAGCAGGTTGTGTAAATTAAAAGTGCCTTGTTTTCATCAAGGGTTAAAGTGGCATCTGTGTTTGGTAATGTTACGGGTAATTGCAGGTTCACGGTTTGCTGCAACGCAGCAGGTATTGCCTGGTCAAAAATGTTTTCGTAAGGCTGCGATAAATAGCCATCTGATTGATTGCTGTACAAATACCGGTTGATATTTTCCTGGTTAGCAATATACTTTTTGGATGAAAAACTTCCCGCCACCCATTGCCAGCTACAAGTATTGCTTGCCAGGTCGCCATCAAGCAAATGATAGTACATCCACCGGCTGGGTTGCAGCCAATGTGCCCTACCTATGTTGCAGGTAATGCCGGCGGTGTACATACGGGCATGGTTGTGCATGTAGCCAGTTTGGTACAGGTTTTTTATCTGCTGGTCTATAGCATCTATTCCGGTGGTACCGTCCACAACTCCCTGTATCATTTGGCTATGCGCCACCTGCTGCTGTGGCTGTTTTATGTCGGTAAAAAGCCCCTCCCCGTGGTGCCACCATACCCGCTGAAAAAATTCCCGCCAGGCAAGCTCCTGCAAAAATTTTTCTATTTGGTAGGGTTTGTAACCTTTCTCCAGTACTGCTTTGGCCACCTGTGGCAATGTTATCAACCCCCGGGAAATGTAGGGCGACAAATACGTAACACCGCCGTCTAAAAAGTTTCTGGTTTTGGCGTAGCCCGTTGGGTCAATGTTATCAATCCGGTTTAAAACTTCAGTATAGTAAGTGGTAAAAATGGGTTGGTTCATACATGTTTGTGCTGAGTAAGCATCACCTTTTAGAGACCTTGTTCATAGAAATTGTTTTTTGCCGGCTACACCGAAATCTATCCACATCGCTGGTTCTTGTGGCTATATGCTTGCTGGCCCTGCCCTGTACCCTTTGCCGCCACATTTTAAAACTGGATGCTTTCATTTCGGTACGCATAATGGCAATGGTTTCCTTTTCCGATACACCAAATTGTGCAGCTATAGCATCAAACGGGGTGCGGTCTTCCCAGGCCATTTCCACTATGCGGTCAAGGTCGGTTTGCGGCAACGCTTTATATCCTGATAATTCCTTTTTCATGTAAAATAGTTGTAGTGAGTGGTAAACCGTTGTTGAGGTTTTTATAGGCGATTACATCGCAAAGAAACATACAGTGGTCACCTGCTTCCATTCGGTTTATAGCCAGTAATTCTATTACTGCCAGGGCATCTTTCAATATCTTAAAACCGTTCCATTCTGCAAGCAGTTTACGTTTTTGCAGCCGCTGTATTTTGTCAATATTTTTACCGCTTTGCTTACCGAGTTGGTTTACGAGGTTATATTGCCCGGCGGCCAGCAACTGTAGAATAAAGTGGGGCTTGGTTGTAAGGTTCGCCAAAGATTGGGTTCCATGGTAAATGGCCACCATCATGCGTTTGGGCTGCATACTCACCGCACTTACATAGGTGCAGATGTGCATGTTTTCATTCTCTTCCGTTTTGCTGCTAACACTATATACGGGCAAACTTGTACGGTTCCAGGGTTTCTTTCGGGTGGTAGGTAGCATTTTGTAGTTGTGTGCTTTCATAAACAATGCAGCACGGAGAAGGTTGGTGAATAATCCCTCTTCATTTCATTTTTGCCCAAATACAATATTATACCTTCACAACTGCTATACAACGGCCGATGATTTCTTTAATTTTTGGTTATCGCCAACCGATGCCTTGAACAATTTGCCTTTGAAATAATTGGTGCCGACTACTTAATTATTTTTTCAAAAATTATTTTACTATCACGAAAGTGCGATTGCCCATAAAACAGATCAGACAATGTTTCATTTCAAGGAATCGAAAAATTTTTCAACTGATGCGATGCTGAGAAATTCGATTTTCTGAGGATTTTGGTACCAGCCACAAAAGCCCTGCAGGGTCGGAGTTCCTGACGACCAGGGTTTACTTTTGCCAATGTTGCCCAACCTGTCTGCCGACCGGCAGGTCTGGCACCGCTTTCGCCAGGCTCACCACCAGTAACCAATTCCTACTTCCCTAAATACTTCTTCATCCAAGCCTCCACTTCTTTGTAGAAAAAACGGCTATCCTCTGCATTGGTAATCCAATGGTTGGCGTTGGGAAAAACGATGAGTTTGGATGGGATTTTGAGGCGTTGTAAAATATGCCAGTTTTCGATGGAGTTATTGAGTGGCACCCTAAAATCAAGTTCGCCTACGGTAACCAAAATGGGCGTTTTGAAATTGGCCGCAAAGCGGATGGGATTTTGTTCCTTAAAGGTTTTTGTATTCATCCACGGGGTGCCCCCGTTCATTACTTCCCGTTCGTAAAAGCCGTCGCTGGTGCCCCATTGGCTTTCGCTGTTCACCAGGCCCGCATGGCTTATAAGGCATTTGTAATGCGTGGTGCTAGCCTGCAGCCAGTTAGCCAAATGACCGCCATAACTGGCACCGCCAGCCGCCTGCAAACTGCCATCAATAAAACTGTATTTTTTTATGGCGTCTTTAGCTGCTTCCTGTAGCTCAAAAGCAGGGCCTTTAAATGGGTCGAACTGAATATCCTGACTAAATTTTTCACCATACCCAGTAGAGCCGGTATAGTCTGTAAGCAGCACCACATAGCCTGGGGCAGCCAGCAGCTGATAGTTCCAGCGGTAGCTCCAGTTGTCTTTCCAGGCACCGGCCGGCCCCCCGTGTATCTGCACAAACAGCGGATATTTTATAGCTGTATCAAAACCCGCCGGACGTACCAGCAGGCTCTTAATCATTTTACCACGGCTGCTTTTAAACCAAACCGGCTCGGCGGTTTGAAAGTCAATAGCGGCCAGCTTTTCCATGTTCATAGTTGTAAGCATTGTATAATCGCCGCTGGCATTTACCCGTACTATTTCAGGTGGCATGGTACTCATTTCGTAGCTGCTGGTAATAATGGGCGTAGCAGTTTGCGAAATGCTCATATTGGTAAAGCAGCCCTTAGTAGCGGTAGTTAATAATTGAGCTCTGCCACCCGTTACCGGCATCGTAAAAATTTTGTCGAGCCCCTGGTCTTCTACGTTCATATAGATTATGTTGCCATAGGTGCTGTAGCTGCTTATGGGTCTATCGAGTGTTGCAGTTAGTATGGTTTTGTTTTGCATCGAAGGCCAATCGTACCTTATCAGTTTATTGATGTTATATACTTTGTAATTATTGTTGGCCGTGGTATAGCAGAACAGGTATTTGCCATCGGAACTGGGCCTGGCATTGGTGTAGTCGCTTCCATCGCTTAGCAGTAGGTTAATAGCACCACCCAGAGCCGAAACCTTGTAGAGGTTTATAAAGCTGTTTTGATAAGCCGATGTATTGGCATTTACAGATGCCGAAAAAATCACATCCCTGCTATCGGCACCCCAGCACATACTGCCACCAAAAGAGAAGCCTTCTTTGGTGCTCATATCCGAGCCGCTAAAAATGTCTTTGGCAGTGGTACCATCCAGGGCTTGCACAAAGGCATGCGTCTGTTTTTCATCCAGCCAGTGGTCCCATTCGCTAATAGGGAAGCTGGTATATACCCTGGCTTTGTACTTAATTTTTTTCTTTTCTTCAGCCGCTTTTTTGTTAGCACTATCCGTAAAGGCTGCCGGATATACTGAACTGGTAAATAGCATAGCCTTACCGTCGGGGCTGTATTGCGGGGCACCGGCTCCTGTACTCAGGTTGGTAAGGCGTTGGGCCTCACCGGGGCCGGTAATAGCCAGTAAGTAAATCTGGCTTTCATCATCCCCCTCACGTTTGGTCACAAATGCAATCTGTTTACTGTCTGGGCTCCAGGTATAGGCAGTTTCACCGGCTTTGGTATTAGTTATTTTACGGGCTTTGTCACTGCCGTCGGCGGCGGTTACCCACAGGTCGATGCTTTGTACTTTTTCGTCGTACGATGGGTCAGTTAGGCTAAATACCACCCACTTTCCATCGGGGCTTATGGCTGGTGCACCTACACGCTTCATTAGCCACATTGTTTCGTGGGTAATGGCTTTTTTTGTTTGGGCAAAGCCTTGTACACAAAGGCTTGCAGCTATCACCAGCAGGAAGCTTATATTTTTCATGGGTTATTATTGGTTATCGTTTTTTTAATACTTTTTAGCCAGAGGCCGGTGCTACAATTGAACTTTATTGCATAAGCAATTAATGCTGGTATCTAAGAATCACTGCGCCATCCTGCCCCCCCCCCTTAACCTTCACCTGTGAACATTTATTCAATCATTTTAACCACCACCAAGCCTGTAACAATTGCCACGGCAAAGCTCATCAGCGTGCCTATCAAAATATATTCTGCTTCTTTTTTTCCATCGGCTCCTTTGGTATCGTTGAAACGCAAAATAGACTTTGCCGTTATCAGTAAACCAATGCCTGCAAAATTATTGCTGATAATAAATGTATATACCAACAGCCTTTCAAAAATACCAATCCATTTGCCTGCATCGGCCAGCGAATTTTTCTGGTGTTCAAATCCTTTCAAGGCTTCGAACCGCCATTTTTGTGTGCTCAATCCTATTAACATGGAGAATGGCCAGGTAAGTAACAGATAGCCCATCAGTACAGGCCAAAGTATTTCATTGCCCATTAGTTGGTTCAGCCAATCTTTAAATTCGTAAAAGTCCATATTGGCTACCAACCAAATTATAACCAGTATGGCTATGTGCATAGCCTGATCCAGCACAAAGTAAAGCGGTTTGTTTTCCCTTTCCAGTTTCCACCAGTCAATAAAAAAATGGGTAAAGGCCACAGTTACTGCCCAGTGCCATTGGCTCCATTCGGCATTAAATAGGTAAAACAACGCCCCGTGAATTAGGCAGTGAACATATAGCATCCAGCTTTTTGCCTTAAAACGTTGTTTGTGCTGCACCATTTTTTTGCTTTGGAAAAGAAAGTCGCCGAGCAGGTGGGCACATATCCATTTAGTAAGTAGCATAGGGCAATAATGTAAAATTGAAAAACTAAAATAGCATTTAATGGGTTTGAGCCAATCTACACCAGCATAAACGTCGCTCCTTGTGGTGTGCTTTGTGGTCAGGCAGTGGCTTCGAACCGTTTTAAGATGGCCTGTATTATTGGCCAGGCCGCGGCTTTTAAGCGCTGCTGAACCGCACTCTGCTGTATGCGGAGTTTTTTTGCCGCAACTTGTTGTGTACTGCCCAGCAATGTTTCTATTACGGCTTCCGATTGCTGTACCGTCCAGCGTTCCAAAACAAAGTTGAGCGAAACGCAGTGCACATCCCATTCTGCATTCCATTGTTCATTGTCGCTTTCAATGGCCAGTTGTAGTTTTTTCTTTTTCAGTTCTTCCATATTGCGGCCACTGTGCTGAAAAGCGGTGCCATCACTTGTAAGGCTTTTGCCGCTGGCAAAAGTGGTATTGCCCAGCCCTATAGAAATACGGATATTAAAACCTTTGGCTTTTAGCATGGCTATAATAAGTAATGCTGCCAGTAACGCCAGCTCCCTTTTTTTACTGGTAAAACCCTGCAGGCTGTCGCCCTGGAATATTTCGGGTGTAAAGTCAGGCAAAAACAGTTTGGCTTTTTCAGTGGCTGCCGCCATGGCTGCCAGCAATTTTTTTCTTTTTGCCCCGGCAATGCCCGATGAACCAACAATGTCGCCGGTAACTACTGCTGTTTGTTTAAGAACTGCCATAAGCTTGTTTTAAAAACTCAAATGTACAGTTTTTCATTATCAGGCTTAAACCTTATAATTACCCATTATCAGGCTTAAACCTTATAATCACCCATTATCAGGTTTTAACCTTATAATAATCCATTATCAGGTTTAAACCTTATAATCACTTTTACGGGCTATTTGTACCGCCCAAAAAGAATCGGTTATTTACAGCACTTATTTTACAAATCTTTTGGTGCCAATTACTGTCGCCTCCGTGTTCTGAAGCTACAGGATGATGGCAGGTACACCGCTGCTGCTGTTTACATTGCCACTAAGCGAACCTTCAATAAACTGTGTTACCGCATTACGAAACGCTGTGAAATAGAGCAGCTGCTGTAAAAAGCAGCAGGAGGGGAGCAAAGACTGCGGATTTTAATGTCAACAATAAGTGGGTAAATAACTAAACGATTAATAATACCCTGGCTCCATTCATGTTTGTATCTGTTGCCGGATGATTTTTTTCTTCTTTTCTTGTTAGGATTTTTTTGAGGGAAGCCGGGCATTTGTGGTGCTACTTAGCCACACAACTGTACATATTGCACCACAACCAGAAAGTCATTGAACAAAATTTCTACAGCGTTACAACGGCCTTTGATTATTTTGCCCTGGCACCACCTCAACCTTTCAATTACAATTTTGTTTTACCTATATGGCCTATAAATCTTTGGAAGCATGTTTAACCGACCTTGAGCAAAACGGTCATTTAGTAAGAATTAAAGAGGAGGTGGACCCGTACCTGGAAATGGCCGCCATTCACCTGCGGGTGTACGAAGCAAATGGCCCTGCACTCCTTTTTGAAAACGTGAAAGGTTCCAGGTTCCGTGCGGCTTCAAACATATTTGGTTCGCTTGCAAGAAGCAAGTTTATTTTCCGGGAGACCTTTGAAAAAGTGCAGCGCCTGATAGAACTAAAAAACGACCCTATCAAAGCCATTAAGCATCCTATAGATAATTTTAGCATTGGCCTTGCAGCTTTAAAAGCCTTGCCTTTAAAAAATCCCATTAGCAAACCGGTTTTGTACGAGCAAATCAACATCAGCGATTTGCCCCTTATACAGCACTGGCCCATGGATGGCGGCGCTTTTGTTACGCTGCCGCAGGTATATAGCGAAGACTTGGATCAGCCCGGCATTATGAAAAGTAACCTGGGTATGTATCGCATACAGCTATCAGGAAATGAGTATGTTTTGAACAAAGAAATAGGGTTGCATTACCAGCTCCACCGGGGCATTGGTGTGCATCAAACCAAGGCTAATAAAAGGGGGCTGCCTTTAAAAGTAAGTTGCTTTGTAGGGGGGCCACCATCGCATTCTTTGTCGGCCGTAATGCCCTTGCCCGAAGGCATTAGCGAAATGACCTTTGCCGGTGTGCTGGGTGGCAGGCGTTTTCGCTATACTTACCAGGATGGCTTTGCCATTAGCACCGATGCCGATTTTGTAATTACCGGCGAAGTGTACCCTGGCGAAAATAAACCCGAAGGTCCCTTTGGCGACCACCTTGGGTATTACAGTTTAAAGCATCCCTTTCCGCTTATGCGGGTGCATAAAGTATATGCAAAGAAAAATGCCATTTGGCCGTTTACTGTAGTAGGCCGCCCCCCGCAGGAAGACACCAGTTTTGGCGAATTAATACATGAACTTACCGGTGCCGCTGTACCACAGGAAATACCGGGGCTAAAAGAAGTACACGCAGTAGATGCCGCCGGTGTGCATCCCTTGCTGCTGGCCATTGGCAGCGAAAGATATACGCCCTATATGCCCGCCAAACAACCGGCCGAAATACTCACTATTGCTAATCATATTTTGGGCACAGGCCAGTTAAGCCTGGCCAAATTTTTATTTATCACCGCCGATGACGAAAACAAACTTACCACCCATAATGTGGAGCATTTTATGGCTTATATGCTGCAACGCATAGACCTTGAAAGAGATGTGCATTTTTACACCAACACCACTATTGATACACTCGATTATAGTGGTACCGGCCTTAACTCAGGCAGCAAAGTAGTATTTGCCGCCTACGGCGAAATAAAGCGACAGCTCGCCACCGAAGTACCCGATGCATTGAAAAATTTATCACAGTTTGAGAATGCAAGACTGGTAATGCCTGGTGTGGCAGCCATCCGGGCAATGCCTTTCTCCAACTACGATACAGCCAAAAAAGAAATGGACATACTAAACCATTTGCTTAAGGTTTCAGTACAGCAATTGGCTGCTGTTCCGTTTATTATTATTTGCGATAACAGTGATTTTGTGGCCGAAAATCTTCGCAATTACTTATGGGTAACCTATACCCGCTGCAACCCCAGCCACGATATTTATGGCATTGATAGCTTTACTGAAAACAAGCACTGGGGCTGCCGTGGCCCATTGGTGATAGACGCTCGCATAAAGCCACACCACGCACCGCCGGTAGCCAAAGAACCGGCAGTAGAAAAGAAGATTGACAGGTTGTTTGAAAAGGGTGGGAGCCTTTACAAAAAATAACAACTTGAGCCCTCATCCATTAACTTCGATTTTTAATGAGCCTTTCTACTAAACACCTACTTGGTATCAAAGACCTTTTGCCGGAAGATATTTCCCTGATTCTTTCCACGGCAATGCAATTCAAAGAAGTTTTACAGCGACCTGTTAAAAAAGTTCCTTCGCTCCGCGATGTGACTATTGTAAACCTTTTTTACGAAAACAGTACCCGTACCCGTATCTCTTTTGAACTAGCCGAAAAACGCCTGAGTGCCGACAGTATCAACTTTGCCGCCAGCAATTCCTCTGTATCCAAAGGCGAAACTTTATTAGATACTGTAAACAATATCCTCAGTATGAAAGTGGATATGGTGGTAATGCGCCATAGTGCCAGTGGTGCCCCGCATTTTTTAGCAAAGCATATTGACGCAGCCATTATTAATGCCGGCGATGGCATTAACGAACACCCCACCCAGGCCCTGCTCGATGCATATTCTATTAAAGAAAAACTAGGCAGTTTAGAAGGAAAAAAAATTGCCATTATCGGCGACATTATGCACAGCCGTGTGGC
>Ga0105048_10014686_pt1 | contig 12183 bp, 5 predicted proteins | sample MAT05_FD_78382 | JGI IMG/M metagenome (GOLD analysis project Ga0105048, IMG submission 78382) | Freshwater microbial communities from Lake Fryxell liftoff mats and glacier meltwater in Antarctica - MAT-05 | ecosystem: Environmental > Aquatic > Freshwater > Ice > Liftoff microbial mat | place... | reverse complement strand
TTCACGAACACGAATTGACAGCCTAAAAGCCCTCCCCCACAATATGAAACATTAATTTACGCTGAGCCCCTGGATGGGCCTTCAGAAACCAGTGCAACAACGAACCACGATGGCGGATAGGCACGAGAAACAGATGCGAAGTGATTGCGCGTTAGCGCGCAGGCACTTCGCATTTTTTTTGTTTTAGTGCGCTTTTGACACTAAATTTATCGAATGATTTGATGAAGCGTGAAGCAAGAACATATAGAAAGGACGTGAACAATCAAGTGTGAAGATGAACGCCAACGGCGACAACAATAATTTTGACCTTATTTGACGGGGCTGGATTTAAATTAATCAGGAGACGAACTTTCAATGCAGGATTTGAACTCACTCGAACAGGGCATGGTGTGGCTGGTGTTGGCGATCTCATTCGCCGGACTTGGGTATGCGGTGTTTTTGCGGCAACAGGTGCTGCGCGAGGACAAGGGCACTGCCGAGATGCAAAAGGTGTGGAACGCCATCAAAACCGGCGCGCTGGCCTATCTCGGCAAACAGGCCCGCAGCATTATTCCCCTCATCGCCATCTTAACGGTGGCCTTATTTCTCAGTGTGTACGTAGTGCCACCGAGTGCTGAAGCGCGCGCACACTTCAACACTCTCACGGACCCTCAGGTCACATTGGTGGTGGCGATTGGGCGCGCAGTCGCATTTGTGATGGGCGCGCTGTTCTCGCTCACCGTCGGCCAGATCGGCATGCGCATGGCTGTGGAGGCCAACGTGCGCGTGGCGTCTGAAGCGCGGCGCAGCTTCGGCGGCGCCCTGCGTATTGCCTATCGCGCCGGCACCATCACCGGCATGCTGACCGATGGTTTGGGCCTGTTTGGCGGCACGATCATCTTCATCATCTTCGGCAAGGCCGCGCCGGATGCGTTGCTGGGCTTTGGCTTTGGCGGCACGCTGCTGGCGCTGTTCATGCGCGTGGGCGGCGGCATCTTCACCAAGGCCGCCGACGTGGGCGCGGATCTGGTTGGCAAGGTTGAGCAGGGTCTCGAAGAGGATGATCGCCGCAATGCCGCCGTAGTGGCCGACCTGGTCGGTGACAACGTCGGCGATTGCGCCGGTATGGCCGCCGACATTTTCGAGAGCTACGAGGTCACCATCGTGTCGGGCCTGATTCTGGGTCTCGCACTGGTGGCGCTGACCGGCAACGTGCAATGGATTGTGTTTCCGTTGGTGGTGCGCGGCATCGGTGTGCTCAGCTCCATCGCCGGCACCTATCTGGTGCGCGTCACCAGCGATACGGCACGCGGGGCCATGCAAGCCATCAACCGCGGCTTTTACTCATCAGCCGCTTTCTCCATCGTGGTCTTCTCCATCTTCTCGGTCATCTACATGCGCAATGCCGAGGGCGGCATCGAGTGGCGGCCGCTCATCTCGGTCACCATCGGCGTGCTGCTGGCCATCGTCATCGACAAGATTACCGAATACTTCACCGACACTCACTTTAAGCCGGTGAAAGACATTGCCAAGGCGACCAGCGGCGGCCCCGCTACCGCTATTTTGAGCGGCATTGCAGCGGGCAAGGAGAGCGCCGTGTGGGGCACTCTGGTCATCGCCGCCACGATTCTGATATCGATTCTGGTGTGGGGCGGCAGCAGCGCCGATACCGTGCAACAAGGCACCTACGTGTTGTATGGCGTGGCCATGACCGGCGTGGGCATGTTGACCCTGACCGGCAACAACGTGGCCATGGACAGCTTCGGCCCCATCAGCGACAACGCCAACGGCATAGCTGAAATGGCCGGGGTAACCGAGGGCAATACACGCCAGAGGCTGGCCGATCTGGATGCGGTGGGCAACACCACCAAAGCCATCACCAAGGGCGTGGCCATTGGTAGCGCGGTGATTGCGGCCGTGTCGTTGTTCGGCTCGTATCTGGTGGATGTAAGCCGGGTGCAGGCGGCCAATGGCACACCGGTGGGCCAACAACTGCAAACATTGGGCATTCGAGTCAGCGAACCGCTGGTATTCGTGGGTTTGCTAATCGGCGGTGTGATTCCCTGGCTGTTCAGCTCCATCGCCATTAAAGCTGTGGAACGAGCGGCCGGCCTCATCGTGGAAGAGGTGCGCCGGCAGTTCAAAGACCCGGCCATCATGAACTACACCAAGGAGCCAGACTATGCCAACGTCGTCAATATCAGCACCGAAGCGGCTCAGCGCGAACTGCTGACCCTGGCTGTGATCTCGGTCACCGGCCCGCTCATCGTCGGCTTTGTGCTGGGGATCGAGGCGCTGGGTGGCTTTTTGGCCGGCATCATTCTGAGCGGCCAGTTGCTGGCGGTGTATATGTCCAATGCCGGTGGCGCGTGGGACAACGCCAAAAAGACCATCGAGGACGAGCCGCGCGACAAGGAGAAGAACACCGGCAAAGGCAGCGAGCGGCACAAGGCGGCCGTGGTTGGCGACACCGTGGGCGATCCGCTCAAGGACACCGCCGGCCCCGCGCTCAACCCGATGATCAAAGTGGTCAACCTGATTTCGGTGATCATTGCGCCGATTGCGGTGACGTTTGGTGTGACGGTGGCGAATGCGCCGACGACGACGCGGATCATCGCCGGCGTGGTGTCGCTGGCGCTGACGGCTGCCTTCGTGTGGGCCGTGCGCAAGAGCAAGACCGACGCGCCGATGGTGGCGTAGGTCAATCGCAACTGTGTAGATCGATCAGAGATCGTGCGCGTGCACGTGCACGTGCACGCGCACGATCTCTGATCGATCTTGGTAGCATAGCTCCTGCAAGATGAACTTGCGGGAGCTACTTATTTTTCATGGGTTCAACCTCTAACACACCGCACCCCATCGTTGTCATCGGGGCCGGGCTGGGTGGCCTCAGCGCCGCGATCCGGCTGGCAAGCCGCGGCTACCGGGTGACTGTGTGCGAGCAGTTATCACGGCCAGGTGGAAAGATGGGCGAGTTGCGCCAGGATGGCTATCGCTGGGACACGGGGCCGTCGGTGCTCACCCTGCGGCATGTCTATGAGCAATTATTTCGCGAGGCTGGCCGCGACCTGAACGACTATGTTCAGCTGATGCCACTGGATCCCATCACCCGATACTTTTGGCCCGATGGTCTGGTGTTGGACGCCACCTCGGACGAGGCGGTCATGGCAGAGCGGATTGCCCAATTTGCACCTGGCGAGGTGAGTGGATATCGCCGCTTCATGCGCTACATCAAAGGCATTTACGACACGATTCAGGGGCCGTTCTTGCACCGCCAGCAACCCAGCCTGCGCGAGTTGATCGGGATGCCGGTGACTGATGTGTTCAAGATCGATGCCTTGCGAACCATGCACGCGGCCACCGTTGCCTACTTTCGCGATCCGCATCTCGTGCAGTTGTTCGACCGGTTTGCCACCTACAACGGCTCATCCCCCTTTCAAGCGCCCGCCACCCTCAACGTCATCGCCCATGTCGAGATGGCCATGGGAGCCTGGTATCCGCAGGGCGGCGTCTACCAATTGGCGCTCGCGTATGCCCAACTGGCGCTTGATGTCGGCGTCGAGATTCGCTATGGCGCGTGCGTGACCGAGATTGACCTGAAGGGGAACTCCGTGCGCGGCATCCGTCTGGCCACTGGTGACGTGCTGGCCGCTGAGGCCGTCATCAGCAATGCCGATGTGAGCTGGACGTACCAGACCTTGTTGCCGGCCCAGGCTCCGCATCCGAATTTGCGGCTGGAGCCGAGCTGCAGCGGCTTTGTGCAACTGCTGGGACTGGGCGCGCAACATGCCAAACTGGCCCACCACAATATTTTCTTCAACGCGCCTGAAGCCTATGTGGACGAATTCGACGACATCTTTAAACGCCAGGTGCCGCCGGCCCATCCAACGCTCTACGCCTGCATCACCTCCAAGAGCGATGCCAGGCATGCGCCGGCCGGCCACGAGAATTGGTTTCTGATGACCAACACGCCCTACCTGTCGAACCAATTTGATTGGAGCACCCAAGCCGAAGCCTATGGCGCGCAGGTGAAGGGTCAGATGGCCGCTCATATGGCACGGCTCAAGCATCCAGACTGGGCCAGCTACATCACCACTCAACACACCCTGACGCCGCGCGATCTGCAAAACGCCTATGGCGGCAATCAGGGATCGATCTATGGGTTCTCATCCAACACCAAACTTGCTGCCTTCCTGCGGCCCAACAACCGCGCCAAAGGTCTGAGAGGACTCTATTTCGCGACCGGCAGCGCGCATCCCGGTGGCGGCGTGCCGCTGGTTACACTGTCGGGCGCTGCGGCGGCCGAGTGTGTGATGCAGGATCTGAGCGGGTGAGCGTGGTGGGCTGAAATCTCGTGACGCAGCGGAAAAACGCAAAAGGGCTGTGGTCGAAACACAGCCCCTTGCGCTTTCAAGGATGGATGGATGCAAGCAAGTGACAGCTCTTCCCAGAGACGCACTCGCTAATCGTCAAAATTGCGGGTGGGGCCGCCAGGGCCAACGTTATTCCCCTCGTCCAATTCCTGTACTTCGCCGGTTTCGCCGATGACATAGAAGCGGCGCTTGGCCGGCAACATGTAGTCGGGCGTGGTGGGGCGCATGCCATAGGCCGCCATCGTCATGGGCTGGGTGATCTGCTGCTGTTGCATGGGCTGCATCCCATTCTGCTGTTGGTGCTGCATTTGAGGTGGAACGACCCAATACTGGGGCGGGTTCTGCGGCAGCGGGGCCTGATAACGAGGCGCGCGCTCATAGCTATGCTCATCGCGCCGGCGCATCGACACATAGGTGGCAATGGCCACGCACGGCGTCGCAACCACCAGGCCGAGGGTGGTCCCACCCAACAGCGCAATGGTGTTTTGATCCAGCTTCATACCCACCACAATGCCGAGGGCGACAAAGAAGAGCACCACGGCCACGGCCATCGCTTTACCAAATCGTTCCATAGGGCTTATTGTAGAACGCCTGTTCTGATTGTCAACGGGGTGATATCGCCAATCTTGGGCCGGATATCCACGGCTTTTTTGTCAGAGGGGCTGGTTGGTGGCTGGTAGCTGGTGGCTGGTAGCTGGTGGCTGGTGGCTGGTGGCTGGTGGCTGGTGATTAGGGGTTGGCTGCTAGCCCCATCAGCGGCAACCAACCACCAGCCACCAGCTACCAACCACCACTCAGGTCGCGCCCAATTTGATGGCCTCAAACGCCTTGAGCCGGCGCAGCAGGGCCAGCATGATCACCAGGGCGAACACGAGGGCCGCGGCGATGGCACTATAAATATAGAGCAAATCGTTCCAGGCAATGCGCACGGCAAACGGTGGAATGCTGGTGACGAGCGAGCCGCCCACTTGTAGGAAGGGGATGAATAGCTGGCTGATCAGCAGGCCCAGGCCGCTGCCGGCGGCGGTGCCCAACCCGATCAACACCAGTTGTTCGAGGGTGATATAGGTGCCCATTTGCGCGACCGAAAGGCCCACGGTGCGCAGTATGCCGAGCTGGATGGCGCGAGCACGGAACGAGATGAGCGCGCTGAGCACGAAGCCGACAATCGTCAGCATCGACGCGGCAATGAAGCCGGCGCTCAAGAGTCCAAACAGGCCCTGTCGTTCGGGCAATGCCTGTGCCGCATCCACCAGATCGCGCGCATTGTTGATCTTGACCACGTTGTAGCCCAGGGTCGTGGCCCGCTCGCGGGTGGCCCGGTCGGTGAGCTTGGTGTCGGTGGCGAGCAGCACATCGTAGGGGAGCTCGGTGCCAGCTTGCTCAAAAAACCAGTCCAGATTGCCGATGAACATCGTGGCATCTTTTTTGATGAGCGAATAGTCATACGGCCACAGGTTGTAGGTGCCGGCAATGGTCAGCGTCACTGGCACGCTGCCGACCAGCGTGGCCACATTCATCCGCAACGGCTCGCCAATGCGCAGCCGGTTTTTGCCCAAAAATGACTCCGGCACCAGCACGGCCGAACGATTTTGAGCCAGCAGATTCATCATGTTGCCCAGGGTTTGCGGCGTAAAGTCGGGCCGGGTATACGCGATCTGGGCGTAGTTGCTGCGGTCGATGCCGACGAAGAAGGCGTTGCTGGGCGCGGCCTGGGATTGCACCTTGGCTTCATAGGTGCCCACGCGGGTGGCATTGCGCACGCCGGGAATACGCAGGTGTTCCTCGACCGGCGTGAACACGTAATACAACGCCTCGGGCTGATCTTCTGGCACCCCATCCTCGGACCCGCCCACTGTGCCGCCGAGCACGCCGACTGTGGACGTGCGTTGACTCGATTCGCCGTTCTCAACCATGCGCACATCGGCTCCCACGCGAAAGTAGGCTGAGTCGAACAGGTGCTGGTCGAGGGTGTGGGCGATGGACGAGCTGAACACGGCCAGGCCCACCGTAAAAATGAGCAGAAGCAACGGGCCGATGTAGATGCCGGGCGCACGCGCCAGGCTGCGCAGCGCCAGCAGAATCGAAGTGTTCACCGGCAACCTGCCCGCCAGCCAGGCCAGAAAGCGCATCACATACGGGAAGAAGCGCGCCAGCAACAAGGCACATGCGGCCAGCATCAGCACTGGGGCGAGAAACCGCACCGGGTCGGCAAACGGGTTGGCCGTGGCCCCCGTCTGGCGCGAGATGATGGGGACGATGCCGCCGCTGATGCGCATCTGGTTGAGCAGGTAGCCCGAGGCGACCAAGAGAATCACATCCAGAAAAGCGCGTTGCCACAACGGCGCACGATTATTCCGGGCGCTATCCGTGCGATAGGCCACGATGTTTTTGCGGGCCGCGTTCAGCGCCGGCACCAGCGAGGCCAGCGCACCGATGATGCCGGCAGCAATGCCAAAGCGCAGGGTTTGCGGGCTGAATTGCACCGGCAGCGCCGCGGCATCCGACAGCACCAGAAAGCTGCGCAGCTGGGTCATGATCGACGCGAGGCCGAGGCCGGCCCCCAGCCCAATCAGCAGTGCCACACTGCCGACCAGCACTCCGCCAATGATGTAGAGCGTGGCGATGGACATGGCCGAGGCACCGCGGCTGCGCAATACTGCAATTTCGGCGGCCTGCCGTTGCACCACCATGCCGGCCACCATGCTGATGAAGTAGAGCGCGGCCGCCAGCAGCGGCACGCTGTAAATCACCAGCAGCAGAGTCAGCTCGTTTGCGCCACGGACGAAGCTGCGCAGGGCACTCTCGGGCGAGACGCGAATGTCCAGGCCGTCGCGCTGTTTGGCCAGATCGATCTCGAAGCGGCTGAGCCGTTGCAGCAGCGCCGTGCCAGTCTCAGGGTTGAGGTTGCTGCCGTCGGTGACGTAGTACCACAGGGCAAACTCGGTCTCGCGCTTCAGGAACGGCACCACCTGTTGCTCATATTGCTCCTGGGTGATCATGAAGCCGTCTTTGAAGTTGGCCGCGTCGTAGAACCAGAACTCATCCTCGGGGTCGGTGGCGGCCCAGATGCCGCTGACCTGGACTTGCAGGCGCTCGGGTTGCTGGCCTTTTTCCGCCGGCGCAAATAACTCGTAGCGGTCGCCGACATTGGCCGCGATTTGATTGGCCCACTCGTTGTCGATCAGGATGTCGATGACGCCGTCTGCCCGCAGTTTGGGCCGCTCGCCAAAGACTTCGATGTGATCCATGAAGCCGGTGATGGTGCTGAGCTTGCCGCTGCCGACCTGCTTGATGCGGCTGGCTGTTGGCGGCTGGCTGTTGGTGGCTGGCTCGGCCTGGGCCGGGAACATCGACAGGCGAATGGTGTGGACGTAGCGCGTGGTGCGGGTGATGGGCAATTGCAACACGCCGGGCAACTGCTGCTGCACCACCTGGTCGTCGCGCAGGTAATCGGCATACTCGATGTTCTTGTTGCCCGAGCCCAGAAAAGTGAGCATGAACGCGAACGGCGGGTATTGCTTCTCGGTGCCCTGCGCGCGCGCCTCGATCCGGTCGCGCAACAGCCGCAGTTGCACCGCATCGCTGAAGGTGGGGATGGCCGACGCCAGCGCCACCGCCACGGCGATGCCGAGCAGCAGGCACAGCATCAACCCCAATTGGCTGAAGATGCGCTGGAGGGCGAGGCGGGTGAGGGCGAGCAACTGCATGAATCTCTGTCGATGTTGGTCTTGATCTTGGTGAGTCGGCAGATTTTTGGACAGAATGACAAAATGAACAAAATGCCGATGTCAGGCTAAATGCTGACTCTGTGCCTCCAATCATTTTGTCTATTCTGTCATTCTGTCTAAAATCCGAAAATCTTAACTACCGAATCTAAGTCGCCCCCAGCTTGATGGCCTCGAAGGCTTTGAGCCGGCGCAGCAGGATCAGCATGATCGTGAGCGCGAAGAACAGGGCAAAGCCCAGTGCGCCGTAGATGACGATGAGATTCTCCCAGGCGATGCGAACCACGAACGGCGGCAGGCTGCTGGCCAATGAGCCGCCGACCTGCATGAAGGGGATGAACAGCCGGCTGATCAGCAACCCCAGCGCGCTGCCGGTGATGGCCCCAAGTGCGATCAGGATCACCTGCTCCAACACGATGAACGTGCCCATTTGCACGGCCGATAAGCCCACCGTGCGCAACATACCCAGTTGAATCGCGCGGGCGCGGAACGAGATGAGCGCGCTCAGAATGAACCCGATGATCGTGAGCAGCGACGCGGCGATGAAGCCCGCGCTCAGCAAGCCGAATACGCCCTGGCGCTCGGGCCGGGCCTGGGCTGCCTGAACAATGGTGCGCGAGTCGTAGCCGTTGATCACGAGGAAGCCCAGACCACCGGCATCATCTACAATTTTTTCGAGCGGCACGGCCGGGTCGGTTTCGAGCAACACGTCATAGGGTAGGGCGGTGCCGGCGTTCTCGAACAGGTAATCCAGGTTGCCGATGAACTGAGTGGCGCGGTCTTCGGGGCGAGTGCTGTCGTTGGGGAACAGGTTGTAGGTGCCGACCACGGTAAACGTGAGCGGCACGGACAGCCCCACCGAGCTGACACTCATGGCCAGCGGCTCGCCCACGCGCAGCCGGTTGGCATTCAGAAACTCCTGCGTCACAATAATGCCCTGACGATCCATGGCCAGCAGGTTCATCAGATCACCCAATGACTGCTGCGAGAAGTCGGGCCGGAAGAAAGCGGCTTGTGGAAAGTCGGACCGGTCGACGCCGACAAACTCCGAGCGCTCGGGGGCGTTGGTCGACCGCACAGACGCGGCATAGGTGCCCAGCCGGGTGGCCGCGCGAACACCAGGAATGCGCAAATGCTCCTGCACCGGCACGAAGGTGAAATACAGCGGCTCGGGCGGTGGCGCATCGGGAGCCGGTGCAGCGGGTGGACCCCCAAAACCGCCGCTGCTGGGCTGATTGCTGTCGCCGGTTTCGATCAGGCGCACATCAGCACCCACCTGGTAATACGTCGAGTCGTAGAGATGCCGGTCGAGCGTGGTCGCGATGGACGAGCTGAACACGGCCAGGCCCATGGTGAAGATGAGCAAAAGCAGGGGGCCGATGTAGTTGACCGGCGCGCGGGCCAGGCTGCGCAGCGATAGCAGGATCGAGGTGTTCACCGGTAGCCGGCTGGCCAGCGCGGCCAGCCCGCGCATGAGATACGGGAAGAAGCGCACCAGCAACAGCGCCGTCGAAGCCAGCATCAGCACCGGCGCCAGAAAGCGCACCGGGTCGCTGAAGGGATCGGCATTGATCGAGCCACCCGTGCTGAGGCTGCCCACGGCGATGATGCCGCCGGTGTTGCGCATCTGGAAATACAGGTAGATCGACGGCACCAGCAGGATCACATCCAAATAGGCGCGCTGCCAGAACGGCGGCTGGGTGCTGCGCGATTGTGAGCTGCGATAGCTGACGATATTGCGCCGCGAGGCCATGATGGCGGGCACGAGCGCGGCACACACCCCCACAACGGCGGCAAGAACGCCGAAGCGGATGGTCTGGTTGCTGAGTTGGACGTAGAGCGCGGGCGTGGGGGCGAACACCAGAAACGTGGTCAACCGGGTCATGAGCGCGGCCAGACCCAATGCCGCGGCGAGGCCGGTGGCCAGGCCCAGCCCACCGATCACCAGGCCCTCGATGATATAGAGCTGGGCAATTGAGAATGAGGACGCGCCACGGCTGCGTAGCACGGCAATCTCACCCTCCTGCCGGCGCACCACCATGCCAGCGACCAGGACGATGAAGTAGAGCGCGACCGCCAGCAGCGGCACACTGAAGATGACGAGAAGCAGGGTCAGCTCATTGGTGGCGCGAATAAACGCGGCCAGGGCCTGGGCCGGCGACACGCGGTTGGACAGGCCAGTGCGCACATTGCTGATCTCGCTGTTGAAGCGCTGCAAGCGGCCGAGCAGGAACGGCGTGCGTTCGGGATCGAGCCGGGTGCCGTCGGCGATGAAGTACCACAGGGCCAGCTCGGTATCAAACTTCATGGCCGGCGCAACCTGTTTGGCGTATTGCTCCTCGCTGATGATCAGGTTGTCTTTCAGCGCATCTGGGCGATAGAACCAGTAGTCCTCATTGATGTCGCGCTCGACCCACACACCGGTAATTTTGAGGCGCAGTTGAATCGGCTCCTCGCCGCGTTTGGGCGCGCCGTAGAGCACGTACTCCTCGCCGGCCTGCAAGCCCAACTCATTGGCCAGCTCGCTGTAAGCCAGGGTTTCGATCACGCCGTCGTCGCGCAGTTTGGGCCGGTCGCCAAACACTTCCACATGCGAGTCGAAATCGCTGACAAAGCCCAGATCGACCCATTCCAGCTGCCGGTTGCTTTGCAAATATTGCTCAGAGTTCACTGCCGGGAACAGCCGAAACTTGGGCGTGTGAACATAGCGCACGGTCCGGGTGATGGGCAGTTGCAACGTGGCTGGGAACTGATTGAGGATGTAGCTATCGTCCTTCTGATAGTCCTCGTACTCGATCTGGCCGCTGATGGAGCCAAAGTAGGCATACATGAAGGCGAAGGGCGGCCGGCGGGTGTTCTCGCTGTTGGTCTCGACGCGGGTTTGCAACACACGCAATTGCACAGCGTCGCTAAAGGCCGGGATCGATGCCGATAGCATGACGGCCATGACAATGCCGAGGGCAAGACAGGCGTTGAGGCCGAATTGGCTGAACAGCCGTTGGATGGCGAGTCGAATAATTCCAATAATAGGGAGTTTCATGCTCACCTTAAATGTTAGCGCTCAATTTGAGAATCAGCATTGAAAAACGACTTGATGTTTTGCGCGCCGTGCTTTTTACACAAAATTGCAGGCGTGGAAAACGCAGTGAGGCAGAGGGTTGTCACCCATCTGCCTCACTGTTGTTGAATCGGGGTGCCCGGATTTGAACCGGGGACCCCTTGCACCCCATGCAAGTACGCTACCGGACTGCGCCACACCCCGACGACTCAAGCTCAGCATTTTATCACGGCCAACGGCTAACAGCCAGCCGCAGTTGGCGGCTGTTAGCCGTTGGCAGTTGGCGGCTGACACGTCGGGCAAAAGTGGGTGCTGCGCTGGCCGACCAGGATGCGTTGGATGGGCGTGCCGCACACCACACACGGCTTGCCCGTCTGCCCATACACCTTGAAGTTCTCCTGGAAATTGCCGTCGGGATACACCCAGTCGAAGCTGGCGCCGTTGGCTAGAATGCCCTCGGCCAGCACCTCCTGCACGGCCCGGTAGAGCCGGCGCGCATCGGCATCGCTCAGGCTGGCGGCGCTGCGCTGCGGGTGCAGCTTGGCCCGAAACAGCGACTCGTCGGCGTAGATGTTGCCCACACCGGCCATGAAGCCCTGGTCCAGCAAAATAGGCTTAAGCGCGCCCTTTTTGCGGCGCAGCCGTTCCACAAACTCATCCTCACTCAGCGTGAGCGCGTCGGGGCCGACGTGGCTGAGCAGGCCGATGAGGTAGTCGGGATGGTCGGTCAGGAACACGCGGCCAAACTTGCGCGCGTCGTCGAAGCGCAGGGCCAGATCGTGATCGAGCAGCCACACCACCCGGGCGTGCTTGCTGAAGGCGTCGGCGGCCGGCACCACGTCCAGCCGGCCACTCATTTTGAGGTGCACCAGCATGGTGTCGCCGGTGCTCAGGCGAATGGCGAGATATTTGCCGTGCCGGCCCACCGATTCGATGCGCGCGCCGGCCAGACGGCTGGCCAGTTCTTCGGGCGAGTGGGTGTGCACTTCGCGCGGCCACAGCACCTGCACGGTCTCGATCCGCCGGCCCACCAGCGGATATTTGC
>Ga0105048_10014685_pt1 | contig 12184 bp, 13 predicted proteins | sample MAT05_FD_78382 | JGI IMG/M metagenome (GOLD analysis project Ga0105048, IMG submission 78382) | Freshwater microbial communities from Lake Fryxell liftoff mats and glacier meltwater in Antarctica - MAT-05 | ecosystem: Environmental > Aquatic > Freshwater > Ice > Liftoff microbial mat | place... | reverse complement strand
TTGCGGGTAGGGTTCTGGCTTCTCGCATATTCGTAGCCCTTGTGTTGCCCGGGTGCCGTTTGCACGTAGGTAGACGTTTGGTAAATGGGCGTCATAATTGCCCCGGTAGAAGGATCAGGTTCCGCGCCGGCATGAATAATTTTTGTGGCTAATTGCAGGGGGGTATCCAAAGGAGAAGCTGTTTTATCGTTTGTGGCCATGTGATAATTTTAAAAGTTGAAATAACGGGTGCAAGGTAAAACCAATTTTGGTAATATCGTGGACTTCAGGGTTGGCCTGCGGGGTGATCCTTTTTCAACCCGACTTAAGTATATGAATGTAGATTTTAATAATTGGTTGATAGAATGCTATAATTATTGTCTTTGCGAACAGCGGCAATAGCAACACGATAATTTCCTGGTAATAGTTAAGATGATTACCCGCGGCTACCGTTACTACAGCATGTGAGCGGCACAAAGGTAGCGCCAGTCAAAATTGTCGCGGTCGTGTGCCGGCAGGGAGATGATTTTTTTATCTAAAACGGAAGGTTTTAGCACCCGGTTATTCACCAGTTTTCTTTTTGACTCATGTACCAACTCCCGCAAATGATCGTTTTCCATCCAGGCTTGCTGTGGAGGTTCGTATCCTGTTTTATCATTGCGCCAAACGATTTCATCAGGCAATTTTGTCTTCATGGCGGAGCGTAACAACCATTTTGTCCAGCCGTCGTGAATTTTAAATTGGGCAGGTAGCGAAAAGATAAAGGCTACCAGTTCGTGGCCCAAAAAAGGCAACCGCACTTCGCGGCCATGCGCCATACTGTTCCGGTCGGCAAATCGTAATAGTTCCTCCAGCCCCAGCGTGCAGGTATTAAAATAAAGAATATCATTCAATTTTGTTATGATGGGCTTATGGATGCCTTCCCACTCCCTTCCACGAATTCCGATAAAAAAATCCGGGTGGATATCCGGCTGGCGGGCCAGTTTCCGGTATTCATTTTTTTCCAGTTGAAGGGAAGCGTGGGTGGGTAAAAAAGCTGCCAATATGTTTTTGGCGCCCCAGGAAAAAGGGATGTTTTTTTTACGGAAATAATTTTTTTCTTTTAATGCAGTGACAATATTATTCCTGTTGACCAGTTGCTGCAGGTACCAATGAATGTGATGATAGTAGCCGGCCTGTGTTTCATCTGCCCCCTGCCCATCCAGTATTACCTTTACCTGCTGGTTTTTGGCAAGTTCAAAAACCTTGTACTGGGCATAAATACTGGAAGAGCCAAAGGGTTCTTCCTGGTGATAACATAGCATTGGAAAATCTTTCACCAGGTCTTCCGCACTGGGTAGTACCTGTTGATTTTGCAGCCGGAATTTTTTAACCACGGTATTTATATAACCGGATTCATCTTTGGCAAATCCTGGAAAAACCGCCGAAAAAGTCTGTAACCGGCTATCGCCTTTTTTCAATTGGGTAATGGTCGCCGCAATTGCCGAACTATCAATACCCCCGCTAAGGCTGGTACCAATGGGCACATCGCTTCTCATTCGCCGGGCAACGGATTTTGTGAACAGTTCGGAAAACTGCGCGATGGCACCATCCTGTGATATGCGTATGGTTTTTTCTTTGTCAATCTTCCAATAGGAAGCAACATGTGCACGTTGATTGCCCGTGCCTAATAATAGGTAATGCGCTGGCGGCAATGAATAGATGTTCTCGAAAAAAGTTTGTTCTTTATCAGTCGCATTTTGCACATACCCCAGCGTTAAATAATTCAGCAACATTTTTTCATCACTTTTTTTTTCTACTCCTGCAGCCCAAAGGGCCTTCATTTCACTACCGAAAATAAACTGGCCTTTTCCTTCATGATAATAAAATGGTTTTTCACCAAAACGGTCCCTTGCCGCAAACAGGGTGTTTGCCTGGTTATCCCAAATGGCGAAAGCAAACATACCGTCCAGTTGTGCAAGGCAGTCCTGTTGCCAGTAATCATACGCCGCTAACAACACTTCTGTATCTGACTGGGTGCGAAACCGGTAGCCTTGTTTAACCAATACCTGTTTTATTTCGAGGTAATTATAAATTTCTCCGTTGTAGGTGATGCTATATCTTCCGCCAGCTGGATTGGAAGGAGATACACCGGGAAATAACAGCATGGGTTGTGCGCCATCCGGTGTAAGGTCGATAATCGCCAGTCGCCGGTGCCCGAAGCCTGCATTGCCCTCTGTACTGATCCAACAACCTTCACCATCCTGTCCGCGATGGGCAATGGCATCGGTCATGCGGGTGATCCGGTCTTTACTTACCAATAATTTACCAGCGGAAATGATGCCTGCAATACCACACATAATGTAAATATCAAAAAAAATCCCGGCAACTCGCCGGGATTGAAATAAAACCTATAAATGAGTTATAGCTGGATGGGAAGTACTACTTTAAAATTGTCCCATGCAATTATTAAACCCGCGCCGATAGGCATTTTGTCAAAAGCCATCACAAATGAATCGAGCACTTCGGCCTGCCATTGAACAGGCACATCAATGCGTACAACGTCTTTCGCTGCGCTATATTTAAAGGCACCCCAGGTGTCGGTGTCTTTATTTAAAATTAATGTCCACTTATCAGCAAGCGGGATACAATATAAGGTGTACCGTCCTTTTTTTACGGTAGTATTGCCAATTTTTACATTGGTAAAAAATTCCAGCTCGGTGGCTTCATTAGCGCCCAGCCGCCATACGTTGCCATATTCCAGTAATTCACCAAAAATAGTCCGACCGTTTTTTTGTGGCCGGCTAAAAATCACCCTTGCTACCAGGGGTTCCGTAAGTTTATCCTGTATCTTCAGCACCGGGTAACTGGCCGGGTAGTAACTCATGTCCATCGGAGACTTATCTACCGGGGGAAGTTTGGATTGTGCCTGCATTGTCAATGAAAGCATTGTCAATATTGCTATCACCATTGAATTTTTAGCCATAGTGTCTTTTATATGAACAAATATAAACCGAATCAGCTATTATTGATGGCTCCAAGGTACTCACTTGCCATTTTTTTAACATCCGGGAAAAATTCTTCGTAGCATTCTTTTAGTGCTTCATAGTGCATGTTAAACACCTCATAGGCAATTGCAGATTCAGTAAGGTAGCGGGCACGCCTCACCAATCCGCCAAAGCTTTTCTCAATACCCGATCTAAATGAATAATGGTATAACCAGTTTTGTTGCTCCATGTAAGGAAGCATTTCAGCAAATGGTAAGGGCAGGTTGATTGAATCTACCCTAAGCATTTGATAAGTTTGCTGGCAAAAATTCTCCAGTACTGTTTTTTGCGCAAATTCATTGGGGTCGTTGGCCAGGAAATGATCGTATACAACATCAACAAAAGCACCAGCATACAAGCGGTATTGCGGCTGAAAGTGCTTTTTCGCCTCCCGGGTTGATGGATGAAAGTCAGTAAAATCATCAATGGCCCGGTGCAGGGCGATGCCTTGCTGGACAATAGGAGGATAGGCAAACTTCTTTTTCCCCTTTATAAAATCACTGATCATATTACCTGTGAGGATACCCGGTTGGTTAAAAGAAAGATAAGCATGGGCAAGTAAATTCATAGCGGTGCGGTTCAGAAATTTAAGTTGAGGGATAGCTGCCTGCCACTGGTTTCCAGCGAATACGTAAAGGTACGGGTAATACCTATCAGGCAAAAGGGTGCACCCGGCCGCCGTATTTCATTTTTAACAAAATGAATGCAACAATTATATTTTTTTATGAAAATTGAGTATAGCCTTGCCAGTGTTGACTTACAGGTCATTAATGACAACGGAAATATCACCCGGTATTACCGTTCACCTAAACTATTGGTAGCAGCGCTTCATTTGGTCAAAAATGGGTTGCTGTCAGAACGGGCTAACTATATCTTTGATTTACCAAGCCGCCAGTCATGAGGCGGTTATCATTTAACCAAATAAAAGTATAGTTATGAAAAAGTTAGCAGCCATTTTTGTTTCAGCATCCATGCTGGTTTCGGTATTGGCATTTGCCACCGACAGCGACAAAGTAAATGCCCGGGTAAAGGCATCCTTTTTAAACGATTTTACCTCCGCTACCAATGTTAGCTGGGAAAAAACGAGCGATTTTTATTTCGCCACCTTTACCATCAACAATGTAGAGCTGAATGCCGCCTACAATGAGCAAGGTGAATTGGTAGGTACCTCCCGTGCAATGGAATCTACCCAGTTGCCGATGGCCATTTCCATGGCAATGACAAAAAAGTACGATGGTTACACAGTGGCCAAAAAAGCGCTGGAACTAACGTTTGAAGGCGAAACACGTTACTATGTAACTATTTCGAACGAAAACCAGGCATTAAAATTAAAATGTTCCGCCAACGGCAACCTGGAGGTAGAACGTAAAATAAAAAGAAAATAAATCCGCCTGTTGATACCGTTTTATTAATAGCCCGTTGCTAAACGGGCTATTTTAATATCCTGCTATAGCCCCCTTCATAAACCTCAACGGCCAACGCCTGGCACTACCGGCAGGCTTTCATTGCCAGCGGCAGTAGTAGCCTGTACAGCAAAAAAATAATTGTCCTTGGAGTAAGGCAGCCGCAGGGTGGTATCAGTGGTGTATATCTTTTTCTGCCAGGTAGCGCTGTTAGTTTCCCTTAGTAAAACATAGTAACCCGCTACCTTACCGGTAAGTGGTACCTTCCAGTACAGGTAGGTGGAGTTGGTTAGTTGCTTTACATCCATTTTTACTTCTACCGGAACGGAGGGCGCCTTCGCCAGGTTGGCGAGGTTGGCCAGGTTCATAGCGGTATTTTTTCGCAGGTATTCGATGTCAATAAATTCCGGCAGGTCGCCGTATTGGATATTGTTCTCTACCCTTACTTCCTGGTGCTGGCGATGGTAGTTTTCATTCATCTCTGTAAATCGAACGGCTGCAAATCCACGCTGCACATAGGGTGTATGGTCGCCGCCACGTAAAAACCGGTCATTCCGGTAAATCATTATCACCTGCAGGTTATCAACATAACGTTCTCCTATTTCTTTTACATAGCGCGCCAGTTGCCTCGATTTGCCATCATTTTCCAATCCGAGGCTACGGATCATAGTAGCATTTTTAGCCGTTTCAAAGGCAGGTAAGCCTTCGCTGAAAACCCTTATCCGGGTATTGTCGATGATATTGGTTTCGTTGCTGTTGTTGCTGCCCATAATATCATTGTTGAGCACCGCCTCAATATGCCAGTCCTGTTTTACTGCTTTTTCACTCATGTAAGTGGCACCGAGCAGGCCTTGCTCCTCACCACTCACTGCAACAAAGATAACCGTAGCCGGGAAACTGCTTTTACTCATTACCCGTGCACATTCCATCACAGCTGCCACGCCACTTGCATCGTCATTGGCGCCGGGCGCATCCCCGGTTCTGTCCATCACGCTGCTGCGCATATTATCAAGATGGCCACTGATGATAAAAATGCGTTTGTCGGCAGCGTCGGTCCCTTTTAACGTGGCTACTACATTACCCAACAACAGCAGGGTATCCACGCGTCTTCCATCTGGTGTCAGGGTAGTGGTGTCGATGATGGCGCTTAACCTTCCCTGTGAGTGCCGGGCCATTTCATTGAATTTACCCAATACCCAATTGCGGGCGGCGCCAATTCCCCGGTTGGGATGCGTACCCGAACTAAGTGTATTACGGGTGCCGAAACTTACCATTGCTTTAATGTAGGATTGCAACGAATCAGCAGAAACCAGGTTCACCATTTTTTCAATGGAAGGATCACGCCGCACCATTATTTGGGCAGATAGGTTTTCGGTAGTAATGAAAAGGCAAATAAATAGTAATCGATACATATATCCTGCTTTTTTACATATGAAGTAGCTATACAATCAAAGTTAGCAGTTGTTGATGCCACAAATCGGTAAAGGTTCGATTGTACCTTTGTAAACCTGCAAATCATAACATAATTAGGGTAATTAGTTTCTACCTTAACAAAGTAAAAACTGCAGGCTTGACTTATTTTGTACCTCTTGTATTTATTTTGGGGGTGTATAATGGGCGCAACTAATTGAGTTCCGTAGGAATGGTACATGTAGGTGATTGTTTATTATATGAACCGTTCGTACGGAATGCTTAAAATTTTATTGTTTTCCCCGAAATGAATTTCGGCATTACATTAGGTACCGAGCCGCTGGCTCTTCAATTTTTTAATATTTTCAAGTTTGTCAAAGTAGCTTTAAGGCGACCCTGAAAGGGTCGAATGATTATAGCATTAAAAATCAACGCAATAAATACGACCCCGAAGGGGTTGAACACACCGAAGCCGTACATTTTTTATAAACATTTAATCCCTTCGGGATTATTAATCGTAAACCAGGATGAATATTTGTTTGAATAAATTGATTAATTCTACCTTGACAAATTAAAAAACTGCAGGCTTGACTTATTTTGTACCTCTTGTATTTATTTCGGGGGTGTATAATGGGCGCAACTAATTGAGTTCCGTAGGAATGGTACATGTAGGTGATTGTTTATTATATGAACCGTTCGTACGGAATGCTTAAAATTTTACAGTTTTTCCCCGAAATGAATTTCGGGGTTAGATTAGGTACCGAGCCGATGGCTCTACAATTTTTTAATAGTTTCAAGTTTGTCAAAGTCGAATTAGCTTCGTAAAAAAAATTACTTTTGCCACCTTTATTACACCGCCATTACCAAAGGCGGGGAACACCGGCAATAATTTATGAATGTTTTAAAAATAATTATATGAGTAAAGGACCCGTTTCCAATTTTATTGAACACCACTACCGGCACTTTAATGCTGCTGCCTTAATGGATGCAGCAAAGGGCTATGTAACCCACCTGGAAGAGGGTGGTAAGATGATGATAACCCTCGCAGGAGCCATGAGTACCGCTGAACTGGGCCTAAGCCTGGCGGAAATGATCCGGCAAGACAAAGTAGCCATTATAAGTTGCACCGGTGCCAACCTGGAAGAAGATATCATGAACCTGGTGGCACATAGTCATTACAAACGGGTGCCCAATTACAGGGATTTAAGCCCGCAGGAAGAATGGGATTTGTTAGAAAACCATTACAACCGGGTAACAGATACCTGTATCCCCGAGGAAGAGGCTTTCCGGCGTTTACAACAACACATTCACAAAATATGGAAGGATGCAGATGATAAAGGCGAACGATATTTTCCGCATGAATATATGTACAGGATGTTGTTAAGTGGGGTATTGGAACAATACTATGAAATTGATCCAAAAAATAGCTGGATGCTGGCGGCGGCGGAAAAGAATATACCCATCGTAGTACCGGGATGGGAGGATAGCACCATGGGAAATATTTTTGCCTCCTACGTTATTAAAAATGAATTGAAGGCAGCAACGATGAAAAGTGGTATAGAATACATGGTATGGTTAACCGAATGGTACCGCAACAATTCCGCCGGTAAAGGCGTTGGCTTTTTCCAGATTGGTGGAGGCATTGCCGGTGATTTCCCAATTTGTGTAGTGCCCATGATGTACCAGGATTTGGAATGGCACGATGTTCCTTTCTGGAGTTACTTCTGCCAGGTAAGTGATAGTACTACTTCTTATGGATCGTACTCGGGGGCTGTGCCCAATGAAAAAATTACCTGGGGCAAGCTGGATATCTCCACGCCTAAATTTATAGTGGAAAGTGATGCCACCATTGTGTGCCCGTTAATTTTTGCCTGGGTGCTGGGCTGGTAATTTGACAGTGGAGAATAATTAGACGGGTGTTGAAATATACCCACCATCGATAGGGGGCAAACAATACTGCCCTTAGGCAGTACTATTAAATTGAGCTAATCCGGCGATACGATACTGGCAGGACTCCTTGTTTAGAAATTAGGTTAACACAAAGGCACCGATATTACGGTGCCTTTGTGTTGTAATAAAATAAGCTGGTTTAACGCGTCTCGCCGGTAAGCGGTATATCTCTTTTTAACATCTCCCCGCGGTTAGCGATTTCCCAGGCAGTGTGAAAAATCATCCTGGTTCTTTTCTCATATAACTCCCAATAAATTTTATCTACGGTATCGGTTGGTTTATGGTAGTCGGCCTTTAGCATGCCATCATAAAAGAAAAGGATAGGTACCCCCTTCCGGGCGAAATTATAATGATCACTTCTAAAATAAATGCGGTTGGGATCATTCACGTCATCGAATTTGTAATCCAATACCAGGTTGGTATATTGATTATTTACCGCCTCACTGATTACCTGTAGATCAGTGCTTAATTTGTTATGACCGATTACATAAATGTAATTTAGCGTGTCGCCGGTGGTGCGTTCGGTATCTATCCTTCCCACCATGTCGGTATTTAAATCTACCGATGTTTTGTCGAGCGGAAAAATAGGGTGATCGCTGTAATATTCGCTGCCCCATAAGCCCTTTTCCTCCCCGCTAACCGTCATAAAAACGATTGTACGCCTTGGGCCTGCCCCTGCGGCTTTGGCTTTTGCGAAGGCCTCGGCCATTTCAATTACAGCACAGGTACCACTACCGTCATCGTCTGCGCCATAGTAGATTTTGCCATCTCGTTTGCCCAAGTGATCATAATGGGCCGTTAGAAAAACAAATTCGTCCTTCTTGTCCGTTCCCTCAATTACACCCATCACGTTGCTGGCGGGTATCACTGTTGTATGCTTACTATAGGAAAAGACAATTTTTTGCTTCGTTTCAAACAACCTGGTTTTTTCAATGGGCGCTCCTGCTTTGACCGTTGACAGCAATGAATCAAAATCAACTTTAAAAAGGTTTTTTGCAAATGCATGGGAAAGAAAGGCGTGGTTGATTGGTTTGCCTTTAGCAGCCGTGCGGGGATAGTACATCGTTGATTTGCGATTACTTTCTACGATACGCGGAGTGAAAGTGGCTTGCATCGGACTTATAATGAATGCTCCAATGGCTCCCTTATTTTTGGCGGTGGCTAATTTTTTAGAAAGGCCGGGATAGCTCCATTCGCTGGAACGGGCAGTGCCGCTAACCAGGAATTTACCGCCTGTTTTTGGTTCTCCAGTAAAAAATAAGACTACTTTGCCTTTAACGTTCAGGCCGGTGTAATCCGAGTACGCTGAATCCTCAATGCCATACCCAACAAAAACAACCAGTTTTCCTTTGAAATTTCCCGATTCAGTAAGCGATAGCTGAGAATAATAGTCTTTTCCTGGTTCGCCGGTAATACCATTGATCTGTAGCCGGCTGCTTATAAGACTGTCCTGGTGTAAAGGATACATTTGTTGGTAGGCGGTGACTGCTACCGGCGACTGAAGCCCCATGGATTTAAATTGTTCCGCGATGTAAACTGCTGCTTTTCTTTGGCCTTCCGTTCCGGTTTCCCTGCCTTCCATTTCATCACCGGCAATAATGGTAAGGTGTTTTTTTAAATCGCCGGAGGTGATGGTAGCTGCATAGGCAGCGGCCTTGTCTGTTTGTGCATGGGCGCCCAACTGGAAGCATAGGCCTAGCAAGGCACTGGTAAAAATTTTTTTCATTAATTTAATTTGAAACTACAATAGGTGGTGTTAACTAACTGTTTAGGGTAGTTTATAAGCGGGAAAAAAGTAATCCATCAGGTGGTAAACTTATCCGGTTAACAGGCAATTTTATTTACGCGTGCCTGGTGCCTTCCGCCCTCAAAAGCCGTATTCATGAATACATCAAGCATTTTCTCAGCGTCACCATCCCGAACAAAACGGGCCGGTATGCAAATAATATTGGCGTCGTTGTGTTTACGGGCCAGTTCAGCCAATTCTTCTCCCCAGCAGATGGCAGCCCTGATACCCTGGTGTTTATTGGCGCTAATGGCTACACCGTTCGCACTGCCACATAAAAGAATGCCAAAAGCAGCTTCACCTTTCTCCACAGCACTTGCCACCGGGTGAGCAAAATCCGGGTAATCTACGGAGTCTTTTGTGTAAGTGCCATAATCTTTAAAAACCAGCCCCTCCGCTTCCAGCAGCGAAATCAAATCTTCTTTGCAATCGAAACCTGCATGGTCGCATCCAATGGCAATGGGTAGCTGTAAATTAAAGGGCGTCATAATAAAAATTAGTTATTTACTTAACAGCGGCCTTGAACTTATACCACGTTGAATTAAGCAGGAATAAAATTAGTTATTAGTTATGGTTTCTAATCAAAAAAAGTAGCGTCAATTATTGCAACTGCACGTAATCAATCATAAGTTAAAAGCGGGTTGAATATTATGGGCGTTAACCCGGAATCAGCAATTCAATTTAGCTATAACCGATTTAGCACCTCCATTGTTAGCTCCATTCCTTTTCTTCCTCTTTCAGGCGTTGTTTTTCTACCCTTGTTGCCAATAAAATGCTCACCCAATATAGCAATAATAAGGGGATGGCCACCAGGAACTGGCTCGTCCAATCCGGTGATGGGGTAATAATGGCTGCCACTACCAGTATGATGACAAAGGCAAATTTGAAATATTTCCGTAAGCTACTGCCGGTAATCAAGCCAATTTTTGCGCACACGAACGAAAGCACCGGCAGTTCAAAGCCAATTCCGCAACCAAGCATCAGATTCGTCAGGCTGTCGATGTAATCATTAATGGCGGGCCGGTATTGAATCATACCGGTAGTACCCAGGGTAAAACTGGCCAGGAAATTAAAAGTAAAGGGAGCCAACAGGAAATAACCGAAAGCCGCCCCTGTAAAAAAGCAAAGGGATACCCAAAAAATGCTCCCCCTTCCATATTTTTTTTCTTTGGGAGATAGTGCTGGTTTAATGAACAACCAAAGTTCCCAGAAAATATAGGGGAAGGCGGCGATGATGCCACCAATCATAGCAATTGAGATGGCCGAAGTAAAAGTTCCATTAACAGTAGTTACCTGGAAATCGATTTTTACAGGTGGCATGCAAAAACTATCACCTAAATGCAGCCAGTTGCCAAAACGGCAGAGTGCACCATAGGTTACAAAGTTTTCATCGGCGGGAGCTAATATTACATTGTCATAAATCCAGTCAATATATACAAAGATAGAAACCACCGCTATCAGCCAGGCGAGTATAGAGCGGACAAGGTGCCAACGTAGCTCCTCAATGTGGTCAAAAAAAGTCATTTCCGACTCTTCTTCAGCCTTGTCTTTCCCGCTGATACGTTTGAAAAAAGACTTTCTTTCAGATGCAGTTGTAGCCAAAACGGTAACTAGTTAAATGATATTAAAATTTTTGGATGGTGTTTTTGTATATCGAGGCATCAAAAGTAAAACTCTTTTATGATTAACTGGTAGAATATAGAAGGCACCCCCCAAAGCAACCTGGTAATACATGGAAAGATAGCGCCCAAATCAAAGCGGCGATAATGGATCGTAACAGGGCAAAAGAAAGGCCCCTGTAGAAACAGGGGCCGTTTACCAAAACTAACTGCTTATGAGAAAAATTTAAAATGTCTTTTTATTGTCGTTGTATAATTAATAATGCAAACCTGGTGCCAATCCTCTCCATCAATCTGTTAATGTAACCTTAAGGTAATTTATCAATTAATGTACATAGAAAAAAGAAGATTATTTAGCCCGGAGTAGTAATAGCTTCCAGCAATCCCAAATTTTTAACGTACAGGGTAAAGTTAATTCAATAGTTTAAAAAAAAACAAGGAATACAATGATTATTTTGTCTTTTTAACAATTATTTAAGCCATTACTAAATTTTTACGAATGGGGATTGAAAAATCCTACGAATAAAAAACCTACTGCAGCGCTACTTTTATAAACAGAAGTTTCTAAAAATCAGTTCAATATGCGGTTAATAATTGTCATCTCCTACTTTGCTCACTTGCCTAGCGGATAAAGTAAATGCCTTTTAGCATACCTTCTTATAAATCCTTTCCCTGAAATTTAAATTTAGTGCAGATAATATTGAAGAAAATGTTTTTCCTTAAATCTTCCATTCCCACTGTTGACATGTTTGCCCAACTGGGGTGGGTGTTGTAAACTTTTTTCACCAGTTGCCGTTTTGATCGGCCCACTGCTATTGGGAAAGTTGCAACCATAGTTTGGATATTATTGCTGGGTGGCCATCTTTTCTGCATTTTCAGCAAATTGAAGGGCATCAATAAATTCCTGCACTTCGCCATTCAATACATTATCAAGATTATAAACTGTAAGACCTATACGATGGTCGGTTACCCGGCCCTGGGGAAAATTATAGGTCCTGATTTTAGCACTTC